>ENA-OYXJ01000820-OYXJ01000820.1-human-gut-metagenome-genome-assembly--contig:-NODE-820-length-11057-cov-4.757499_pt1 | contig 11057 bp, 7 predicted proteins | sample MGYA00244843_ERZ653418 | MGnify/ENA primary metagenome ERZ653418 (study PRJEB26926, sample SAMN06164921) | human gut metagenome | biome: ENVO:00009003; feature: ENVO:2100002; material: ENVO:00002003... | reverse complement strand
CCGCCATCCTCTCCCTGACCGACTCCATCGAATACGGCCAGCTGAAGAACGGCAAGCGCAACGAGGCCGTCACCCTGTCCGTACGTCCGATGCTTGATAAGATTGGCGGCGCGCTGTCCAACGGCATCACCGGCTTCATCGCCGTCGCTGCTGGCATGACCGGCAACGCCACCGCGGCCGATATGACCCCCTCCAACATCCACACCTTCGAAATCTGCGCCTTCTATGTGCCGCTTATTCTGATCGTGCTCAGCCTGCTGGTGTTCATGTTCAAGGTCAAGATCGACGAGAAGATGCATGCTAAGATTGTCAAAGAGCTCGAAGCCAAGCTTGCCTCCGGCGAAATCGTCGATGACGAAGCTCAGACCGCCGAGACCGTCGAAGCCATCGATGAGGAGGCCAAAACCCTGACCGAATAAATACCAATACTTGCCACTCCTTCCCTTTTTCACCAAGAAGGCCCCGACCATGTCGGGGCCTTCTTGGTTTATGTGATGGTAATGGTGCGGTAAGTTATTTCAAAAATCTTCTGGCAAACCGATGAATATACAAAAGAATCAATCGGAATGACATGCGGCGACGGGGATGACATGCCTACAATCAAGGCATAACGAAACAAGAGAAAAAAGAATAGCGGCGAACGGAAGACAAAGCGCCGCGGAAAAGGAATGAACATGCAGAACGACACTTTCAACCAGATCCTCAACTCCAACCTCGCCTCCATGGATCCGGGCTTCGGCCAGTTCGCCCTCGCCAAGGCATCCTCCGACCTGTTCAAGAAGGTCATCAACAAGTAAGGCGCAAAGACTTCTTCTGTTTCCTTTCAAAAGAAAAGGTGCCGCACCAGATTCCGTGGGAATAATGGTGCGGCACCTTTTTTCTTTTCAACCCCGGCGTTTTGACTTGGCCTACAACGGCATTCCAATGGATGCGCTTCGGGATTGACGAAAGAACCGGTTTTTGTCTATAAAAGGACCTTATCGGGATCTTATATCTTCTCCCGCAATGGAGACGGGCAAGGAAGCATGGCCTTCGCCACTTCCACAATACGAGTTTTACAAACAATCAAAAGAGAGATAATGGTCAAGGCAGTTTAAAGGGGAACTCCTTTGGCTCCATTTCAGGAGCGATTTTCACTTAAGAAAGCTGTGCGCCTTCGGGTTCCGGACGAGATCGGGAAAGTGCGCGATGTCCGCATCGCACGTTTCCCATCGGTTCGAAGTCGAACGCGTGCGTCGTCACATTAGGTGGAGTCAATCCACGGAAATTGTCTGTAGGGCAGATCTCGATTCGTTCCTGATTGGAGCCAAAACGCATCGAATGGTGCATCGCAAGATGGAGGACGCCAGGCGTATTCCGGATGAAGCGACCGGAATGAACGCCAGCGATTGCTCCGTCGGATCCAACCTTAACGGATCCGGCATATCCCGTCAGACCTTCGTGTCCCTCACAGCAGAAGGTCCTGACGGGATATGTTTCGATGCGCATTGCGCCGATGATTCGTCGGCGGACACGACAGAATCAAACTAGCCGGTTTCGATGGGACAGATGGGCGGATGCTTTGCCTCTGGGCTTTGCTTATGCGGACCGGTTCACGTGTCCTCGTCTTCCCGTGGCTATCCTTCGACTTCGCCATAAAGGGTGTACGGCGATGAAGAAAGCGTTGTATGGAATTGTCACACAACGCTTAACTGATGACTTATGGTCTACGACATCACACGAACTTGATCCTCCAATGGCGATTCGTTCCACCGGTATATGTCCGATTCATCTGGTCTTGAACAAGCGGAACAGGTCTTTTTCACGAATCAGTATGACTGCGATCGCCGTTCCCATGGCCGTGGCGCACGGCAACGGCAGACCGTCATGCAGCTCCAGGAGGAAAATGGCAAGTGAGTCGGACGGGGTTGGATTCATCGTGCCGATGAGAATGAACAGTGCCGAATATGCCATGACGAGTCCTATGAACGTGGGAATCAGCTGTTCGCATAGCATCTGCGCGAGGATGAGCGTTTTCCTGGCACCTACATGCAGATCTCCTGCGATTTCAAGATTTTTTAGGCGGGGGAATCCTCGCCTAAAAAATCTTGAAAGAATGACACGCCTCATCAAATCGAAATCCGAAATGCATAATACGTGGTGGATCGTCCCAGTCGGCAACATTGGCCAAATCAAGGCAAAGGCAACCGCCAAAAAAAGGTCTTGCACTATCACTATCGATGGAATCCCATCTAAATTCCATGCAATCGCATACAAATACATTGACGAGAAGCGAACGTGCTGGGGAGTGATGATCGTTATGATGATGACAAACAACCAAAGCCACGCAAGAAAAAAGCCATAGAGCACGAACCGCCAATCCCACAGCCGAACATTAAGCAACAATCACAACCGTTATTCGACAACGAAGAACAGCTCGGCCATATTTATCGTTAGCGGTCTACTGGATATTATCCTTTTGTGGCATTCTCCACGTCTGTAGAGGCGAGGAGAATGCCACACGCAGAGAAGCTGGTAGGGCAAAAGACATGCCTGACTTAACTTAAGTGTTGTCATACGATATAACACAACATATTGTGAACATATCATCAAAAACGACGATGCCATCTGTCGTAAGAAAGGCGATATGCCATGTGAACGTTCACATGGCATATCGCCTCATTAATGAGCCATTATTGTTTGACGACGAGTACGCCATTGGGATTGATGGTAACCGTCGCGCCAGCACAGTCGGCCAGTGACATGACGACCGGGCGTCCCTCCACCAGCATGCTGACAGGTTCTTTGGTCCGGTTGAACAGGAACGTGAACCGAGCCCCCGTCGACTCATCGACGCGCTCGATGCGAAGCAAGTCCGGATCCGAGGAGTCTTTGACTTCCACACCAAGGGTCTCGAGGATCATCGGCAGGCTTCTGGCGATGCCGTCACGTCCCAGCCGGGCTCCGACGTAGACGCTACGCCCTTCGCCATATGGATTGGACACGATGGCCGGGCGTCCGTCCATACCGGTCCATGGGTCATCCTTGAACGAGGCGAGCACCTTCGCGTCCTTCCCGATTGAGCCGATCACGTCGACGATGTCGTGTGCGACGGCTCCGTTGTCGAGATCGAGGTGGTCCGGAACTCCGGGCCAATCGGATCCCATAGGGGCGAACTCCTCGATCCTCACACCGACGACGTCCCGGATGGAACCTGGGTAACCGCCGAGCCACACATGGTCCCGTTCGTCGCTGATGCCTGTATAGTACGTGGCGATGAGCTTGCCGCCGTTCGCGACGTAGTCCCTCACCCTACGGGTGTTCTCCTCGGAGAGGATGTACACGCTCGGCAGTATCGCGACATCGTACTCGTCCCAGTTCGAACGGATTGGAACGACGTCCGCGGTCACGCCGACGTCCGCCAGAGCGCGGAACCATGCGAGCGGCTCGTCGACATGATGGACGTTCTGCGTCGGGGTCGCGGTGTGCTCGCTCGCCCATTCGGACTCGTAATCGAACACGATGGCCACGCTGGATTTCGCCAGCTTGGTGCCGAGCAGTCCCTCATCCGCAAGCGTGCCCAGATCACGGCCCAGTTCGCACACGTCCCGGAACGTCTGGGAATCCTCCCCCGCATGCGGCAGCATCGCGGAATGGAACTTCTCCGCGCCGGACCTGGATTGGCGCCACTGGAAGTAGCACACGGCATCGGCTCCCATGGCCACGTGCGCCAAGGAATCGCGCACCAGCTGGCCGGGTTCCTTGCGATAGTTGATCGGTCTCCAGTTCACGGCCGAGGTGGAATGCTCCATCAGGAACCACGGATCCTTGCGGGAGATGCCGTCCACCAACGAAGCCGAGAACGCGAGCTCGTCCAGATGCGCCTCGCCCGGAATGAAGTAATGGTCGTTCGACACGAAATCGACCTCGCCGCCCCAATCGTCGTAATCCAGTACGGAACCGCCGGCGGAGACCATGAAATTCGTGGTCAACGGCTTTTCTGGTGTGATTTCGGCCAATGCGTCACGTTCGGCCACATAGAATGACTTCAGCGCGTCGGAGCTGAAGCGTTTGAAGTCGAGCAGCTTGCCGGGGTTCATGAAATTGCCGTCGCCGATGAATCGAGGCGGAACGATTTCGCTGAAATCGTTCAGATGCTGGGCCCAGAACGCAGTACCCCATGCGTCGTTCGCCGCTTCGATCGTGCCGTACCGTTCCTCGCACCAGTCTTGGAACGCGCGTTCGGCGTCCTCGGAATAGTCGAAGCGGTTGTGGCATCCGTACTCGTTACCAACGTGCCAAGCGACCACATAGGGATTGTCCTTGTAATGCTCCGCCATCGCCCGGCAGAGCTTCAATGCGTACTCACAGAACACAGGACTGGTGGGACGCCAGTGCTGGCGCGCGCCCGGCTGGCACACGTCACCGCGGTAGTCCTTCCACAGCACCTCGGGATGCGCCTGGGTCAGCCACATCGGCGGGGATGCGGTCGCGGAAGCGAGATCTACGGCGATGCCGGCCTTGCCGAGATTGTCGATGATTCGGTCGAGCCAGCCGAAATCGTACACGTCCTCGCGGGGTTCGATTTTCGCCCAGGAGAAGATGCCCACGGATACGAGGTTCACTCCCGCTTTGACCATGAGGCGCACGTCCTCGTCCCAGACCTCCTCGGGCCACTGGTCGGGATTGTAGTCGCCGCCGTACCAGATACGGGCCCGCCGGCCCTCCAACGGCCGAGGCCAACGATGTTCTCTACGTTGGTTCATTGTCATTGTTCCTTTCGTTCGTCATTGAACCTTGAAATCAATTATCTCACCGGATGCCCGTTGCACCAGACGCGTCGCACCGTCCAGGTTTCCTGATCAAGGAGCAGCACGTCGGCCGCGAATCCCGGAGCGAGCAGACCGATCGGGAAGCCTGTCACGTCATTTCGACGGTCGAAGCCAAATGCCCGCGCAGGGGTCAGCGTCGCCGCTTCCACCGCGTCGACCGGACTGATGCCGAGCTCCAGCACCGCGCGAGACACGGCCTTTTCCAATAGCAGTGTAGAACCGGCGATGGCTCCATTGGAGGCGAGTCTGGCATGACCGTCCCGCACATCTACATCCAGAGCCCCGAGGAGGTAATGCCCGTCCGGACAGTCGGTCGCGGCCATGGCGTCGGTGACGAAGGCGATTCTATGGGGCGCAAGCCCGAATCCGAGCTTGACCATGGGATCCTGCACGTGGAATCCGTCGTTGATAAGCTCGATGGTGACCCTTGGATCCTCCACTGCCGCCGGAATCGGGCCGGGGTCGCGGTGGTGCAGCCCGTTCATGGCATTGAACATATGGGTCATGATTCCGGCTCCGGCGTCGAATCCTTTTCTGGCAGTCTGGTAGTCGGCATCGCAGTGGCCGACCGCCGGAACCACTCCGGCCAGGAAGAAACGGCGGATTGCGTCGATTCCATGCGGAAGTTCCGGCGCGATGGTGATCTGTCTGAGACACCCATCGGCGGCGTCCAGCATTCTGGATACGAGATCCGGAGTGGGATCGACTAGGCAATTGGGATCATGGGCGCCTTTCCGGGACATGGCGAGGAACGGTCCTTCGAGGTGCGCGCCCAGAATATCCGGGCGGTCCGGCATCATGTCGTGGACCGTCTTCAAGTTACCGCAGATGACGTCGATGGGATTGGTGATGAGGCTCAGGACCTGTCTCGTCGTTCCGTGCGCCATGTGTCCGGCTCGGGCGGTCGTGATCCCCTTCTCGCCGTCATCGAACGAGCTTCCCCATGCGCCGTGCGAGTGGATGTCGACGTATCCGGGCGTCATCACCATTCCGTTAGCGTTAACAATATGATCTTGCTCGACGTGGACCAGCCGGCAGGCCGTTTCGAAGTCCGTTTCGGCGCATCCCGTTTCGACTATCGACCGTCCGTCGGAAACGAGCCAACCGTTTTTCGTCATTCCACGCGCGTCGACGATTGTGGCGCCGTGCACCGCGAATGGCACGACCTCCTCGAGGAACGCGTCGTTGATTCGTTCCGTCTCTCTCACACGATCCGCCTGCATGCTGTTGTCTCCTAACGTCAGAATACGGGAAGAGGGGCCTGCGGACCCTTCCGGCCGGCAAACCCCTGTTTCCTGGACGTCCGTCAGCGGGAAGCCGAGGGTGGCGAACGCGCCCAATACCAGGCTCGCGTCCCGGGTCCGCCCGGCGGAATGGCCGACGATGCCCCTGTCCGCCAGGTCGACCAGCAGACACACGTACGCCCAGTCTCCGCCGACGCGGACATAGGTAAGATCGCCCGCCGGACGCGTGTGCGGGGCGTAGCCGTCGGACCCGCGGTCCAGCAGGTTCGCGAGCCTGGCCTCGTCGGCCCGCGTCCTGTGCGGTTCGGACCGTCCGCGCTCGTCCGCGCCCGCATGCCCTGTTCGCGCATGATGTTGCCGATGCGTCTCCTGGACGCGGTGACGCCCTTCCTTTCCAGGGCGGCCTTGATCTTCCTGGCGCCGTAGCGTTCGCGGCCGTCGCGCCGGACCGCGCGCACGTCGCCGGCGATCGGATCCGCACGCTCCGTCCCGGGACGCCCGGTCATCCAGTAACAGGTGGGGCGGGGAACGCCCGGTATCCCGCATCGCGCCGATATCGGGTAGCGGGCGGCGTTGGCCCGTATCACGCCTGCCTTCGTGCGAATACCGGCGCCGCTTGTTCTGAAACGTCCACCTCCATCTCCAACTGTCGGTCGCGCCTCCCCGGCTCGACCGGCTCGTTCCGCCCGGGCGTGCGGTTGTCCGCGGCCCGGGTGGAGCCGCTGTCGCGGATGCCTTGGACCCAGCGCCGCGGGGTCGATCGCGCGATGTCGTGCCCGGCCCTGATCTCCCGGGATGGCTTGCCGCTCTCGCACGACTGCGCGATCTGCCGTTTGAACGCCTCGCCGTGGTGGCGGGGATGTTTCGGGCCGGCCATCGTCGGCCTCCAATCCCATGTCATTCGTCCCTCATCGGACTGTCTAATACATTGTAGCCAATCCAATCTATGCGGAATGTCGAGTCATACTAATTTCGTACATAAAACAAAACGCGTGTGCGTCCGGGCGGAAACCATCCGGACGCGCACGCGTTTTATTTTGAATTATTGCGATGAGGTCAGTTGCGGGTCAGCACTTCGGCCAGGGCCTGGATGACCGGCTGCGGCATGTGGGACTGGTATTTGGTCTGCGCGCCAACGCCGTGCAGATCCTCCAGCGTGCTCAGTGCCGGCAGCGCATCCTTGCCCAGCTCGCGGATCGCGCGGTATGCGTGCTCCTTGGTCATGTACAGCATCTGCGCATCCTTCAGCACGGCGAACGCGTCGGCTTCAACCGGATCGTCCGCAACGGCAAGACCGTCGGCGAAATCGATGGCGATTGCGGCGCTCGTCGGCACGTCACGCAGCGTGACGGTCAGGCTCAGCGTTTCCGCATCGTACGCGACTTCCGGAGCGGCGGCAGAGCCGTCGACGGTCGCGCGGACGGCGTGCATCGCTTCCGGAGCGATGCCACGGAACGTGACCGTCCAATCGCGGGAAACCGGAATGACGTCCGTCGCACCTTCCGCAGGGGCGATCGAGAACTGTGCGGAATCGCCCTCAAAACGCAGCGCCATTTCGGTGGATGCCCAACGATCCTTGCTCTGTGCGGCACCGTCATCCTCCCACAGCGTGAAGCTGTTTTCGGCACCCGGGAACACCACTACCTGCAGTGCGCGCGGGTTGGCCACGGAGTTGAGCGCCTCACCCTCGGCGGGCATCTGCAGCGGCACGATCGCGCCGGGCTTAGCGAACACCGGCATGCGGTCGAGATCGCGCCAAGCCTCCAGACGGCGGCCTTCGGCCGGACGAGACGTGTAATAGCGACCGTCGAAGAAATCGAACCATTCGCCCTGCGGCAGCCACACGTCGGCCTTCGCACGCTGCACGGAACGCTCGGCTGGATCGACGATCGGCGCGACCAGCAGCTCGGTGCCGAAACGGAATTCGTCGGTGAGCTTGTATGCGGCTTCGATTTCCGGATAGTCCCAGTACAGCGGCTGCACGAGCGGCTCGTTGTCGAATGCGGCGCGACGGTTCATCGTGTACAGGTACGGGATCATCGCATGGCGCAGGCGCAGCGCGGACGTCATCGCACGTTCCGCATCGCCGTGGAAGTTCCACGGCTCCTTGCCGTTGAACGGCGAATCGGTGGAATGCAGACGGTTGATCGGGCTGAACGCGCCCAGCTGGTACCAGCGGACCTCCAGTTCCTCGTCACGGTAGCCGAACATGTGGCCGCCGATGTCGTGGCTCCACCAGCCGTAGCCGATGTTGGAAGCGCAGGCGGTGAATTCCGGCTGGAACTTCAGCGACTCCCACGTCACGACGGTGTCGCCGGAGAAGCCGATCGGGTAGCGGTGCGAGCCCGGGCCGGCGTAACGCGAGAAGGTGAGCGGGCGCGGGTTGCGTTCGCTGTAGTCGCTGCCGTCGTTGCGGGCGGAATCGAGGTAATGCAGGTGGTTCAGGCCCCACAGCGGGTCGAGGCCCGGCTGCCGCGTCAGGCCGCCCTGCTGCCAGTCAATCCACCAGAAGTCGACGCCATCTTCCTCCATCGGGTGGTGGAGCTGGTCGAAGTAGACCTCCATGAACTTCGGATCGGTCAGGTCGAACTGCACGGCCTCGCCGCTTTCCGGATCGATGTTCATGGCCTTGGCGACCTGCGGATACAGCTCTTCGAACGCGCGCACGCCGTCCCTCGGGTGGACGTTGAGCGTGGCCTTCATGCCATGCTCGTGCAGCCAGTTGAGGAAGCGCTTCGGATCCGGGAAGAAGTCCTTGTTCCACGTGTAGCCGGTCCAGCCGGAGCCGTACTTCGGGTCGACGTCGTCAACCAGGTGCCAGTCCATATCGATGACGGCCGTGGTGAACGGGATGCCTTCCTTTTCGAAACGTTCGACGAGCTGACGGTATTCGGTTTCGGTATAGCGGTGGTAGCGGCTCCACCAGTTGCCCAGCACGAAGCGCGGCAGCAGCGGGGTCGGGCCGGTCAGGCGGTACAGGGCGTGCACGGCCTCACGGTAGCGGTGGCCGTAGCCGAACAGGTAGAGGTCGGTGGTCGGCTCTTCCTTCGGGGTCACCCACGTGCCGAAATCGTTGTGGTTGCCGTTCACTTCGGCGGTTTCGCGGATGACGTTCGACTTGGAATCGTCGATGATCGCCCAACCGTCGGTGCTGTTGACGCCCGGATCGACGGGGATGCGGCCGTTCGCCTCGTCGAGCGTACGGTAGGTGCCGCCGAGGTTCCTGCGCTGCACGTCGCCGTAATGCCAAGTGTTTTCGATGGCGTTGACGTGCTTGACGGTTGCGTACAGGCCTTCCGGAGAGAACTTGCGCTGGTTGTAGGAGATATGCAGCGACGGGGTGTCGATCTCCAGCCAGCCATTACGTTCGGCGACGGTGAATTCAGGCTTTTCGCCGAAATCACGGACCATCGCCATCTGCGTGGCGTCATCCACGAAACGGCCGCTGTCGGACCATTCGAAACGGACGAGCGCGTCCGTGATGAGGCCGATGCGCCAATGATCGCCCTGGATCACCGAATCCGGATTCATTGCCGGATGGGCGTTGAGCGTGGCCAGCGAGAACAGTGTGCTGTCTACCATGTGGGGCTCCTTTGAGTGTGGGAAAAATCGGGAGAACTGGATTGGGACCGTGTCATCATATGCGACGGCATGGTCCCGTTTGAATTACTTGATGCGCTTGATGGTCAAGACCGACGCGCCAGCGCACAGTGCGATGACGATGGCGGTGGGGAACACGAGATTGTAGTTGTGGGTCATCGTGACGATGCTGGACGTCCGTATTGGCGTCCAGGGCGATGCTCGTGTCGCTGCTTTGCTGGTCGCGCATCTCATTATCCTTTCTGTGCGCTGCGAAACATCGCTCTCCGCGTTGAGTGATCAAAGCATGTTTCCGCATTGAAGAAAAGTTAGCAAAACTTACTTTCGTTAAGTATGATAGCGCTTGCGCAAAAAGGTATCAATATCGGCGAGTCGCTTGAAATTGCAACGATATGCGCATATCGAAACGCTTGCCATCGATTGCAAAATGGAACGATGCGATTTTATGCGCGTTCTGCGCCACCGCATACCCTCTTCACCGCGCCCATATGCCGATTGTGCGAGTAAAACGACAGGTTGTGTAATACGGCGGTGACGGCATCGCAAAAGCTGGTTCAATCAAACTAGCGGCGAAATCCCGCGTGCGGCACGGTGCGATGCAGCGCGGTACGGCAGCGGGAAATCGCAAGAAAACAGCGCAGCCGGGCGGAGCGGACAGGGCAGGCTCGGCAAAGCAGGTTTTGGCAACACCTAGTGCGAGGGAGAACCCATGGAACTTGAAGATCTTTCGATCGTTGAAAAGGCGGCGATGCTGTCCGGCGGATCCGAATGGGATTCGCGCGGCAACGATCGCGCCGACATTCCCGGCTTCGTCATGAGCGACGGCCCACACGGCGTGCGCAGGCAGCTTGGCGAAGGCGACCACCTCGGCATCGGCGCATCCAAGCCGGCCACCTGCTTCCCGACCGCCTGCACCGTGGCCAACACCTGGGATCCGGCGCTCGCCGAGGAAATGGGCGAGGCGCTGGGCAAGGAAGCGCACGATCTCGACGTGAACGTGTTGCTTGGACCGGGCATGAACATCAAACGCAACCCGCTGTGCGGACGCAACTTCGAGTACTATTCGGAAGATCCGATCGTCGCCGGCCGTATGGCCGCCGGCCTCATTCGCGGCATCCAGAGCAACGGCGTCTCCGCATGCCCGAAGCATTTCGCGGTCAACAGCCAGGAGCTGCGCCGCCAGGCCAGCAACTCCGTGGTGGACGAACGTACCATGCGCGAATTGTATCTGACCGGTTTTGAAATCGCCGTGCGCGAGGCCAAGCCGATGAGCATCATGACCTCCTACAACCGGGTCAACGGCACCTACGCCAACGAGAACCATCACCTGCTGCAGGATATCCTGCACGGCGAGTGGGGCTATGACGGGGCCGTGGTCACCGACTGGGGCGGCTCCAACGAC
>ENA-OYXJ01000808-OYXJ01000808.1-human-gut-metagenome-genome-assembly--contig:-NODE-808-length-11164-cov-4.789810_pt1 | contig 11164 bp, 10 predicted proteins | sample MGYA00244843_ERZ653418 | MGnify/ENA primary metagenome ERZ653418 (study PRJEB26926, sample SAMN06164921) | human gut metagenome | biome: ENVO:00009003; feature: ENVO:2100002; material: ENVO:00002003... | reverse complement strand
AAAGATTTTTCGGAAATCCTACTGATCTGCGTCAATTTTTTAGTCATAGTTCACGAATTAACTGATTTCTCAGGCAAAATTCATATTTTATTTTCCGGACATAAGAAATATTATGGGCGAATTACCATCCTTGGTATGGGAAGTCTTAGTTATTAAATAACAGTCTAAAAACGAAATCAAGCACAGGCAACAACTGCCTGTGCTTATCTTTTTTATCATTTGGCAAAACTAATTTTTCACAAGAACTGATACTATGCAACCAATCATCTCTCCTGTGAATTTTAAAAATTCAAGCAACGTCATACTGATAGTCAATAACGATGGAACTTTACAATTCTTTGAAAAAATCACTTTGCAACTATATATTCCGCATCCTCTCCTGATGCAAGAATATGAAGCAACCTTCTTCAAGTCCCTCTTTTAAATCATCAAATAATGAACTCATAAAAATCATCTCCTATTCCTAGCAGTTTCTTCTTTTCAGAAAAAATATAACATTGTCGACAAGTTAGAAAAGAAAATAGTTAACACATTCCATCAAGAAGAAATTTGTTTTTACAAATCTAGTAAATATTTACATATAAAATTATTATATATAAATTGAATAGTACCTTCTTTTATATTTTTTACACTATCCAAAGTACATATCTCATTTTCTAAAACAAATAATGATTCTTTCCATTCCTTAGAAATCAAATATTCTCTCCTTTTTTCTATCTGCTCCGCAGTAATAATACCATCTATATTATAGACGGATCCTTTATATAATTTATCTGAGAGATCATATATCTTAGCATATTTTGTGTACAAATATTTATCTAAATTTTGAGATTCAATTTTATACTTTTCAACTTTTTCTTCTTTAGTACCATAGAATGCATTGACATAGGGGTAGTAATAATAAAGCGCATTATATATATCAACAAAAACATGAATAATATACCCCAACAAAAAACTTGAATTAATATTTTCTTTGTTTTTCTCATAAAACTCCAACACTGAATCCATCCATAGATTTGCCTTGGTACATGTATCGACCTTTCCCCAAGTTAAACCTTCGGGAAAAAAATGACTTTTTTCCTTTAATTTGTAGCTAAATTCTTCACATGAATGTACTGCATCTGGCGCAATTGTTCCTATCAAAAAATCATTTTCATTTATATTTAAAGAAAATTCCGAAAATATTTCCTCTGCGATAATTATGTGAATCATTGTGTATGCCATATCTTCTCTCCTTATCGTTGTATTATCAATAGCATTTTTACAGATAATGATGTCGAGCATCATTTATTTTTAGCTGTGCATTCAACAATATAAAAGCATAAATTCTAATATCTTATTTTTGATTATATCATGAATTCACAACTCTTCGGCAAAAAGTTAAAAAAACTCCAAGCCCTTATAAATAAAGGCTTGGAAGCTTATCATGCGGATGACAGGGTGCCAGACGTCCGGTGGACGTCTGACCGGCACCGACCGGAGCGGCAGCGGAGACCTTGAATCCCGGGATTCAAGGTCTCCATCCGCAAAAAACCCCGGAACTTTCGTTCCGGAGTTTGATGCGGATGACAGGACTTGAACCTGCACGCCTCGCGGCACAAGAACCTAAATCTTGCATGTCTGCCAATTCCATCACATCCGCAGTTATATAAAAGGAATCTGCCACATCTATGACAGATCCTGTTTATTCTATCATTCCCATAGAGGGTTGTCAAACATAAGACCATTTTCTCTTTGCTCTATATTGTTCTGCGGATAAATCACTGACAATGAAAGCTATCACTCATTTCCTCCAATTGTTTAAAGGGCAGCGCTGATTTTATATATCCTGCACTTTCATCCTGATTCATTTTCTGCTTATACATTACTTGTGCGTTTTTCATTATTTTATCTTTGTTTTTTCTTATAAAGATTATTTCATCATGAATTAAATCTTTATAGGTTAGATCTTCCTCATTTTCATAATCATATAATTCCAACTCCGAGGCAGGAACAGGTATCATATGACTTATTCTCAATGTTCCTTTTAATTCCTTCTGACCCTTTGAATTTCTGACAATAATTCGAATAATCGGAATGATGCTCTTTTTTATCACTCTGTTCTCGCCTGCGATTTGATAATCAGAATCTTTCGGAGAGGACATCGGCACATAATAGTGATAGCCCTCTAATTCCAAGACAACACCTATATACTTTCTAGTATGTTTTCGACGATTTTCTTTATTAGAATATACATTTGGAAAATCTTTCCTTAAATAATTTATATATTTATCGGATACACTGTAGATTTTCAATAGAATTTTCACCTTTCTATTTATCCTCATTTTGACCTGTAAAATTTAAAGGGAGCAATTTCTGCTCCCCTTGAGTTTAAAACTTCCCACTATCTGGCAGGGACTCTCCCGAGTTTAAAACTTCCCACTATCTGGCAGGGACTCTCCCAATGACGAATCATTTGTCTATATTATATCCATTTTCACAAAAAAAGCAACCTGTATTTTTCATTTCAAAATATAAAAATATTTTTATCTGGCAACATAAAGCGCGCCTCCGTACCATTCCTATTTTCCCTGGAACGCCCAGAACTTATTGAGTACAAAGTTGATCGGCACGCCGATGATCGAGTTGATCAGCGGGGCAATGTATTTGGAGATGTGGAGTACATCGATCCACAGATATGACAGCACGTTGCTCAGAATAATTCCGGTGAATGCGTAGGACAGATACATCTTGATCAGTGCCTGCAAAAGCTCCTTCCAGGAGGTTCCCTCCATGTTAAATACCAGCTTGTTGTTCCAATAAAACGACCACAGCACACTGAGAATAAACGCCACGGTGTTGGCTATGATGTAATCCCAGCGCTGGAATATGTGCGCATGTCCCAGCAGGAACAGGGTTGCAACATTGATCACATAGGATACGACTGTATTGGTGACACCAACGATCCCGAATTTAATAAACTGGATCAGCAACTCCATCTTCGTCTGTTTCTTTTCTGTCATCTCTTTTCCCCCGTATTGTTGTATTCTGCTTCTCATTACTCTGCAGAATTTCTATTCTTATTCTTGTCTAATCCCCGCAGGGTCTATTTCTTATAAATGCTGTCGGTCAGGAATGTAATTTGCATCTTCTCCTGCAGTCGGTTCAGTTCAGCGGCGATCAGCTCGTTGCGCTCCTTGAGCTGCTCTGCGGAGAAGTCATATTCCAGACCGCTGTTGACGTAGTTGCCGTGGTTGCAGATATCGTAGCCGTCCAACCCGGCAATGACAACCTGTGGCATACCGATGTGCAGCAGGAAATGCAGGCACATCAGACCGGAGTTTTCCATGATCGCCGGTTCCTGGGAAGAATAGCTTGCGAAGTTTAACATGTATTCGTAGTCCTTTGCCTCGCGCAGATTGGAGGTGATGATCTTTCTGACGGAATCATCGGTAATGTTTTTGTAGCGGCGCATATGGCAGATGAACGCATAATCACAGGCAAAGTCAGCCGGAACGAAGTTCAGCCCGATCACGACCGGATTCTTTTCACGAATATATTCCTCGACCTGCGCCTTCTGCTGCATCAGACTCTTGCCCGATCCCAGAAGAAGCACCTCTCTGCCCGAAAGCTCCTGCTCCAGCTTCTCGACAGCCTCACGGTCATCGATATAATTTTCCTGATACTGCTTGTAAATCGCCTCAGCCTTATCCTTATTGTAAAGCGCCTTGTCCTCCTTCGGGATCGACTTTAAGATCTCATTGTAGGATTTGACGGTCAGCGTTCCCTTGGACGCGAAGTAGATCGCATAGTTCGGGTGGCAGCCGTTGGCGGCAGACAGATACAGCGGCAGGGAATATCCCCAGAAATGCTCCCGGTAAATGTCGTTGAGATACTCGTCAATGATCTCAAGCATCGGCTCAATACGGTACTGCTTGTCGAAGTTCTCGTTCATGTACTCGGCGAAAAGCTCCAGATTCAGATTGCCGGCGCCACGTCCCATACCAAACACGCAGGCGTCCAGAATGATGTCGCGGTGCAGATGCATTTCCGTAAAGGCGGAGGCATTGCCCATCGCCTGCTGCATGTTGTTGTGGGAATGATACCCGAGCATAATGTCCTCCCGCAGATTATGATCGGCAATCTGCGCCAGACGGACAAAGTCCTTTTTCTTGATCAGACCGAAGCTGTCCACAATATAAAATGCCTTGATCGGGAGCCGGTTGAACTTCTCGATCAGCGCGATAAATTCACTGTCGGTATAATTGTCGGTTCCCACTGCCTGCGCAAAGACATCGTAGCCCAGCTTTTCCAGCTCCTGAATGTAATTGTACGCCTCCTCGATCTTGCTTTTCTTGAAGATCACACGGAATACATCAAAGCCGTCCGGCACGCGTTTTCCAAGCTTCTCTAACGGGATTGGCCGCCCCATATCGATCATGCCGACATAATGGGTGTCGGGATTCTTCGGTGCGATCATATCCCGCACGCTGTCGTTGCCGTCAAACAGCGAATAATCCTTGCTGTATTCGCATTCTCTGACGAAACCGATCTCGAAGTATTCAATCCCCGCGAGAACAATCTTCTTGCCAATATTGAAAATGGCATCTCTTCCAAAATGCCAGTCATTGACATAACCGCCGTCACGCAGTGTACAATCCAGTAAATTTATCCTGCTCATCTAAAATGCCCCCTTTGCATCTATTGCAGCAATTCGCTGATCTTCCGGACACAGTTGGTGTCCTCATGGGATTCCTCCCCGATATAAACCGCCCGGCTCCCGTACTTATGTGCCATGACGATATCACTCGCATAGGTGTCTCCGACCACAATGATCTCCTCCGGCTTTAAGCCCTTGTCCTGACAGATAATGTCCATCAGCAGCGGATTAGGCTTTCCGACCGAGTAGTCCACCTTTCGTCCAAGGCTTCCCTCCAGCGCGCCGACCATCGCACCACAGCCCGGCATACGCTTCGCATTCTCGCCCGGATAATGATGCTCGAGATTACAGGCAATGATCTTGTCCGCCCGCAGTGCTACCTGCAACGCATCCGTCAGCTTCTGATAATTGAAATCCATATCATAGCCCACGATCACAACCTCCGCATGATCGGAAACCGTAACACCGAGCCCTGCAAACTCCTCTGCCAGCGCATCGCTTCCCATAATGTATACGGTCTTGTAGCCCATCTGATGTGCATAAAGTGCTGCGGCGTAGCTGCCGGTATAAACCTCCTCATAGCTGCAGGCAAGCCCCATGCCGGTCAGCTTCTCCCAGATCTGTTTTCTTGTTTTGGTCGAATTGTTTGTCATGAAGTAAACCTGCTTGCCAAGCTCACGGCACCGGCATACTACCTCATCCGCCCCCGGTATCAGCTTACTTCCATAGTAGATCGTGCCGTCCAGATCAAACAAAACGGCACGGATATTTTTATCTTCTATATATTTCATTATTTATTTCCTGTCTTATCCTTGTCAAAGTTAATGCGCTCCTCCTCAATTACAAGCGGACGCTTCATCATACGCTTATTGATACTGAGCACATACTCGCCCAGAAATCCGATAAAGAACAGCTGAACCGAACCAAGGATGCAAACGGCTAACAGGATCGGTGTCATACCGGCCACAAAGCGATCCCAGTAAAGAAGCTTTAAAATCAGATATACAAAGGCGACCACAAGGCTGATCGCGGACATGATAAAGCCCACGATCGTTGCCAGACGAAGACCCGCCTTCGTGTATGAGGTAAAGCTGAGCATCGCTGCATCGTAAAGAGTGAACCAGTTGTTGTGCGTCTTGCCGGCGCGGCGCTTCTGTTGCTCATACGGCACGTCCACACGCTTATAGCCAAGCTCTGCGACGATTCCGCGCAGGAACGGTGTCGGATCGTCCAGATTGCGCAGTACATCCACAAAGCCCTTGTCGTAAAGACCAAAGCCGGTGAAATGCTCAATCTGCTCCACATCAGACATCTTCTTGATCATCTTGTAATAACAGGTGCGAAGGAAACGCATGATCTTATTTTCCTTGCTGGTCGTCTTGATCGCACAGACGATTTTGGCACCCTTCTCCCACTCCTCAACAAGACGCGGGATCATTTCCACCGGATCCTGGAAATCACAGCACAGGCAGATCGTGCAGTCACCGCTCGTCTGGCAGATTCCGTAATACGGAGAGTTGAACTGTCCGAAATTCTTTGCATTAAAGATTGCTCTGATCTTTGAATTGTCGGCACAGATCTCCCGCAGATACTCTCTGGTACGGTCTGTGGAATCGTTATCAATAAACAAAATCTCATAATCATAGGACGGCAGATTCGTTGTGATCTCACGGATCACCGCCTCACTGATCGCTTTTACATTTTCTTCCTCGTTATAACAAGGTATCATTACACTAATTGTTTTCATGCTGCCTCCATTCCGACTTCATCCACGCGATCGTCTCGGTCATGCCGGTACGAAAATCTGTCTGTGGTACAAATCCGGTATCCTTTGTGAGCTCAGAGATATCGGCACACAGATACATAACCTGTCTCGCGCCATACGGGATCTCACCGAAGCCAAGCCCTGCCTCCGGGTCGATCAGATCTCTGATCTGCTCAATATATTCTTTGAGTGGGCGTGCTGTTCCGCTGCCGATGCAGTACACCTTTCCGTGCTGTCCCTTCTCGCCAAGCGCGATCATGGCTCTCGCTGCATCCCTGCTGTACAGATAATCCCACTGCTGTTCTCCTTTGGTCAGGGCAGGTGTCTGCCCATCAAGAAGCTTTCGGATCGTGGTCGTGACCATGGTCTTATCGCTGTCGCATGGTCCGTAAATGCTTAAGATACGCGTCCACACATGGCGCAGTCCAAGCTTTTCGCATTCGATACGGCTCATCTGACCGGCACAAAGCTTCGCCATGCCGTAACCGTTCTCCGGAAATGCCGGTGTCTGCGGTGTCAGATTTCCCTCTACTCTGCCATACTCTGCCTGGGAGCCGGAGCCGACAAACGCCTCGCAGCCCATTCTCGCCGCCAGTCCTGCCGCCTCGATCGTATAACGGATATTATCCGTTTGCAGCCTCATATCATTGCGGGCATCGCCAATCGTTGCCGCCCACCCGAAATGATAGAACACATCGCAGGGCGGAATGTCGGACACGTCCAGATCGCCAAGTCCCGAAAGATCACACTCCACAAGATGGACATGCGCATCCTCCGGAATCCGTGCCGCTCTCGCCGAATGCGGACGGACAATGGCATAGACTTCAATATCCTTTGCAATACATTCCCGGATCAATGCGGTGCCGATGGCTCCGGTCGGTCCGGTCACTACAATCCTTTTCATCTTCTTTCTGCCTTTCTGTTGTTTATCGTCCTACTCTACCGGCGGGATCAGAAGGTTGGCAAGCACTTCCTCCCTTGGAAGGAACGGTGCCAGATCCTCCAGCGGCGGACTCACAAGACTGCCGTCCTCCAGACGCTTTGTTGCGCTCTTCGGCTCGAAGTTCTGTGTCGGTGAAACGAAGATCTCACAGAATACAGGTCCCTCCTCTGCCAGCGTCTTATCAACTGCTTTCTTCATTTCTTCGTTGCTGTGTGCCTGATAATATGTGTATCCAAATGCCTGAGACAGCTTCTCAAACTCCGGGAATGACAGATCGCCGCTCTCCGGCCCGATTCCGACCTTGCAATGATTGCTGAACAGATTGTTCTGCGTCTGACGAATGGAATGATAGCCCTGATTGTTGATCAGGAACAGCTTGATCGGAAGCTTGTTTGTCAATACCGTCTGCAGCTCCTGCAGATTCATCATGATACTTCCATCGCCCTCAATACAGATCGTGTCCTTACGGTCATTTGCCACACAGGCACCGATAGCTGCCGGCAGACCGTAGCCCATGCTGGCGATCGCACTGTTAATGATAAAACGTGCATCCTTCTGGATCACATAGTTATGGCTTCCCACCACGCAGGCACTTCCGTTTGAAACAACGGTCAGATTGCCCTCCGGCAGGCTTTCACTCAGATAATTGATAAATGCATATACATTGGCGTAGCTGCCATCCTCTTCCCAATGCTTCGGCAGCGTAACCGGATAATCTTTCTTCCAGTTCTGACAGCGGCTTACCCAGTCCTGTCCGGTAAATACAGGCGTCTCGCCGGATAAGGTCTGATCCATTTTCTCGAAGAAATCCTTTGCGTCCGCACAGACCGGCATGTCCACATGGATCGTGGTCTTCTTAAGCTCTGCCGGATCCACATCAACGTCGATCACATACGCCTCTCTCGCCCAGGTCTTCCAATTGTAGCCGACCTGACGAATGGACAGACGGTTTCCGACAGCAAGCACAAGATCTGCATTCTGCACGGCAAAGTTGCCGGCACGGTCACCCATGATGCCACCACGGCCTACATAAAGCGGATGTGCCGTCTCGATCGCATCGATCGAATCCCAGCAGGTTGCCACCGGAATGCCAAGCTTCTCCACAACACTTCGGAATGCCTCATAGCCCTCGGAAAGCCGGATGCCATTGCCCGCATAAAGTACCGGACGTTTCGCCTGACGTACCTTTTCGATGACCTGATCGATCACACTCTGTGCTACCGAAACCGGCATCTTTGCGGAATCCTCCGCCGGATCGTAGCCTCTCAGATCGTCCGTCTCAATATAACAGCCCTGATAATTCACCGGAATGTCGATCCATACCGGACCTCTTCTGCCGGTCATTGCCAGATGATATGCCTTCTCCAACGCATAACGGATCTGCATCGGATCCTCGATCATCACGGCATATTTGCACATGCTGTCGACAGATTTTGTAATATCAAACTCCTGATCGCCCACGGCACGAAGCGGCAATCCATCCGTGAACCGGCTCATATAACGTGCTGTCGTGTCATAACGGACCTGTCCGGAGATCACGAACATCGGCACGGAATCAAGCCATCCGCCAACCACGCCGGTAATTGCATTGGTTCCGCCCGGTCCGGTGGTCACACAGAGTGCCGCCATCCTGTTATAAATGCGGGAATACGCCTCTGCCGCAATGGCACAGCCCTGCTCATGATGATTGTAAAGACAGTGCATGCCTTCCTTGTGTCCAAGTGCATCATTCAGATGCATGGCACCGCCGCCTGTCACCATAAAACAGTCTGTAATTCCATGATCTACCAAAAAATCTGCTACATAATCTGCTAATCGTTGTTTCATGCTGCCTCCATCTGACGCTCACGCTCCTGCTTCTGCGGGATGCCGGTCAAAATATATTCCTTCGGCTCTTCCTGCCATATGCTCCTTCGCCGGACAGTCCGGCTGCCGGTGCATACGATCGCTTCGCCGTATTTTACTGCTCTACTGCTTCCTTGATCTTACGAATCATATAGTCGATCATCTCATCGGTCATTCCCGGATAAACACCGATCCAGAATGTGTCCGTCATGATCTGGTCTGTCACCGGCAGATCGCCGATCACACGATAGCCCTCGCCGGACTTCTTCAGCTCGCTAAAGCAAGGCTGCTTTAGCATATTACCGCCAAACAGCATACGTGTCTGCACGCCTTCCTTCTCCAGATACTGTACCACGGTATTCTTCTCAACGCCCTCACGGCAGGTCAGCAGGAAGCCGAACCAGCTGGGGTCTGAATTCTCACATGGCTCCGGAAGGATCAGCTTGTCCTCCACGCACTTCAATCCTTCCTTCAGACGGCTGAAGTTATGCTTTCTGCGCTCCACAAAGGAAGGGAACTTCTCAAGCTGTGCACAGCCGACTGCTGCCTGCATATCGGTTGCCTTGAGATTATATCCAAAATGAGAATATACATACTTATGATCATATCCGAACGGAAGCTCTCCGTGCTGTCCGTCAAAGCGGTGACCGCACATATTGTCACGACCGGACGCACAGATGCAGTCACGCCCCCAGTCACGCATGGAGCGGATGATCTTGTTTAATAACGGATCATCGGTATAAACGGCACCGCCCTCTCCCATCGTCATATGATGTGGCGGATAGAAGCTTGATGTTCCGATGTCTCCGATGGTTCCTGTCTGCTTTGTGACTCCGTCGATCGTGTAAGTCGAACCCAGTGCGTCACAGTTATCCTCAACAAGCCAGAGATTATGCTTATCACAAAATGCCTTGACTGCGGCAAGATCAAACGGATTGCCGAGCGTATGCGCGATCATGACCGCCTTCGTCTTGTCGGAAAGTGCTGCCTCAAGCTGTGTCACATCAATGTTGTACTGAGGGATCGTCATATCCACAAATACCGGCACGGCACCGTACTGGATCATTGCTGCGATCGTTGTCGGAAATCCCGCTGCCACCGTGATCACCTCATCCCCGCGGTTGATCTTGCGGTCACCAAGAAGCGGTGAGGTCAGTGTCATAAAAGCAACCAGATTTGCAGATGATCCGGAGTTGACCAGCGCACAGTAGCGCACGCCCAGATATTCTGCGAACTTCTTCTCAAATTCATCGGTATAACGTCCGGCGGTCAGCCAGAACTCCAATGCGGAATCCACAAGATTGCACATCTCTGCATGATCGTATACACGGGATGCATACGGGATCCGGTCTCCCTCATGATACTCCTTCTTGTTGTGATATGTGTCACAGTATTCTGCGACCATTTTCAGGATTTCTTCCTTTGCCTGCTGCTCTGTCTTATTTTCGAACATACTGCCTCCATTCTATATATTCACATACATATCTCTCTAAAATTCTGTTAAAGTCAATCTCTTTGTCCCAACAGGTGTCATGTGTTACTGTCTGCTCTTCGTACTATAAAACTCGTCGATCTCCCGGTCCATCTCTGCCGGAATATCACCGCCTGCCAGCCATACCTTACTGAAGCGGCATGTCATTTCCATGCACTCCTCAATGTGCCACCGCGGTGTCCATCCAAAGACACGCTTTACCTTGCTGCAGTCTAGCTTGAGGAAATTCGCCTCATGCGGTGCATTCTCCTCCGCCTGGTTCTCCCATGCAGCACCATCGCCCCAGCACTTGCAGAACAGGTCGGTCAGCTCGCCGGTCGTCACGCAGTCGCACTCATCCGGTCCCACGTTATAAAATCCTGCATAGCTCTTATCCTCATACTGCTTCTGTGCGATCAAAAGATAAACACCAAGCGGTTCCAGTACATGCTGGAACTGTCTCTTATACACATCTCCGAGCCCACGAGACGGAGCTACATC
>ENA-OYXJ01000792-OYXJ01000792.1-human-gut-metagenome-genome-assembly--contig:-NODE-792-length-11316-cov-4.666903_pt1 | contig 11316 bp, 9 predicted proteins | sample MGYA00244843_ERZ653418 | MGnify/ENA primary metagenome ERZ653418 (study PRJEB26926, sample SAMN06164921) | human gut metagenome | biome: ENVO:00009003; feature: ENVO:2100002; material: ENVO:00002003... | reverse complement strand
GATCTACACTCGACTAGTCGTCGGCAGCGTCAGATGTGTATAAGAGACAGTCATTTTCCACACTGCCGCCATGAGCTATTGTCAATAATATCCTTACCTTTAATTCCGATATACAAACTGCTCATAAGGCCTGATTTTTCGGTTTCTCTCTTTCAAAACCATCACTTGGCAAATATCCTTGCCAGCAACTATAAATTCCATACTATCAATTCTCTTCGCAGACTTATTGCGTCCATGCCGTTGCACAAAAAATACAGATATAGCGTCAACTATATCTGCATTTTTTTATAACATGCAAACTTATATTTTTAATATACCACATTTTACATGAAGTATATCATTTCTTTCTCGTAATTATGCACCTTTTTTCTTAATATGCGGCTTTTTACCACACCCTTCAAAAGCCATTGTTCCAATCGACGGAGTATCCTTCCCCAGGGAAATCTTCCTCACATTCGCTGCAAAATAAAATGCCTGTGCGCCAACACGTTTTACCCTTCCATGACAAACAAACTTTTCTAAATCATAACACATTAAAAATGCATCAATGCCAATCTCATCCACATTGCCATGTGCTTCGAAACTTTCAATACGGCTGGCTGCAAAAGCTTCACGGGATATTTGTTTTAAATTGCCTAAAACAACCACTTTTCGCAGTTTCCGGGCAACCGCTCCGGAAAACGCTTGTCTTGCAATCTTTTGAACCCTCCTGTCCAACACAAGCGTAGAATCCCGATATGCTTTCAATGCCTTATACAGCGTCTTTCCGTCTTTGCTGTAAAGAATATGGTTTCTTACCTTATAATGCCTATTTCTCTCCGATACCCGGATTTCCATTGCCGGCCTGTCAGGCAGAAGAAACCCCTTTATATCGCCAACATGATCTGGATTAATCTCTCCTGCATAAGAAGCACCAATAGAAATCTTTTTTAAATAGAAACAATTCTTAAACGTATTGTAGGCAACGTATTTTAGCCGATCGGGAAATTGAATCCCTTTTAGTTTTGTTCCTGCAAAAGTTCCCAGAGAATACCAGTCCCGCCAATCTTCTGCATCGTCATACCCTTCATCATCCTCTAATACTTCATATGGTATGCCTTCCGGCACTCCCGTCTCAACATCTATTTTATCGTTTCCGTTAAAATCACAAATTCTCTTCAGCTTTTTTGCCTGTTCCAAATTAATTTTCACAAGACGATGATCATTAAAAAAAGCTCCCGCACCAATCACTTGAATATTATGCGGCAATATAATTTCCTGCAAAAAAGAATTCCTGGAAAAAGCAAGTGCCTTGATTTTAGTAACAGACTTAGGAATGCGGTAAACTTTATCTACCTTCTCGGAAGGATAATATACAAGCGTTTTAACATCCTTCGTAAAAAGAACACCATCCTTGACGATGTAATATGGATTTCTCTTGTCAACCGTAATTTTCAGTTTCCTCTTATACGTTTTCGCAATTGTTTTTACATCTTCTTGATAGGAATATACCTGTGGACCTGCCTCATCTCCAATCCCCCAAAAAGCACCTCCCTCTATATAACGCAGCTTATACGGCAAATGAATACGGCGGATATATGGGGTATCATTACCTATCTCAAAGGTATTGGCACCAATCCTTTCTAACGAATCCGGTAAAGAAATCTTGATTTCCTCTGCTTCCTCTTCCTTCATAATGTTCTGAAACAATGAACAACAATCCAATGCTGTAATTCCCTCTTCAATCCGAATTTCTTTTACCGGATACTCCTGCTCCAGCCCATAGGGCGACACATATTCCTTCGATTTCTTGATTCTCTGATTCACAACACCTGTACCTGTAATCCGCAACAGCTTACTTCCCGTATCGTAAGTCCAAACAGCGCTTTTACCACACTTTCCCGAAATAACCTGCTCTTCTTCTGTTTCAAATTTTGAAACAGATAGGGCAGGTGTATTAGTTGGCTCTTCCTCCAGTGCTGCTTTTGTATGGTGCTGCCCATTCTCCACAATTTCTGTTCTACTGCCAACCGAATCTATGGCATTACCTGCTTTTCCGGAACAGGCAGTCATTCCCACAACAATAACCATTATAAAAAAAGGCATAACACATCGGCAAGCAAAATTCCTCTGTTTCAGATATATCATAATTTCCTCCAAAATTATCAAACAAAGTTTAATCTTTAATTATTATATCAATATACAATATCTGCGTCAAACCAAATCACTCAAAAGAAAAATATAATTTTTAAACAGGGTTAAACTCTATATTAGAACCTAACCCTGTAATCAATTTTTTTCAACCATGATGCATGTGTTGGTGTAAATACGAATAATCTTTAAAATTGATGCACAAAACCATTTTCTGCTGCCGGGTTATAATCAAAATATTTGTTAGAAACTACCTGGGTTCAAGACTTTTCGCAGTAGGAAACAATATGCGTCATTATATTGTTCTTCTGAATTTTGGAATAAATACAACCATTTCAAATAGGAAATATGTTTTTTCATTATACCAGAAAGCAAAAACATCAACAAGTTAATTTGTAGCATACAAATTGAAAGAAACTATTTCTCAGCTCATGCGAGACTTCCAACAAACCCTCAAATTCCCGTACGATATCAAAGGAGTCACCTGCTTTCTTGAGAGATTTCATATACTGCCTTCAATAATTTATCAACCATCTCCAAGGTGTTAGGTTTAAATTGTTCTAGGGTTGCAACTATCTCATCATCATATTTGCTGCTTTCCTTCCCTAACATAATGTAATCCATACTTACTTCCAAGGCATGTGAGAGTTTCATTAGCGTATCTGCTGAAAAACCTTTTTTGTTCATTTCTATTTCATATAAAAATTGTTCTGAAATATCAGCCAGACAAGCCAACTGTTCTCGCGTGTACTTTCTATCAGTGCGTAATTGCATGATACGTTCTCCTGCTGTCAATCCTTTCACCTTCCACCATTCAAGATATATTACCATGGTTCCATGATAACATCTCAGTTAATGTCCCAAAATGTGCGATTGACCGCAGAATATAGAACTTAGGTTCATATATTCTATCATTTTTACGATTGTTATCTTGTAAATCTCAATCATGTACTCTTTTTTTAAATTAATATATTTATAAAACAGTATTTCAATGCAGAAACACAAAAAAAGAATACATTACATAATATTTTGATAATGTATCCTTTTCTTTTTTGTACTATAAATCCTCTTTTTTTGACAACAATATGTCATTCAATCCCTTCGAGTGTCCTCTAAATCAATCCCACGCCCATGGTTCATCCTCTTTTCTCCATTTTATATAATTCAAACTTTCATCAAATGAACCATAGTCATCGGATGCATGAATATGAAGAAACGCATTATGATTCTTATACGAAAACAGATAAATACATATATTATTCGATTCAGTATCGCCGTTTATCCGAATCGGATTATAAAATTTTTTATGATTTTTTCTGGCAAATCGTATGTACAATTTCATTCCAGACTTAATAGAAATCACATCCTCATCCGATAAAGTCTGATATTTTTCAGACTTTTTATATTTATATGAAATCTCATCTAATTTTAAATCAGAATCGTCGTAACCAATATCATTATCAAAAGAGAAAATAACTGCATTTGATTGTTTATATTTTTTGCCAAAATAAATCATTTTATTATCTTTAGAAGTTAAAACAATCTGAATCTGATTGATTTTTTCCTTCTCAGAGACAATAACCTTTGTCTTACAAAATCCCCAAGAGTCATCTGTTGACAATTCCCAGATATCCGATTTTTTTCCATATTTTTTTTGACCATTCACCGTAACATAGGAACGTATCTGATAGAAATAATTTTTCCCTTCCTGCACAGTTTTGTCTTTATAAACTTGTGGTGTAGATTTCTTTTTCTTTACATCGATACCGATTCGTTCCAATAATTTCATTTGGTGCTTCGACTCACTTCGGTATATTTCAAATCCATCCGGAATAATACAATCATCTCTATAGTTAAAGGCAAGTTTTACGAAGTTTCTCTTGACCTTCTTTACAAGCGATATATTGTTATTCGCCTGAATAATCTGTGGAGCTTTGCAATCAACAAAAAATAATTCTGCACCACTTCCTGGTTTTAACAGATAAAGTTCTTCGCCTGCAACATTCTGATAAACATTTAGTTCATACATATATGTCTTTCCATACACAAATGTATTTGTGTATGATGTTTTTCCTTCCGTCGCAGCAATGGTCTTTTCGTCGATTTTTTCCCAGTCACCATTCTTGCGCACAGAGCAGGTGATTGTGTAGCTGCTGGCATGTTCAATTTTTTTCCATTTGACGGTAGTGGTCATATGTGTGGAATCCAGAGTAGACCTGAAATTAAGAGAAAAAACTTTTGGTTCTATATACACATCACTGTTGGTTGGACTTGCTGTTTTATTGTCCGTAGCAGTTGGAGTTTCCTGTGCTTCCGTAGTCTTCTTTAATACAGATGAATGATTCCAACAGAAATGTAACATGCTCCCCAACAAAATCATCACCAATAACACAATTATAATCTTTTTTTTTCTGATATACTCAAAAAAATCCATCAATAATCAACTCACATTCTTAATGACAATATTCAAAGGCTTCTAATAAAACATTTATATCATAAATTCGCACAAATTTCAATAGTAAAAATAATCAAGTTGAACATCACAGATTTAGGTGTAACAAAAAGCCCGATTTTATACAACCCCAATGTGTATAAAATCAGGCTTTTTGCAATTTTTCTCTGATTATTTTTCTTTAGACGGAATATTTACTGGAAGTTGGTCAATATACATCCGCCTATTCCCATTCCTTCGTAAATTTTACATATGCTTGTAGATATATCTGCTTATCCTTCGTATTGGTCAACGTCAAGAATAGAATTCCTTAAAATTTCAATACGTCACAAACGCCTAACAACCAAAGTATCTTACGAAAACGATACACTAAATATCTTATCATTATCGTTGCTTTCGCCTTTATCTATAACATTTGCCAGTATATACATATTATGTCCAGAATCTGGAGAACTGATTGATTCAACCTCAAAAAATTCTTTATTGGTTTTGTCGCAGGAGTAGATTGTATCTAGCGTAGCTCCACTAAACGATGGAGATATCCCACTTAGCTTGAATACTGCAATATCATTCTGGTTAATGATTGTTTTAGAGTTTGAAGTATATCCGTATGAATAGACTTTATACAATTTTCCTCCCAAAAAGTATATTCCTTGACCATTTCTAGTACAATTGTCTCTTTTCAACTGTTCTAAGTCATCATTAGATATTGTAAATCTTGATTTTTCCACAAAAAGGTTTTGGGTCGTATCCAAAAGACAAACTGAGAATTTTTTCTTCGCACCTAATATAAAATAGCCTGAACTAATATGGGCAATACTTGTTATATTTTCCAATTTTCCAGAATCTTTCATAGGACTATAGGTATACGTCGCAACATGTTGCAATGAGTTATTCAATCTTTTTACTTTAGTATTATCTTTTGCGTTCCCTCCTCCTTGTGCAATAAAATATCCATCATCATAATAAGCGCAGTCATTTGCATGCCCTAATGTTCTATTCGTGCTTACGCTCATTGATTTTCCTAAAATGCGTCCAACTGCAACATTATTTTCTATACCATCAGGTCTTGCGGTAACGAAATGTACTTCGTTTGCACCAGTGCTAACGGTATATCCTTGTACAGAATTATATGTTCCTGCCCCCTGTCCATTAAGCAGTTCTGTAACCTTACAAATTGCAGGAGTGTTTACTATTGCTTCTTTCTTCGTAGCCATTTTTGTACCTCCTAATTTTTAATTATCTAATAAAGTTTTTTATAATAAAAACGTCTTCTGACCCTTTGTTTTATCACCTCCGTTCTATTTTCCATTGGGTCTTTATTAAAACATTTTTATAAACGATGCTTCATACCACCCCTTATACACATGACAAAAACACCTGTGCATTATATTCAAACCTTTTCTAATAGTTTGTATAGAAATTATCTTCATTAATGATTTTGAGCAAAAAATACGGTTGAAGTTTCGTTCCATTTTTCATCAAATCCAGTCATTATTCCTCTCAGGATATATTTTCAAAACGGGACTACAATTGCCGCAAGAACATTTCTTGTTAAGAATCCCCCCCTTATCCCCTGTCACATAACGAATATGCGGCATTTCTTTGTTTTGCATAAAAGTAATACCAGTATCTTCTGCACCATCTTCGCCTTTTAGTATCTTAACATAGTCCCAATACATGAGGAACTTTTTGATTACACTTACCCACATCAGTCAGTTGGCTTTTACTATTTCCACTGTCCCTATGCCTGAGAGTCAGTCTTACGAAAAAATGTTTTTATTAGCAAGACCTATTTAAAACTATTTTTTCTATGTACTTTAACAAGCATTTATATTTTAACTCTTTTTTCACACTGCTGCCACGGGCTATTGTCAATAACATTCCTACCTTTAATTCCAAATATAGAATGTTACCACATCAGAATCATAGGAATATATAATACAACCTAATCCCACTATAATCCTGGCTATAAATAATTTTCTATGTTTTCTTCTATTACTCATTTTCCCTGCACTTTGATATAAAAGCTGCTATTTTTCCTGTCTTTATATCAGGAATTATCTGATCAAAATACTGAAAACGAATTTGAAAATTTTCCTGCAAATGCTTTGCTGTAAGACCGCATATCAGTTTTTCTATCTCTTTCTGATCTGCTGTTTCTGTAATTACCAAACGGAATGTAAAAGAATCTATTTTCTCCTGTACCAACTGATACTGTAATATGGAATAGTTTGTCCGATAATTAACTTCATTTATCATTTGGAGCAAAGAATACGGATGCAGTTTCGTTCCATCTAACATACAAATCCAATCGTTATCCCTCCCCCGGAATACTTCTAAAACCGGACTGCAGTTACCACAGGAACATTTTTTATTCAGCAGCCTTCCTTTATCACCTGTTACATAACGGATGTATGGCATTGCTTTATTCTGCAAGGAAGTAATACAAATATCCCCGATACCATCACGGGCATTTAAAATTTCTATGTAGACATTATTTTGCATAACGTGCATATTTCCTGCCGGACACTCATATGCCATAGAATTTACTTCCCGCATCCCATACTGGTTTGCTATTTTGCAGCCAAAAAAGTCTCCTGCCAATTTCCGGATACTGTCTTCCAGATACTCTCCCGTAAATTCAATATATTCTACAGAATCAATAATTGGCAATTTTTTCTTTTGGATCAACTGATACAGCATCCAAAATACGCTAGGCTGCAAAATCATCCACTTCGGTTGAAAATCCATTATTTTTTCATATGCCTCTTCCAATTTCCCATTATATAAATATTCTTTGGACAATGCCAATACATGAGGCGTTCTATTTACTAATTCGTCTTCTACTACAATAGGAAAAAATAAAACCATGTTATCTGTCGGTAATATATTGTAGTATTTTTTTCGATAAAGCCAAAGTTCCATTAAGGACATTTTATCCTCATTCGGATGCCAATAATAGGTGCTGACTTTTCCTGTTGAGCCAGATGTTTTTCCGACCTCTAATTTCCCATCAATGCAATCTCTAACATAATATGTCGATAAATAAGGTGTTTTTGACTGCATATAAGTATCTTTTCCTACGATTGGCAGATTATGGAAATCGCACCCCTCTTCTTTTAATTCATCTCTTAATTCCATATATAAAGGCACCGAATTATAAGCATATTCCGCCATAAGAAGTACATTTTGCGGTATTTCTTCTACATCATTCCTCATTATTGTACTCATTCTGTAAACCTCCTCTCCTTTTTAGTAGTTCTGTGTAATTACTTTTCCCTGATTGTAATCTGGGAATTTCCTCTATATATTTAACTTGTATATTTTGTGCATGAATATCAAACAATTTCAAAGAATAATTGAGTATTTTTTCCGTCTGGTCAGTATCAATATAAATGCAAACTTCTTTGTCATTACCGACAACAGCACAGGATATTTCAAATTCATGGTTAATTTTTGATTCCATATCATCTAAGTTAATTCGTTTCCCCAAAATCTTCACAAATCGTTTCTTACGTCCGGTAATATATAAAAATCCATCCGAATCCAAATATCCAATATCCCCCGTTTTTAGCTTCCCCTGATTATCATCTCCATGCTGCAGATCCTGATAATCATTTGCGTAGCCCAGGCAAACATTGTTACCCAGATAAACAATTTCACCATTTGTATAGGGAGGAACCTTTTCCCCGGTATCTGCATTGTGAATTTCAATTGTTCCGCCCGGTATCGGAATTCCCACACTCCCCGCCTTTTGACGCTTCATAAAACATTCCGGAGGCAGATATGCCATTCTTGCCGTAGCCTCTGTTTGTCCATACATAATATAAAATTTGATCTTATTTTTTCTGGCATAGTCAAATATTTTGTCCTGTAATTTTAATGATAACTTTCCTCCGGCTTGTGTGATATAATCCACAGCGATATCCTGATTAAAAAAATTAAGTTTTTCCAACAGTTCAAATGTATATGGTACCCCGCTGAAAGACGTTCCATGATATGTTTGAAAGAAGTCCCAAAAAGTACTCTGATATATTTTACTGTATGGTACTAACAAAGCTGCTCCTGCCATGATATGTGTATGCAGAACAGACAACCCATATGTATAGGACAAAGGCAATGATACGATTGCTCTGTCATTTTCAGAAATATGCAGATATTCTATGATTGCCTCTGCATTGGACAGAATATTTTTCCTGCTCTGCCTGACAAATTTACAATCTCCCGTGGAACCGGATGTAGGAAGCAGCAATGCCAATTCTTTATTTATCATTTTGCCGTTTCTTTGGTTTTCCAAACGGATTCCATATCCATATATTTGATCTAAATACGCTGCACCATCAACCAATTCCTCGCATATATACTCCGGTTGATATTTTTTAATATAATCCATATGCTGGTCGTAATGTAATTCTTTATCAACAACCTGTACCATATTTTCCGTATAGAGAAATGCTATATAATATATCATCATCCCAATATTAACAGACGCCTTCATGTAAATATGTTTATTTGTACCGATGATTGATACAATTTTTTGGGCGCAGGATAAAATATCTTTATAATATACAACCGTTCCCTGCTCATCAATAAACGCAATATTCTCTTTATATTTTTCTAATTCAAATATCTTCATCTTGTTTTACCTTATCACGCAACTCATCAATTAACTTTATTAAATCTCCAATCCGGTTAAATTTCTCAAACAAAAGACTCGCCTCATTAAATTCAATCCCAAACCTGGTCTCAATATCAACAATTAAACTGATAAGCTGTACGGAATCAAACCCCAGATTTTCAATAAGAAGCAGGCTCTCATCCAAAATCAAATCATCCATTCTCATTTGCTCTTTGATAATCTCATATAACCCTTCTTTCGTACTTTCCATAGTTTTCTCCACCTTTCCTAATTCAAATGATTGCCTCCAAAAACTGGTTTAACAGGCTGACATCCTTATCCCTTAGCTCATTTAACCGCTCTGCAACACGAGGCAGTATCTCTTTTTTGTTTGTCACAATATATTTCAGATATAGATTGGTCAAGATTTTGAATGCAGCTAATATTTCTTTTAACCCTTCATATAATTCTGGATTCTCCTTTATGAATCCCCCCTCCACCATATATTCATATCTTTTTAACATGAGATATTTATGATCTTCCATGATACAAAAGAAGCGAATATCTGAATTGATTTCATTGTTCATATTTTTAAAAACAAAATTCTGAATAAACTCATAGCAATGAATGCCAAAATTTGTATAATCATATCTTTCTTCATTGTCAATGATAGGTTTCGGGCATACCATCCGGTTAAAATAACAACGCTGCTTTTCCGGATACAGATAATCTGCAATTTGTTCCTTCACAAAATCAGGAGTAAATTCAAACTCCTTTTGCTTCAGTTGATACAGAAAAACCCCCGCCTCCCAATTCGTTCCGGTAATTTGATTATAAGATTCCAAAAATTCTGCATAGGATATTGTCTTTTTCTGAAATTTTCCCTGCTCAAAATTGTCCATGATATAAATTTCTTCTGCTTCACTATCAAAACCATATATGTAATTGGGATGATGGTATCCAATTCTTCCAATATCTTTTCTGAAAAAATGATCCATGTAAGTCGAAATATAATAATTTTCCTGTATCGCTTCTTCCACAAACTGAATTGGCGACAGATATTTTTCAAAAATAATTTTCCGGGGGATTACGTACTTATCCAACATAGGACACATATCAAAAATATTTGGAGTCAAATCATGCATCCCATAAGGGTAAAATGTTACTCTGGAATCATAAATATTCCATTGCAAGATTGGAGCGCTTGTCATTCGATGCTTTACCGATACATCCAATGTATCCAGTGTTAGATATTGTTCAATTTGTTGTTCTAACAATTCACATTCTATCCCCAAGAAAATCAGAGAACACAATACTTCTATTACTTAATAATTATCAGTAACCAAAAAATCATTTTGGTACTGATAATTAATTATTATCGGGTGAAGAGATGTGTCGTGACGGATAATTTTCAGTTATCCGTTGTTAGCAGTTTGAAAAGACATCGGATAATCTATGGGGAGGAAGTAATTTGTTACTACAGTATCAAAAAGACAATTTAGAAAAATTAACGAATGCTACAAAAGACACTGATGAAGTAGTAGTTGTTGGTTCTACAAATAGTGGTAGAAAATATGTCATAAATCAATGGGGAAATGATTTGCCAAAATCTATTGTAATACAATTGAAAGAAGCTGATATAAAACTTCCATATGCATCATTGATAACAGCATTAAAAGAAGTTGAACTTTTTAGAAAAAAGACGCCGAAAATAACTCCAGTTTTTACTATTGCAGGTGGACTTGGAAGTGTTGATATATCATTAGAATCGGCACTTTTCTATAAAAACGAAGATGAAATTATTAAACGTTTATTAGGTTTGGCAAAACACCACACTATTGTTTTTATTATTGATAAATCTTTTTCGATATCAGATGGTTCAATTGAACTTATCGAAAAGTTCAAAATCAAATGCAAGAAAAAATATAGACCATATATAGTTTATGTTTCAAATATCAAAAAAAGCGGTGCTAATAATATTCATTTTGATGATCTTGCCAGTTGTTCTTTGACTCCAATAGAACTGATGAAGGAACTAAACTATGACCCTAATATTGCCCTTGGCGATAAAGCTATTGATTTCCTGTCTCTTATACACATCTCCGAGCCCACG
>ENA-OYXJ01000784-OYXJ01000784.1-human-gut-metagenome-genome-assembly--contig:-NODE-784-length-11392-cov-45.528623_pt1 | contig 11392 bp, 8 predicted proteins | sample MGYA00244843_ERZ653418 | MGnify/ENA primary metagenome ERZ653418 (study PRJEB26926, sample SAMN06164921) | human gut metagenome | biome: ENVO:00009003; feature: ENVO:2100002; material: ENVO:00002003... | reverse complement strand
TCTGCCATTTCCCAATATCAAGCAGCACCAGGCTGGAAAGACTTCAAGCGAATCGCAGCTCACCACGAGCTCGTTTGCCGTCCATCTGTAGCCTGCGCCTTGAGCACGGAGCATAAGCAGAAACTTGTGATTAACGCAGAAGGCGAGTGGGAAGTAGCCAGCAAGCCAAACTGGTGTGAGGTTTCTCCTGCCAGCGGCAACAAGAAGACAGAAGTTACTTTGACCATCAAGGGAATGGCTAAGAATGCTGATAGCCGTGATGGAAAGGTGGTGTTCCGACTGAAGGACAAAGACTACACCCACGAATGTAGCGTTTCGCAGTATGGTTATGAATATGGCGAGGACGAATGGATTACCTTGCAGAAGGCTACCAAGGGCAATAATGGTGGAATCAATATCGTGCTGCTCGGCGACGGCTTTAACGCAAAGGATATTGCCAGCGGCAAATATCTGAAGGATATCAAACAGGAAGTGGAGTATTTCTTCGGTATCGAGCCTTACAAGACTTACCGTGATTACTTCAACGTTTATACCGCCATTCCGCTTTCTACGGAATCGGGCATAGGAACCGTGAACACCATCCGCTACAACCGATTCAATACCACCTTTACCGGTGGCGTAGGATTAAAGGCAGATTATGATGAAGTATTCGATTATGCTCTGGGCGCTCCAACCGTCAACAAGAGTAATCTGAATCAGACCCTGATCATCATGGTTCCTAATTCTACCGATTACGGCGGCATCTGCCAGATGTGGGAAGATGGTTCGGCTATTGCCTTCTGTCCTCAGAGTACCTATGGTTATCCGCTCGATACCCGTGGCGTCATCCAGCATGAGGCAGGCGGACACGGATTCGGAAAGTTGGGCGATGAGTACATTTATCACAACGCCTTCATCGATGCCTGTGGATGTTCTTGCTGCGGACACGTTCTTGAATTCAACGGAGCCAAGTCACTCGGCTGGTACGACAACCTGGAACTTACCGGCAAGATGCATAGTGTAGGTTGGAGCCATCTGATTTTCGATGACCGCTACAGCGACATCGTAGACATCTACGAGGGAGGCTACATGCACAACCGAGGCGTATTCCGTTCGGAGCCGAACTCCTGCATGAACAACGATATTCCTTACTACAGCACCATCAGCCGTGAGAGTATCGTGAAGCGCATCAAGGCTTATGCCGGAGAAACCTACAGTTTCGAAGATTTCGTTAAGAACGACAAGCGGGATGCGGGAATCGTAGAGAGCCGTGCTTTCGGCGGCAATGGCGACCAACGCACATCCGGAACCTACCAGCATGCTCCAGTCTTCCATAAAGGCAGTCCGCTGAAAATGGCAAAGGTTAGAAAGCATCGCTAAGAGCGAAGGCAAGGTAAATCAGAATATGGACCATTAAAACAAGAAAAAAATGAAGAAACATATAATAAGATACACCAGTTTTGCGTTGGCTATATTAGGAATGGTTTCATGTAGCGAGGAGGTGGAAACAACCTCCCGCTACAAGGATGCCCAATCTACGCCGATGACTTTTGCCGTAAGCTATCCCGGCCAGAGCCGTGCCACGGCAACCAGTTTCGAGTCAAACGACAAGATAGGTCTCTACGTGGCAGAAAGCAAGGCTCCACTCGAAATAGGCGGCAATCTCGTGAACAACGAAGCGCTCACCTACGATGGCAGCAAATGGGAAGCCGCCCGCACCCTCTATTGGGACGAAGGCACCTACAACGCCTACGCTTACTACCCATACATACAGGGCATAAGCAGCACGACAGACCAGCCTTTCAGCGTAGCTCTCGACCAGAGTACCCCGAAGACGGCAACTGCACCCGGCGGTTACGAGGCAAGCGACCTGCTCTTTGCCACCAGCAAGGACATCCAGGCATCCAACTCCCCTATCAGCCTCAACTTCAAGCACATCATGAGCAAGATCAAGATACGTCTGATCAAGGGCGAAGACTTTGAGGGAGACATGCCTACCCATGCCCAGGTAACCATCCACAGCACGGTACCTACAGCCACCATCGACCTTCAGGCAGGCGTGGCAACCCGTTATGTGAAAGGAACCCAGCAGAGCATCATCGCCCATCAGGAGAGCGACTACATCTACTCGGCCATCATCGTGCCTCAACGCATCGAAAACCGAAGACCACTCATCGAGGTGGTAATGAAAGGTGTAAGTTATCTCTACGAGAGCAGATTCCAGTTTAAACCCGGAACCGAACATCTTGTCAACTTCATCATTTCTGACAACCCAGACCAGGTGAAGATAGAGATAGGCGGTGAGATTCAGAACTGGGGGAAATAAATAAGAAAGCCTTTCTCCCGAAGGGCTATGAATGATAAGAATACAGAGAATTATAAATGAAGAAAACGGTATTGATATTATCCCTTCTAGCATTCCTTCTCGGAGGATGGGTGGCAGCCTTGTGGCTGCTGCCCTCTGCCGTTTATAAAGGCGACTGTCAGGAAATCCGATACGGAGTGAACGAAGGACTGGAACTTGTAGAACAGGACAACGGCGCGAAAGGCAAGCGATACGTGGTAGAAGATGCAGACGGAAACGAGCTGTTTACCATCCCTTTGCGTGGCTGTCTGCTAGACACCCGTTTCCGCAACGGGCAGCTCCGGTTCCGCGAGCAAAACTCTAAGAGAGAGGGATTTATCGACCGCCAGGGTATGGTAGTATTCACAGAAGACAATAAAAATGCGGTTCCGGAAGCCAACAGGCAGCAGGCGCAGATGCTGATGAACGGAGAGACGGAAGAAGGCACGAAGAGTGCGGCTGATTACCAACCGGAAGAACAGGCAAGCAGGCAAGCGAATGCACCAAAAGCAGGAAAGACCAGCCATCTTTCGCAGGTAAATCTCAAGACGATGGCACAGTCGAATCCTTTCTACAAGGAAGCCTCGAAAATCATGCAGGGCAAACTCACAGAGACCGATGCCAGACGCCGCCATACCATCCTCAACTACTGCGAACATTTCCGCAGAGCCTATACCACCAAGGATCTAGATTTCCTGAAACAGGTATTTAGCGACAAGGCACTCATCATCGTAGGAAACGTGATAAAACCAGTAGCCAACGACAACAAGTGTCAGTCTGAAGCAAAGGTAACCTACGCCATTCACTCGAAGAAAGACTATATTTCAAGACTGGCGAAGGTATTTACAGCCAACCAGAAGATAGACTTGAAATTCTCGGGATTCCGCATCATGCGCCATCCTACGATGGACGGCATTTACGGCGTCACCCTCCGGCAGCAATACAAGAGCGACCGCTACGCAGACGACGGCTATCTCTTTCTGCTCTGGGATTTCCGCAACCCGTCCATGCCACTCATCCACGTGCGCACCTGGCAACCGGCAGGAACCGTACATAGCGGAGACGATGTAATCAGTATACAAGATTTTAATTTAGAATAATATGATGATACTCTTATTCATATTAAGCCTGTGGTCAGCATCCGTTCAGGCACAAGAGTTTTCGGTAGCAGGTTTTCGCCTGTTGCCCAACGACGTGAGTGCCTTTATCACCCCCGTGCGCGACCTCAACGATGAACCTTGCGCCCTGGTGAAGGTAGAAGCACCCTCCGACTTTGCCTTCTCCACCCCGCTAGGAATCGTATCGCGAAAAGATAAAGTGGGCGAAATCTGGCTCTATCTTCCTAAAGGCTCCAAACTGCTCACCATCAAGCATCCGGAATGGGGCGTGCTCCGCGATTACCGGTTCAGCAAACCGCTGGAAAGCAGAATGACCTACGAGCTGAAACTGAAACTGCCCAAGCCTACTCCTATCATCCAGGAGAAGCACGACACCATCGTAGAGGTAAAGACGGTAATAGATACGATTGCCATCCCACAAGTACGTAAGAAGATGCCACTCGCCCTCTACACGCTCGCCACGCTATCCCTTCATGAAGACGGACCGTCCTATGGTCTCTTCTTCGCCCTGATGCACCGCCACGGCTTCTTCATCCATGCCAGCAGCAACCTCAAGAGCATAGGCAGCACAGAGGGAACCTGCAACAAAGAAGGTTTCACGCCGGGCAGCAGCATCAAACCTTATTATACAGGCAATACACGCCACCAGAACTACACCTTTACCGCTGGAGCCATCCACCACATCACGCATGGCTTCTGCCTCTTCGAAGGTGTAGGCTACGGCAAAGCCGCTACAGCCTGGCAGCAGACCGAGAGCAGCGGAGGCGGATACCTGCTCAACGAAGACCTTACCCACAAAGGCTTCGCAGTCCAGCTGGGTGTGCTCGCCTCGTTCAACAGAGTGAGCATCGCAGCCTCAGCCATCACCATCGCCGGGAAACAATGGCAGGGCAGCATCGGCATAGGTATTAAAATCGGAAAACAAAAGAAGTAAGAAATGAACATAAAAAGCATATTACGCAGCATCAGATTTCTTGCCCTCCTGATAGGAAACATGATGATGGCAGGTTGCAGCAATAGCGATAAGCCCGCCTATCTGGAGCCGCACCTGATAACCACAGAGGCGACCCACATCACCCGAACAGAGGCTACCCTCAACGGATCAGCCACCATAGAGGGAGAAACTGAAATGCCGAAACTCCTGTTCAGATACGGCACTTCGGAGAGCATGAACCTCAATACCAGCGAGGTTCATGCCCAGGGAGCTGACGTCTCGCTGGTTCTGACGGGGCTCAAAGCGGGCACTACCTATTATTATATGCTGCAGGGCAACAACGGGCGAACAACCACAACCAGCAACATGATGAGTTTCACCACCCAGCCCAATATAAGTCCGAAACTATCGTCGGCTACGCTCTTGAGCCACGGACCGATGAGCGCATTCGTAAGCTACGAAATAACCGATGATGGTGGCGAGCCGATGACCGAAACCGGATGCTACGTTTATCTGACCGGCGAGCCGGAGAACAAGCAGAAATGCATCGTAGAAAACTTTGACGGAAAGAAGGGAAAAATCAAGTTGCGCATCGGAAATCTGGAGCGGAATGCCCACTATGAATTCCAGCCTTTCGCTCGGAATATGGTAGGAGAAACCATAGGAACCGCCATCAAATATGATACGAGCGACGCCATTACGCTAAACGAAACAGGTGAACTGATCCAGCTGATGGGCAATCATCTTTACGAATATACCCAGTTGACCATAGCCGGAACCCTGAACGGCGAAGACCTCAGCTGTATGAGAATGATGATGGGGCGCGACAACGATAACGCAGTCACCCCCGGCAAGCTATCGGATATAGACCTTACCGACGTTCACCTCGCAGCAGGCGGAATGGTAGGTCCTTATCATCACGAAGCTGCAGAAAACCAGATTGTGCAAGGCACATTTGCCGGTTGCGAGAAGCTCACCCACGTAGTTCTCCCAGCCGATGCAACCACCATAGAGAAAGATGCATTTGCCGATTGCACTTCGCTCCGCGAGATAGAAATTCCTGCCTCAGCAGGTAGCATTCTCCCTTCCAGCGGATGCACGGCGCTCGAAGCCCTTACGGTTTCGCCTGCCAACGCTAACTACAAGAGTCAGGACGGCGTGTTGCTGAATGCAGAAGGCAACAGAATCATCTGGTTTCCGATGGGCAAGAAGGGCAAATACACCCTTCCTTCCGCCTTTACCTCCATTGGCGCCTACGCCTTCAAGGAATGCAGCATCGAGGCGTTTTATCTGTCAGACAACGTCAAAACATTAGGTCAAGGCGCCTTCATGGACAGTCAGATAAAGGAAATACATCTTGGGGCAGGCATCAAGCTGATTCCTACAGGCGTTTTCCAAGGCTGCCGGAAACTCACGAAAGTGTATCTGGGAGCCAACACAGAACAAATCAGCAACTACGCCTTCGACGGAAGTCCGCTTACCGACCTTTATGTTTCAGCTTCCATGATTCCTTACTGCGAAGAAAACGCCTTCGCCAACAAGGTAGAAGACTTCTTCGCCACCTGCGTGCTCCACGTGCCTGCAGGCATGAAAAAGAGCTATCAGAACCATAAAATATGGGGTAAATTCACCCATATAGTAGAAGAATAAAAATGTTGAATAATCATATAATTAAAAGATAAATTATGACAACACCCGAAATAGAAGAGCTCAAATCACTCGTAGAACAGAAATACGGCAAGATTCTTGCCACGACAACCGACTTCGAAGAGTTTTCACTCTATCTGGAGAAGAAAACAAGTGGAACTATTTCGCCATCCACCCTCAAACGACTCTATGGTTATGTGAGCGACAATCACAAGCCACGCATGGTAACCCTCGATGTGCTTTCCCAATATATCGGTCATCGGAACTACATGGAATTTACCCATTGGCTCAAGACAAGCACCAAGTACAACAGTTCCTTCTTCAAGGCAAACCAGCTGGTAAGTAGCGATTTGCAAGAAGGTACTCTTATTTCTATCGGTTGGAGTCCCAACCGTCTGCTGCAGCTCCGCTATCTGGGCGACAGTACCTATGAAATAGAGAAATCAGAGAACAGCAAGCTGCAGCCTGGCGACCGCTTCGTAACAGGCTGTTTCATCAAGGAGCAGCCCCTCTACCTGCCCTACATCGAGCGTGGCGGCGAGCGTACAGCCTCGTTCGTAGCCGGCAGAAACGGTGGACTTACCGTCATCAGCATCAACGAGAAATAAAATAACAGTAATCAAGAAAAAGAGGAATCCGTGAGCATGGAAGAAACTGAAGAAAAGAAGAAGAAAACGACATCGGGATTTACCGAGGATATCAGCAAGGAGATGAGCAATTCAAACCCCTTGCCTGTGGAGGATGCATTCAGCAATCTCCACCAATGCTACGTGTCTATTTCGGGCCATACACGCATCTTTACAGCCACCAAATACGGCAAGCGTTTCATGCTGAAATGTCTGAAGAACGATTTCCTCTACACCCCTATTTACCGCCAGGCACTCGCCAAGGAGTTTGAAATAGGCCAGCAGCTGGAACATCCCAATATCTGCCGTACCATCGACCTGGAAAAGGTTGACAACCTGGGCACGGTAGTGGTGATGGAATATATTGACGGCGATAATCTGGAGCAGCTCATCAAGAAGAATGCCCTCTCGGCAGAACTCGCCCGCAAGATAGCAGGACAGCTGATGGATGCGCTGGAATACATGCACAACAAACAGATGATTCATCGCGATCTGAAGCCTTCCAACATCATGATTACACATAACGGGCAGAACGTGAAACTCATAGATTTCGGTCTCTCGGATAGCGATTCTTTCTGCGTATTGAAATCGCCAGCCGGAACTTCGGGCTATATTGCTCCCGAACAGATGCTACCAGCTGCCAAGGCTGAACCGCGTGCCGATATTTATTCTCTGGGCATGGTTCTGGGCGACATGGCCAAGGCTACGGGCGATAAGGCGCTCAGCAAGATGGCAGAAATCTGTAGTTGCCGCGACCCGCAAAGCCGTCCGCAAAACATCGCCCAACTGCGCCAACGCCTGTCCTGTACGCCCCGTTACCGCCACGCCTTGCTCCTGCTCTGTGCCCTCATCATCGCCCTACTGGCAGCCCTGGCCGGGAGTTATTATCATCTGGAGAAGAGTGCCCAAGAACCTGCATCTTCGGCAAGCGACAGCATTCAGCCCAACGACAATAAGGTAATCGACTATCAGCTTTGGGATAAATAAAGCAGGAACTTTAAACATATTTATCTCTTTTTCTTTCCATATTCGGCAGAAATACGCTACTTTTGCACCCTATATGGAACAGATTTCACCAATTCAGGCATTATTGCAGCAACGCACCCTGCTCCAGCTGGAGTATTATACCGAGAAAGAAGCCTTCCGCAAGCTTACCGAACAGATGGGCATGCAGCGGAAGGTGAAACGAGGTGATGCCTGGTTCCCGCTACAGGTGGGAAAGAGCTTTTATAATTCGTTGAACCAGACAGCCATAGAGGTTTTCCGAACCTCTGACCAGGATATCGAGCACAATTTTGAGTTCGGTCGCCCCGTCATGTTCTTTAGAAGTGAAGGAAGTGAAGAACTTAAATATTTCTCCTTTACCGGAACCGTGAGTTATGTAGATGGCGACAGAATGGTGGTTACCGTTCCCGATTCTGCCCCTCTGCTCGAACTTCAGCAGTCAACCGATCCTATCGGCGTACAGCTATCCTTTGACGAAACCAGCTACAAACTGATGTTCGAGGCCCTGGACCGCGTGATGAAGGCGAAGAACAACCGTCTGGCTTATCTCCGCGATTTATTCTATTCCCATCAGAAGGCAGGAAGATTCTCCTTCGAACCGATGAAGTTCCCTTGGCTCAATCCTACCCAGGAAAGGGCTGTGAACGAGGTGCTTTGGGCGAAGGATGTGGCCATCGTTCACGGACCTCCGGGAACCGGAAAGACTACAACCCTGGTGGAAGCCATCAACGAAACCCTGATGCGTGAAAGCCAGGTTCTGGTGTGTGCACAGAGCAACATGGCGGTAGACTGGATATCAGAAAAACTGGTGGATAGGGGCATCAACGTGCTCCGTATCGGAAACCCGACCCGCGTGAACGACAAGATGCTGGGCTTCACCTACGAGCGTCGCTTTGAGAGCCATGCTGATTACCCTCAGCTTTGGGCGATTCGCAAGGCAATCAGAGAATTAAGAAAGAACAGGAAGAAGGGTAGCGAAAACTATCATCAGAAGATGGATAGGCTGAAGAGCCGTGCCGCCGAGATAGAACTCCGCATCAACGCAGAACTCTTTGGCGAGGCGCGTGTCATCGCCTGTACCCTGGTAGGCTCAGCCCATCATCTGCTGGAAGGCATGAAGTTTGGTACCCTCTTTATCGACGAGGCTGCCCAGGCTTTGGAAGCAGCCTGCTGGATTCCGATGAGAAGAGCCAGCCGGGTGATTCTGGCAGGCGACCATTGTCAGCTGCCGCCTACCGTAAAGAGTATTGCGGCATTAAGAGCCGGACTGGGCAAGACCCTGATGGAGCGCATCGCCGAAAACAAGCCGGAGGTAGTAACCCTGCTGAAAATCCAATACCGCATGAACGACGAAATCATGCGATTCTCCAGCGACTGGTTCTACGGGGGCAAGGTGGAGAGTGCGCCTCAGATCAAATACCGCAGCGTATTGGATTATGACCATCCGATAACGTGGATTGACACTTCGAACGAGGAGAATCAGATAACGATAGAAGGAGAAGATGCTCCTGAGGATTCTGCTTCCACAACATCTTCTGTATCTGCAGCCAATCAGAATTCTGATTTGAACTTCAAGGAGCAGTTTGTGGGCGAGAGTTTCGGGCGCATCAACAAGGCAGAAGCCGAACTTACCCTGCTCACTCTGGCGGAATACTTCACCAAGATAGGCAAGCAGCGCGTTTTGGAGGAAAGAATCGATGTAGGCATCATTTCGCCTTACCGTGCCCAGGTACAATATCTCAAGAAGCTCATCAAGAAGTATGAGTTCTTCAAGCCTTACCGCCGCCTGATAAGCGTGAATACGGTAGATGGTTTCCAGGGACAGGAAAGAGACGTAATTCTCATCTCCCTGGTGCGTTCCAACGATGAAGGTCAGATAGGATTCCTGAAAGACCTCCGCCGCATGAACGTGGCGATGACGAGAGCCCGAATGAAGCTCATCATCCTGGGCAACAAGGACACGATGACGAAACATCCTTTCTACAAGAAACTGTGGGAGTATGTGGAAGCTATCAACAACAACGAATAAAATAAAGACTATTTTATGCTACAACGAGACTACATACAGCGACTGATTCGCGAGTTTATGGCGGCACTCGAAAGAATGCTCGAAAAGAAAGAGGTGGAGGTGAGACGTGAGAAGATCAGGGAACTCTACAACCAATATGTAGGCCCTTACGCCTTCTACAGCATCGCCACCATAGAAGACGTGATGAAGGCGATGGCAGGAATAGAGGACGAGGAGAAGCGACTCTCCAAGATGGACATGCTTGCCGAACTCTACTATCACGAGGCGGATACCGTGGGACAGCCCACAAGAGACGAACTCCTGAACAAGGCGTTCATGCTCTTCGATTATGTGGAAGCCCACGGAGATACGTTTTCCATCGAGCGCCGCAATAAAATGGCACAAATCAAACAGAAAGTGGGAAATGAACTCTACTAATGACATGACTGTAGGTTCGCCTTTGCGAGCCATCATCAAATTTGCGATTCCACTAATCCTGGGTTACATCCTTCAACAGATGTATCTCATTATCGATGCCGCCATCGTAGGAAGATGGATTGGCGTGGGAGCTCTTGCGGCAGTAGGCGCATCCAGCTCCATCATGTTCCTCATCATGGGCTTCTGCAACGGTTCCTGTGCCGGTTTTGCTATTCCTGTCGCCCAGGCTTTCGGCGCCAAGGATTATGCCAAGATGCGGGCTTACGTAAGCAACAGCATCCGCATCGCCGTGGTGTTTGCCGTGGTCATCACCTTCCTTTCCTGCATCTTCTGCGGAAAGATTCTGCATCTGGTGAATACGCCGAAAGAGGTGTTCGATGATGCCTACATCTTCCTGATGCTGCAGTTTGCGGCGATTCCTTTCACTATCGCCTACAATCTGCTCTCCGGTCAGATTCGTGCTCTGGGCAACTCGAAACAGCCTTTCTATTTCCTCATCACAGCCTCCGTCATCAACATTATTCTAGATGGCATTCTGATTCTCGGTATGGGGTTAGGTGTAGAGGGAGCAGGTATTGCCACTTGGCTTTCACAGGGAATTTCCGTGCTGCTCTGTATCTGGTTTATCAAGAAGAAAATGCAGATTCTGATTCCGAAGGGAGAAGAAAGGAATTTCGATAATAAGAAGATAAGCATTCTGCTGAACAACGGCGTTCCGATGGGATTGCAGTTCTCCATTACTGCCATCGGCCTCATCATGCTCCAGAGTGCCAACAACGCTCTGGGAACGGTTTATGTGGCTGCATTTACTGCCTCTATGCGCATCAAATATCTCTTTACCTGCGTTTTCGAGAACATCGGAGTGGCGATGGCTACCTATTGCGGTCAGAACCTAGGAGCCTGGAAGCTGGATAGAATTGGTCAGGGCGTAAGGGCTTCCATCAGGATGATGCTGGTTTATTTCGTCTTCACCTTCCTGCTCATCTATCCGTTTGCCGACGAGATGATGATGCTCTTCGTGGATAAGGGCGAGGCGGAAGTGGTAACTTATGCTGCCCAGTTTATGCGCATAGCCAACTATTTCTATCCTTGTCTGGGCTTGCTCACCATCCTGCGCTACAGCATCCAGGGCTTGGGTTACAGCAATCTCTCGATGCTGAGTGGCGTAATGGAAATGATAGCGAGATGCGGTGTGAGTCTCTGGCTGATACCAGCCTTGGCGTGGACGGGTGTCTGCTTCGGCGACCCTGTAGCGTGGGTCATGGCAGATCTCTTCCTCATTCCCGCCTTCCT
>ENA-OYXJ01000770-OYXJ01000770.1-human-gut-metagenome-genome-assembly--contig:-NODE-770-length-11588-cov-6.423654_pt1 | contig 11588 bp, 10 predicted proteins | sample MGYA00244843_ERZ653418 | MGnify/ENA primary metagenome ERZ653418 (study PRJEB26926, sample SAMN06164921) | human gut metagenome | biome: ENVO:00009003; feature: ENVO:2100002; material: ENVO:00002003... | reverse complement strand
CGAGATGTAGCTCCGTCTCGTGGGCTCGGAGATGTGTATAAGAGACAGGGATAGACCGCCATGAGCCAGGTGAAGGTCTGGTGCGTCGGGAAAATAGTGAAAACGTAAAGAATACGCGTGCCGCAGATGCCGACGAGCGCTGCCATGGCAGGCGCCAGAGACTTTCCGAAGGCACGAAGGAAACCTGAAACAGCTTCAGAAATCATATTGAGCGGTTCAGGAATCAAAATGAATTCGAGGCGGATCATGCCAAGCGCAATGACTTCCGGATCGGAGCTGAAAACGGAAAGGAGGTACGGCCCTGCCGCCAGCACGATCATGGAAGAGGCGACCGTCGCGGCCAGATTCTGCAGCGTGCAGATCTTCCCCACCCTTCTGCAGCGGGAAAGAAGGCCTGCACCGTAGTTCTGCCCCGTGAATGTCGTGCATGCCTGCCCGAAGGAATTCATGATGTAGTACACAAGGATTTCCAGATTGAAAGCAGCCGCCGAAGCTGCCATGACCTCTGCGCCGAGGCTGTTGATGGCCGCCTGGATGACGACATTCGACAGGCTGAAGACAGCGCCCTGCACGCCGGCCGGCGTACCGATGGAAAGGATCTGGCGGAGAATCCCCCAGTCCACTTTCATATCATGGAAGGAAATGTGGATCGCGCTCTTCGTATTCTTCATGAGGTAAAGAAGAAGCGAAGAGCTCATGAGCGTCGCAAAGACGGTGGAAGCCGCCACGGCGACGACATCCATGCCGCAGTAGACGACAAGGAAAAGGCTCAGACATGCCTTGCATGTGCCGGCCGCAAAGAGGCACATGAGCGGCGTCCTCGTATCGCCCTGACTCCTGAAAATCGCCGAGGTGAAGTTATAGACAAGGATGCCCGGCATCGCGATGAATATGGTTTCCAGGTACTCGCGGGACATTGTCTCGACTTCCTTTGGCACCTGAAGGAGCCTGACGACTGAATCCGCGCTGAAAACGCCGAGCACGGCAAAAAGAATGCCCGCCAGAACGGCGAAGACGATCGTCGTATGCACGGCCTTTTTTACTTTTTCCAGATTTCCCTGCCCCGTGTACTGGGAAATGACGACGTTCGCGCCAAGGGAAATCCCTACAAAGAACGTAACGAGAAGCCCGACGACCGGCGCATTGCTGCCGACGGCGGCCATGGCTTCCTTACCAACAAAACGCCCCATGATGATGATGTCGATGGCATTGAAAAGCTGCTGGCAGATCCCTGTGACCGCCAGAAGTATGGCGAAAGAAACCGTCTTGTCGCCGATCGACCCATGGAGCATGTCCATTTTTCTCATATATCCGTAATCCCTTCTTATTCTATATTTCTTATTATAACAAAAATCACAAAATGATTAACGGATAATAAGGCGGCATCCGGTCCTGTCAAAGGCCCTTTTCTGCCGCTTCCTTCTGGAGGAACCTGATGAAAGCTTCTGCTGCGCGTCCGAAAGGCTGGTCCTTCTTCCATGCAATGACCGTCTCTATCTTCCTTTCCGGTTCAAGCGGCAGGAAGGAGAGGCGTCTTTCATCAAAAAGCGCGGCTGCGCCTTCTGTCGTAATGACATAGCAGCCAGGATCTTCTGCAAGGATCACGCGGCTTCCGCCCAGGTCCCACTTGATTGGGGACGTGATTGTCTTCCTTACACTCCCCAGCCAGTTTGCGATTTCTGCATTGAGTTCAAGGCGCCCGGGAAGGATGACCGTCTTCCCCAGAAGATCTTCCTTCTGGATGGATTCTTTTTCCGCGAGGGGATCATCCGCTCTCATGATGACGCCCCAGCGAGCATCGGGACCGATCGGGACGGAATCATACTTCACCGAATCAAAGGGACGGACAAGGACAGCCGCATCGATGAGGCCCATGTCCATCCGCTCGGTGACGCGGTCCGTGACCCCCGTCTGGTAATCGAAGAACACATGGGGATGCTCCTTCTGGAACTTCCGTATCAGGGAAACGAAGACAGATGTCACAAGGAGCTCGCCGCCTCCGACGGCGACCGTCCCTGCCAGTTCCTCTCCCGAAGAAATTTCCTCCTTCGTCTTGGCCAGAAGCTCTTCCATTTCCTCTGCGCGGCGGCGGAAGAGGATGCCCTCGCTCGTCAGTGTGATCCTTCGGCTCGAGCGCTCGAAAAGACGCGCACCAAGCTCAGACTCCAGCTCGGCCAGCTGACGGGAAAGCGTCGGCTGCGTCATGTGGAGACGCTTCGCTGCCTTTGTGATATTTCCCTCTCTGGCGGCCGCCAGAAAATAATGAATCACACGCATGTCCATGATTTCCTCCTGCCCGTTAAAGGGCGTCTTGACAATTAGTAACATATCGTACTAATATGGAATTGTCAAATGAATTGTCCTTGCCGAAAGGCGGAAAGGAGTCTATATGAATAAGAAATGGCTGACAGCCCTTGCGCTGTCCGGATTTTTACTTGCGGGAGGAAGCGCATTCGCTATGGAACCTACTATCAATGTCGATTCTTCAACGGCCAATATGCCGAACAAGGCAGAGAGCCATCTTTTGAAAGTCAATGTCGTGACACCGGAAATCAAGCAGATCTCCGGCGTCGTCTATGAACAGGTGCCGTCCCGCGGCTATGAGAACGTCGCCATGAAGATGGATATCCTGAAACCCCAGTCCAAGACACCGCTTCCGGCGATCGTCTACGTCACGGGCGGCGGCTTCATCAATGCCAACAAGGATAACGGCATCCAGCTCCGCATGCACCTGGCTGAAGCCGGCTACGTCGTCGCATCCATCGAATACCGCGTCGCTCCGACGGCTGCATTCCCGCAGCCTTTGGAAGACGTGAAGGCATCCATCCGCTACCTGCGCGCCAATGCCAATAAGTTCAATATCGATCCTGACCGCATCGGAATCGTAGGCGGAAGCGCAGGCGGCTACCTCACTGCCATGGCCGGCGTGACAAGCGGCACGACGACATTCGACAAGGGCGAAAACCTCGACCAGTCCAGCAGCGTCAAGGCAGCTGTCGATCTCTACGGCCTCTCCGACCTCACACGCATCGGCGATGATTACTCCGACGCCGTGAAGGAAGCCCACAAGTCCGCAGGCGCTACCGAAGCCCTCTGGGTGAACGGCTCTCCTGTCTTTGGCGGACGTGACGGCGGCATCCTGGCCGATCCTGCTGCTGCCAAGGCGGCTGATCCCATGACTTACGTCGGAAAGAACAGCGCTCCTATGCTTCTCATGCATGGCACGAAGGATTTCGTCGTCTCCCCGAGCCAGACAGACCTTCTCTTCCAGGCACTCCGGAAGGAAGGCATCCCCTCTGACCGTTACCTCGTCGAAGGCGCAGCCCATGGCGGCGTATACTGGGATCAGGCCGAAGCCCTCTCCATCATCACGGACTTCTTCAACAAGTACCTGAAATGAAACTAGACGAAACACCGGGCTATGCCCTCTGCCGCATCGCAAGGAAGGTCCACTACCAGAGCGACCTCATCTTCAAGGAAGAAGGCATGACCGTCGAGCAGTGGGTCGCCCTGAAGACGATTTCCGAAAACCAGCCCCTCATCCAGAAGGAGCTGGGGCGCCTCATCGAAAAGACGCCGAACACGGTGAAATCCCTGGCAGAGCGCCTTGAAAAGAAAAACTTCATCAAGAGGACGCCCGACCCCTCCGATCACAGGAACCTGATCCTCACCGTGACAGAGAAGGGGCAGAAATTCACGGAAGAATACTCCGCCCTCGATGAAAAAGCAAACGATGCCCTCACCTCTTCCCTGACAAAGGAAGAAATGGAGGAGCTCGCAAGACTTCTGGATAAAATAGAAAAGAACCTTTAAGAGATTCCTCAAGTTAAAGAGGAGCTGTGGCAAAATGATTTCCCATTTTGTCACAGCTCTTTTTTACGCTATTTTCCACTGCATACTTTCTTCTGGCTTGGGCAGGCGGGTGGCACAGCGGCCGGGACCGCCGTGTTCATATCCCTTACAGCGACGAGATTTCCTGTCGTCGGTTTGGATTTTCCTATTTCCCAGTCTGTATAAGCGATCGGAGCCATCAGATCCTCCGTCGAGCCGCTCCCGTAGCTCACACCCGCAGCTCCTGCCATGCCAAGCAGAAGGACGGCGGCTAAAATATATTTCTTCATGATTCCTCCTCCAGCGCTTGTGACGCTCTCTTTATCTGTATTGTAGAAGAAGAAGGAAACCATATCCAATGCCCATTTTCATGACTCATCCATACATAAAATGAATAGTGGAAGCCGAGGCATGTAAAAAGAGGCTGTAGAAATGATGTCACATTCCCACAGCCTCTTTTATTCTTTTATTTTTCTCCCAGTTCTTCCTTGAGGAATTCGATGAAGGCCTGGGCGGCGCGTCCGAAGGGCTGGCCTCTTTTCCATGCTACGACTGTCTGGATGCGCATTTCCGGGTAGAGCGGGACGTACTTGCCGATGCGGTCGTCGACAAGCGGCATGGTGCCTTCTGTCGTGATGATATAGAGTCCTTTCCTCTTGGCAAAGAGGGAGGAATTCGCGCCAAGGTCGCAGTGGATGGGCGTCTGGATTGTCTCACAGACGTCTCCCAGCCAGCTCCGGATATCCGCATTGAGTTCTCCGCGGCTCATGAGGACGAGTTTCTTTCCTGCAAGATCTTCTCTTGTGACATGTTCCTTCTGTGCCAGAGGGTCGTCTGTCCTCATGGCGGCGCAGAAGCGGGCTTCGGGGCCGATCGGGACGTAGTCATACTTCTCCTCATCAAAGGGACGGACGAAGATGGCCGTGTCGATCAGGCCGGAGTCCATTTTTTCATTCACCCTCCCCGTGATGTCCGTATTGATATCGAAACGGACAAGGGGATGTTTTTCCTGGAAGCGCATGATGAGATCAGAAAAATGATCCATGACAAGGAGCTCGCCGCCGGCGCAGCTTACCGTGCCCTCGACGGTCTTGTTGCCGGAGAGTTCTTTTTCCGTCTTGTCGACGAGATCGACGATTTCCTCAGCACGCCTTTTGAGAAAAAGCCCGTCAGAGGTAAGGCTCACATGACAACTGCCCCTGTCCAGGAGTTTCACGCCCGTTTCCCTTTCAAGCTCCAGGATCTGGCGGGAAAGCGTAGGCTGCGTGACGTGGAGGATCTCGGCCGCTCTCGTGATGCTCCCTTCGCGGGCGACCGTGAGAAAGTATTTCAAAACGCGGATTTCCATAATGACTCCTTACTTAAATTTCCTTTTCGCCCCTGAAATTCCAGATGATGACGCAGGCAGCAAGGAAGAAAGCGATAGCTGTGGACCAGAAGACCATGGCATAGCCGAAGTAGTTTGCAATGGCGCCCGAGCAGACAGGGCCGGCGACGTTGCCCATCAGGAAGACGGAAGAAACGACGCCGAAGACGATCGAGCGTTTTTCAGGCGGCACAGATTTGGCGATGATCGTATTCGTGCACGGTGCGATGAAGCCCATGCCAAGGCCCGTGATGCCGCGGAAGAAACCAAGTCCCGCGACGGTCGTCATGAGGTACTGCATGATGAAGGTGAAGCCGACGAATATCGTCGCGGTGATGAGCACCCGATGGATGACGAAGCGCGACGTGATGCGGCCGGTATTGAGCGATGCGAGCGCGCTGCAGCCGCCGGAAATGAAGATAATGAACCCGACGACGGTCGCAACGATGGGCGAATCCCCCATCATCGACTTGATATAGAGCGGCAGGATCGGCCCGATGCCGGTGATGCCAAAGTTGCAGAGGAACTGCATGAATGTCATGATGCGCACACGCGGAATCTTCATGAAGAACTTGATCTGGCTCCATGTGGAGTCCGTTTCCTTCGCCGCCCCTTTCCTGTGGATGTCAGGCAGGAAAATCTGGAGGGCAATAAGGCAGAGGAAAGCAAGAAGCGAGAACGCGTAGAACGGCATGCGGTAGCCGAAGGTATCTGCCACAGCGCCGCCAAGGAGCGGTCCGAACATGATGCCCATGACCATGGCCGCCTGGAAGTATCCCATCGACCAGGACGTCTTCTCTTCCGGTGTGACAGAGACGACGATGGAAAGACCTATTGGGACAAAGCCTCCGACAAGTCCCTGCAGGGTGCGGAGCAGCAGTAGCTGCCAGGGCGCTGTCGTTATGCCGCTGAAGAAGGACGAAAGCACGACGGCGATAAGGACGATCGACATGACCGTCTTCGGTCCCCGCCTGTCCGCCTGGATCGACCAGAACGGTGCGGAGAATGCGATCATGAACGGTGTGACGCCGATGATGATTCCTGCCCAGAAAGCAGCCTCGCCGGGATCGGTGATGCCGAGCTCGGAAAGGAACAAAGGCAGGAAAGACATGATGCCCATCATGGAGATGCCTGCGCCGATCTGGATCGCGCAGACGAGGTATATGACATGTTTCCAGTTTTTCATATCCCCTCTCCTTTCTTTTCTAGTTGAATGGGGCGGTTTCCCGTCCTTTTCTTATTATACTCCCTAAGAATAAAGAGTTGGTAACCGAAATGTTTTATCAAGAGAAGAGAAACATTTTACTTTCATCGTTTCTTATTCCGCAGGTTTTCTTATTCAATTTCGTTATAGGAAATGGGTTTCTTATTTTATTTCATTCCTGATTCTTTTCCATGCTGCTGTTTCTTCTTTATTTTATTTATACAAATAGTATGGATTCGCAGGATGAAAAGCGTGAAATTCATATACGAATTTTTCTATTTCTTGCATTGACAAGCTTCTATAGGAATGGTAAAGTAAGTGCAACATAATTTTGGCGATGAAGAAAAAGAGTACCTGAACCTTTTCCTTTCAAGCGAGTCCGGACGGTGGAAGCGGACAAGGAGAAATCAGCGAAGTGCATTTCCGAGCCCTGCAGGCGAATGAAGTAGCCGCAGCGGGAGCGCCCGATACAGCGCGCATGAGATGTAGAAATACATGAAATTGGGTGGAATCACGAAGCTAAGCTCTCGTCCCTTTATGGGGAGGAGAGTTTTTTTTATATCTATCCAAAGCATAGAAATCCATCATGGCAATGAGGAAAAGAGTAACTGTCTGAAAGCGCACAGAGAGTTCCCGGAAGGTGAGAAGGGAAACACCGTAAGATAGTGAAGTGCATTTCTGAGCTGGCGCGCCGAACGAAGTAGGCGGCCCGGGAGACGCCCGTTACAGCGCAGGAGTGTATGGAGCCTGACCGGGTCCCATAAGCACTTCAAAAGGCCTTGCGGGGTGACCCCAGGGCGAATCAGGGTGGTAATCACGGAGCTTCCGTCCCTTGACATTCAAATGAATGCCCGGGGCGGAGGCTTTTTTAGGCCCATTTTCCTCCCCGCGGCGAATAATTTCTTATTCCGTAGGAGGAACATACCATGGCCGATTTCGAAAAAATCAAAGACTTTATCATTGACCCGAGCATCCGCGAAGCACGTGCGCACGTAGAAGTGAAACGCGCAATGAACCCCTGCCCGATCGACTTTTCCCAGTTCCAGTCCACCAACCCGCGCTCCAACGGCATCGACAAGGAGTACGGCGAAGGAGAGGACGCTTCGAACTTCAACATAGCAAGAAAGAAATACGACGACGATGAAGAGCCGCAGTTCACTGCCTCCTTTGGCAGCGGCAAGGGCCAGCTCCCTGTAGAGCCGGGCCGTTACCGCCTCATCTGGTCCCGCCACTGCCCATGGGCAAACCGCATCGCGATTGCAATCGACCTCCTGGGCCTGGACAAAGTCATTTCCAAAGGCGTCGTCGATCCGCTTCGCCCGGCAGGTGTCGTAGGCGGCTGGTACTTCACACTCGACAAGGATGATGTGGACCCCGTCCTCAAGATCCATTCCCTCATGGAAGCATACAAGAAGGAAAATCCGGACTACGACCAGCGCGCGACCGTCCCGGCTCTCCTCGACGTCACGACCGGCGCTGTCGTCAACAACGACTACCACGACCTTGACATCCAGCTCTATGAAGGCTGGCAGGAATACATCGACAAGGACGCTCCGGATATTTATCCCGAAGAACTCCGCTACGACATCGATGCACTGAACGACATCATCTATGCCGACGTAAATCTGGCCGTGAATCTGGCGGCTCTGGCAGGGACGCAGGAAGAATACGAATACTACTATGATCTCGTATTCGACCGTCTGGACTGGCTGGAAGAAAGACTTTCCACCCGCCGGTACCTCATGGGCGATACCATCACCTCTCCGGACATCCGCCTCTTCGTCACGCTGACCCGCTTCGACCTCGTCTTCTATCAGAAATATTTTCTGAACAAGAAACGCCTCGTCGATTACCCGAACCTCTGGAACTACGCGAAAGACCTCTTCAGCAACCCGGCCTTCGGAGGGAACACGGACTTCAACTCCATGCGTCTTCGCTTCTACTACGTCGACCACACCCCGTTTGCAGATATGCCAAGACTCATGCCGAAAGGCCCGGATGACAGCCGCTGGCTGGAACCGAATGACAGAGCAGAGAAATTTTCCAAGAAATAATCAGGGATGAAAGGAGGAATCATGGATCCCATCACGCAGGAACTGACAAGCCTCATCCTAAAGACAGACGTCACAAGACGCCCCGATCTGGCTGAGGCTGGAAGAAGAGCCTTCGCCGACTACCTCGCATCCGCTCTGGCAGGAAGCAGGGAAGAAGCCGTCAGAAGGACAGCCTCTTTCCTTGCCACACGCAAAGGCGAGAGGGACATTCTTGGCTTTGATGTAAGGACGACGCCGGAAAACGCTGCCTTCTTCAATGGCTTTGCATCCCACTACCTGGACTTTGACGACGCAGAAGCGAACCTCATGGGCCACTTCAGCACCGTCATCTTCTCCGCCCTCCTTGCGATTGCGGATCCCTCCGATACCTTCGAAGATTTCCTTGCAGGATACACAGCCGGAGCCGAAACCGAGGGACTCCTCGGGAAACTCGTGAATCCGGCCCACAAAAAACGCGGCTACCATCCGACAGCCACGATCGGCCCCATCGGAGCCGCCGCTGCCATTGCCCGTTTCCGCCGCCTTCCCTTGAAAGAAGCGAGCGAACTCCTTTCCCTGGGCGCAACGGAATCCGCGGGCCTCGGCCTTGAGGCAGGGACAGACACCAAGCCCCTCCACTCCGGATTTGCCGCCAGAAACGCCGTCTTCCCCTACTTCCTCATCCGCGACTGCGCTCTCACATCGAGCACGAGCGCCTTCAACAACGACGACGGATGGGCCGCCGTCACGGCAGGAAAGACGATCGCAGAAGGCGCCCTTTCCAAGCGCTGGCTTTCCCCCGGCGAGCTCATTTCACCGGGCCTCTGGATGAAGAAGCACCAGTACTGCTCCGCCGCCATCCCCGGCGCCGCCGCACTGAAGTCACTCTGGAAGAAAGGCGTCACGCTGGATGTCATCTCTAAAGTGATCTTCCATTTCTCGCCCGGCAAAAGCTACTCGCTCCACTACCATGCGCCGAAGACCGGCCAGCAGGGCCGCTTCTCGATGGAATATGTCGCCTGGCAGATCCTCACGAAGGGAGACGTCGACGACGACCTCTTCCGCCTGGCAAAGACGCCGGCTGCTTTCATTAGAGCCCTTCCGAAGTTCGGCATCAAGGAAGACCTTCCCCCTGCCGGACAGGAAGTCCGCCGCATCGTCGTCACAGCCGATACGAAGGACGGCAGGCATTTCACAGAAGAAATCCTGAAACCGGACGGCTCGCCCGATCACCCCTTCACCAAAGGCGACCTCACGAAGAAACTCGCCGCCGCTTCCGATGAAGCGTATGCAGAAGAAATGATCACGCTTCTCTCCGGAAGGCCTTCCATGAAAGAGCTTCTCTCGCTTCTCTCCGAAGCGCCCCGCCATGTATAAGAAAGGAAGTCAAATTGTACCGCTTACTGAATGTCAATGACGGCCATGAATACGCCGCCCTCGTCCATGATGCCTATCAGGCAGACGGGGAGCTCGGCATCGACTTCGCCGCCGTCACGCTCCCGGAAGAAAAACTCATCCGCGGGCTCATCCTGAATCCCACCTACGGCCTCTTTATCGAAGGCCGCCTCGTCAGCGCCATCACACTGCGCATGCCATGGGTAAAGAAACCGGGCCCCTACGGCGTGCCCCACCTTGGATGGGTCTCCACAAGACCGGAAGAGAAGCACAAGGGATACGCAAGGAAACTCTTCTTCCTCCTGGAAGAACAAATCCTCAAAGAAGAACTCCGCACCCCCGCCGTCACCCTCGGCACAGCCGCTGAGCATCCCTGGCTCGTCAAAATGTATGAATCTTGGGGATTTGAAACCGTCGAGACAAAGACGCTCCCCGGCAACAGCCACCAAACCGTTTACATGAAAAAATCGTATCTCTGATCGAAAGGACCTCACCATGCAGCTTAAATCCATCCTCAAAATCGCAGCCACCGTCATCGCTGCCGCTTCCGTCATCACCCTTGCAGGATGCGGCGGAGACAAGGACGCTTCTGCCTCTGCCGCCAAAAGCCAGGCAGGCAGCGCCAAGACGTACGTCGTAGCCACCCGCGGCACCTTCCGCCCCTTCACTTACATGGACGACAAGAACAACCTCACCGGTTATGACGTGGAAATCCTGAAGGAAGTCGAAAAAAGAAACCCCGGCATCCACTTTGAATTCAAGACCATGGCGCCTTCTGCAGGCTTCGTAGGCATGGAATCCGGCCAGGTCGACATCGTCGCCAACCAGATCACCTACAATGAAGAACGCGCCGCAAAGACGATCTATACCAAGGAAGTCAACAACTACACCGCCAGAAAGATTGCCGTCAGGAATGACAGGAACGATATCAACAGCCTTGAAGATCTGAAAGGCAAGAAGGTCGCTGTCACGACGAACAGCGAGGCCGTCCGTCAGCTGCAGGATCTCAACAAGACCTACAACCCTCCGATTGAACTCATTTATACCGACAAAGGCTTCACCGAAGGCGCAAACCTCGTCGTCACCGGCCGCGCCGATGCTACCCCGCAGTATGAAGTCTCCATCACAGACGCCGTAAAGACACTCGGCCTTCCGATCAAAGCCGTAGGCCCTGTCATTTCCAGTGTTCCTACCTACTTTGCATTAAAGAAGGATGACGACCACCAGAAACTGGCCGACACCATCGACAAGACACTCAAAGACATGAAGGCCGACGGCACGCTCAAGAAACTCTCTGAACAGTTCCTCGGCAAGGATTACACCGTACCACAGCAGTAAAAAGGAGCGCCCATGAACTTTTCTTCTCTTCTTAAAGGAGCAGCAGCCGCTCTGGCACTCGCATCCGTCGTCACCCTTGCCGGATGCGGCGGAGACAAGGATGCCGCTTCCTCAGCCGCCAAGAGCCAGGCAGCCGGATCAAAAACCTATATCGTTGCCACCCGCGGCACCTTCCGTCCTTTCACTTATGTGGACGAAAAAGGAAATCTCACCGGTTATGACGTGGAAATCCTGAAAGAAGTCGAAAAAAGGAACCCCGGCATCCACTTCGAATACAAGATGATGCCTACCTCTGCCGCCTTCGTCGCCATCGAATCAGGCCAGGCGGATATCGTAGCCAATCAGGTCGGATATACGGACGAAAGAGCCGCAAAGACGATCTATACCAAGGAAGTCAACAACTACACCGCCAGAAAGATTG
>ENA-OYXJ01000751-OYXJ01000751.1-human-gut-metagenome-genome-assembly--contig:-NODE-751-length-11774-cov-4.620957_pt1 | contig 11774 bp, 10 predicted proteins | sample MGYA00244843_ERZ653418 | MGnify/ENA primary metagenome ERZ653418 (study PRJEB26926, sample SAMN06164921) | human gut metagenome | biome: ENVO:00009003; feature: ENVO:2100002; material: ENVO:00002003... | reverse complement strand
GAGATGTAGCTCCGTCTCGTGGGCTCGGAGATGTGTATAAGAGACAGATGTACAGGCTGTCGATACCGAAATCAGCCGCACCGCCGATATCGCTGATATAGTCGTTGCCAATCATAATTGACTCGCTCTTTTCAAGTCCGTAACGGTCAAAAAGTGTTTTGAAATATTTTTCGTCAGGCTTAGAACATTCTTCGTCAGAGCTGATGCAAATGCCGTCAAAATATTTTGTCAGATCAAACATATTCAGCTCATTTTCTGTGAATGAACGCTGTGCGTTTGAGAGAAGATAAACCTTTTTGCCTTTTGCCTTGAGAGTGTCAAGAAGATCAAGTACACCGTCATAAAGCTTGATGTACTTTGTTGAGTAGCAACGGAATGCCTCGGCAATAAAAAGTACCTCGGCTTTTGTAACCTTAACGCCTTTCTGTGTGAAAAGCTTGCGGAAAACCTTTTCAATTTTAATGTCAACAACTTTTGTGTCGGGAGATTTCTTGAGAACGGCCTTTTTTTCAGCCTGAACAAGTCTGTCGTACTCCTCGTTAAGCTCGTCATAGGTGTAGTGTGCACCCTTGTAGGCATAGAGAATGGCAATTTTCTTCCACAAATCATCGTTCCATTCATCTGTATTAATGTCGATAAGAGTGCCGTATAAGTCAAAAATGTAATTATTGTACATTTTTTGTCCTCCGAAACAAATTTCTAACTTTTATGCATCTATTGTATCAGTTTTTTATTCTGATTGCAATAGCAGAATTTTTGTGTTATACTGGAGAAAACAGTATTTAATCGCATTTTTTGCATTTTTTAAAATTACGGGGTGAATTTATGACTAAAAAAGAAATTGCCGTGAACGCTGTTCATGCCTTGAAAAAAGAATATCCCGACGCAATATGTTCGCTTGTCTACACAGATCCGTTGCAGCTGCTCATTGCAACAAGGCTTGCCGCTCAATGCACGGACGCAAGGGTTAATATGGTCACTCCTTCGTTGTTTGACAGGTTCAAAACGTCTCAGGATTTTGCCGACTCAACTCCCGAAGAAGTTGCTGAGTATATAAAAAGCTGCGGACTTTATAAGACTAAATCAAAAGATATTGTTGAAATGGCAAGAATGCTTTGTGACGATTTTGGCGGTGTCGTTCCCGATAATATTGACGATTTGACAAAACTCCCCGGAATCGGCAGAAAAACCGCAAATCTTGTGTGCGGTGACATTTTCGGTCAGCCTGCGGTTGTGGTTGATACACATTGCATACGCATTACAAAAAGGCTCGGACTTCACGATTTAAAGGATCAGAAAAAAATTGAATTTGCATTGCGTGAGCTTTTGCCGCCCGATGAAAGCAATGACTTTTGTCACCGACTTGTTCTGCACGGCAGAGCAGTCTGCACCGCAAGAAAGGCAAAATGTGAAGAATGCTGTATGAACGGATTTTGCCCAAAGAAAATCTGACAGAGGGATTTGTATGGATAAGATGAAAGATATAAAGCTGATTGCACTTGACCTTGACGGCACAACTCTTGCCGACAGCGACACCTTGAGCAAACGAACGCAGACTGCCATTGAATCTGCGATCAAAAGCGGAATAACCGTTGTTGCGGCAAGCGGAAGACCGTTCGTTATGATGCCCGACAGCGTGATGAACATTGTCGGTCTGGACTATGCGATTACCTCGAACGGCGCTGTAATAAGCAAGTGCGGTAAAACGGTTCACCGTTCGCTGATTTTACCCGATGATGTGTTGAAAATTCTCGGTGCTGTGCGTAATGACGATGTTATTCTTGAGGGATTTATTGACGGATTTACATATGCCGATGTCAGATATGTGCATAGACCGCTTGACTACGGCTGTGAGCCTGAATATTTTGAATACACCCGTTCATGCCACGGCAAGATTGTCGATATGAGAAGCTTTTTGAGCAAGCATAGAAATGAGCTTGACCTCATCAGCATTATAAGTACGGACGAAAAGCTTCGCAACAGGCTGTGGAGCAGTATCGAAAAGGCTTGCAACAGCGTTGAAATTACGACTTCAACCGACCATTTTGTTGAGATTATGTCGGCAGAGGCATCAAAGGCGAAGGCGCTCCTGCGTTTGTGTGACTTTTTGAATATCGGCATGGAAAATGTCTGCGCCTGCGGAAATGCCGATAATGATGCCGACATGATTGCCGAGTCGGGACTTGGTGCGGCTGTTGAAAACGCAAGTCAAAAATGCCTTGACCGTGCCGATATCGTAATCCCGTCAAATAATAACGATGGTGTTGCACGATTGATTGAGAAAATTCTTAAAAATTGATTGTAATAATGCGACGGTAATTTCATATAAATAAAAACAGTCGGGAAGACATTGTTTTGCATTTTGCAAACTGTCTTCCCGACTTTTATTTTCCATTTTCAACTTTTCATTTTCAATTTTTTAAGCATTTCCTCATGGTCGGCTTTAAGTGCTTTGATAAGCGTCAGACTGTCCCAGTCTTTGCTTGTGGGAGTGATAACCGCCTTGAGCGGAATCCGTCCGACACCGCACTTGTTCAGTGCCTTGATGAGCGAGTCAATCGTTTTATTCGTGAAATTGTGCATGACAATCATTTCTTCGTCAAAGCCGTCACCGTCAAACTTTTCTGCCACAGGCTCAACGCCTTTGATGCCTGCAAGGAAACCGATAGGCTGATTGAAATCTTCTTTTTCAACCTTTTTAACCTGAATTTTCAACGGCATAAGTGCAAACTTTGCCTTGCGAAATCTTTCGTCCGAAAAGTTGTAAAACATAGCAAGTTCTTTCATATCTTCACCGTTAATCCGTATCAAGCTTGAGAACCGCCATAAATGCCTCCTGCGGGACTTCAACAGAACCGAGCTGGCGCATACGCTTTTTACCTTCTTTTTGCTTTTCAAGGAGTTTTTTCTTACGGGAAATATCACCGCCGTAGCACTTGGCAAGTACATCCTTACGCATAGCCTTTACGGTTTCTCTGGCAATAATTTTACCTCCGATGCAAGCCTGAATCGGAATTTCAAAGAGCTGTCTCGGAATCTTTTCCTTTAACTTCTCAGCCATCTTTCTTGCCCTTGAATATGCCTTGTCGGCGTGAATGATGAACGAAAGTGCATCGACAACCTCGCCGTTAAGCATAATATCGAGCTTAACAAGGTTGCTCTGAACATATTCTTTAAGCTCATAGTCGAATGATGCATAACCTCTTGTGCGTGATTTGAGCGTGTCGAAAAAGTCGTAGATTATTTCGGCAAGCGGAAGTACATAGTGTAAATCAACACGGTCGGCATCAATATACTGCATATCGACAAAAGTTCCCCGTCTGTCCTGACAAAGCTCCATAATATTGCCGACATATTCTTTAGGTGCATAGATGTGAGCGTCTGTTACAGGCTCTTCCGCCATTTGAATAAGTGACGGATCGGGGTAGTTTGTCGGGTTGTCAATCATCTCAACTGTGCCGTCTGTGCGTGTGATTCTGTAAATTACACTCGGTGCGGTTGTGATGAGGTCAAGCTGATATTCTCTTTCAAGTCGCTCCTGAATAATTTCCATGTGGAGCAGTCCCAAAAATCCGCAACGGAAACCGAATCCGAGAGCAACCGATGTTTCGGGATCAAACGAAAGAGCCGCATCGTTAAGCTGAAGCTTTTCAAGCGCATCTTTAAGGTCGCCGTATCTTGCGCCGTCAACAGGGTAGATACCGCAGAAAACCATAGGCTGTGCCTCACGGTAGCCGGGGAGCGGTTCTTCTGCGGGATTTGATGTGAGTGTAACCGTGTCGCCGACCTTTGCGTCTGCAAGAGTCTTGATTGAACCCGTGATGTAGCCAACCTCGCCTGCATAAAGACCGTCTGTCTTTTCGGGGGCGGTTGCGTGCATAAGTCCGCACTCAACAACATTGAACACACTGCCCGTTGCCATAAGCTTGAATTCATCGCCCGGGTGAATCTGTCCCTCTTTGAGCCTTACATATATAATTACGCCCTTGTAGCTGTCGTAGTAGCTGTCAAAAATCAATGCACGCAGAGGAGCGTTGATGTCGCCTGTCGGAGCAGGAATATCGTGAACAACCTTTTCAAGAACTGCGTGAATGTTGATTCCTGCCTTTGCGGAAATTTTCGGAGCATCCTCGGCAGGAATACCGATTACATCTTCGATTTCCTGAATAACCCTGTCGGGGTCGGCACTCGGCAAATCGATTTTGTTGACAACGGGAACAATTTCAAGTCCGCTGTCAACGGCAAGATATGTGTTTGCAAGAGTCTGCGCCTCAATGCCCTGTGATGCGTCAACAACAAGAATAGCGCCCTCACAAGCCGCCAGTGAACGGGAAACCTCGTAGTTAAAGTCAACATGACCGGGGGTGTCGATGAGGTTAAAAAGATATTCTTCCCCGTCATCGGCTTTGTAGATAACGCTTACCGCCCTTGCCTTGATTGTAATGCCGCGCTCACGCTCAAGGTCCATGTCATCAAGCAGCTGCGCCTCCATATCCCTTTCGGAAACGGAGTTGGTCTGCTCAAGAATTCTGTCCGCAAGCGTACTCTTGCCGTGGTCAATGTGAGCAATAATGCTGAAATTTCTTATTTTATCCTGTGGAAAAGACAATGCTAATCACCTTTTTCTTTAATGTCTTTTTTGTACTTTATTTTAATCTGTATTTAGATTTAAATCCGAGCAACGCTCTGCTTTGCTTGCAAGGAGCAGAGCTTGCGACAGATTGCAATCAGTACAAAGGAGCGTCAGCTCCTCGTGAGTTTGGTTGTGGATTATTCCACAGCTAAACTCACGGATATTTCACGCTTCTAAAAGATGTGTGAAATATCTGTACTTAGATTATAACAATTTTAACGAATAAAGCAAGCAAATTTAAAGCGTTCGCAATGTGCTTGTAAACGATACAATTTGCAAAATGCTGTTGTATGATAAATTATATCATACACTAACCTCTTCTACAAGCAAAAAATCGTTGCAGTATGCGGTTTTCGGTGCTATACTTGGCTTGTATGAAATTGCTTTGTTAAAAGGAGAAATTGGTATGACAAAAGGTGAAATTGCTAAGAATAATTTTATGCAGGGCTACAACTGCGCTCAGGCTGTATTGCTTGCATTTTGTGACGATTTGGGCTTTGATGAACAGACTGCTCTTATGCTTGCATCGCCGTTCGGCGGCGGAATAGGCAGAATGCGTGAGGTCTGCGGTACTGTTACGGGAATGTATATGGCTTTAGGTCTTGCAAGGGGTTACAGTGACAGCAAGGATAATGCCGACAAAAAGCGTGTCTACACCGAGGTTCAGCAGCTTGCCGAAAGGTTTAAAGAGGACAACGGTTCAATCATCTGCCGTGACCTTCTTGGTATGAGAATAAAGGCAAAGGATAACCCGACTCCGTCTGAGCGAACAGAGAAATATTATGCCGCCCGTCCGTGTCCTGAATTGTGCAGATATGCAGCGGATTTGCTTGATGAATACTTAAAGAATAAAAAAGGCTGAGGGGCGTTGCTTTGATTTGAAACTTATGCCTGCAAACAGTTGAATTTGGGAGTAAATTGTGATAAAATATTTAAAATAGGGCATTAGTCTAATGCGGTTAATTTTGAAAATTACCTTGAAAGGGGAATTGTGATATGTGCGGCATAGCCGGCTTTATGGGACAGGTTGAAAACAGAGCCGATGTCATCAGAAATATGACAGAGGTTATCACTCACCGTGGTCCCGACTCGGACGGATTTTTTACGGACGACAATATTTCCATGGGATTTCGCAGACTTTCCATTATTGACCTCGGTGCAGGTCATCAGCCTATATACAATGAGGATAAAAGCCTTGTTCTCACATTCAACGGTGAAATTTATAACTACAAGGATTTGAGAAAAGAACTTATCGCAAAAGGTCATAAGTTCTATACAGATACAGACAGTGAAGTGCTTGTTCACGGCTTTGAAGAGTGGAAAGAAGATATGCTCCCAAAACTCCGTGGTATGTTCGGCTTTGCTATTTACAACACAAAGGATAATTCACTTTTTATTGCCCGTGACTTTTTCGGCATTAAGCCGATGCACTACACTCAGATAGGCAATGACTTTGTCTATGCAAGTGAAATCAAGAGTATTCTTGAATATCCTAAGTTTGAAAAGAAATTCAACAGAAAGGCACTTGACTCGTACCTTTCATTCCAGTATGCAGTTCCACCCGAAACTTTCTTTGAGGGTGTTTACTGCCTTATGCCCGGTCACTATCTCTGGTACAAGGACGGCGAGGTTGAAACTACCCGTTACTTTGAGGCTCGTTTCAATCCCGATGAAGAAATGACGGAGGAAGAGGCTGTTGACAGAATTGAAAAGGTTTTTGAAAACTCCGTAAACGCTCACAAAATTGCCGATGTTGAGGTTGGTTGTTTCCTTTCAAGCGGTGTTGACTCAAGCTATGTTTCAACATATTTTGCCGACCAGAAAACATTTACAGTCGGCTTTGACTTTGGCGAAAAATATAACGAAATCAGCTGGGCAAAAAATCTCAGCGAAAAAATCGGTGTTGAACACCACACTCACCTTATCTCAAGCGAAGAATTCTGGGACGCTGTTCCGACTGTTCAGTACCATATGGATCAGCCGCTTGCAGATCCGTCATGTATCGCACTTTACTTTGTATCCCGTCTTGCAAGCCATTATGTAAAGGTTGTCCTTTCGGGTGAGGGTGCAGACGAATTGTTCGGCGGTTACACTTGCTACAACGATCCGAGAGTGTTCAAAATTTATCAGACAATTGTTCCGCATTGCATCAGAAAGGCAATAAGAGCAATTTGCAGAAAGCTCCCCGACATCAAGGGCAGAGATTATCTCATCCGTGCCTGTGACAAGCTTGAGGAGCGTTATATCGGTAACGCATTTATGTATGACTACAAGCAGAAGCAGGAGCTTTTGAAAGATCCGTCAATTGCAACACGCCCACAGGATCTTACAAGAAAATATTATTATCGTTGCCGTAAGTATGACGATGTTACAAAAATGCAGTATCTCGACATCAATATGTGGATGGTCGGCGACATCCTTCTTAAAGCCGACCGAATGAGTATGGCTAACTCGCTTGAACTTCGTGTTCCTTTCCTCGATAAGGAGGTTTTCAAGGTTGCGTCATCGCTTCCGACAAAACTGCGCTGCAACAAGCACAACACAAAGTATGCAATGCGTAAGGCTGCCGTTCGCCATATGCCTGAGGCTACTGCCGAAAAAGAGAAACTCGGTTTCCCTGTACCGACAAGAGTATGGCTTCGTGACGAGAAGTATTATAATGTTGTAAAGACAAAGTTCAAGGGCAAAACTGCCGAGAAATTCTTCAATACAGATGTCCTTGTTTCATGGCTCGACAGTCATTTCAGCGGAAAAGAAGATAACAGCAGACGAGTTTGGACAATTTATGTGTTCCTCGTATGGTATGATATCTATTTTGATGAGGACAGCGAAAAGGTTGAAAAGCCTGTAAATCACCTTGATGAACTCAAGGCTGTTGCCGAGGCGAGAAGAGAAAAGCAGATTGACGCTCCCGGTGAGGTAATTATGGCTGCCGCAGAGGAGATTGATGAAAATTACGATGCTCCGAACTTTGGCGTTGACAAGTCAAAAAAAAATGACGAATCTGCCGAAAAAGCAGAAGAACCCGTAAAAGAGGAATCTGCGGAAGATGTGACAGAGAAAGTTGAAGTTCCCGATGACGGCAATGAGCCTGCAATCGTTGAGCCTGAGGAAGAACCCGAGGTTAAGGAAGAGCCTAAAAAAGAGGAGTATGTGAACATCTCAAATCCGGAGGATAACGAGATTTACGACGCTCCGAAAAAGCCGGCAACTCCCCAGGAGCAGATGCAGATGGCTATTGACAGCATTGAAAAAAGATCAAAATATCTTGACGAGCCGAATGTAATTTCAGACGAGGCTGTTGACAATATCGTAAACTCAATCTCATTCTTTGATGATGAGGACGATAAAAATTAATCAAAGTTATTAAAAATAACAAAATAAACAAGGGCAACCGAGGTTGCCCTTAAATTTTATAAATAAGATGAATAATCAAATAATACTATAATGACTGCTCTGCAAAGAAAAGGGGTGCTTTTTTGAATATTGATGATTTTGCAGAAATTCTGAAAATCGGTGAGTCGATTAATACAGAATTCAAATCGTGGAATAAAGTGTCTGATATGAAGAAACGAATTAATTTGGCGGTTGATGAACTTATAGCTTTTGCAAATAACAAAGGAGGCACTCTTTACTTTGGCGTTGAAGATAACGGTGAAGTTACGGGTTGTGACGGTAACTACGATTTGCAGAACATTATTGAATCAATTTACGAAAAAACAAGACCGTCTATTTTTGTTGATCCCGAAGAAATAGAATACAACGGTAAAAAGGTGATTGCACTTACCGTTGCATCAGACGGAATTACACATGCAACTACAGACGGCAGATGCTTAAAAAGACTTGGAAAAAATTCTAAACCGTTTTATCCCGATGAAATGAGCAACCGCTATTCCGAAATTCAAAGCTCCGATTTTTCGGGAAGGATTTTGTCAGACAGCACAGAAGATGATATAAACAAACTTGAAGTTTATAAGTTGAAAGAAAAATTAAAAGCGAGAAATCCCGAATCGACATTAGCTGATATGGATGATATCGCATTTTTGCGTGACCTTGCTTTGGTTAAGTCTGACAGCGGTAATATTAAATTGACTGTGGCTGGATTATTATTTGTAGGCAAAGAGCAGGCAATCAATAGATTACTTCCACAGGCAGAGGTAATTTACTTGCACTATTCCGAGTCGAATTTAGAAGAATATGATGCAAGACTTGATATGAAGGCTCCTATTATATCGGTAATTGACAGACTTTCAGAGAAAATACAAGACTCAAATCGTATTGTCAACGTTCAGGTTGGACTTTTCAGATTGGAAATTGTCGATTTCCCTGAAAAAGTTTTTCAAGAGGCATTACTCAATGCTTTGTCACACAGAGATTATCAAAGTCAAGGTGCGGTTTATGTAAAGCATTATCCTGATAAAATTGTAATAGAAAACCCCGGTGCATTTTTGGACGGTATCACAGAAAATAATATAATTACACATCCGTCTGTTCCGAGAAATAAATTAATTGCCGAAACTCTGCAACATCTAAAATACGTTCAGAGAACAGGACAAGGTGTTGACATTATTTTCAGAGAAATGATATCATCCGGCAAGCCGTTTCCCGAATACAAATCGTATAATGATGCGGTTTCGCTGACAATCTATAGTGCTATTGATGATATTGATTTTGTAAAATTCATTGCCAATGAAGAAAACGGACTGAGCAGAAGTTTTTCACTTTCGGAACTTATGATTTTGCGCTACCTTAAAGATAACCGCAAAATCACAATGTCTGAGGCAGAGAGCTTAATTCAAGAAGCTCGTGATCAGGCTCAGAATGCCTGTAATAACCTTAAAAGATATGGTTTGATTGAGTTGTCGGGCAATGAATATATGTTGACGGCAAAGATATATGACGAGTTAAAAAATTCTGTTGATTACACTAAGGATAAAGCAATTCAATATATCAAAGCAAGAGAAATGATTTTGGAATATATCCGTGACAGAGGTTTTATTAATAACGAATTAGTAAGAGAATTGTGTGGCTTTTCACAAAAACAAGCCCGTATAATATTGCAACGAATGAGAAAAGAGAATTTGATTGAACTATCCGAAAAAGGAAGATACGCTAAATATATCATTAAGAAATAATTTAACGCGCCCTTAACGTGCCCAAATGTGTGTTTAACGCGCCCTTAACGCGCCCAAATGTGTGTTTAACGCGCCCTTAACGCACCCAAATGTAATTTTAACGCGCCCTTTTAATTAAAAACAGCACCAAACAATATGTGTTCAGTGCTGTAAATACAATGAAATTAAATTTTTAAACCACCGCTCCGAGACAGAGAATGTTTTGCAGGATTTTGTATTCTTCTTCAAAATCGGAGAGGGGGAGAGGATTTTTGCCGAGTCCCATTTCTATGGTGAGGGCAGGTCGGCGGAATTTTTCGATGAACCAATCCTTAAAGCCGCCGCCTGTGGCAATCTCCTCGGGAAAGGCTATGTTGTAGCCGCTTGCCTGTGAGAACATTGACGCAAGCCGAAAGCTCAGAACGGGTGTGTGTCTGCCGAATGAGCAGTAAATTTCCCGTCCCTGACTGTGCAGAGCGATTGCCCGTTCAAAATCAATATTACGGCAAAGTGTTGTAAGTGCCTTTGTTTCGGGTTCGCTTTCGGGATGATTGCCGCCGAATCTTGTCGGCGCCGGACACTTGATATTGTTCTTTAATTCAAGCTGTTTAAGTCTGCACCAACCCGCATTGAAGTTGTGGTTGATGTCAACTCCACGGGCATTTGCCTGCCATTTATATGTATCGGTGCAGACCTTTTCGACAAGCGGTTTGTATTTGAATGCGGCGTCACTGCCGTGCAAGGCAATTTCCGTGCCGTCGGGATTTACGCAAGGCACAATCGTAAGACCACGAATGCTTAAAAAATTCCCGATTTTGCATCCGCCGACAGTTTTGTCGCTTTCCATTGCTTCACAACATTCTTCAAAAAATTTCAACAGGGCAAGTATTGTGAGGTACTCCGAGCCGTGAAAACCGCCGCAGTAGAGTACACGATTCTTGGTGTTGCCGATGTGCAGAACATCAATACCTCTTCCGCACACGCTTTTTCCGGCAAAGCAATGCTTGATGAACTTGTACCTGTCGCAGAGCTCGTTTATGATTTCCTTGCGTGTTTTGTAATCGGGAAAAACATTATAATCGGTCATAACAAAATCCTTTCCTTTCGATAATTCAATCTTAAAACGGAGGCATAATTATGGAGCTTTTTGAAAAAACTCTTGACAGCAAGAAAATTTTTGACGGCAGAGTTCTGCATATAGTCCTTGACGAAGTGGAGCTTCCTGACGGTAAAAGGTCAAAGAGGGAGGTTGTCAATCATCCGGGCGGAGTATGCGTTGCCGCTCTTGATGAGGACAATAACCTTTCTTTTGTAAAGCAGTTTCGCTATCCGTACAAGGAGGTTGTGCTTGAGCTTCCTGCCGGCAAGCTTGAAAAGGGTTCTACTCCGCTTGAAAACGGAAAGCGTGAGCTTCTTGAAGAAACGGGACTTGAGGGTTACTCCTACATTTCTCTCGGTCAGGTCTATCCGTCTCCCGGATACACCTCGGAAATTATCCATCTTTATGCCTGTCGGGTAAAGTCACAGGGCGAGCAAAAGCTTGACGAGGGTGAGTTTTTGAATGTTGAAAAAATTCCCCTCAACAAAGCCGTTGAAATGGTGCTTAACAATATGATTCCCGACTCCAAAACACAGATTGCCGTTTTAAAGACTGCCGCACTTTTGAAAAGCGGTAAAATTTAATTTAATCATAGGAAATATATATGCAGAATTTTACTGTTTCAGAACACGAAAAATTGAATACTGCCGTTGCTCTCGGATTTTTTGACGGACTTCACAAGGGACACCGAAGGGTTATTCTCTCGGCTGTTGAGCAGAAGAAAAACGGACTTTTGCCCGTGTGCTTTACATTTGCTCAAAGCCCGAAGGAGGTTCTTGGAAAATCTTCTAAGGGTGCGCTTATGACAACGGAAGATAAGCTGAAAACGCTTGAAAGCCTGGGTATTGAGCATACCTTCAGTCCCGACTTTAAAAAGCTGATGAACTGTCTCTTATACACATCTGACGCTGCCGACGACTAGTCGAGT
>ENA-OYXJ01000748-OYXJ01000748.1-human-gut-metagenome-genome-assembly--contig:-NODE-748-length-11800-cov-8.493827_pt1 | contig 11800 bp, 13 predicted proteins | sample MGYA00244843_ERZ653418 | MGnify/ENA primary metagenome ERZ653418 (study PRJEB26926, sample SAMN06164921) | human gut metagenome | biome: ENVO:00009003; feature: ENVO:2100002; material: ENVO:00002003... | reverse complement strand
CTCGACTAGTCGTCGGCAGCGTCAGATGTGTATAAGAGACAGTGGTATAACTCTTCCAAAATATGGCTGGACACCAAAATTGTCATACCATATTCCTTGTTCAAGGATTTCAGCAAATTTCTGACTTCGACAATCCCGGCAGGGTCAAGTCCGTTGATCGGTTCGTCGAGAATTAAAAATTCTGGCGTGTTCAAGAGAGCGATTGCAATTCCCAGCCGTTGCCTCATACCCAAAGAAAAATTACGAACACTCTTTTTGCCAGTGTCCTTTAAGCCAACCATATTCAAAGTCTTTTCAATCACTGCTTTATCGGGGATGCCGCGTTGGATGCGTTGTATCTCCATATTTTGATAAGCTGTCATGGCCGGAAAGAGTGCAGGTGTTTCAATCATGCAGCCAATCCGCTTTCTCTGTTCCTGCAAATCTTTTGCCGAACTCTTTCCCCATAAGTCTAAAGTACCGCTGGTCAGGAAAGCCAACCCTGTAACCAATCGCAGAAAAGTAGTTTTACCTGCTCCGTTCTGACCGATAAAACCGTAGATTTTCCCTTTCTCAATTTGCAAGTCAATATGATCTAAGGCAACAGTATGCCGGTATTTTTTTGTCAGACTATGTGCCTGTAAAATGATGGAACTCATGTTATCAACCTCCTTTATGATTGATTGTAAGAGGCAATCATAAAGAATTTCTTAAATCCAAACAGAAATCTCTAAAAAATGTCTAAAGCCAGAGGTCTAATCTCTGGCTTTGTGTAAACGGTATCCAATACCCCAAACAGTATCAATAAAGTCCTTGTCCGGGCAAACGGCTTTTAATTTGTTACGGAGATTACTTATATGAACATTTAATGTGTTATCCTCACTGATATACTCGGTGTTCCAAACACTTTGAAATAAATTTGCTTTTGAGAATATTTTATCCGGGTATTTCATCAGCAACTCTAAAATTGCAAATTCTTTTGCCGTCAAAGTCAATTCGCTGCCTTGCAAAAAGGCGGTACTATCGTTCAAATCCAAAATCAAATCGCCATGACGTAAATAGGTAGGAGTATCTTTTTGAAACTGCACTCGACGGAGATTACTTTCAATTCTGGCCAGAACTTCCTCCATATCAAACGGTTTTGTAATATAATCATCTGCACCGAGACGCAGTAAATCTATTTTGTTTTGCGTTGTTCCTTTGGCGGAAATAATGATGATTGGAACCGTAGAACATTCTCTTACCGCTGTAAGTACGGTATCACCATTTCGATATGGAAGCATAATATCAAGCAAAATCAAGTCGATATTATTTTCCCGCAAGCAATCCAATACATGAAGCCCGTCATATTGGCAAAAAACTTCATATCCATTTTCCTGCAAAAATTCAGCTAATAACTTGCTGATTTCCAAATCATCCTCAACCAACAGAATTTTCATTTTCGTTTTTCACCTGCTTTTTATATCGTCTATCGGCGGGTTTGTCTGTTTCCTTGGGGATCAACCAAACACCGGCCATTTTCACAGCGCCGGGAATACGGCCCTCGACGCAGTAATAGTTGACTTGACGGGACGAAACGCCCCATTTCTCGCTTGCCTCTTTGAGTATCATATAGTCCATATTTGCACCTCCGACAACATTTCTTATTATATTTCATTTGCTCGAAGAATACAAGGCATGATATATCTATCATATATTTGTGCTCATATGAAAAGACGGATACGACTTTCCGCAGCATTCCGCTGACAACAGAAAGTTTTCCGCAGAAAGAAGGTGGTGAAGCCGTGTGAGTTTTGATTATTTTTACGGTCAGCAATCCGATCTATTCACATTCTACCGCCTGCTTAAAAGCACACCGCAGGAGCTTGATGATCTTTTCAATGGTCCTGCCGCTGACATAAAATCGGCAGATGTACTTGGTAAAGATACAGGTGAAAGTGGCCGCCAAGTTCAGCGATTCATCCGCCTCACCAATCTGATCCCCGAGCTTCTGGATATGGTCGATCAGAAGCAGATCTCCTTTAACCCGGCTGTTGATCTTTCGTATCCCGAAAAGGGATAACGCAGTTTTCGCAGGACTTGGCCAAGGAAACATTGCTTGCAGATTTGTAAATTCTTATCGAAAATTGGCGGATTTTATCATGAAAACAACCTGCACAAATTGACTTTGTTCGAGGTTGAGATTATACTATAGAAAAAATACTGTTACACAGTTTGATTTACCGTTCCTCAAAAATGGTGAGGTGCTGAGAAATGACGGAAGTAAAAACGATCAAATGCGAAATCCATTGTCAAAATGGGGAAAGCATCCATGCGGCATTCCCCGCAGTGCCGGGAATCTGGGAGCGGGAAGAAATCTATGTAGAAGTGTCCGAAAACCGGAGCTATGGATGCCGGTATGGTCAGATCCGGCTGAATATGCGTCAGGGTGCATTGAGAAAGGAAAAGCCAATTCGGGTATCCCTTCCAACAGTTCAGAGCCCGGAGAAAATCACGGCAATGTATATGCTCAATGACTGGTGGACGAGACCTGCTTTTGTAGAAGGATTTCAGGAGATCCCTGCCCGGACGCAGGTAGCTTTTCTAAAATACCCGGATCGCTTTGCGTGTCTTGTTCCCATGGTGGGAAAAACCTTTAAGACATATCTGGAAGCAGGAACAGAGCAAGAAGTCTGCCTGGAAATGCTGTCCAGTCTGGATGGGCAGACCGAGGTTGACGAACCGCTGTATGTCCTTGGAGAGGCAGACACACTGGCAGACGCGGTTCACAAGGTGTTTGCCTGGCTTACAAAGCGCATGGGGGTTCGAACAAGGGAACAAAGGCGTATGCCGGAAATGTTCCGCTTTCTCGGCTGGTGCAGCTGGGATGCTTTTTACAGAGAAATCACAGAAGAAAAAGTCCGTCAGAAGGCCCGCGAGCTTGTGGAAAAGAAAATTCCTGTCCGGTGGATGCTGATGGATGACGGTTGGCTTTCTACCAAAGGAGAGCTGCTTTGCGATTTTGCTCCGGAGCCTGCAAAGTTCCCCAATGGTTTTGGGAAAATGATAGCAGATATCAAAGCGGAAAGCGACATTCGCTGGTTTGGCGTATGGCACGCACTTTGCGGATACTGGCAGGGTGTTGCCCCGGAAAGCAAACTGGAGGGGCAGGAACACGCCCACCTGTATCGAACCGCAGACGGGAAAATCATGCCCAATCCTCTGACGGGGGAAGGATTCTACCGGGACTGGTATGAAAAGCTTCACGCGGACGGAATCGATTTTGTGAAGGTAGATGGTCAGAGCTCCTTTTGGAGCTTTGCGGAAAACAGTCTCCCCATCGGTCCCGCGGCAAAGGGAATGCACCAAGCCCTGGAAGGCGGCGCTTCTTACATGGATGGTGCCATCATCAACTGTATGGGAATGGCGATGGAGAATATTCTGTCCAGACCGACCTCCGCAATTTCCAGAAACAGTGATGACTTTGTGCCCAACAAAGAAAACGGCTTTGTGGAACATCTATTGCAGAATGCTTACAATTCGGTGTATCATGATGAGCTGTATTATTGTGACTGGGATATGTTCTGGACAAAGCATGAGGATGCCGTTAAGCACAGCCTGCTGCGGGCGATCAGCGGCGGCCCCATCTACGTCAGTGACCAAATTGGGGACACAAATCCGGATGTGCTGAAGCCATTGGCCTATCACAACGGCGAAATCCTGATGATGGATCATTCAGCAAAGCCTACAGAAGACTGCATGTTTTCGGATCCTATGAAGACGGGTGTATTAAAACTGCACAATACCGCTTCCTGGGGTTCTGTCAAGAAGGGCGGAGGCATTGCCGTCTACAATCTGACCGACGGCATACAGGACTTTTCATTCCGTCCGGCAGATATTCCGCAGCTGGAGGAATCCGACAACTATTGGGTGTACGATTATTTTGCCAAAAACGCTTTTTCGTTGGGCAAACAGGAAAGCTATGAGAGCAGGCTTGATTTGGGCGGCTTTGGATGGTTTGTCCTGCTTCCAAAGGGAAAATACGGCACCTGCCTGGGGCTGCTGGATAAATTTGTGGGGTTCACAGCGGTTGAAAGCATTTTCGAAAACGACAGCACTCAGACTGTGGTAGTCAAAGAGTCCGGAACACTGGGATGGCTTTCTGAAAAAGAGCCTCAAAAGGTCATGGTTAATTCCGTAGATGTGACGAGCAGTGTGAAAAAGAACGATTTTCTGTATGAAATAACGCTCCCGGAGGGGCCCCACAAAACGGTGCTTTCCTTCGTCTGGTAATTTGCAAATAACAAAACCAGGGCTTTGTTCTCAGAATGTTCCTGAAAACGGACATTCTGGAGCAAAGCCCTGTTTTTTACTTTGTCAAAAGAGCAAATCATTTTTCGGTGTGGAAATAATGCAGATTCCGATACTCACTGGGTGGGACCCCAAAGATGCTTCTGAATGCACGGGAGAAATGAAGCTGGTTGTCGTATCCCACAGAACGTCCGACTTCCGCCACGGAAATCCGAGTGTTCTTCAGAAGCTCGGCGGCTTTGGTCAGGCGGTATTGGATGAGAAACTGCTGGGGGGGCTGGCCAAAGGTCTCTTTGAACAGTCGGCTAAAATAGCTGCGGTTTAAGCCGCTGGCATCGGCAATCTCTTCGATGGATATGAGTGCGTTCATGCAGAACACGGACACAAGCGAACCTGCCCTTACTCCTGACGGCAATCTGACTCTGGTTGACGATGTTGCTTCACCTACGAAAAGCGGAAAGCAATTCATTACTGTCGTTACCAAAAACGGAAACTACTTCTATATCATCATTGATCGTGATGATAAGGGCGAGGAAACCGTGCATTTTCTGAACCAAGTGGATGAAGCCGACCTGCTCAAGCTGATGGACGAGGAGGAAGTTGCAGAGTTCACCAAGCCGGTTGAGGAAACAAAGCCGGAAGTAGTTGAAACAGTTCCTGAAATTACAGAACCGACACCGGAGGAAAAGCCGAAATCCACAAATATGCTCCCGGCGATTCTTACTCTGATTGTGCTTGCCTGTGGTGGTGGATTCTTCGTATTTAAGAAAGTCCAGGAAAAGAAGAAGGCACAGGAAGCGGCAAAGCCTGACCCAGATGCTGATTATGTGGACGATGACGAGGACTATGGGTACGATCCGGAGTTTGAGGACGACGATGAAGATAGCTCCGTCGATGAAGATGATAATGAACCTGTGTAAACAGGATAGGCTTGATGCCTGGGGCAGCCTTCGGGTTGCCTTTACATAGTTTCCGCTTTCAAAAAATAAAAAAATTTGCGTTTTTGAAAGTGACATCTTGCATATACTATTAGCAGACAGTATAATAAGTACAGCGAAGCGGTTTCGAGAAATGAAAAAACTTCAATTTTTGAAAGCGGGTGACTATATGAAAACAATCACGAGAGCAAAATATCTCGATAGAATCATTGAACTGAATGGCACTCCTGACATCAAGATCATCACGGGTATTCGTCGTTCTGGTAAGTCCAAGCTGATGCAGGCATATATTGAGTATCTGAAAAGCAACTTTGAAAACATCAATATTATCTTCATTGACTTCATGGATTTAGCGTATGAAGAAATCAAGGAATACCATGCCTTACACGCCTATGTGGAAGAACATTATCAGGAAGGAAAAACGAACTACCTGTTTGTAGACGAGGTTCAGATGTGTCCCAAGTTTGAGTTGGCAATCAATAGCCTGTACTCTAAGGGAAAATACGACATCTATGTAACAGGCTCTAATGCTTTCCTGTTGAGTGCGGATCTGGCAACTCTGTTTACCGGACGCTATATTGAAATTCATGTGTTTCCTTTCAGCTTCCAGGAATATTGCCAATATTATGATGATATTAGTGACAAAGATAAGCTCTTTGATGAGTACGCTATCAAGGGCGGTTTAGCAGGTTCCTATGCTTATAGAACCGAAAAAGACAGAACAAACTATATCAAAGAGGTCTACGAAACGATTGTTACAAGGGATTTGGTGCAGAAATATGCGCTCCCGGACACTTTGGTTTTACAGCGTCTGAGCGAGTTCCTTATGGATAATATCAGCAACCTGACTTCTCCGAATAAGGTCAGTCAGCTACTGACAGCAAATGAGACTCCAACCAATCATGTAACCGTCGGCAAGTACATTAAGTATTTGTGCAATGCTTTTGTATTTTATGATATTAAGAGATACGACATCCGAGGTAAGAAATACCTTGAAAGCTCTGAAAAGTTCTATTTGTGTGACAGCGGTATTCGATATGCAATACTGGGAAGCAGAAATATGGATTATGGCAGAGTATATGAAAACATCGTTTGCATCGAGCTTCTTCGCCGTGGATATGATGTCTATGTCGGCAAGCTCTATCAAAAGGAGATCGACTTTGTTGCTCAGAGAGGCAGCGAGAAGATTTATATTCAGGTCAGCGACAACATTTCCGGGCAGGAAACATTTGAGAGAGAATGCTCTCCTCTGCTTCAGATTCGAGATGCTTATCCGAAAATGATTATTGCCAGAACCAAACATCCCCAATATAGCTATGAAGGAATCGAAATTCACGATATAGCCGATTGGTTGCTACAAGAATAAGCAAGGTGAAATATCTCCGTCATTCTCTTTTGAAATGATGGAGATATTTTTATTATGACGGAGATTGTAGAACAGAAAATTGTATCAGGTTGCAAAAATCCTTTCCGAACTTTTTACATAGCAGTCATGCACTACGGTGTGTGGCTGCTTATTTTTTTGTGAAAGGAGCAGATGCAAATGAAATTAGTTTTGGCTGAAAAGCCTTCGGTTGCACAGAGTATTGCCAAAGTGTTAGGTGCTGCCAAGCGTGAGGATGGCTACTTAGAGGGAAACGGATATGTGGTCAGCTGGTGTGTAGGGCATTTGGTGGAGCTGGCACAGCCGGAAGTCTATGATGCGAAGTACAGCAAATGGGCTTATGCAGACCTTCCTATCTTCCCGATGGACTGGCAGTATGAGGTTTCTGCCGGTACGAAAAAACAGTTTGGGATTCTGAAAAAGCTCATGGCCAGAGAAGATGTTGCGAGTCTTGTGTGTGCAACAGATGCAGGACAGTGCGGTTGGGTGACTTAAGAGAAAGGAAAAAGAGACCTCATCTCGTTGAAAATCAAATCCAAAATCATTTAAGGAGCAATTCAAATGAAACGAAATCAGTATTTCGACCATACATCATATTCAGGAAGTAAGGAACAATGCCAAAGGAAACAACCGCACCAAGTAACAGACCAATCGGAATACCAATACAAGAGATTCTGATTGCCTGCTTATAGATAATTCTCTTTATCTGCCTTTGGGTCGTTCCAATCGTTTTAAGACGGCCATAGAATTGCACATCTTTTACGACAGAGACATAAAGAATATTATAAATCAGCAGATAGCCGCTAAAGGATATAAAAACTGCTAAAATTATTACAGCTAAAATAATAGTTCCACCATTTGCCTGTTCTAATGGTACAATTTCAAATGTTTGCCCTTCTGTAAAGTCAATCTCACGCCGCAATCTTTCACAGTTTTTGTCAGCATTATCATTGCCTTGAAAACGGATCATTGCCGTAACACTATTATCCAGTGATACATTTAAGCTATCCTTAAAAGCGGATGAAACATAAACATAACCACGATTATTTGTGCGCATTGGAATGTAGTCCGTATAGTAGCCCGACAGCAAAAAGGTGTCCGTGACATAATCATAGCTATCGCCAATTTGGTATGACAACACAATCTCCATCCCTATTTGCGGATCAGAAATGCCCATCTGTTCAAGCACCCATGTAGGTAGCATAATTTCGTTTTTACTTGATGGGTAATTTCCTACAACACCTGATATAGTAGGAAGACGGTGGTGTTCCCACTCTGTATCATTTATCCATACTACACCTAATCTTGCGTTTCTCAGTTGTTCTGTATCAACACTACCTAAACGCTGCTGTATACCTACGTCAAGGACAAGGTTTGATTTTGAAATTTCAACCAACTGATTTTCTGTTACATTTGTGATTCCGACATCAGCGGTAGTTCCCATTAACCGAATTTGTTGCATTTGGTAGGTTTCAAAGTAACTAAAACCAATACTGAATGTCGCAGTTATCATAAATGCAGTTAGCACAAGAGCAATGATTGCAAATAAATTACGCTGCCGTTCACGATGCAAACTGCGCTTTGCCAGCTTCTTTTCAATGTCACTGGTATCATTTTCAAAAGGCCATGTCATAGCCTGCCACCTCCTTACTCCACAATCTTGCCGTCCTCAATGCGGACAATCCGATCTGCAAGACGGGCTATGTCGTCATTGTGGGTAATCATCACAACAGTTTGCCGGAACTCTGCACTGGTGCGCTTGATAAGCCCCAGCACCTCGGCGCTGGTCTTGCTGTCAAGGTTGCCGGTCGGCTCGTCGGCCAGTACAATAGCCGGTTTGGTAATCAGGGCGCGGGCAATCGCCACACGCTGCTGCTGGCCGCCGGAAAGATTGTTCGGCATATTTTTCAGTTTATCTTCCAGCCCCAGCAGGTGAACGATCTCGTCCAAAAACTTCTGATCCACCGTGTCCCCGTCCAGCTCCACCGGCAGGACAATGTTCTCATACACATTCAGGATGGGAACAAGGTTATAGTTCTGGAAGATAAAGCCGATGTTGCGGCGGCGGAAGATGGTGAGCTGTTCGTCGTTCATTTTCGACAGCTCTTTGTCCCGGACAATCACATTGCCGGAAGTAGGGGTGTCCAGCCCGCCCATCATGTGAAGCAGGGTGGACTTGCCGCTGCCGGAGGTTCCCACAACGGCCACAAACTCGCCGTCCTCCACAGAGAAGTTCACGCCGTCAAGGGCGCGGGTGATATTCGGCTCTGTACCGTAATACTTTTTCAGGTCGATCGTCTGTAAAATGCTCATAAAATTCAATCCTTTCTTTGTTTGTTGTAAATGTTGAACGCTGCTGCGCCGGTGGCCGCCAACTGTACCAGAATCAGCACAGCGAACAGGCCGAAGCTCTCATAGTAGAACAGTTCATCCCAAAACAGGAGAACATCACAGAGAGCAGTCAAGGCAACCGTCCAGCGGATGTGCCGGGCCAGCCATTGCCGGAACACCAGCACAAGGACAACGGGCGGGACGATCAGCAGCGCCAGATTCAAAATCAAGGTCGGGGTCAGTTCCATTGCGTCGCCTCCTCGCTTTTGTTGATAAGGTTATTGTAAAACCCAAATGTCCGCGAAATGTTACAGAGGCCAAAAAATTTCTTTGAAAATTGGAGTGAAATGTTACAACGCTCGGACATTTCAAAAATTCTTATGACAATTCCCGTATTTGATCTACCAGAGATTGTTTTTTTATCTGCCGAATTGCCAAATACGAGAAAAGCATTTGGACGGCAAGCATCAGTATAAAATAACTGAACATTTCAACTGTCGGAAAATGATAGCTTACTTTTCCAAAAATACTCATTGCACTAAAGACGGTGCAGAGAAGATACCCGATAAGAGTTCCGCATGATATGGAAAGAAGAAGCACCCCTAATGTATAGAACAAGCCCTCTATCAATAACATTTTTGAAAGCTGTTTACTGCTCAAACCAACCGCTTGCAAAACACCCAGTTCTCGCTTCCGGGTCAAGATGTTTGTTATCAGTGTGTTTAGCAGATTGATAATGCCAAAAACCCCGATAAACATAACAAAAATGTAGACTGGCATACGATAGTTCAATAGTTTTTCGTTGTATGCCTCTACCCAATCATTCAAGGTACTAACATAGAGGCTGGAAGTCGGTGGAATTATCTTTTGGATTTCATCTTTTGCGGCTGCCCATTTACTGTCATCTGTATCTACAATAAATTGATAATTGAGGTTTTCAATAGGAACGATCTTTGACAGCATTTCTAAAGGAATAAATAGCGTATCATATCCGCCATACGGGATATTAGCGTCCACAATTCCCATTACTTTTACTTCCAATGTTTGTCCGCCAACTTCAATCAGAAGTTCGTCCCCAATCGCTGCATCCCACCCAAAAGTTTCTTTCCACTGTGGGCCATTTTCAATAATAATGCCATTGTTTTTAAGTAGTTCCTGCAAATCTGCTGTACCATCAATCAAATATTGCTCAATCAATTTTTGAGAGCTTCGTGTATATGCGTCTGAAACAATCGGTTCAATATCTCCCGTTGGCATACGAACATTCAAAACGGTGCCTTGGTATTCTTTTATTTCTTCCACACCATCTATGTCCAAAATGGATTCTCTAAAATCTTCTGTAAGCAGATTCGATTTTTGGAGTTCTGAATATTGTTCGCTGTTATGTGCCTGTGGCCCGTAATCGCCTAATTCAAGGCGAATTTCTCCGTAAGGAAAACTCCTACGCGCCATCGCTAAAGGATCAATGGAATTAAAATATGCAGAGCTTGCCATCAGCAAAATTCCACATACCCCTAACGACAGAATCGTTAAGGCGGTTTTCTTTCTGTTCCTTGCAAAATTAAGAAAAGCTAAGTTTTTTGCGGATAGAGAACGATGTAACACTTTTGTACTGTTGGACATTACATCATTATTGCCCGCCATATAACGGACTGCTTCAATAGGCGTAACATGAGCAGCAATTTTGGCTGGCTTAATTACAGCAATCATAACGCATAGATACACAAACAGAGCTGTGACAGCGGCAATTACAAATACCATTAAAGTGTTCCAGCCTTGCGGGACAAGGACATATCCCGCTATTGCACCGGCTAATATTCCAATCGGAATACCAATTTTGGAAAGATGAAATCCCTCTCTAAAAACGATTCTTTTCATCTGTTTTCCAGTTGCCCCTATTGTCCGCAGTTTTCCATATTCTTTTGTTTTTCTGGCTATGGACACATAAAACAGGCTGTAAATAACAAGAGTACAAGCCAAAGCGATAATAAGACTGATAAATGCTATTACAGTGATATATTGACTGCTTCTCTGTTCAATGAGAGAAAAATAATATGTTGAAAACTGCATTTGCTCCGGCTGTATTTCCAATTCTCTGCACAATGTTGATAATTCAGCTTGTATAGCAGCCTTAGACCAACCATCAGATTCATTCAAACGGATATAAGCGGAGTATGCCGGTTCGCTGATCTTGTTTTCAATATAGGACTGCGACACGAATACGGAATAATTTGAATTTTCGACAGGCAAAATACCACATAAGGTATAATCTTTTTCTCCATCTCCCAGATTTAACGATATAATATCGCCCACGGATTTGGACAATCCAGCTCTATCAAGAAACGCCTTTGTGATAGCAATTTCATTTGTAGATTTGGGCAATTCCCCCTCCAAATCAGGATATTTTGCTAATTTCATTAGTGTTTCATCCATTGAACGGACGGTTAATTTGTAGTCCCCATAAGATACTAAACCCAATAAATGACTTACACCCACTTGAACCCTACTGTCATTTACTAATTTTGTAATGGTATCATTATCGACTTCATTGATAATTGCTTGATAACGCCCAGCTGCATCATTTAATGATTTTCGCTGCGAAGCAAAAAAATACAAGGTCGTTGTCATTATCAAGCAGGTAGCTAAGGCAATCGTAATGATAATGAGGATGTTTCTACTTTTATCTGCTTTTAAGTTTCGTTTTGCCAACTTTTTTGTAATGGCGCTTGTATCGTTCTCAAAAGGCCATGTCATAGTTGTATCACCTCCATATTTGATAAGGCCATTGTAAAACCCAAATGTCCGCGAAATGTTACAGCGGCTAAAAAATTTCATTGAAAATCGGGGTGAAATGTTACAACGCTCGGACATTTCAAAA
>ENA-OYXJ01000746-OYXJ01000746.1-human-gut-metagenome-genome-assembly--contig:-NODE-746-length-11808-cov-5.449502_pt1 | contig 11808 bp, 12 predicted proteins | sample MGYA00244843_ERZ653418 | MGnify/ENA primary metagenome ERZ653418 (study PRJEB26926, sample SAMN06164921) | human gut metagenome | biome: ENVO:00009003; feature: ENVO:2100002; material: ENVO:00002003... | reverse complement strand
ACGAGATGTAGCTCCGTCTCGTGGGCTCGGAGATGTGTATAAGAGACAGCTGCTTAACCGTCAGCTTTTTTTCATAAAGTTCTTCGGGCGTCTCTTCCCGGAACAGGATATGATGTTCGATGCCGTCTCCGCAGTCGATGGAGTAATAGGCTTTGGCGCGGTAGCGACGCAGGGCATCGTTGTTTTCCTCGCGGACAAACTTTTCCAACGCGTCGGCCACTTCGTCGGTGACCAGCAGGCTAGTGTCCTTCCCTTCGTGGAGTGGATGAGCGTAATACTTTTTCAGATCAATAGATTTCATAAATAGTACCTCCGTCTGGTTTTGTCGTTCACGAGAAAGGCAAAAAACAGACCGGAGGTCCGCGGATTTGTACATATAAGAATCGAGCAAAAAGGTGATATAATATAAAAAAGCGCCCGCCGCATGCTGGATGCGGCGGGCGCGAAGAGGCTATGAATGATCACGGAAATCGTTTACTTATTATCCTGCAGGCTAGGCAGGGGCTTTTCCGGTCGATGGGGCTGGTAGTCAAAAAGATAGCAATGAGGCGGCCATTCCAAAAGCGTACTCCCAAGAGAGACCTGAATCGCTTTTTTCATCACTTTTTGAGCGTAAGAAGCATTTTTTTCGGTTTTCATTTCAAACACCTACCTATCTTTATTCTTGCTACTTCCGCGTTGCAATCAGCAGTAAAAAGGCATCTGCCGACATTGCCAAAGAAACGCAATATGCCCCGACGGGAAGTATAGGTAACAAAACTATATGTATGATAAACAATACTGCCAACCGTTTATGGCAGACTGTTCGTACCGCTGCAAATTCTTCAGGTGAAAAGTGGATTTGCTCATTATTGATAGGTGCAACTTTTAAGACAGCTATAGCAGAGCCAATTGCCAGACAAATGGAAACAATAGGCGTAAGACAATTACTTAAATAGACACATATTAATTCAATGATGCAGGAGTTAATCAGGCATGAAAGATAGGTTTTTGCATGGTGACCGTTAGTATAAGCCCGTAAGTACATAAGCGCGATGGCAAACAGAATTGCCTGCCAAATTGTAGAAACAAAGGAACCAAGAACGACAACAGCAGAAAACGTACATAGTGTAGTAATACGCTCCAAGAGGCCATAGGCGTACCACTCTGCCTGCGGTTCTTCAATATACCCTCTCTGAACCCAACGAAAAACGATCTTTTTGACTAATGCTTCCATTAGTTATCACCGCTTTTATTGTATCGGTTAGGGCTTAAAGTATCAGTAAAATTGTATCAAACAGGTGAAAATATGTCACGAAATGGACTTGGTAGGAATGTCTGCCGAAAACTGAAACCATCCATCTTCATAAAACATAACATATTCACCGTTGTGCTTTACAAGCAGAGTTTTCACGTTCTCCAAACCAAATCCATGTAGAGAACGATCTTCTTTTGTGCTATCAATGTGATTGTTTACAATGTGAACCTGAAGTGATGTGTTCCGGATTGAAAAAAAGAAAGAATTCTCAAGCAAGACCATAACCTCAATTTGTTTATCCATACATTTCTCGCTGGCTTCGATGGCATTGTCCAAAAGATTGGATAGGATAACTGTTATATCCGTAGGGTCTATAGTAAGCGAAGATAAGTCGTTGACTTTAAAGCGAATAGCAATCCCTTTTTCTTGTGCAAGTCGCGCTTTTTGATTGAGAAGCGCATCAAGAACCGGATGATGACAGTTAACCAGAAAAATTCTTGTTGTTTGTTTGGCACGAATCTTGTTGAGATACTGGCTTGCCTCCGTGTTTTCTCCGTTTTCCAAGAGAGAGGAAAGCATATCGAGATGAGCCCGGAAATCATGAGCCGCTTTACGATTTTCTGCATATAACTTACTTAATTCAGAAAAGCTTTCCCCTTGTAATTGGAGCTTCTGTTCTAAGGTCAATGCCTTCTGACGATTACTTTCGCTCTGCTCGATTTGGTCGAATAAAATCAAGACTGAAACATCTGAGATAACAAGCAAAATAGAACAAGGGAGGATAAAACGCGTTTCTATGGAAGAAGAACGTAAGATGGAGAGAAAGATCAACAGAACAAAAAATGAGGTTAAAGGAAAAAGGGTGGCTATGACCAAATAGGATAAACGGGCAGATTGATTATGCACCGGATTACAGAATCGTTTCAGTGTAGACATCAAGAAAATGCAAAGAATGCGAGACAAAAGTGCGGATAATATCGAAGGTAAATATGTTTCACTTACGGCATAAATTGTGATTTCCAAAATCTGTGAGGTGATGAAACTTGCAATAAAAGTGCAAAAGTAGAGAATTAGATAATCAATAAGGGTCAGAGCCAAGTGATAAATCAGATTTTTGGAACGATAAAGAATAATCCCCCCAAATAGAATAGTAAGAAATGATTGAGCAAAATGCCAGTTACCAGGAGCAAGAGGAAGAATATAGGAATTGGCATACATAACAACAAGCCAAACTGAAAAAAATAGCCAGTGTTGGTTTTTTTTCCACCGTCTAGGAAGAAACGATTCCATTCCCAAAGTGTAAGCGTAAAATTCCAGCGCGATATACAACGCACTCAGCCAATATTCCATCGGTGACCACCTCGCCAAGCAATATACTGCTGTTTTATTTCGGTATAGTTGTTTTTGCTCACGGGCAGTTCAACTGAGCTTTTCAAGCGCACTTTGCCATATTGAAGTGTTTCTATGTATTCCATATTCACCAGATAGCTTTTGTGGACTCTTAAAAAACCAATCGGAGAAAGGGTGTCTTCCATTTGGGTTATACTGGCATAGAAATGAAAATCTTTACGTGAGTGGTTAATTAAGTGCATAATCATTGTGCGATGGTTTGACTCTAGATAAAGAATATTCTCTACTGGAACATCAATATTTTCAGAAGCCATTGAGAAAGAAACTACGCGGTGTCGTTTTTTATATTCATCGAGAGCAAGTATAATAATTTCCGGTAGTGTTTCTTCTAATGTATTCTTCAGTACATAACGAAAGGCGTTTACTTCGTATCCAGAAGGTGCGTATTCGATGAAATTAGTTACAAAGACAATTACGGCATCTGGTCGAGCGGTGTGCAGCTTACGAGCAAGATCCACACCGTTATACTCACCCATGTCAACATCGAGAAACGCAAGATCAAAAGCGGTGTAATCCAAATGATGAAGATCTTCTGTGTTAGAAATAATAGAAAGCGTTGCAGCGATTCCTTGCAAGGCAATCTGCTCCCCAATTAGGTCAGCAAGGCGTTTGACCATATATGGGTTATCATCACATACAAGGATTTGCATAGATGGTCTCCTTTTACGAATAAGTTGATTTTGACTATTTGCTTTCAAAATACTCTAACTCCCCACAGCACGTCAATTGATGTTCTAAAATATCGAATAATAAATAATTATATTACGACATTATCAAAATATCAAGTAATACACTCTTATTATGGGGGAGTGTATGATGGAATATTACTTCGGCAAAATAATTAAACAACTTCGAAGAGATAAAAATTGGTCTCAAAAAGATTTAGCTAAGAGGATCAATAAATCTATATCGACAATCAGTGGATATGAAAGCGATGCTCATCCAGTACCACTTGATGTATTGGTAACGATTGCACAACTGTGTGGCGTAACTCTAGATGAGCTTGTAAGAGAAGATGAAGTAGATAACATATCGCTAAAAGGGATGACACCCCAGCAAATTGATGTGTTAAAGGCGATAAGGAAAGAATTTTTGTACCCCTCCGGCCGTGGAAAAGATTTAAGTAATTTCCAAATGAAAATTTTGCACGATCTTATCCGATGTTTTTTAGAATGATTTTATGGCCGGTGGTGTAACACAATAAGTAGAGCATCGACTTTCGTAACGGATAATAGAAGTGAGAATATGCCTAAGGGGCCTCTCGCTAAGAAAGACTCAATAGACCACTACAAACCATGCTACATAGCATAGTTTGTAGTGGTTTTTCTTTGATAGTAAGCATAGAAAAAGGCTTCTCAATTAGAGTACCAAAAAGCACCTGTTTATTACATAATCAAAGACTACAATTAATCAAAGTGATAAGATTTAGAATATGTAAAAGACTTTGCATTTGATACAAGACAAATGTCACATCAAAATTCTCAAAACAAAAATGGATAACGCGCGGATTATTAGTGAACTCGTTCATAACGAAGTTGGTGTTTCCAGTTTTGCCGAAAAAGACGATACATTGGAAGATTATTTCAAGAAAATAACAGGGGGTGAAGGCATTGCTTAAGCTCATCTGTACAGAATTCCAAAAGCTTCATAGGCGCCGAAAAGTTTTATTCATGCTTTTAGCATCGCTTATAATGCCGATAATTTCATTAGTGTATTTTTGCACGCACCGAGACGTCTTAACAGATATGGGGCTGTATAAGCAAGCTATATTTTCCTTCAATGTTTTTCTGATTCTGCCTGCACTTTTAGGAATCTTATCAGCAACTATCGCTTATAACGAACGTGCAAATGATGTTTTAAAGCAGTTATGGATTATTCCAATCAAAAAAGGCTCTTTTTTGGTTTCTAAATGGTTTGTAACGCTCGTGTTTTCTTTAGCATTTATGATAGTTTCCATACTCTTTACTGTGAGTATGGGGTTGTTTTTGAATTTACTCTCTTTTGACGTTCAATTGATTGGTTTCGTTTTTTTAACAGGAGTGAAAGCTGCAGTTATCCTTTCAATTTCCAATCTTCCTATTTTAGCAGCAGCTCTTGTTAGTAAAGGATATTTGGCACCATGTTGCCTGTCAATCATCTATGCATTCTTAGGGTTTATTTTCGCATCGATAAGTCCGTATATCATCCCATCGGCTAGTGCTATTATTTATATCTCACACGATCTCCCGGATGTGATTTTTCCACATCCGTATGAACCGGTTTCAGTTATTATGTGTTTTACCGTATGGGCACTCTTGTCCATAATATTTGCACTCAAGGGTATGGAGAGGGAATAAATTTGTATGAAAACATATATCCTCTGCGAAATAGAAAAGCTTCGCCGTTCCAAAATATTGTTTGTAGCAGTGTTTGGTATTGTTATGATTTTAGTTATTGTGGCAGCACAAGGTTTTTATGCGAGCGGAGATACCGTTTATGGGATGGAACCTGAATGGTTTCTGGAAGGAGTTCAGTCATTAGGAACCCTTTACGCAATACCTGGTATGATTTCTCTTTTTGGGTGTTATACATTTTGTCGTGAGTTGCAAGAAGACACTCTCAAGTCTATGCAGGTAATCCCAATTAACGTCCCCAAAATGTTGATGTCAAAAATCGTATTATCTTTAGCATTCAGTGTGGGCTTATATTTAGTACTGTTTTTGTCAGCATTTGGACTGGAGGCAATTCTTCATGTGCAAGCTTTGTCTTGGAAAATATTTTGGGTATATCTGCGAATCTATTGTATTGATGGGATAAGTATTTTTATGGCTGTTATCCCGATTATCTGTTCTGTCATCAAAATTGGGCAAGACTACTGGATGGGATTGCTAATAGCAGAAGTTTATTCCTTTATAACTATCTTCGTCGCCAATATTGGACCAGTATCTAAATTATACCCTATAGTCGCGGCGTTAACACTTTCGGGGTATTATGAGTCAAACTTTTTTGAAAAGATGTTAAGTCTATTATCAATGATCATTTGCTTTATAGTGTCAGCCTTTTTGATTAAGGAATACAGCAAAAAAATGGAGTGATTGCCACAGCATTTTGTATATCCTAAATATCATTTCCTTTACATTGAGGTAATTGACAGCGAAATTGCGTTTGATTATTTACGCGAAAAGGGTTGTTAACATGCGAAAAAAGGTCCCATACGTAGCTCAACTCGGGAATATGGATTGCAGTATTGCGTGTATGACCATGCTTTTTAGATACTATGGTTTGAATGTAGACATAGTAGATGTTGGACAAGCAGTACATATTGGAAGAGACGGCGTAAGTCTTGCTGAGCTAAAAAAAATAGCACAATGGTTTGGATTTAAGTGTACAGCATATAAATACAACAAGCAAAAGGAAGTTCTCGATTCTAAGCTTCCGGTAGCATTGTATAACGGAAACCATCTGGTTGTAGTTGGTTCAAAGACTGTATTCGGAAAATATAAACTTTTAGATCCAATAAAGGGAACCTCGCGTGTTGATTTTCAGTATATCCATAATAATTTTAGTGATGTATTAATAGATGTAAAACCGGAGAAACAGGTTGAAACCACCAAATATAGAGCAAAGATAAAATTTTCAGCCAACTACAAATTAGTAGCGGGAATTATTCTGCTAATGTTGTTGGTTCAGGCCTTGACTTTATCTATCCCCCTAATTGAGCAAGCAATTGTTGATAATCTTACCCGTTCCAGCTTTTTATTTGATACTGCGTATATTATGACCGGGTGTATAGCTGTTGCTGGACTTTATTTTTTGCTTTCAATCATACGACAACAGTTAATGCTCCGTTTAGACGTGGGTTTTGTCAAAGAAGCAATGACAATAATGATCAAAAAGCTGTTCGATATAGATCCCAGCTTTTTCGAATGGCATGCAGTTGGCGAGATTGTGAATCGTTTTAGCAATATCCAGTCTGTAAATAACCTTGTCATTAATACATTTTCGCAGGTTTTCATCCAGGCCATTACATCTGCGCTTTGCTTGATTGTAATGTTTGTCTACTCTCCTTCTCTTTCAATAGTTACAATGGCTATTGGGGGACTGGAGCTCGGCTTTTTACTGGGGTTGAACAAAAAAAATCGTGAAGAGACAAGCAAATATATTGCAGATCAAAGCAAAATGCAAGGCTTGCTCGTAGAAGCAGTTGGAAATGTTGTCGAGATCAGATGCATGGGAATGGAACCTTCCATATATAGGAATCTCACCAACCAATTCGATGAAGAAATCGAAAGTTTCCGAAAAAAATCATGCACAGGAAACCTGATGCAAGCTTTTTCATCCACGATCACGCTAGTGTTCCCCCTCATAATTTACATCCTTGGTTATTCTGTAGTCGTAAACGAAGCGCTAACAATAGGACAATTGATTGCGTTTGCGACATTGGCAAATTATTTTATTTCGCCCTTTGTAAGTATTGTAATTGCATTACCCAATTTGAATTTTGTCTATGAGGTTTTCTTGCGATATAAGGAATTGGTTACATACCGAGAAACACATAGATGTGGATCTATAAGTGACAACGCTTTCAATGAGTTGCACTTAGTAAATGTATCGTTTTCCTATAATCATAATCTTAAAAATGAGGTGCTAAACAACATATCTCTGAACATTCATTCGAATGAGCTATGCACTTTGAATACGTTTATCCAATCATGAAGGCTCAAAGCAATATGGCGATGTTTGAAGGCAAGTCAAGCGACCCATTTGCGTACAAAAGCAATATATGTGCAGGCTTTTCAGATGCATATAATTATGCAATGCAAAATCCCCAATCCGTTGAACGGTTAATTGCTTCCTTTTCAAATATTAAGGTACGACACCTTATTCAGGATACTCAAAGATACAGTATGTTACTGCATGCATCGTTCCACCCTGATGTTATGCAAGATGCTCTAAGCCGGCATTTGTTGCTATGTGCAATGTTTAAATCATACAACAAAGTGCAAAGATCGATTGATGTAGTAAAAGAAGAAATCCATGATCTCCTAAATATGGATATTCCGTATTTTTATGCCAATACATCAGAGACTTCTTTATATTCCTCGCGCGGCAAGGAAATAAAAGACTACTTCGACAAAAGCTCATTTGATAAGGCTCGTACCAGAATAGCAAGCCTTAATGATTCGGACCGTGATAAGCAATGCCGATTTATTAAAATGACACTAACTCATATAGACCCACAGCATATTTCTGAACCGAAAAGTTATTCATCTATAGATTGCAAACTTAAAGATCACATTAACAAAGATAACGTCATTAGCGCAATCAAATTTGTTGAAAACCGTTTGCTAGAATCTGCCGTTGTATCGGAAGATCACAATGATGCCAATTGGCTGGGTGTGAAACTTGTTGGAGATTTTGGACACGGAGGTTTAAGCATAAGACCTTTAGACCTTTACTTATATGAAGGTGTTGCGGGCATCTGCGTATTTCTTGGTGCTCTATCACGGTATAACCCAAGTCATGAATTAAAGCGCGTCCTATCCGCTGCCACTAAGAGCCTCTATGATTATACCGAGGACATTCTTCAACGAGAAGGAAAACACATCGATTCTAGCGGTGTGTTTGGAGGCGAATCCTCGCTAGTCTATACTTATTCTCTCCTGAATAGACTGACCGGGAATCCAGAATATCTAAGTTATGCAGAAAGGCACGTTTCCATTGTTGAATGTGCCGTACAAAATGATCAAGCATATGATCTTGTATATGGAAACGCTGGTGCAATTTTAGCGCTCATTAACCTATATGGTCTGAAAAAAGATGATCGGTACCTTAAATGCGCGAAGGCAGCAGCCAAGGTGATTTGTGATGCTCAACAAGAAAAAGGGGGATGGAAAGCGGCCACTGCATCAGCTCCGCTAGCAGGTTTTTCGCATGGTGTTGCTGGGATAATATATGCACTAAATAAACTCAACAAACTATGCCCCGACGAGCAACTACAGCAATGCATCCTTAAGGGATTGTATTATGAAGATGGACTATATTGCGAAGAGGAGGATAATTGGAGAGATATAAGAAGAGGTTCAACAAACGGGAAAAATTTATGCGCATGGTGTCACGGCGCAGGAGGAATACTGCTATCACGCATGGATCTCCTTGGCAGTACAAATATTGCCATTAACGAACTGGTCAAAGAAGATATACACAATGCAGTAAAGTCAATGCATCACCATATGTACATACAAAATCCCTGTGTATGTCATGGAATTGCAGGAAATGCCGAAATACTAATGACTTATGGCAGATTATTCCATGACCAGTCATCAAGTTCTGCCGCAGAAGGTTTGTATACCCAGCTAATAGATAGTGTAAACTCGGGAACTTTTGAATGCAGCCGCCCTTATTTGTATGGGTTCAATATTCCAGGATTCATGACTGGCCTGGCCGGTATCGGATATTCACTATTAAGGCTACTTGATCCTGACCTTCCTAGTGTTTTGCAGCTAGATATCTGAGGATATGAGATATAAGAATTATACTGCAAAAGAGAAATTCATCAATAGGAAAGTATGTAATTCTTCTTGATTCTGCTCTGCTGCATCCCAGACAGATAGCGTATAAGCAAACATTAAAAGCAAATAAAAAAGGGCGCAAGCGCAATTTTTTGTTTTTACCTCTTAACGGATTGGAGGTGTTTCCATTGGGCTAGGATTACTTATTTGCTTCTTCGCCCACACCCAAGTGTAAACCAAAACAAAGGAGTCTATAGTAGAAAGGAAGATATTGTTATGATGAAAAAACTGTTTTCTGCGTTTCTGGTTTTGACTATGCTCTTTGCTTGTGCGTCCCAGGTATATGCCGCAGAGACTGGCCTGGCACCAAGTACAGTGAGTGTTTCACCGGAAGTTGAAGAACGCGTTTATAATGAACTCGTCGAAGGCCGCATTACCAATGAAGAAGACACGTTGAAGGTTGCCTTGATGCAATACCAAGAAAGGCAGGCAACAACGAGAAGTCGAAGCCAAAGTGAAGAGGACAACTCTTTCACCATTACCCAGACGCTCTCCAAAGGTACGGATGCTAACGGAGACGAGATCAAGCAGATCCTAAGCACAAACTTGCTGGTCTTGGACGACTCAAACAATCTGGTAACTCCTAGGGATGTTAAAAGTAACAGCATCGGTCTTTCCAGCTATCAGATTTATGCGTACATGAGTGTCAATTATACTGAGAATGCGAGCAACTTGGAGGTTCGGATCGACAATTTCGATACAACGCTCACATATGGTACCTCTATGCATGCTTCTCAGCTTATTCAATCTTCCAAATATGTAGCTAATCTGATTGTTGGCGAGGTTTATGACAAGACCCAAACGATAAATAGCCCTAGTGCGAATGTCGCTTACCACTATGCACCGAATAACAAAACCTTTGTCACCCTTCAGCTTTTGGGTTGTGGTGCTTCCTGCACTTCCACCATCAAGGCTGGAACGCAAACTGCCACCCTGGCATTTTATTTCAGCGCTAGCGCCCCGCGCGGCGGCTGGGATACCGCATTTTCTTAAGGTCTCTTATACAGAATACAACTCAGGGAGAGAACGGTTATGAAAAAACTGCTTTGTGTAATGGTGTCTACCGCCATGTTGCTTTTCTGTGCCTGCTCCAGCTCCAAACCGGAGCAGAATCTGCAAGATGGAACCGCTCTTGCATTTCCTGGTACGAACTGGAACATGAACATGGACGAGGTCATTAGTGACTGCGGCTTTGAGGATGTCGATGATCTTCAGATGTCTCCCGATGACTATGCACCGGCTTTTTTGCTTTCCGACCGTGAAGTTTTTGGGGAAACGGCAATGACCCTCTCTTTTTCCTTCATCAATCTCAATGCCCTTGCGCAGGATTCTGGGAAAGCAACGTCTTCGGGTGAGGAAGTCTTATCCAGTGTTATGATCGTCTACCCTGCCAACGCTGATATGGAAAAAGTTCATCAGGAACTGGATTCGCTTTATGGGAAAAGTTCTCTTGACGAAGTTACATTATTTTCCTTGTACAGCCCACTAGATTCGGATATGCTGTCCAGCCAAAAACAAAAAGCTTCTGACACAATCTCGGTATGGGGAACCCCGACACTATCTTCTGAGATTGGTGACGAGAGCAAAGCAATTTTTCAGGAAAATTGGCCCACGTTCCAGCCTGGACTGGCACCTGAAGATTGGGACTCCTTCTCCAACGATGCGCGGTTTGTCACTATCGTTTGCGAGGAAGGGGATGATTTTTCCACCCTTCAGTTTAATGCCTACAATTTGAATGTATACAATGAGATTTCCGCCTCAATCGACTCCGAGTAAAGAGTATCCTTTTGATTAATCCCTGAGAACGAACTGCGCGACGTAAAAGGTCGTGCAGTTCGTTTTTAGCAAAAAGTTCTCTACACGAGGGGGTAAACATTATTTACGTGTGATGAATCACCACCGTACCAATAGCAAGTATTTCTACAAAATTGAGCAATACAAAAAATACCTACCACAATAATTTTGTGACGGTCAAAAGAAGTTGCTAAATGTCCTAACAGGTGTGAAACTATTGCCTCATAAGGACTTTTGCTTCTACAAACCATACACCACGCTTATATCGCTCTTGAATGGATACAAATTCATCCTCCCAAACTTCCGGCAGGGTATATACCCCACGGGAGACCTGATCTAAACGGCCTGTATCGGCCAAATATTTCAAACTTCCGCGTGATATTCCGGCAGAAGAAATCATAGCAGCAGTTACGATGCCATTATTTTGGGAAGCCAACTCTATAATCTTCGTTGTAGAATCCATAGCACACACCTTCTCTCGAATTGACTTTCACGCTAAACATTATACGCTTATTTAGCATAAAAGTCAACAAGACGGCATCGCTTACAGAATCATATCAAGAATATCCTTTGCAAAGTAAATGACCACGCCGCCAAAAAACGTCATAAAACCTTGCGCCCGCTGGCTGGCATCGTGGCCTTTGAGAGCAAGGCCGATTTGCACGATGCCGAACCCCAGCAGGATTGCGCCGATGGCTTTGATGGCGCTGAACACAAAGTCGCTCAGATTGTTGATGGTCGTCAGCGGATCATCTGCAAAGGCAGGCATGGCCATAACAAAAGCAGCGGCAACCACCGTCGCCGCCACAAGATAAA
>ENA-OYXJ01000740-OYXJ01000740.1-human-gut-metagenome-genome-assembly--contig:-NODE-740-length-11883-cov-5.170274_pt1 | contig 11883 bp, 9 predicted proteins | sample MGYA00244843_ERZ653418 | MGnify/ENA primary metagenome ERZ653418 (study PRJEB26926, sample SAMN06164921) | human gut metagenome | biome: ENVO:00009003; feature: ENVO:2100002; material: ENVO:00002003... | reverse complement strand
GAGATGTAGCTCCGTCTCGTGGGCTCGGAGATGTGTATAAGAGACAGCTTCTTACCAGGGCAAGAACGAAGGCTGGCAGGCAGAGCATATGCTTATCCTCGGTATTGAAAATCCGAAGGGCGAAGTTAAATATATCTGTGCGGCTTTCCCGTCGGCTTGCGGCAAGACCAATCTTGCAATGCTTATTCCTCCGGAGGGATATCGTAAAAAAGGCTACAAGGTTTGGACTGTCGGCGACGACATTTCTTGGATTAAGAAGGGTGCGGACGGACGTCTTTATGCAATTAACCCTGAGAACGGTTTCTTTGGTGTTGCACCCGGAACTAACGATAAATCAAACCCGAACGCACTTGCTTCAACAAAGAAAGGCGCAATTTTTACAAACGTAGCATTAAATCTTGACGATAACACCGTTTGGTGGGAAGGTCTTGACAAGAATCCGCCCGTTAATGCAGAAGAATGGACAGGTAAAAAGGTTAACGGCGTAGAGTGGAAGGCCGAGGGCAAGAACCTTGCTCATCCGAACAGCCGTTTTACCGCTCCCGCAAGAAACTGCCCGTGCCTCAGCAAAGAGTTCGACAATCCGAATGGTGTTCCGATTTCCGCATTTGTATTCGGCGGCAGACGTGCTAAGCTCGCTCCGCTGGTATATCAGTCAAGAGACTGGAACCACGGCGTATTTGTAGGTGCCACCATGGCTTCGGAGACAACGGCTGCAGCTGCAGGTGCTGTCGGTGTAATTCGTCGTGATCCTATGGCTATGCTTCCGTTCTGCGGTTACAATATGGCTGATTATTGGCAGCATTGGATTGATATCGGTGCTACTCTTGACCCTGATAAAGCTCCGAAGATATTTAATGTTAACTGGTTCAGAAAAGATGACGAAGGTAACTTTATGTGGCCCGGATTCGGTGATAACCTTCGTGTCCTTGAATGGATCATTAAACGCTGTGAAGGTAAAGTTGATGCTCAGGAAACAGCTATCGGCTATATTCCTTATGCAAAAGACATTAACATTGAAGGCCTTGAAGGTGAAGTTTCACTCGATTCGCTTGAAAAGATTCTTGATGTTGATAAGAATCTTTGGGAAGAGGAAGCAAACGGTATTGAAGAGTTCTTCAAGAAGTTTGGCGACAAGCTTCCCAAGGAGCTTAAAGAGAGTCTCGAAACTCTTAAGGCAAACCTTAAATAAGTTAAAATTTTTCAATCACCGCACAGTTATTGCTGTGCGGTGATTTTTTATGTTCATATAGATAAAGTGTGTTCTGCTGTGAGTTTTGACTTTTATTTTGCGCGATTATGTGTTATACTTTTGACATAAAAAAGAAAGTTGGTGCGTTATGGCTTCTCCGATAGGCAAAGCGAAAAGCTTAAAATTTAAGAAAGACGGCACTTTCCGCATTATGCAGATAGCCGACACTCAAGATACAAACATCACGTCAAAAAACACTGTGGAATTTATCGGTAAAGCGCTTGACAGCGAAAAACCCGACCTTGTAGTGTTTACGGGTGACCAGATAAAAGGCTACGGCCTCAGTTTTGCCACGGGTAATCGCGACAAAAAGGTTGCCGAAGCAATACGTAATATCGTAACGCCGGTTGCCGAAAGAAACATTCCGTTTACATTTGTATTCGGTAATCATGATGATCAGGCTTTCGGTATTTCCAAGGAAAAGCAGATGATAGTATACAAGAGCTTTTCTACCTGTCTTGCAGAACCCGGCGATCCTTCTATCAGCGGATACGGTAACCATTACATAAATATTTTAAGCTCGGACGGCAAAAAAATATTATTTAATATATATCTTATAGACTCTCTTTCTGCGAGTCTTGACGGCCATTGCAGTGCGGTTTCCGAGGAGCAGATTACTTGGTACAAGAGTGTCAGAGATTATTTAAAAGACGAAACAGGGGATTATGTGCCGTCTTTATTGTTCCAGCATATACCGGTACCCGAAATGTGGAACGTGCTGAAAGAAGTTCCGAAATCACATAAGCCGCACGCTGTCGGATATAGGTCTCATTACGGAAAATACTATTGGATGGATGAGAAATATCTTATCCCGGGTAACTGTGATTTCTTGCTTGAAACTCCGGCTACACCTGAGAAAAACAGCGGCGAATTTAATACGGTGGCGGAAAAGGGCGATGTACTTGCCATGTTTTTCGGTCATGACCATAATAACAGCTTTATTGCCCACTATAAAAATGTTATTCTCGGTTATACACAGGGCTGCGGATTTAATGTTTACGGTCCCGATTTAAACAGAGGCGTGCGTGTAATTGACTTAGACGAAAACAATGTGCGAGAGTTCAAAACACATACGGTAATGTATAAGGACTTTTACACATCAAAGGACTTACATGATAAGCTGAAATATGCTTATTACAAATTTGCTCCGCCGAGCTTTGAATCCGTATTGCCGCTTATAAAAAAAGGCGCAATTGCAGGAGGCGTTGCGGCAGTAGCGCTGGGGGCGGCACTCTATATTAAAAATAAAAATTAATATGATGCGTTAAAGAGATTACAATAAAAATAACCCTCGGAGTTGACCGAGGGTTATTTGCTGCCGTTTTATATTACAAATTTACTTTTTGCGGCATACCGTTTTCTTCGCGTGATTTATCTGCGAGATAAACGCACAGATGACCTGCCACCGAATCAAATATTGAGGTGCAGGCGAGAGAGGGTTTACCTCCTCTTAAAAACTCGACGAAATCGGCCGCAAGCTTTTCGTCGCCGCCGCCGTGACCTCCGTAAGCGCCTACCATATCACCGTTTACATTTAGATCAACAACTTCGACCGTTTTTTCATCCGTTTTAGTAGGATGAATTTTAGCCACGGTGAATTTAGATTCTTCAAAATCACCGTAGATTTCGCCTTTTGTGCCTATAATATGTATTCTTCTCATCGGTCCTGCCGAACCGCCGACCATATTATGCGTACCGGTTGCTCCGTTTTTGAAGTTCACGAGTACCGACTGGTGGTCCGCAACATTGTTGTCGCATTTGTATATACATCTGCCGTAGTTGCTGTCGCCTTTAAGCAGATTTATCCTGTCTTCATCTGTGGGGTTCTCAATTCCCTCAAGTTTATCCCAAATGTAGAATGCCCAACGCTTAGGCTGATCAAGGTAGAGCCTTTTTGCTGAATATCGGCATGTGTCAACAAGCGGGCAGTCTACAAGACATTTTGTGCCGGCTTCTTTCGGTGCATTTTCCGGCTTAAATTGGAACTTGCTGCCGAAACTCGATATCATACTCGGCTGTGTATCGGACATCATCCACATCATCAGGTCTATATCGTGGCAGCATTTTGCGAGTAGCATAGATGTGTGGCAAACATCGGAGTTAGCCCATTTTCCTCTTACATACGATGTTGACAAGTGATGATAGCTCACGTGCTCGCAGGTTTGTATGTTTATAATGTCGCCGATTTCTCCTGAAGCTACTCTTTCTTTAATTGACAGATAAAATGGCGTATATCTCAGTACGTGGCATACCATAACTTTGTTGCCGTTTTCTTTTACACATGACACAAGCTCGCGCATCTCTTTTTCATTTGTTGCAAAGGGCTTTTCGAGAAGCATGTCATATCCCTTTTTCAGCAGGGGAATAGATGTTTCAACATGCTGTTCATCCATTGTACCGTTGATTACGGCGTCTGCAAATTTAGGGACTCTGGAGAGTTCAAGTGCCGAGTCAAAGCAGTTCTCTTTTGGAAAACCGAACATTTCCATTGCTTTTTTTTGTCGAATTTTGTCCGGGTCGGCAACGCCGACAATTTTTAATTTGTCCGGATCGGTAAGGGCAAGCTTTGAATATACAAAAGCCCTGTGACCGGCTCCCACAATAACGGCTGTTATAGGCTGATTACGCACGAAACAGACCTCCTTAAATATTTTAAATGGATTATACATCAATCTTTTTGTAAAATAAAGTCATAATGTGAAAAATAAAATTGTTTCTGCGAGAAAAGTATGGTATTATATAAAAAACACAAAGGAGTTGACGACGTGAAGCATTTGCGAAAAACAGTTTCAATATTGGCTTTGTCAGCCGCACTTTTATGTGTACTTTGTTCGGTAGCTTTCGCGGCTTCAAACAATGATTCCGCATTTGCGGTAAGCGAGAGTGGAGCCGCCGGCGATATAATAAATGTTGATGTGTATTTAAGCGGTAAAGATATCGGTTCTGTTTATATTGACCTTGAATATGACGATACTGCTCTGGAATTTGTTTCGGCGAGAACATTTGTTGCGGGTCTCAGGTTTAATTATAATTCATCAAATGTGCTTTCCGGCGGCAACATCGTTAGGTTTACCGGCTCTGTTGACAGTTATGACGCCCTTAATGTAAACGGTGCGGTTATGAGAGTTGAGCTTAAAATATTAAAATCCGATGTGCGCCCGCAAATTAAAATATCCGGTAAGTCATACGGTACCGACGGTGCATCAAGAGGCAGTCTGTCATACAGCGGGTTTATTAATGTTTATAACTATGATAGCGAAATGCTGTTTTGCAAAGATACAGAAACCGCCGGAAACCTATATTCCGCATACAAAAATATCTCCAACTCGGTAAAGATTGTGGATTATAACGGAGTTACGGTAAGGAATGACGGTCCTACAGTCAGGACGGGCGATAAGGTAATAATAAACGATAAAATCACAAAAAATATTAACACGTCAGATTCTTAACACAAAAAAAGCACCGCAGATTTTTGAAATCGTGTGGTGCTTTTTGTTGAATTTGTATTTATTATTTTACTGCAAGGTCTATAAGCTGAAGTACGGCATTTACATCACCGTCGACCGAAACTCTGCCGGTTGTATAAGCGATAGCGGGTTTAAGCTTACCGTCGAGTATCTTTAAGAGATTGGTAGGTGCTACGGTTACGATAGCTTTGTTGTCATGATAATCGTAAGGCTCAACATTAACCTTGCCGTCTTTTGCTTCTATGTAGAAAATACCTTCCACATTTTTGCCTGTAAGATTTATCTGAATAGCAACGGTTCCGCTAAGAGAAGAAGCATCTGCATCTGCATATTTCGCTTTAACTTTTGATACGATTTGTTCGTAAGTCATAAATATTAACTCCTTTTTAATTTGTTATTATAATTTTATCACTTTGATAAATGGTATGCAAGTTTATTTAATCGTCAAACAGACGTTTTTTATATATATTATTACTAAGATTTTATTCAAAAAATATACAAAATGCTTAATGTGTCGATTATTGACGACAGAAAAGCCGAGTAAACAGACACTTCTATTAATTTATCTTTTCAATTAAAAAATGATGACAAACGGCTGAAAATAATGTATAATACTTTAATATGAAAATGTATATAAAGTGGAGGAAAATGCCATGGCGATTGTTCGTACCGAAGCATATTTTAATTCTTCGAACGGAATTAACAAAATAAGAACGCTTATTTGGAAAGATGATGAACTCACTCCGCGCGGCGTATTCCAGATAGCGCACGGAATGGCTGAGCACATAGGACGCTACGATGAGTTTGCTAAGTATATTGCTTCTAACGGATTTGTTGTATGCGGAAATGACCATTTAGGCCACGGTAAATCGGTAAACGATGTTTCCGAACTCGGATTTATTGCCGAAAAGAACGGTGATAAGCGGCTTGTAGACGATATGCATATACTTACTAAGATTATGAAAAAGAAATATCCGGACTTACCGTATTTCCTTTTTGGTCACAGCATGGGTTCTTTTTGTGCAAGAGTTTATACAGCCCATTTCGGCGATGAGCTGAACGGAGCTGTTTTTTGCGGAACCGGGGAGCTTCCGGCAGTTGCCGCCGCTTTACAGGAACCGATAAACAAGCTTTGTGAAAAGCTCGGCCCACACACTAAATATGAGATTATGGGCAGTGCTATGAATGCTTTTTTTAATGTGATGGTTCCCGATAAAACTTCGCCGTTATCATGGATCAGTGCAAATGCAGATAATATTGAAGCATATAAGGATGACCCGCTTTGCGGATTTACGTTCACACTCGGCGGTTACAGAGACCTTTTTGCGATTGCCAATGATGCATCACGCAAGGAGTGGGCGTCTGAGGTTCCTCTTGATCTTCCGATTTTAATTATTTCCGGCGCGCTTGATCCTGTGGGCCTTAACGGCAAGGGCGTTATGGCTGTTTCGGATAATTTGGTTTTAGCCGGAAAAGAGCCTACGGTGGTTCTGTACCCCGGCGACAGGCATGAAATACTTATGGAAAGCGATAAGGACGTTGTGTACCATGACGTTTTAGCTTGGCTCGATTCACAATATGTTGCCAAATGAGGTTGTTTAATTGTCAGAAAAGTATAATGTTTCAAAAGAAGAAAAAATAAGACAGGCAGAGTTTGCGGATAAAGTTAAGACAGTCTTGGCGGCTGAGTTTTACGAGTGCTCTCCTAAAGCATTTATTCATACATACGGTTGCCAAGGAAATGTTTCCGACAGCGAACGCATAATGGGTATGCTTAAAGAGATGGGCTATGAGTTTACAAATGATGCGTCAAAGGCCGATTTAATCCTTTATAATACCTGTGCCGTGCGCGAACACGCCGAGGACAGAGTTTTCGGAAACGTCGGAGCAGTAAAGAAATATAAAAAGGACAATCCGCATCTTATTATAGCCCTTTGCGGTTGTATGATGCAGCAAGAGCATATCAGAAATAAAATATACAGCAGTTACCCGTTTGTCGATCTTGTATTCGGTACACACGCGGTTACATCGCTCCCTGAATTGCTTTACAGGACGCTTTCGGGAAATAAACGCGTTTTCTATGCTCCGGATAGTCACGGTGAAATTGCGGAGGACATACCGATTTACCGTGACAGAGGTATTAAAGCTTGGTTACCTATAATGTATGGTTGCGATAATTTTTGCACATACTGCATAGTGCCGTATGTTCGCGGCCGAGAGAGAAGCAGAGAACCTCAGGCAGTTCTGAACGAAGCAGAGGATATCATCGCAAATGGATATAAAGATATAACGCTTTTGGGACAGAATGTTAACTCGTACGGAAAAAACAATGTTTCCGATATGAATTTTGCGGGACTTCTCCGTGAAGTAGCTAACCTTGACGGCGATTTTTGGGTAAGGTTTATGACTTCACACCCAAAGGATTGTACAAAAGAACTTATAGATGTAATGGCGGAGAACGACAAGATTGCCAAGCATTTACACTTACCTTTCCAATCGGGAAACGATCGTGTTTTAAAAGCGATGAACAGGCATTATGACCGTAAAAAATATCTTGAACTGATAAATTATGCAAAAGAAAAAATTCCTGATTTATCGCTTACAAGCGATGTTATTGTCGGATTTCCGGGTGAAACTTACGAGGAGTTCAAAGACACGTTGTCGCTTATAAAAGAAGTGGAATTTACATCACTTTTTACGTTCATTTATTCTCCGCGTGAGGGTACAAAAGCGGCGTCGATGGAAGACCCTGTAACAAAAGATGAAAAATCAAGATGGTTTAAGGAACTTTGTGACCTACAGGAGTCAATTGCGTCAAAAAGAACCGCTAAGATGAAAGACAATATATATAAGGTTCTTGTCGAATCCGAATCTAAAAATCATCCCGGTATGCTTTCGGGCAGGACCGAAGGAAATATTATTATCGAATTTTCCGGTGACAGCAGTTTGATAGGTTCATTCAGAAATGTTAAAGTTACCGAACCGCTTAATTGGATATTAAAGGGCGAATTGCAACAGTTAATTATCCCGTGAGGGTTATTTAAAAACATCTTTTAAAGGAGTTAAAAATGGAACTTGAGAAAATGGCAAGGCAGCTCGGCGCTGCTATTCAGCAGGACGAGGCTTATCTTAATTTTGAAAAAGCAAGACTTGCAAATGAGGCTGACGAGGAGCTCAACGACCTTATGGGCAAAATAAGACTTATACAGATGTCTTATCAGGTTGAGGCTGCCAAGGATGAGCCCGATGAGGATAAAATGAATGGTTTTAACCAGGAATTTCAGGGTGTTTATTCTCAGATAATGGCTAACAAGAATATGCAGGAATACGAAAAAGCGAGACAGGCTGTTGACGATATGATGAATTATATTACCGGTATTCTCGGCCTTTGCGTAAACGGTGAGGATCCCGAGACCTGCGATCCGAGAGCTCATCAGCATGATTGCGGCGGCGAATGCTCTTCGTGCAGCGGCTGCGATCATTGATAAATTTTTGATTTTACCGAGGTAAAAAAATGGCTGAATTATCACCTATGATGAAACAATATTTTGAAATAAAAAAGGATTACGGCGATACTATCCTTATGTTTCGTCTCGGCGATTTTTACGAAATGTTTTTTGATGATGCCAAAACGGCGTCCAAAGAACTTGACCTTGTTTTAACGGGTCGTGACTGTGGCCAGGAGGAACGCGCGCCCATGTGCGGCGTTCCTTTTCACAGTGCTGACGGGTATATTGCTAAGCTTGTCAGTAAGGGGTACAAGGTTGCCGTATGTGAACAGCTTGAGGACCCTAAAACTGCTAAAGGTATAGTAAAACGCGATGTAATACGTGTTATTACTGCAGGTACCGTTATCGAAAGTAGTATGCTTGATGAAACAAAAAATAACTATCTTTGCTCTTGCTGTCTTTTGTTTGACGGCTTAGGGCTTTGTTTTGTTGATGTTTCAACAGGCGAACTGTATTTAACTGAGTTTTCCGAAAATTATGATGAAAAAGCGGTAGATGAACTCGCGAGGTTTATGCCGAGTGAGATACTTATGAATAAAGAAACCTCAACTCTTAAAAGATTTTGTACCTTTGTCAGCAAAAAGACGGAGGCCACCGCCGAAACATTATCATCATCTGAATTCGACTTTGAAAAATGTAAAAATATCGTTCTTTCCCATTTTAAGAAGAGCAGTCTTGATTCACTTGATCTTGAAAATAAGAAAAGTGCCGTTTGCGCTTTGGGCGCTGCACTTTCATACTTATATAACGCTCAGAGAAATGACCTCAATAACATAAAAAGTATAAATTTCTACTCTGATTCGAGGTTTATGAAAATCGGTCTTTCCACAAGACGCAACCTTGAAATCACCGAAACTATGCGTGACCGCGAGAAAAAGGGGTCTCTTCTGTGGGTATTGGATAAAACCAAAACAGCTATGGGCAAAAGGCTTATTCGCAATTGGACGGAATGTCCGTTGTATGACTGTGCCGCAATAATAAGGCGGCAAAATGCGGTCGATGAGCTTTACGGAAACACGCCGTTACGTGAAGAACTTATGTCACTTATGGGCGGAATATATGATATGGAAAGGCTTATGACCCGTGTCCTTTATAATACGGCAAATGCGAAGGAGCTTTTGTCGCTGAAGTCTACGCTGTCTCCGTTGCCGAGAATAAAAGAGATGCTCTCCGGCTGTACTTCTTCTATGCTGAAATCTGTCTATGATAATATTGACCTTCTCGAAGACGTTTATAATCTTGTCAATGACGCGATAAGTGAGGATGCACCGTTTTCCGTAAGAGAGGGCGGTATGATTAAGGATAATTTCAATGCCGAGCTTGACGAGCTTCGCAATATAGTAAACGGCGGAAAGACTTATCTTGCCGAGCTTGAAAAAAATGAGCAGGAAAAAACCGGCATTAAGAAGCTTAAAATCGGATACAACCGGGTGTTCGGTTATTTTTATGAAGTACCTAATGCTTTCAAAGAGCTTGTTCCCGATGAATACATAAGAAAGCAAACTCTGACAAATTGTGAAAGATACATATCGGAGGAACTAAAAGCACTTGAAACCAAAGTCCTCGGAGCTCAGGAACGAATAGTCAGCCTTGAATATGAAGTATTCAGCTCTGTGCGTAAAAAAATCGGTGAGCAGTATGAGCGCACTCAGCGCACTTCAAAGGCAATAGCGACCCTTGATGCGCTTTGCAGTCTCGCTTTTGTTGCTGTTTCAAATAATTATTCTCGCCCTACAGTCAATGCAGGAGATCGTATAAGCATAGTTAACGGAAGACATCCTGTCATAGAAAAAATGCTCGGCGGTGCGCCATTTGTACCGAATGATACGACTCTTGATTGTACAGATAATCGAACGCTTATAATAACCGGACCGAATATGGCAGGTAAGTCTACCTATATGCGTCAGGTTGCCATAATTGTTCTTATGTCTCAAATGGGAAGCTTTGTTCCTGCCGAGAGTGCCGAAATCGGGCTTGTTGACAGCATTTTCACACGTGTAGGCGCATCCGATGATTTGGCGTCTGGGCAATCGACTTTTATGGTTGAAATGAATGAGGTTGCCGAAATCCTTGAGAATGCTACAAAGAAGAGTTTGATTATACTCGACGAAATCGGCAGAGGTACATCGACATATGATGGAATGAGTATAGCAAAGGCTGTTCTTGAATATGTTACGGACAAGCATAAAATCGGTGCAAAAACTCTGTTTGCAACGCATTATCACGAACTGACAGAGCTCGAAAATACTCTTGATGGCGTTAAAAATTACAATATTGCCGTTAAAAAGCGCGGCGATGACATAACATTTTTACGCAGAATTGTACGCGGCGGTGCCGACGGCAGCTACGGTATAGACGTGGCAAAGCTTGCCGGCGTACCGGAAAGCGTTGTAAGAAGAGCGCGAGCTATTCTTAAATCACTTGAGGCAGAGGGAATTCCGAAAAAAGAATTCCGTGATGATAATAAGTCCGAATCCGGCAGCGATTTTCAGCTTTCGTTCGAGCAAAACAATAACGATGAAATCCTGGACGAACTTAAAGCGTTGGATGTCAATACTCTTACTCCGATTGAAGCTATGTCAAAATTATACGAACTTTCAAATAAAGCAAAGCAATAGGTGTTATTATGCCGAAAATTAACCGATTACCCAAAAGTATATATGAACTGATTGCCGCCGGAGAGGTTGTTGAACGACCGGCTTCGGTTGTCAAAGAGCTTGTTGAAAATTCAATCGACGCAGGCGCAAAAGACATTACGGTCGAAATACAAAACGGCGGAATCAAGTACATACGTATAACCGACAACGGCTGCGGAATTTCTCGCGAGGATGTACCGCTTGCATTTACAAGTCATGCGACAAGTAAAATATCAAGGGAAGAGGACCTTTTTTCAATAGGTACACTTGGTTTTAGAGGTGAGGCGCTTGCCTCAATTTCGGCTGTTTCGCATACCGAAATGCTCACAAGGACAAATGACAGTAATATAGGCACAAGAATGACCGTATCAGGCGGTGAATTTTCAAAATGTGAGGATGCAGGCTGTCCTGTCGGTACAACAATAGTTATAAGAGACCTTTTTTACAACACTCCCGCAAGAATGAAATTTTTAAAAACAGATCGTTCGGAGGGAATGGCTGTTGCGGGAATCGTGGATAAAATCGCACTTTCACATCCCGAAATATCTTTTAGATTTATTAAAGACGGTAAGCAACTTTTATGCACTTCCGGAAACGGTGAACTCTATTCAGCAATATATTCGGTATTCGGTAAAGAGTTTGCCGAAACATTGATTCCTGCATCATATGACATAAACGGAATAACTGTTCGCGGTTATATATCCAAACCATTTAATTCACGCGGCTCAAATTCAATGCAGACTTTTTTTGTAAACGACAGATTTATAAAAAGCAGAACTGCGTGCGCCGCGCTTAACGAGGCGTACAAAAACTCCGTTATGGTAGGGCGATATCCTGCTTGTGTTTTGTTTATTACAACGCCTCCTCAGGCTGTTGATGTTAATGTCCATCCCGCCAAAACCGAGGTTCGTTTTTCAAATGAAAAAGCGATTTTTGACGTAATTTATTATGCGGCGAAAAATGCGTTGAACGGTGATGATTCAAGGCCGCAGGCAAGCTTTAAACGCAATGAATTGCTT
>ENA-OYXJ01000737-OYXJ01000737.1-human-gut-metagenome-genome-assembly--contig:-NODE-737-length-11902-cov-3.947835_pt1 | contig 11902 bp, 9 predicted proteins | sample MGYA00244843_ERZ653418 | MGnify/ENA primary metagenome ERZ653418 (study PRJEB26926, sample SAMN06164921) | human gut metagenome | biome: ENVO:00009003; feature: ENVO:2100002; material: ENVO:00002003... | reverse complement strand
CGAGATGTAGCTCCGTCTCGTGGGCTCGGAGATGTGTATAAGAGACAGACGCAATTCCTGCGGCTGTTGAAATGATTGAGGACGCTGCAAAGAAGGGCTACGAAACAACAATCAATATTATGGCTGTTTCAAAGGCAAGAACCGAGGATATTACAGCGGCTCTTGAAACTCTCGGCAAAACTCCCGTAAACGCTTTCTACATTGTTGACAGCTACGGCGCACTCTATCCCGAGGAGTCAAGACGACTTGCAGACCTTTACTGCTCAATTGCTGACAAGTATGGCAAGTCGGTCGGTATTCACGCTCACAACAACCAGCAGCTTGCTTTTGCCAACACAATTGAGGCTATGACTCAGGGCGTCAGCTACCTTGACGCAACCGTTGACGGCATGGGCAGAGGCGCAGGCAACTGTGCGCTTGAACTTCTTCTCGGTTTCCTCAAGAACCCGAAGTATCAGGTTGCTCCTATTCTCAAAATCATTGAGGAGTACACCCACAAGTTTAAGGCTGAGGGCGTTAAGTGGGGTTACGATATTCCGTACCTTCTCACAGGTCAGTACAACACACATCCCCGTCCTGCAATTCAGTTCGTAAAAGAGGACAGACAGGATTATTACAAGTTCTCAAATGAACTTTATGATATTATCAACAGCTAATTAAATTTGTAGCGGCGTTCATTGAACGCCAATCGAACCGATTGCAAAATCGGTTCGACCATACAAACGATTTGAATTAAAGTAATTAACCACGATATAACAATACATTTGTTGTTTATTCGTTTTGGTTTCACAACCAAAACGATTGGCGGTCATTGACCGCCGCTACGGTTAAGCAATGACATTGTTTAAATCAAAATATGAACGAACAAATTGTTTTTACATTACAAAAAATGAGGAGAATCACTATGGCATTTGACAGACTTATCGAAAATATTGTAAAAATGCAGAATCCTACGGTTGCAGGTCTTGATCCAAAGCTTGACTATGTTCCTGAATCAATCAAAACAAAATGCTTTGAAAAGTACGGCAAGACGCTTGAGGGTGCGGCTGCTGCACTTTTTGAATTCAACAAGGCGCTTATTGACGCACTTTATGATATTGTTCCTGCCGTAAAGCCACAGGCTGCATATTATGAAATGTACGGCTGGCAGGGCGTTAAGGCTCTTTGTGACACAATCGCTTATGCAAAGTCAAAGGGTATGTTCGTTATCACAGACGGCAAGCGTAACGATATCGGCACAACTATGGAGGCATATGCTACGGCACACCTCGGCCATACAGATGTTGCAGGCGAAAGTATTGACGCATTCGGTGCAGACGCACTCACTGTAAACGGTTACCTCGGAACAGACGGTATCAAGCCGCTTGCAAAAATTTGCGATTCGGACGACAAGGGCATTTTTGTTCTTGTAAAAACTTCAAACCCAAGCTCGGGCGAACTTCAGGATATGAAGCTTGAAACAAATGAGAGCGTTTATGAGCATATGGGCAAGATGTGCGAAGGCTGGGGCGAAGACCTTATGGGTAAGCACGGCTATTCGGCAGTAGGCGCAGTTGTGGGTGCAACATATCCCGAACAGCTCGGTGAAATGAGAGCAAAACTTCCGCACACATTTTTCCTTGTTCCCGGTTACGGTGCTCAGGGCGGCGGTGCCGATGATGTTAAAAACGCATTTGACGAAAACGGTCTCGGTGCAATTATCAACTCAAGCCGCGGCATTATGTGTGCATGGAAAAAGCAGGGACTTACAGAAGATGACTTTGCCGTTGCCGCTCGTAAAGAGGCTGAGCGTATGAGAGATGAAATCGTTGGTTGCATCGGCAAAATTAAGCTTGGCTGATTCATTTGCACAACAGAATCACGAAATTTTTCGTTTTTTATGCTTTAGTGCTATGAATTTATTGACTTTAGCGTGCTAAAAGCGTATAATTTAAATGTATTTATTTTTACAACTATATTTTTAAATTTTCTTTAAAAAGGGAGATATCAGAAATGGCAAGAGTATATAATTTTTCGGCAGGTCCTTCAATGCTGCCTGAGTCTGTGCTTAAAAAAGCAGCGGCAGAAATGCTCGACTACGAAGGCAGTGGTCAGAGCGTTATGGAAATGTCACACCGCTCAAAAATTTACGGTACAATCATTGAGGGTGCCGAGGCTCTTTTGAGAGAGGTTATGAACATTCCTGACAACTACAAGGTTCTTTTCCTTCAGGGCGGTGCGTCAACACAGTTTGCGGCTATCCCTATGAACCTTATGACAAAGAGCGGTAAGGCTGATTATGTTATCACAGGTCAGTGGGCTAAAAAGGCTCATGCAGAGGCTGCCCGTTACGGTCAGGCTAATGTTGTTGCTTCATCGGCTGACAAGACCTTCACATACATTCCAAAGCTTGATCCTTCAACATTCACAAAGGACGCTGACTATTTCTACATTTGCATGAACAACACGATTTACGGTACTGTTTATCACGAGCTTCCCGACACAGGTGATGTTCCGCTCGTTGCAGATATTTCTTCCTGTATTCTTTCAAGACCGATTGATGTTTCAAAATTCGGCGTTCTCTATGCAGGCGCACAGAAGAACATGGCTCCGGCAGGTCTTACAGTTGTTATCGTTCGTGAGGATCTTATCGGCAACGCTATGGATATCACTCCTACAATGCTTAACTGGAAAACTCACGCTGACAACGGTTCAATGTTCAACACACCGCCTTGCTACACAATTTACATTGCAAAGCTTGTTCTTGAGTGGATTAAGAACGAGGTTGGCGGTCTTGATAAGATGTATGAAATCAACAAGAAGAAGGCTGACCTTCTCTACGGTTTCCTCGATTCTTCAGAGCTTTTCAAGGGTACTGTTGTTCCCGAGGATCGTTCGCTTATGAATGTTCCGTTCGTTACAGGTGACGCTGACCTTGACGCTAAATTCGTTAAAGAGGCTACTGAAAACGGTCTTGTTAATATCAAGGGTCATCGCACAGTCGGCGGTATGAGAGCTTCAATTTACAACGCTATGCCTTATGAGGGCGTTGAAAAACTCGTTGAGTTTATGAAGAAGTTCGAGGCTGAAAACAAGTAATTATTGAATATTATGATATAACGGGCGAACGCTGTTCGCCTGTTATTGTAAATTCTTAAAATAAAAAATTAAAAAGGATTGATTTTGATGTATAACATTCTTACATTAAACAAAATCGCCGCTATCGGCACAAGCCGTCTCGGTGATAACTATAAATACGGTGACGATGTTCAGAACCCTGACGCAGTTCTTGTAAGAAGTGCCGCAATGCACGATATGGAATTTGCCGACAACCTTCTTGCAATTGCAAGAGCAGGCGCAGGCACAAACAACATTCCGAAGGATAAGTGCAGCGAGCAGGGTATTGTTGTGTTCAATACACCGGGTGCTAACGCAAACGCTGTTAAGGAGCTTGTTATCGCAGGACTTCTTATTTCAAATCGTAAGGTTATTGAGGGTTATGAATGGGCAAAGACTCTCAAAGGCAACGGTGCAACTGTCGGTAAGATGGTTGAAAAGGGCAAAAGTCAGTTTGTCGGCCCCGAAATCAAGGGTAAGACCCTCGGTGTTATCGGTCTTGGAGCAATCGGTATTCTTGTTGCAAATGCCGCTGTTGCTCTCGGTATGAATGTAATCGGCTTTGACCCGTTTATGTCTGTAGGCAACGCTCTCAAGCTTGCTCCTACAGTTAAGCTCATGAAGAGCGCAGAAGATGTTATGGTAAATTGCGACTACCTCACAATCCATGTTCCGCTTACTGACGACACAAGAGATATGGTTGATGCCGATATGATTGCCAAGATGAAAGACGGTGTTCGTATTCTCAACTTCAGCCGTGACGGTCTTGTTAATTCAACAGCTGTTCTTGAGGCTGTTAAGAGCGGCAAGGTTGCTAAGTATGTTACAGACTTCGGAACAGACGATATCCTCGGTGAAGAGAATATTATCTGCCTCCCACACCTCGGTGCATCAACTCCCGAAAGTGAAGAAAATTGTGCTGTTATGGCTTGTGATCAGGTTAAGGAGTATCTCGAGAACGGTAACATCATCAACTCCGTAAACTATCCTGCAATTTCACTTGCAAGAACAAATGCTGACGATACCCGTTTCTGCGTTGCTCACAAGAATGTTCCCGAGCTTCTCAAGAAGGTTCTCACACAGATCAGCGGCAATGTTGAAAATATGCTTTCAAAGAGCCGTGGCGACTATGCTTACACAATTATTGATGTTGCAGGCGCCGGTGCAGATGACCTTGCAAAAATCGCAGCAGTTGACGGCGTAATCAGAGTTCGTGCAATCTGATTTTAATTAAAATTTAATCTATGAAAAAAGTCCGAACACGCAAAATGTTCGGACTTTTTGTTTGGTGTGAATCCAAATATGTAGCGGCGTTCAGTGAACGCCAATCGAAACGATTGCAAAATCGGTTCGATCGTATTTCAAAATATTGGTGTATGGTTGATTTGGCTTTGCAGCCAAATCAAATGGCGATCACTGATCGCCGCTACGTATCGCTATATATTAAACTTTTACCAGATGGTATTTTTTTGCATTGGCAATTATAAATGTTACGGAAATTGCAACGGCACACAATTCTGCAACGGGCAATGCCGACCATACACCGTTTATGCCTATAAACATCGGCAAAATCAGCATTGCGGCACACTCGAAAACGAGCGTTCTTGCAACTGAAATCACGGCTGAAATCTTGCCGTTGTTGAGTGCGGTGAAAAGTCCCGATGCGAAAATATTCATTCCGCACAACAGATAATTTATTGCAAAAATTCTGAATCCGCTGAGTGCAATCTGCTGAATTTTTTCGTCGCCTGCTGAGAAAATTCCGACAAGCGGTTCTGCAAAAAATTCAGATGCCGTAATCATTGCAACCGAAATTATCAGCGTGATTTTTATGCATAATTTGAACAGCTTTTGCAGTTTTTCGTGATTTTGTGCGCCGTAGTTAAAGCTGATGACGGGTGAAACTCCCGAAGTGAATCCAAACGAAACCGCAGTGAAAATAAAGTGAATGTACAAAATAGCACTTATAGCCGCAACGCCTTTTGCGCCTGCAAAGTGCATCATTTGAATGTTGAACAGCGCTGTTGTCACGGCTGTTGAAAGATTTGTCACAGCCTCTGACGAGCCGTTTGCCATTGCAAAGAGGATTTCACTGACCTTGAATTCAGGCTTGCCAAAGTGCAGAGTTTGCTTTTTGTTGAAAAAGAGCAAAAGCGGAATTGCACCCACAGCCATTCCGATGATTGTGCCGAGTCCTGCACCGATTATTCCAAAATCCCACACTGCCATAAAAAGAATGTCAAGCACAATGTTTGTGCAACCCGACAGTATCGAGAAAACAAGCATGATATGTGGCTTGTCCGCTGTTACAAGGTACGATTGGTTGAGCATCTGCCAGCACATTACAAAGCCGTACGGAATCATAACGCTGCCGTAGTCAATACAGTAGGGGAGAATTTTTTCGTTTGAACCGAACATCATGTACATAGGTTCGGCAAAAATTGTGAACAGCACAGCAATGATAACAGAAATGACCGTTGCCGTGATTGCAACACCGGACATAAGTCGGTTTGCTTCCTCCTGTTTGCCTTCTCCCATTTTCTTTGCGATTATAGCATTTGAGCCTGTTGAAAACATTAAGCCCACAGCCATAAATACGAGCGTGAACGGATATACAATATTGATTGCAGACAATGCGTCACTTCCGACACAGTTCGCAACAACGATTCCGTCAACAACCGTGTAAAGTGACATAAAAACCATCATAAGAACGGTTGGCAGAGTGAATTTCAGAATCGTTTTTGCTTTGATAGGTTTTGCATAAATTGATGTTGCCATAAAATTTCCTTACCCTCAAATTTATATTTTTCACAGACCATTCAAACGATTGTATCATAACTTTGTCGCAATTACAACCGATTTGTCTTTTTTTGTAAAATATGCTATTATATACAGACTTAAAAGCGAAAAAAGGGGCGGTTTTATGGTTAAGGGCGCAGTTTTTGATATGGACGGGCTTATGATTGACAGTGAAAGGCTTGTTTATTCAATCTGGCAGGAAATGCTTGATGAGGACGGCAAAGAGTTTAATCTCGACATTTTCAAAAAGACAATCGGACTTCGCAGTGAGGATTCCTACGAATATTATAAGTCGGTTTACGGCGATGATTTTGACTATCCCGCTTACAAGGCGGAGTCGAGAATCCGCTATTTTAAGCGTATCGAAAAGAACGGTGTGCCTGTAAAAAAGGGCTTGTACGAAATTTTTGATTATTTAAAATCAGTCGGTTGTAAAATTTCGCTTGCAACTTCAACCTCGTCACAAACGGCTTTGAAGATTATGAAGAAAATCAATCTCTATGATAAATTTGACGCATTCGTGTGCGGTGATGATGTTAAAAACGGCAAACCCGATCCCGAGGTTTTTTTGATTGCCGCAAAGAAGCTCGGACTTGAGCCGGTGGACTGCGTTGCGTTTGAGGACAGCATTAACGGCATAAAATCTGCACATTCCGCAGGTATGACCACGGTTATGGTTCCCGATTTGTCAGAGCCGACAGACGAAATTAAACCGATGATTGATTTTTTGTGTACGGATTTAAGCGAAGCGATAAAGCATTTATAAATTGAAAATTACTGCGAGCCGCCGTACCCAATTCGGGAAGCAAGTTTGTAATGTAAAAAACATATTATGCCCGAGCGTAACATTGCAACCGTTTGTACAAATCTGTAGGGGAGAATATTATCCGCCACAGGTGGCGGTCGCGAGGCTACCCCTACGAGTTTACGGTTCCGGCATATTGTTGGCTCAATTATCCGAGAAAATTACAAATAATTACAAATGGTTACAATTTACAAAAATACAATTGAGCAGGGCTGATTATTATACACATTTTCCACATAGTTTTCAACAATTGTTAAAAAAGAACGGCAATGCCTGTTGAGCGTTGCTACGGTTACTGCGGAAAAGGGAAAAATGAAAAAATAATCATTGAATAACAGCACGATAATATGTTATACTTTGGTAAACAACAATCTTTATGGAGGACAAAATGAAGAAAATTATAAATAAAAAGTCACTCAAGGGTACGCTTGCTGTTATGTTGTGTGCCGTTATGGCATTTTCTGTCTGTGCCTGTGGCTTTGACTCTGACACAGAACCAACCAAAACGGATGCACAAATTCAGTTTGATAAATATTGTGACGATTTGTTTTCGGAAGAACTTGAGGATGACGCTCTTACCGCACATTTTGACATTTCAAATCCGTCGGACTACGGTTTGAAATATGACGAGGAGGACTATACCCTCGGTCATGTGTCCGATGAAGAAACAAAAGAATCCTTTGATGAACTGAAAAAGGCAAAAACGGATTTGGAGGAGTTTGACCGTTCGGGACTTACTTCTTCTCAAAAGCAGACATATGACACCCTTGAAAGCTACTTTGAAATTCAGCTTTCATATGATGGTACAACAGAATTGCAGAGTATATTTGCACCGCAGTCGGGAATTGTTGCAAACCTCTTTACCACCCTGTCCGAATTCACTTTCTATGAAAAGGATGATACCGACCTTTACCTTGCTGTTTTGAAGGACACAAAACGCTATATGGACGAGTGCATTGAGTTCACAAAGAAACAGGCTGAGGACGGTTACTTTATGGCTGAAGATATCGCACAGCAGTCAATTGACGAGTGCGAAAAGCATATTAAGAATGACAAGTCCGTGCTTGTTGACGAGTTTGAGTCGAGAATAAAGTCACTCGGTCTTAGCGATTCCGAGAAAAAGACTGTTGTCGAAACCAATAAAAAGTATTTTGAAGAATACTACATTCCTGCTTTGAAATCAGCAAATTCAGCACTTGAAAGTCTCAAAAAATCAGGCAAAAACGAAGAAGGTCTTTGCGGTTACGGCAAACTCGGCAAAAAGTATTATTCGGCAATTGTCAAAGACAAAACAAGCAGCAGTATGACTCCCGAGGAGCTTAAGTCATACCTTACAAACAGCTTTACAAAGGTTGGAATGAGCATGAGCAATGTTTCGCAGGATGACTTGAGCAAATTTCAGGACTACAAACCCGACTTTAAGGACGCCGATGAGGTGCTTGAATTTTTGATTGAGAATATCGAGGAGGACTTTCCGACTCCCGTTACAACCTCTTACACGGCAGATTATATGAGCGATTCCGCAAAGAGCGACAATGTGGGAGCGTACTATGTTCAGGGACGAATTGACGATACAAGCGTTAATATCATCAAAATCAACCCCGACTTTGCAAATAAGGGTATGACTCAGATGTACACAACTCTTGCCCATGAAGGCTATCCCGGTCATCTTTATCAGTTTACCGCATCAAATGCAAACAAGGATATCCCGAATGTACGCAAAATTTTAAGCTTTATCGGCGCTACCGAGGGCTGGGCGCAGTATGCTTCAAAATGTACGCTTGATTACCTTGATACAAGCGAAGGCATTAAGAAGCTTATCTACGCAAATGATATTCTCGGCTATATTCTCTATTCCATGGTCGATGTCGGTGTGAACTACAACGGCTGGGATTATGAAAAAGTCAAGGAGTATATGTCAACGGCACTCGGTTCGGCTGACAGCGAGAGCGTTACAGCCGCAACAAAAGAGGCGTATGACCTTGCCCGTTCAAATCCGGGTTATTTTCTCCCCTATACCGTAGGCTACCTCAAGATGATTGATATGCGTGAAACAGCCGAAAGCGAGCTTGGCTCAAGCTTTGACGCAAAGGAATATCACACATTCATTATGAATCTCGGAATCACAAGCATTGATGTCTACGAAAAAGCCCTTGATATGTGGCTTGAAAGCAAAAAGTAATTTTTTGGTGATAATCTTGAATATTTTTTACAGGTATGATATACTTAACTCATTGATATGATAAATCTAAATTGGTATGGATTTTTCTAAGATGTGATTCTTATTTTCGCCATACACTCATTATGGGTGTATGGCGATTTTTATTTTACGCAAGGGGTGTTAATATGGGCGTTAAAACGGAAAACAAAATGGCTTATGAACCCGTCAACAAACTTATAATTCAAATGTCGGCACCGCCGCTGATTTCAATGTTCTTTCAGTATTCATACAACCTTGTTGACAGTATGTTTGTTGCGAGGATAAATGAACAGGCACTTGCGGCAGTATCGCTTGCATTCCCGATTACAACGCTTATGAATGCGTTGTCCGTGTGGATAGGTGTGGGTGTTAATGTTTTGATTGCAGGTTATTTGGGACAAAAAAATCAGCAAAAGGCAAATTCTGCAGCGGCTCTCGGAGTGGTAATTTCGGTAGTTGTCGGAGTGCTGATAAATTTCCTTTCGCTTTTCATAATAAATCCCTATTATTCGGCTTTTACGCAAAACAAAGAGATTTTTGAATACGGAATTGCGTATATGAGCGTCTGCGTTTTTATGCAGATACCAAATATGGTGCATATTGTAATTCAAAAAATACTTCAGGCAACAGGCAATATGATTGCTCCGATGTGGTTTCAAATTGCAGGTGTTGTATTCAATTTTGTGTTTGACCCTTTGCTCATTTTCGGCATAGGTCCGTTTCCGAAAATGGGTGTGGTCGGAGCTGCAGTTGCCACGGTTTTAGGCTATGTTGTTTCAACAATCATTGCGTTGATACAGCTGTTTCTTACAAAACAAAAGGTTAAGCCGGTGTTTAAAAACTGCCTTGAACCGCAGATGATAAAGCTGATATTTTCCTACGGATTGCCCTCGTTTGTTATGAATGCGTTGGGAGCATTCACCGTGAATTTTGCAAATATGTTTTTGGTGCGATATTCGGACACGGCGGTTGCATTTTTCGGAGCATATTTCAAGGTTCAGCAGTTGATTTTTATGACGGTGAACGGACTAATTCAAGGCTGTTTGCCTATAATGCGGTTTAATTACAGAGCAAAAGAGTACAGTCGCCTTAAACAAGCAAATAAGAGCGGAACAATTATCGCGACTGTTATGATGATTGTCGGTATGCTCTTGGTGCTGATTTTCCCGAAAGAGATATTGTTTTTGTTTTCGGCGTCGGAAGAAATGTGTGCTTTTGGAGTGCCGGCAATGAGAATTATGTCACTCGGATTTGTGTTCAGCGGCTTTTCCGCAATGATTGCAACCTATGAACAGGCAACAGACAGTATTATGCCCGGCGTTGTAGTTCAACTGTTGCGACAGGGCGTGCTGTTAGTCCCCGTAATTTGGCTTTTAAACAGCGCTGTTCAAATGACAGGCATATGGCTTGCGTTCCCAATTACAGAATTTGTCACATTTCTTGTTGCTGTTGTATTTGCAAAAATTAAAAATCATTGAATAAATAAAAATAACAACCGCCAAAACCCGATATAATGGATTTTGGCGGTTGTTTGTTATTTAAAATATGTTTAATTTTAAATTGTTTTTGCAAAAACATTATCAGATGATTTTGCTCTGAAAATTGTTTTTACGAGCAAGAATGTTATATAAACATAAAGTGCGGTGTAGATGATTGCCGTAAATTTAAGGTTTATAAGCTCGTAGGAGAACAGATAGTAGCAATAGCCTCTCAGGCTTATAAGCGTTGACACAATCGGAATCCACAAATGCTTTGCACTTACCGCCGCATAGACAATTAAAATAATGTCAAGCAGATATCCGTAGCGTTCGTGCATTGACGAAAGGAACATGATACAGGTGAACACAGTCCACGCTGTTGTCAGAAGAAAAGTTTCAAGGTTTTTCAAATCAACCTTTTTATAGATGATAATGCACATCATAATTCCGAGTACGGCAATTGTCAGAAAGACCGAAAACTGCTTGAACAGATAATAATATGTAATATCGTTTCCGTCACATATGAGTGCATAAAAGTTCGGACAGTTCATCTGAATAAGCTTTCCGTAGTCGGTCTGTTCCGCATATATTGTGATGATATCGATAAACGGTCTACCCATAATAATTGCAGGCAGGCACATTATCACATCAAGTGCAGGGATTATAAAGAAATGCAGAATCGAAATTTTCTTTGTCGAAATCCAGTAATAAAGCAGAACAGGAATGATGAATACGGTTTGCAGCTTGAATGCAAACGCAATGCCGATGAACACAAACGATGCAATCGGCTTGTCTTTGTGCAAAAACAGGATTGCAAGGATTATAAACGAGGTGTAAATTGAATCGCACTGCGCCCAAAACGATGAGTTAAAAATCACCGTTGCCGAAAGAAGTACGGCTGAGTAGGTGAGTATCGCTTTGAGCCGTCGGTTATTCTTTGCAAACGAATAAACAAGCATTGCGGTTGAAATTGCAAGTACAAAATCGAATATTATTGATACGATTTTGTACGCATACAGAGCATTTAGCGGCAAAAGAGTCATAAGGTAGATTATGACTTGATACGGAATGTTGTAGTTACCCACCTGAGTTGCAAGCCCCGTAAAATCATTCAGCTTGATTATGCTCCACCACGAATTTAAAAAGCTGTTGAAATCATCGCTTTGAAAATCCATTCCGCAGGCTCTGAGGAAAATTGCAATAATCGTTACCGCAACGAGTAAAAATAAAAGAATGTGTTTTTTTATAAAGTCAATGACTTTGCTTTCTGCTTTTGTCATAGAGAAAATTCCTGTTCGGGTTTAAATAAAACCGATTTTCTTCATAACCTTGCCCATTGTGCGGCTACTGATTTTAAGGGCAATTTCATCGGCTTTTCTGTAACAGCTTTCAAGATATGCCTTGTCTGCAACAAGCTTTTCGTAGCGTTCACGAATCGGACGAAGTTCTTCAACAACTGCCTCGCCTACAGCTGTCTTGAAGTCGCCGTAGCCCTGTCTCTTATACACATCTGACGCTGCCGAC
>ENA-OYXJ01000712-OYXJ01000712.1-human-gut-metagenome-genome-assembly--contig:-NODE-712-length-12299-cov-8.616629_pt1 | contig 12299 bp, 9 predicted proteins | sample MGYA00244843_ERZ653418 | MGnify/ENA primary metagenome ERZ653418 (study PRJEB26926, sample SAMN06164921) | human gut metagenome | biome: ENVO:00009003; feature: ENVO:2100002; material: ENVO:00002003... | reverse complement strand
CGTCAGATGTGTATAAGAGACAGATTGTAACAGATACAGTGGAAATTTCCATAGGTGTTTTATGGAATTGATGGTAATTCTCATGTTTATTTTCAAATCTTTCTATATTTGTTATAATAATAATGTGCACTCAAGTTTGTAAAGATTTTTTCAAGACTTATTTTTATGACAATCGTACTCTATCGCTTTTTTGGATAAGGAGACTTTCATGGATAAACCATTCACGATTCTGCCCGACGCGCCTGCCATGCCGGGTGCGAAAGCCTCGCCTTTCTATGTGCAGAAGGAGAAGAAGGGCGAGCAGAAATCATACAGAACGATTACTCACTGGCACGACGAGCTGGAATGTCTGACGATCCTGGACGGGACGCTGGATTTCCAGCTGAACGAATCCGTTATTTCCCTGCAGAAGGGTTCGACGCTGATTGTCCTTCCGGGAGCGATCCACAGGAACCTGCCGAAGCCGGAGGATACAGTATTCATGCGCATCCTGGCCAATCCTGCGCTTTTGACGGCAAATGAGGAAATCCGGGAGAAGCTGGTCCGCCCGCTCCTCCAGAATGCGAGCCGGGAGTATTTCTACATCCCTGCGGGCTCGGATGATGCACCCAAGGTGCAGCGCCTTTTGAGGGAACTGCAGGCTTCCAAGGACAGCAAGGAGCCGGCAGCGCCTTTCCGCACGGTGGCTCTCATCCACATGCTTCTTTACTACCTCTACCGTTCATTCCCTCCGATGCTGAATGCGCTCCCGCAGCCTTCCTTCTCGGACCGTGCTGTCCAGAAGGACATGGTCCATTTCATTTACGAGCATTACCAGGAAAAGATCACGCTGGCGGAAATTTCCGCGGCCGGCAAGGTGTCCCGCAGCAAGTGCTGCTCGCTTTTCAAGATTTACATGGGAAGCTCGCCGATCGACTTCGTGAACGACTACCGTCTCGAGGTCAGCCGCTCGCTTCTGCAGTACACGGACACCTCCGTGGCAGACATCGCCTTCAACTGCGGCTTCACGAGTCAGAGCTATTTCACCAAGCTCTTCAGCCGGACGTTCCACATGACTCCTACGGAATTTAGGAATAGTACAAAGAAAATCTCTATATAAGACTATTTTTAGCAATATCGTCGCGAAATCCCTTTTTTTTTTCGGGTTTCGCGATTTTTTATTGAAAATTCATTTGCGAATAATTTGCTATATCGAAAAGTGATGATATAATATAAATAGATATAGATAAACACGAATGTGTTACCCCTACTATAACTCCATCTTTCAGGGAAAGGATCTGTTGCGTACGTATAGGAAGTGACAAATCCTTTTCTTATACGGAAATGTTCCTTTCTCTCCAAAGAGAAGCTAAATCGGAGGTTAACCTATGAATCCACTCTTATTCTTCTTTCAATCTGCGTCGGCGGGCGGAGTGCTCCTCTTCCTGGCCGCAATCCTGGGCCTTGTGATGGCGAATACCGGTCTTGCTCCTTACTACGAGCATTTCCTTCATGCTGAGCTGGGTCCTCTTCCTGTGCACTTATGGATCAATGATGTGCTGATGGCCATCTTCTTCCTGCAGGTGGGACTGGAAGTGAAACGGGAAATGATCCATGGCGAGCTGAACACGAATGCCAAGCGCTTCCTGCCGGGCATCGGGGCTTTCTTCGGGCTCATCTGTCCGGCCATCGTCTACACGATCGTGAATTTCTCTTATCCTGAGTATCTCTCCGGCTGGGCCATCCCGACGGCGACCGACATCGCGTTTGCGATAGGCATCGTCTCCGTCCTGGGCTCCCGGGTTCCCATATCCATGAAAGTCTTTCTGACGACTCTGGCCGTCATGGATGATCTCATGGCCATCGTCATCATTGCTCTCTTCTACACGCAGGAACTTGCGTGGATGTACCTTCTTGGCGCAGCGGCGGTCACGGCTCTCCTTTTCTACATCAACAGAATCGGTTACATCCGTCCGATCCCCTACCTCATGCTTGGCATCGTCCTCTGGTACTGCGTCTTCCGCTCGGGACTTCATGCGACACTGGCAGGCGTCATCCTCGCCTCCGCCATTCCCTTCCGCGGCATGCGGGAAGGGCGCACAGTCTCCCCGGTACAGGAATGGGAGCATGCCCTCACGAACTGGGTCACTTTCCTCATCGTGCCCCTCTTCGGATTTGCGAATACCGGTGTTTATCTCGGTCATTTCCAGATCTCGGATCTGTTCCAGCCCGTGGTCCTTGGCATCGCCATCGGACTATTCCTGGGCAAGCAGGTCGGAGTCTTCGGGACAATGTATATCCTAGTCAAAACAAAACTGGTTCCCATGCCGGCAGCTGCGACCTGGACACATGTCTACGGCATAGCACTCTGCTGCGGCATCGGCTTCACGATGAGTCTTTTCGTCGACCTTCTCGCATTTCCTCCAGGCGACGCCCGCGAACTTGCGAAAGTCGGCATATTCCTCGGATCACTTCTATCCGGCATCGCCGGGTACCTGGTTCTCCGCTTCGCGGCCACGCCTCACCCACAAAATTTGGAGGCAAGTCCGATAACCAACGTGAATTAAGCCGGCCATTCCCCTGCATAGAACCGGATGCGGCACCCGCCGGGGGGAAAGGGAACCATCATGGTAGAAGCTACCTTCACCAAGAGCATGCGCGCTGCTTTCGCGCACCAAGGGATCCACACTCCTTTCTTACGAATGTGCGAAAGACGAGCGATTTTCCCGTACCTACGGAAACTGCCGGATCCATCTCAATGACGGAATCATAGAAGTCGCCAATGAACCGAAACAGCTCCCCTTCTTCGGAGCTATGGAAAGCATGACCTGCTTCACCTGCCACCCGATCAGAAACGAGGGGCAGCTGAAGAGAGACGAATTCTACCTCCCCTACAGCACATTCCCCGTAGGCGGCAAGATCAATTCAGTAGAAATCGTCACCGACTACGTCAACGTCAACCACGGAGCCTACCAAGTCTCCTTCGACATGGCCCTCCTCTTCCACATGGACAAGAAGACCCTCATGCTCGCCCGGGACACCTGGTTCTCCCAGCTCCTCACCGTCACCGACGAACGCTCCATCAACACCATCTTCCCGATCGAAGAAGTCATCAACTCCTGGTCCAACTATGGAGAATATGCGGTGGATGTGAAGAGAATGACGACGAAATTGTAATGGTATGAATATGAATAGAAGAATAGGAATCAAAAAATGACCCGTCGAGGGTCTTTTTTTGATGGTGAGCTCTGCTCACAAAACCGGAAAACCGGACTTCGTCCGTGGAACCTTTTATAAAAACCAATGAATACTGCACCCCTTTCCCGGCAACAGTTGAAGTCCGGTACTCCTTCCCCGCTGGGGTAGGTCAAAACCTTCCGCAACGGCGAGAACGGCTATTATCAATAGTGATTTAAATACGTTCACCGTAAATGATAATCGTATGATGCTCGTTCGATACTATCCATCAGAATCGAGAAAACCTGCCTCGGAGAGGAAGGGGGCCCGGCTAATCTTTTAGCTGTTGCCGGGGGAAAGAGTGTAGTATCCCTTAATTTCTTTCATATAAAAAGGTTCTGCGAGTGGAACGAGGTTGGCTTGTTTTCCTCGAACGAAGTTTGGTCGTTGGTGTTCCCATTCGCACCTTGGGGCGGTTGTAAAGGTGTAATAAGAAAGAGCCTTCTTTCCCATCTTTTCTAAACAGAAGGCGTACCTTGGCATTTTAGCGGCAATGGTGGGAGCGAGAGAAATGATGATAAAACCATACAGCCGGCCCATGGCCTAGGAAATGCAACTTATCCGCCCCGTACACAAACTTTCGAGTCATTCTTGCTCCTACCATCATTGCCAACTGGTATACGGCGCACCTTCTCTTCCAGAGCAAGGTTAAGACCGGCCTACGGCCCTTCCCCTGGAAAGGCGAGTGTTAGCGGCGTCAGCGCAGTCTGACAACGAAAAAAGGACCTTCGATAGGTCCTTTTTTCGTACCATTTATTTTTTCTATCCTCAAATCCTCACGAGAAAGTGTCCTGTGAGCATTTTTAATGCGAGCTTGACTGTCTTTTGGAATCTTTTTTCTGCTTCTTCGTAGACGTCGTGCGGGGCGACTGTCTCGCTGTCGGTTCTTTTGGCGACTACGCCGCAGACGGAGCCTGCGTGAAGGCCCATGACGTCGCAGAGTGTGAAGAGGGTGGCGTTTTCCATTTCGAAGTTGGTGCAGCCGAGGTGCTGGTATTCTTCGAGGCTTCCCTGGTAGGCGCGGCGGACGTAGCCGGCGTAGCTGTCGTAGCGTTCCTGGCCGGGCCAGAAGCTGTCGGTGGAGACGGATATGCCTGTTTTGAAGGGGATCTTCAGGGTCCTTGCGGCTTCTTCTAAGGCAAGTGTGACACGCATGTCGGCAGCGGCGGGGTATTCGATGGGGGCGTAGGCTTTGGAGGCGCCATCCATTCTGACTGCTGCTTTGTTGATGACGATGTCGCCGAGGTTCAGGTCTTCCTGCATGGAGCCTGTGGTGCCTACGCGGATGAATGTTTTGACGCCGAGGCGGGCGAGTTCTTCTACGGCGAAGGTAACGCAGGGGCCGCCCATGCCGGTGGACATGACGAGGATAGGCTGTCCATTCACTTCGGCGGTCCAGGTGGTGAAGTCTCTGTGGCTGGCGACAAAGGCGGCGTTCGGATCAAGGGCTTTGGCAAGGCCTTCGACGCGTCCCGGGTCGCCGGGAACGAGGGCGTATTTGGCGCCTTTTATCATTTCTTTGGTCAGGCCGGTGTGGTACATGACTTCGCCATCTTTGGCATAATTCGGCATAATGATTCCTTCTTTCATGGAAACAAATTGTCTTTTGAGATGAAAAAGGGGATGCAGTAACGAGTGATCGTCGTACATCCTCTTTAATTGGAACGAAAGTGTAAAGCGTACAAGCAAGATGGAGGGAGTGAAAATGAACCCCTTTCGTCGCCTCCGGCGCCACTTTCCCCTAACGGGGACAGCCAAGAAATGAGAAAACCATACAGCCGCCTTACAGGCTGGGAGCTACATCTCATCCGACGCCTTCGGCGCCACCTTCTCCTTCCGGAGCAAGGTTAAGACCGGCCTACGGCCCAGGAAATGCTGCATCCCCGTCTCCGGTGACCTCTTCTTTGTTACTCAAATGTTTTGACGTCGGCGAAGAGGCCGGCTTCTTTGTTCATTTTTTTGCTCTTTTTGTCTTTCTTTGCTTTCTTTTTGTCTTTTTTCTTGTCTTTCTTTGCTTTCTTTTTGTCTTTCTTCTTGTCTTTCTTTGCTTTCTTTTCTTTTTTCTTTTCTTCGAGTTCTTCGCTGGTGGCGTAGGCGCGGAAGGCTGGCATCATGTCTTCTTCGTTCAGGTTCCAGTCTGCTTCGATGTTGTCTTCGTCTTCGCCAGGTGTTCCGAGTTCGTGGGTTTTGTATTCGAGGTTGATGTCGTCGGCGGGTTCGGAGATGTCCTGGGCTACCGGGATGGAGTCGTCTTCTGCGTCTTCTTCTGTTTCTTCAGGAGTGCCTTCGAGAGAGACTTCTTCCGGTTCTTCGGTTTCCTCTTCGTCTTCTTCGTCATCAGCTTCTTCTTTTGGTTCTTCTTCGGTGTATTCGGATTCTTCTGCTTCTTTGATGACTTCTTCGTCTTTTTCTTCTTCAGCAGCAGCTTCTTTTTCTTCCGGAGTTTCTTCTTTGACTTCTTCTGTGTGGACGCCGCCGGTGAGCTGGGCCAGGATATCTTCCATTTCTCCTGCGAGGCGGACGACGGTTTTCAGTCTTTCGTCTTCAGCGGGGCGGGAGTCGGGATCTGGATCGAGCATGTATGTCTGCAGGAATCCTTTTGTTTCAGAAAGTTCACTGCGGAGGTTTTCTATGTTCTCCAGCATGGTTTCTTCATCAATTTTTTTTGCCATTTTCTTTCTGCTCCTTCTCGGAAGGAGTTCCTTCCGTTACCAATACCTTATCCACTCTGCGGTTGTCGCAGTCCATGACTTCGAATGTGAATCGGTCATAGGTTGCTTTTTCCGTTTCTTTCGGAATGTAGCCGAGCAGGTAGGTGATAAAGCCCCCCAAAGTCTTGTAGTAGTCTTCCGCTTCGCCTGGCAGCTCTTCCTCGATATGGAAATATTCCCTGAATTCATCGATGGAGCAGAGCCCTTCCACCAGCCAGGAGTTTTCGGAGCGGCGGATAAATTTGTTTTTCTCGTCAATGATGTCCTGTTTGTCGCCCGGCATGTCGCCCACGATTTCTTCGAGGACGTCATGGAGTGTGATGAGGCCGGATAATGTCCCGTACTCGTCGATGACGACGGCTTCGTGGACGCCCTTCGTGCGGAAGAAGCGGAGAAGTTTCGTCAGGATGAGTGTCTCCGGAATGAAGAGCGGCTGGCGTACTTTTTCGATGAGCGATGCCTTCAGCGGTTTGTCCGGGTAAAGGTGCTGGTCCATAAGGACTTCGGAAAGGTCGGCCAGGCCTTTGAAATCATCGAGGGATCCGCTCCCGACAGGAAGCCTGAAATGGGTGGTCTCCATCATGTCTTTCCAGATTTTTTCCTCGGTGTCTTCCAGGTCGAGCCATGTCAGCTGCGGACGCGCGGTCATGCAGTCAGCGGCGGTGCGGTCGTTGAGTTCAAAGACATTGTCGATGATTTCCGGTTCTTCCTTGTCGAAGGTGCCGAGTTCTGCTCCCTGTTGGAGGAGGACGCGGATTTCTTCTTCGGAGACCGGTTGCTCACCGCCCATTTTCACGCCGATTAGATTGACGACGACTTTCGTCGACCACGTGGAGAAAAGCACGAGCGGACGGCAGACGGTCGCAAGAAGGATCATCGGCCTCGCAATGGCGCAGGCTGCTTTCTCCGGAATGGCGATCGCGACCCATTTCGGGACGAGCTCGCCGATAATCAATGAAAAGTACGTCACAAGCACCATGACGGTGACCATGCTGACGCCCTGCGCATACGGGGCAAGGAACGGGATTTTCTCCAGCTCGCGCCCCAAAGGACCCGCCAGCGACGCGCCCGAAAACATACCAGTGATGATGCTGATGGTCGTGATGCCCACCTGGATCGTGGAGAAGAGTTCTTCCTTCTTCTCCGCCAGACGCAGCGCGTAGACAGCGTTCTTGCTGCCCGCGTCAATCATTTCCTGCAGCTTCGTCTTCCTGGCGCCTACGATGGCAATCTCCGCCAGAGAACAAGCCCCATTGGCCAGTACCAGCAAAATGATGATCAATAATTCGCCCCATATGTGGCCGTCATCCATACTTGTGATTTCCTCCTATAAAGAAAAATAAATTATTTTTTCTTTATTATATCATGATTTTTAGTAAATCCCATGCATGTACCACGCATGCTGGACAAAATGCGACTTTTTGACAGCAAGCCGCGGGAGTGATTTGAGGAAATAGGAAATTTTATGATGGTGAGTCGAGGAAATGGCAAAGTAGGAAAGGCTTAAAAACGGACAGCAGAGAGGAGAGATTAAAAACCATGCAGCCGCCTTACAGGCTGGAAAATGATGTTTCCGTCGGCTCCGCCGCCACCTTCTCCTCCCGGAGCAAGGTTAAGACCGGCCTACGGCCCTTCTTCCTCTAAGAGGAAGCCTTTCGGTTAGCCCCCCTACACTTTCATCCATTTCCTTATTTTCCATACTAGCCCGAGCGGGGCGAAGCGGGTGCCCAGGGCGGTGAGTTTGGCCATTTTGCCTGGGAGGCTGACTGTTTCTCCGTGGCGGAGGTCTTCGAGGGCTTTTTTTACTGTTTCTTCGGCATTGAGGATGCCTTTTTCTGAGATGCGGCCTTCGGCGCCTGCTTTTCCTATGAATTCGGTGTCTTTGATCCAGTAGGGGCAGAGGGCCATGACGTGGATGTTTCTCTCTTTCATTTCTTCATTGACTGCCTGGGAGAGGGAAAGGAGGAAGGCTTTTGTCGCGCCGTAGACGGCGAGGTCCGGGAGGGGCAGGAGTCCTGCGACGGATGCTACGTTGATAATCCCTGCTCCTTCTTTCATATAGGGAAGGCAGAGTTTCATCATTTTCACGGGAGCCTGGCAGTTCAGGCCGATCATGCTGACGGCGTCCTCGGTGGTTTCTTCGTCGAGGGTGGTCATGGTTCCTCTTCCTGCGTTATTAATGAGGAGGCGGATGTCAGGCTTTTCTCTTTCCATCAGGACGGAAAGGAGACCGTAAAGGCCTTCGTCATCCAGGCTTGCGCCGAAGATACGAAGGGGCGTTTTTACGAAAGAAGCGAGTTCTTCGAGCTTTTCTCTTCTTCTGGCAATGACCCAGATTTCATCCAGTTTTCCTTCTTCGGATAGCTGTTTCACGAATTCCCGTCCGAGTCCGGAGGAGGCTCCGGTGACGACCGCTGTCCTCATACGCGCATCTCCTTTATGAAACTTAATTCTTCAGCATCATGACGGCCATATGGCGTCCTGTCTTTCCTCCTGCTTTCCTGTAGGAGTAGAAAATATCATCATGGCAATAGGTGCAGATCCCACAGTCCTCGATGTGATCTTCCGCAATGCCTGCTTTTCTCATGAGAACGTGGTTGGCTCCCGGCAGGTCGAAGAGAAATTTTCCATTTTCCTTCGTGCAACTGAGCTTTTTCATTTCTTCATCAGTAAAGAGAGCTTTCATCGCTTCAATGACATCTCTCCCGACCTCGAAGCATTCGAGACCGATGGCCGGCCCGATGGCAGCACGGATATCTTCTCTCTTCGAGCCATATTTCTTTTCCATCATGGAAATGGTCTTTCCTACAATATTTCCCGCTGTCCCGCGCCATCCTCCATGGGAAAGGGCAATGACGCCCTTCGGATCATAGAAAAAAAGAGGCGTGCAGTCGGCGTAATTCATCGTGATTGGGACGTTCGCTTCATTCGTAATCAGTCCGTCCGTATCCGGGATGGCCGTATCGAGCGAAAGCGCTCCTCGTCCGCAGTCTTCTTTTCCCACGATTTCTATATGCGTCCCGTGCACCTGGCTGCAGTTGATGAGTGTTCTGCTGTCTGCGCCAAGCGCATCAAAGAAACGTTTCCTGTTCTCCACAACAAGGGAAGGATCGTCCCCAACATGGAGCCCCATATTCAGGCTAGTGAAAAACCCCTGGCTGACACCGCCATCCCTGCAGGAGACAGCAGCCGTAAGGGGCGCGTTTTCAAATACATCAAAGGTCAGGTATGAAACTCCGTTTCTCTTCTGAATCGTCATAGGCACCTCATAGTTTGGAAATATCCAGATCAGGCCAGATATTCGTAATCAAAGACTTCATATCATCAGGAACAGGAGCGGTAAATTTCATCTTCTCCCCTGTCACCGGATGCAAAAATTCTACATTATACGCATGGAGCGCCTGCCGCTGGATCAGCTTTATCGAGCCTCCATAAAGGTCATCTCCAAGAAGCGGATGATGCATATGAGAGAAATGGACGCGGATCTGATGCGTCCTTCCCGTTAGGAGGTGGACACGCACCAGCGACGTCTTCCATGAATGCGCCAGCACCATGTACTCGGTCCATGCCGGTTTCCCATCGGGCCTGACCATCCACTCTACGATACTGTCAGGCTTGCGCCCGATTGGTTCGCCGATGATATTCTTCGCCTCATCCCCCATCACGATTTCTCCGCCCACAAGAGCCAGGTACTCACGGAATATCGAATCATGAGACTTCGAAAGGTCATACTGCACATTAGCAGACTTGGCGACAACGACAAGTCCCGTCGTATTCCGATCCAGACGATACACAGGATGAATCCCCGCATCCTCGCCCTTCTCCTTGAAATACCACGCCACCGCATTCACCAAAGTCTCCTGCGTCGACTTCGCCGTAGGATGGATAATCATATGAGGCCCCTTATTCACGATCAAAAGCCAAGGATCCTCATAGACTATATCCAAAGGAATATTCACCGGAAGGATATCATTCTCCTCCGACCAGATCAGAGTAATCTCATCCCCTGCATGCAGCGCCGTCCGGGCATTAAACACCTGCCTGCCATTAATCAGGATCTTCCCATTCCACTTCATCTTCTTCCAAAGAGAAGAAGAGAGATGCATATGTCCACGCACAAAATGCCGCAGCTCCTTCCCCTCAAACCAGGGATCCACCACAACCTTCATGTCCATACCATCACCCTCTCCCATAAAAAAAGACCATACCGAATCATCCGTATTTCATACTCTTCTATATATATTGTAACAGAAAACCAAGGAAAAGTTAGAGAAGAAAAATAAAAAGGGGAAAGGAGTGAGAAAAAACAGGCCTCTGTAAATCACGATTGTTTATAACAGCTTACGTCGATGCGGAAGTTTTGACCTGCCCCAGCGGGGAAGAATGCCTTTGACCTTGCTCTGGAAGAGAAGGGGGACCACTTTTGTGGTGGATACAGTAGTTCGGACAGACTTTAGTCTGGTTGTATGGTTTTTATTTTGTGAAATTTTTTAATATTGCCAGAGAAAGGGGTGCAGTATTCATTGGTTTTTATAAAAGGTTCTGCGAGTGGAACGAGGTTGGCTTGTTTTCCGATTGCGAAGCAAGGAAATGGTGTTGACCTTGCGCCGCCAGGAGAAGGTGTCAGGCTCCGAATTTCTGTTGCCTGACGGATGAGATGCAGTTCTACAGCCGCAGGCTGGTTTTACGGTTTTTTAATTCGCGCCCCGTCGCGGTTGTGTGGTCTCTATATAAGAGCCTTTAGATAATAAGGCGTACCTTGGCATTTTTAGCGATGGCGCGGCAACTGAGAGTAAACCGTACAACCTCGCTTCGCTCGATAACTACATCTCATCCCCCGCGTTCCGCGGTTCCCCTTCTCCTTTCGGAGCAAGGTTAACACCCTTAAACCTCGCTTCGCTCGAAAAGAACAGAACTCAGTACATTGCGATTGATAATAGCCGTTCTCGCCGGTACGGAAGGTTTTGACCTGCCCCATCAGGGAAGGAGTACCAGCTAATCATTAAAATGTTGCCGGGAAAGGGGTGCAACTATTCATTGGTTTTTATAAAAGGTTTTGCGAGTGGAACGAGGTTGTGTGGTTTTTTAATTCTCGCCCCGTCGCGGTTATACGGTTTCTATATAAGAGCTTTCTTTCTTATCTTTATTAATCTGAAAGCGTACCATGGCATTTTTAGCGATGGCGCGGGAGCGATAAGCAAAAACCTTTACAACCGCAGCATTGCTGCGAGAACTACATCTCATCCCCGGTCTCCGACCGGACCTTCTCCTTCGGAGCAAGGTTAACACCCTTAAACCTCGCTCCGCTCGATAACTGCACCTCCTCAGACGCCTCCGGCGCCAGCTCCCCCGTGGGGAAGCCTTTCAGTTAGCATGTTTTCCGATTCGCCATACTTGGCGGTTGTACTGTTTCTATATAAGAGCCTTTAGATAATAAGGCGTACCTTGGCATTTTAGCGATGCTCGTTGATATCGAGCAAGCAAAAAGAGCATCGATCGTAATGATCGGTGCTCTTTTTTATTAATCAGCAGCTTCCTATCCTCCCAGGCCGCTTCCAGCCAAGTACTTTCGGCGTTTGTGAGCTTAACTACCGTGTTCGGCATGGGTACGGGTGTATCCTCACAGCTATCGCCACTGAATCTTTGAGAGTCTGTTCTCTCAAAACTATACAGAAGAAGTTCCGAAGGCTCTTTCAAGCCGGTCGTGCTTTTGTGAAATTAAGTTAAGACCTCGACCTATTAGTACTGCGTCGCTCCAAGCCTCGCGGCTCTTCCACTCACAGCCTATCAACCTCATCGTCTTTAAGGGGTCTTACTCATTGCTGATGAGAAGTCTCATCTTGGGACGGGCTTCACGCTTAGATGCTTTCAGCGTTTATCCTTTCCGGATGCGGCTTTCCAGCCGTGCCACTGGCGTGACAACTGGTACACCGTTGATCCGTCCACTCCGGTCCTCTCGTACTAGGAGCAGCCTCCCTCAAACTTCTTGCGCCCGCGATGGATATGAACCAAACTGTCTCACGACGTTTTGAACCCAGCTCGCGTACCACTTTAATGGGCGAACAGCCCAACCCTTGGAACCTACTCCAGCTCCAGGATGTGATGAGCCGACATCGAGGTGCCAAACCTCCCCGTCGATATGAACTCTTGGGAGAGATTAGCCTGTTATCCCCAGGGTAGCTTTTATCCGTTGAGCGATGGCCTTTCCACGCAGTACCACCGGATCACTAAGCCCGACTTTCGTCTCTGCTCGACTTGTCTGTCTCGCAGTCAAGCTCCCTTCTGCCTTTGCACTCTTCGGCCGGTTTCTGTCCGGCCTGAGGGAACCTTTGGGCGCCTCCGTTACTCTTTCGGAGGCGACCGCCCCAGTCA
>ENA-OYXJ01000704-OYXJ01000704.1-human-gut-metagenome-genome-assembly--contig:-NODE-704-length-12373-cov-5.476214_pt1 | contig 12373 bp, 11 predicted proteins | sample MGYA00244843_ERZ653418 | MGnify/ENA primary metagenome ERZ653418 (study PRJEB26926, sample SAMN06164921) | human gut metagenome | biome: ENVO:00009003; feature: ENVO:2100002; material: ENVO:00002003... | reverse complement strand
GTCTTTTCAGAAATCCTACTGATCTGCGTCAATTTTTTAGTCACAGCTCACGGATAAACATGTTTTTTGAGGCAAAATGTTTCATTGAATTTTTGTACATAAGAAATATTATGGGCAGATCTCAATTTTGAAAAAGGGAAAGTCTTAGCTGGTCATTTTCTGTTGGGAAATGATAAGTTCAAATTGACAGGGGTTTGTGGTGGGGGTTATAATTTTTTTGTTATGTTTTTGAAAAGAATGTTTTAGATGGAACAGGGGAGAGAAATGTCAAACGAATGTGATACTTGTGCAAATTACAGTTACGATGAGGAATATGAGGAGTATTTCTGTGATGTGAATATGGATGAAGATGATATGGTACGTTTTATGACGGATCACAGAAACAGTTGTCCGTATTATCGGAACGGTGATGAATATCAGGTGGTGCGACATCAGATGTGATATCGCGCAGCGAAAGCGGATACTGCGCTTTCATGTATGGCGTAATATGATATAGTCTATGCGCACCTTACATATTTTTTCGCATATTTCAGGAGAAAATAAATGACAGAATTAGAGGAATATTATAATAAATTTAATGAAGATAAAAGACTTACCAGACGTCATGGACGGGTGGAATATATTACGTCAATGAAGTATATTCATGCGTGCATTGATGTGGTTATGAAGGAGAAGAACGAAGCGGGAGATGGATCCGGGCATACCGGCACATTTACTCCGGCGGATATTCGTATCCTGGATGTCGGTGCCGGCACCGGGCGTTACAGCGTGGCACTTGCCGGGGAGGGCTATGACGTTACGGCGGTAGAACTGGTCAAATATAATCTTGGCATTTTAAAATCTAAGAAAAGCAGTGTCAAAGCGTTTCAGGGCAATGCTTTAAATCTGTCCCGTTTTGCGGACAGTAGTTTTGACATCACTTTGCTGTTTGGACCGATGTATCATCTGTACACATTTGAGGACAAGCATCAGGCACTGGAGGAAGCGAAGCGGGTGACGAGACCGGGTGGCAGGATACTTGTGGCATACTGTATGAATGAGTACGGAGTGCTTCTGTACGGTTTCAGGGACGGCAATGTAAAACAGTGTCTGGAGGATGGCAGATTGTCGAAGAATTTTAAGTGTGTGCCGCATCCCGAGGATCTGTATGATTACATGAGACTTGAGGATATTGATGCACTGAATGCGGCATCGGGGCTGGAACGGTACAAGATCATTTCCCCGGACGGTCCGGCAAATTATATGAGACCGGTTTTAAATGCGATGGATGAGGAGACCTTTGACCTGTTTGTGCAGTATCATTTATCGGTCTGTGAGAGACAGGATCTGATCGGTGCCGGAGCACATACGCTGGATATACTGATACGGTAGAGGAGGAAGTTTGGAATGGACGATATTATTTTTCTGATCAAAGGAAACAGGAACGGAGAGCCTTTTGCGGCAGAGATGTATCAGGGCGGCGAACAGCCGTATTTTACACTGCGCTGGCAGGAGGATGAGGGAGAACTGCATATACGCATTATCCCGAAGGAGTTCGACGAATACGGAGAGCCGGTCGGGGATCTTACATTGGAATCGGTGACACTGACCTTTCCATGGGAGTGCCGTGGAGGAAAGCAGCCGGAGCAGATCTTTATGAACGGGTATCAGTCATGGACGGATTCCCATGAGCATACAGTTGGAGAGAAGGAGCCGGCGATATCGCCGTTTGCCTCCGGAATGGTGGAGAAGTATTATCTGGACCGGTATGGTGATTCGCTTTTTACGATGAAGGGAACGGCAGCAGGACAGTTTCATGGATTTACATATTGTTATTTCAGGGATGGAGTGACGTATCGTTTCGTGGGTTCTCTCAGCGAACGCTCCGGCTTTACGGTATTTTATTACAATGCAGATGCCGGACAGATGTCAATTGAAAAGGACTGTGCGGGCGTGAAGATCTCCGGGGAGTGGAATGCGTTTGATCTCGTAGAGCTTACCGGAAGCGAAGAGCAGGTATTTGACACCTACTTTGAGAAAATGAACATCGCTAAGCCGAAGGGCAGACCGATGACAGGGTATACAAGCTGGTACAATCATTATCAGAATATTTCGGCACAGATCATATCGGATAATTTGGAACATGTCCATGAAATGGGACAGATCTTTGATGTGTTTCAGATCGATGATGGATATCAGACGTATGTGGGTGACTGGCTTGATGTGCAGAAGGATAAGTTCCCGGACGGTCTTGAACCGATCGTCGATAAGATCCATGAATACGGCATGAAAGCGGGACTGTGGCTGTCTCCGTTTGTGTGTGAGAAGGAGTCGCGCTGCTTCCGCAGGCATCCGGACTGGCTGGTACGGGATGCGAAAGGAGAGCCGTTTTGCGGTGGAAGCAACTGGAGTACCTTTTATGCGCTGGATCTGTCTAACGAAGAGGTGCGGGAATATCTTCGCGAGGTCTTTCATCAGGTGCTTGATGTGTGGGGCTTTGATCTGGTTAAACTGGATTTTCTGTATGCGGTCTGCATGCTGCCGACAGAGTATAAGACGAGAGGGCAGATCATGTGCGAGGCGATGGATTTCCTGCGCGAGGTTATCGGTGATAAGCTGATCCTTGGCTGCGGTGTACCGCTCGGACCGGCGTTTGGCAAGGTTGATTACTGTCGGATCGGACCGGATGTGGGACTGAACTGGGATGGCGCTCCGAAGGAGAAGCTGCTTCACCGGGAGAGAGTATCGACAAAGAATACGATCGGCAACACGATTTATCGCAGACAGTTAAACGGACGTGCTTTCTGGAACGATCCGGATGTGTATCTGCTGCGGGATGATAATATCAGGTTGTCGGCGAAACAGAAAGAAATGCTGGCGCAGGTCAATGGTCTTTTTGGCGGACTGCTTTTTACCTCGGACGATGTGGGGACTTACGATGAGGAGAAAAGAGCGCTGCAGCAGAGCCTATCTGCCTTGCGGGAGGCACCGCGGAGCGTGGAACGCAAAGGCAAATATACGATTGTCCGATATCAGGGACAGCATGGTGAGAAGGAGCTGCGTGTGAAGCTGTAGGAACAGGGAAGGTTGTGAGAAAGCATTTGCGTATGGAGAATGTGTTGCTGTTCGGTTTTTGGGACAGATAATGCTTTGGCAAAATAATGACAGGGGGCAGAGATTATGGGGTATATTATGGCGTTAGATGCCGGAACGACAAGTAACCGGTGTATTTTATTTAACGAGAAGGGCGAGATCGTTTCTGTGGCGCAGAAGGAATTTACACAGATCTTTCCGCAGCCCGGCTGGGTGGAGCAGGATGCCAGTGAAATCTGGTCGACACAGCTTGGCGTTGCCGTGGAAGCAATGTCCAAAATAGGGGTCAGTGCAAATGAGATTCATGCAATTGGAATCGCCAATCAGAGAGAGACGACGATCGTATGGGACAAGACGACAGGAGAGCCTGTCTATCATGCGGTTGTCTGGCAGTGCAGACGAACCTCTGAGTTTTGCGATGAGTTAAAGGAACGGGGACTTACGAAATTGTTCCGGGACAAAACGGGTCTTGTGATCGATGCGTATTTTTCGGCAACCAAGCTAAAATGGATCCTGGATCAGGTACCGGGAGCAAGGGAGCGTGCGAGGAGGGGCGAGCTGTTATTTGGAACCGTGGACACCTGGCTGCTGTGGAAGCTGACGAAGGGGCGTGTTCACGCGACCGATTACTCCAATGCATCCCGCACGATGATGTATAACATCAATGAGCTTTGCTGGGATAAGGAGATTCTCGATATATTGGATATTCCGGAGTGTATGCTGCCGAAGGTGATGCCGTCGAGTGGTCTGTACGGAAAAACGGACAGTTCATTCTTGGGTGGAGAGATTCCGATCGCCGGTGTGGCAGGAGATCAGCAGGCGGCATTGTTTGGGCAGACCTGTTTTCTGCCGGGCGAGGCGAAAAATACATACGGCACAGGCTGTTTCCTGTTGATGAATACTGGCACGAAGCCGGTATTTTCGGATAACGGACTTGTCACAACTCTGGCATGGGGCATTGACGGAAAGGTTAATTATGCACTTGAGGGATCAATCTTTATTGGAGGTGCATCGGTGCAGTGGCTTCGTGATGAACTTCGCCTGATCGACTCCGCGGAGGATTCCGAGTACATGGCAAGAAAGGTAAAGGACACCAATGGGTGTTATGTGGTGCCGGCATTTACCGGGCTTGGTGCACCGTATTGGAATCAGTATGCCAGAGGCACGATCGTCGGTCTGACACGCGGTGTCAACAAATATCATATTATCCGGGCAACACTGGAGTCCATTGCTTATCAGGTCAGTGATGTCTTGCGGGCGATGGAAGCCGATTCCGGCATCACGCTTTCTGCTTTGAAGGTGGATGGCGGCGCAAGTGCCAATGATTTTCTGATGCAGACGCAGGCAGATATTATCCAGACACCGGTCAACCGTCCGATCTGTCTGGAGACGACAGCACTCGGTGCGGCATATCTTGCCGGGCTTGCCGTCGGCTACTGGAAAGATTTCGAAGATATCCGGCGCAATGCGGGTGTCAGCCGTGCCTTTGTTCCGGAGATCACACAGCAGGAGTGCAGGGAGAGAATCGACGGCTGGAAACGTGCCGTGGGATGTGCCATAAGCTGGACAAAGCAGTAAGGACAGTAGCTGAATTGGAATTTGAAATGCCGGTACAGAAACGGATTCGATCAAAGTAATAGATTGATAAAAGCATTTTGGCATCCGGCATATTGCATCTTGCCATCCGGTACATTAAATGATAAAATATTCTCATGTTCCGACACGAAGGGTTCGTCCCAACGCGAAGGCATGATGATATGTTCTTGAATATGGTCCGCAGGGAAGGTCTGCGGTTTTATAGGGGAAGAAGCGTCTCATGCCATCCGGCGGAGGCGCTTTTACCATTATAGGAAACTTGTCGTTTTCTATAATGGTAAAAGCGCTCCGCGAGGATGCGATCACCGCACAGAGGAAGATTGCATAAGCAATTGTGCGGTGACGCGCAAAGTGGGCAAGTCCACTTTGTTCATATATAGGAAAATGCTCGTAATGTGGTGGGAAGCAAGGGCAAAACCAGCGTTTTGGCAGACGTATCCTGTGATCGGCAAAGGAGGAAGTGTTTCATGGATCGACGGATTGCAATCCTTGGAATTATTGTGGAGAACACAGATAGTGTGGAGCGGGTGAATGAGCTGCTTCACGAGTACCGGGAGTTTATTGTCGGCAGGATGGGGATGCCCTACAGAGAGCGTGGGATATCGGTGATCAGCGTGGTGATGGATGCGGATACCAATACGGTCAGCGCTCTGTCCGGCAAGCTGGGAATGACACCGGGTGTCAGTGCCAAGGCAGTTTATTCCAAGGCATAATAGATCAGCCGGTATTACCGGAAAATCTAAGCTGCCGGTGAGATTTGTTATGTAGACATGGTTACACAGAAAAGACAGGATCACTCCTGTCAGAAATACACAAGATTTTATATATGGAGGAATAGAAATGAGCAGTTATAAGTATGATCCGAAGTCATTAAAGGCAGAAGAATTTATCAATCATGAGGAGATTCTGGAATCTCTTGATTATGCGAAAAAGAACAAAGATAATCTTTCTTTGATCCGCGAGATTCTTGAGAAAGCGAAGAAGGCAAAGGGAATTTCCCACAAAGAGGCAGCCGTTTTGATGGAGTGCGATGATCCGGAGATCAACCGTGAGATCAGAGAGCTTGCCATGGAGATCAAGGAGAAGTTTTACGGGCATCGTATCGTTATGTTTGCACCGCTGTATCTCTCCAATTACTGTGTGAATGGATGCACTTATTGTCCATATCATCACAAGAATAAACATATTCCTCGAATCAAGCTGACACAGGATCAGATCCGTGATGAGGTCATTGCCCTGCAGGATATGGGTCATAAGCGCCTGGCGATCGAGGCAGGCGAGGATCCGGTCAACAATCCGCTTGAGTATATTCTGGAAAGTATCGACACGATCTACAGCATCAAGCATAAGAATGGTGCGATCCGCCGTGTCAATGTCAATATTGCAGCAACAACTGTGGAGAATTATACCCGCCTGAAGAATGCCGGAATCGGTACTTATATTCTGTTCCAGGAGACCTACAATAAAGAATCCTATGAGCAGCTACATCCAACCGGACCAAAGCATGATTATGCATATCATACCGAGGCAATGGATCGAGCGATGGAGGGCGGCATCGATGATGTTGGTCTTGGCGTTTTGTTTGGGCTGGAGGGCTACCGCTATGAGCTTGTTGGTATCCTGATGCATGCAGAGCATCTGGAGGCAGCACAGGGCGTTGGACCACACACGATCAGTGTACCGAGAATCTGCCCGGCAGACGATATTGATACCGGTGATTTCAGCAACGCCGTACCGGATGAGATCTTCGAGAAGATCGTTGCCGTGATCCGTATCGCGGTTCCGTATACCGGAATGATCATTTCTACCAGAGAGTCCCAGAAGACAAGAGAGCATGTGCTGCAGCTTGGTATTTCCCAGATCAGCGGCGGCTCCCGTACCAGCGTGGGTGGTTACACCGAGCCGGTGCGTGATGACAGCTCTGCACAGTTTGATGTCAGCGATACCCGTACACTTGATGAGGTTGTCAACTGGCTGATGAAGATGGGTTTCATTCCAAGTTTCTGTACCGCATGCTACCGCGCAGGAAGAACAGGAGACCGTTTTATGTCACTTCTTAAGTCCGGTCAGATTGTAAACTGCTGCCAGCCGAACGCCCTCATGACATTGAAGGAATATCTGGAGGATTATGCATCACCGGAGACGAAGGAGATCGGTGAATCGCTGATTGCCAAGGAGATCCGGAAGGTGCCAAATGAGAAGGTCAGAGAAAGAGCCATCCAGTATCTTGAGGAGTTAAAGGAAGGAAAGAGAGATTTCCGTTTCTAGGAAAGAAAAATTAATGTCCTGAAAATGGGACAGACAAAATGCTATTTGAAAAAATAATATTAAGAAACAACAAGATGGAATGCAATAAAAAGACTGCTGCTTTACGAATAGAAATCGTGAAGCGGCAGTCTTTGTTTTCCATGAAATCCTCGTTTCTCTGAAAAGACAACGAGAATTTGATTGTTGAAAATAAATTATATCATTAGTTAAAAATTAAAACTCTATCTCTTTCAGATAACGTGCTACGGCATCCTGCCAGGTTGGCAGTGGAGTAAAGCCGTTTGCGGTGAGCTTTGATCTGTCCAGACGGCTGTTGAATGGTCTGGCTGCTTTGGAAACACCGTACTCGGCAGTTGTGACAGGAGTGACGGTGACGTGTGACTCGTCATATTCCGTGCGTCCCATGGCTGCTGCCTGACGGAAGATCTCCTTTGTGAAATCATACCAGCTGATATAGCCGCCTTCATTGGTTGCATGGTAATATCCATACTTGTCCGTCTCGATCATGTCAATAAGAAGTCTTGCAAGATCGAAGGTATAAGTCGGCGTACCGATCTGGTCATTTACAACAGTCAGCTTATCATGTGTCTTTCCGACATTGAGCATGGTACGGATAAAGTTCTTTCCGTTGGTACCGAATACCCATGCAATACGCACGATAAAATACTTGTCCAATATTTCGGACACAGCAAGCTCTCCGTCGAGCTTGGATGCACCGTATACATTTAACGGCTTGTAATCCTTGCAGTCCGGATCCCATGGTGTGGTTCCTTGACCGTCAAATACATAATCGGTACTGATATACATCATCTTGCAGTCAAGATCCTTGCAGACAGCGGCGATATTCTCCGTGCCGGTTACGTTGACGTTATAGACCTTATCTTTGTTGGCATCGTCCTCAGCGGCATCCACGGCAGTCCATGCAGCACAGTGGATGACAGCATCCGGGTTGATCTTTAAAAGCGTTTCAGCGACAGAGGCACGGTTTGTGATATCCATGGATACATAGGCTGCTTTTGTTACATAGGTTTCGTCTGCAATGCCGTTGTATTCCGGAGCAAGGTCACTTCCGATGCCCTCATGTCCTCTGGACGCAAGCTCATTCATGACATCATGTCCTAATTGTCCGGCGACGCCGGTTACTAATATTTTCATAAAACACTGTTCCTCTTTCCGGGTATCATTCTGTGGTTATGGATTAGCGGTTACCGTACATCTTCTCGTAGTAATTCTGGTACTCACCGGAGATGATTGTCTCCCACCACTCCTTGTTGTCGAGATACCACTGAATGGTCTTCTTGATACCGTCAGCAAACTTCGTCTCAGGAAGCCAGCCAAGCTCGTTGTGGATCTTGGTCGGATCGATCGCATAACGCATATCGTGACCCTTACGGTCGGATACATATGTGATCAGGCTTTCCGGCTTGCCAAGCTCCTTGCAGATGATCTTAACGATATCGATGTTGGTCATCTCGTTGTGACCACCGATGTTGTAAACCTCGCCGACACGTCCCTTGTGGATGATCAGATCGATCGCCTTGCAGTGATCCTCGACGTACAGCCAGTCACGAACGTTTTCACCGGTACCGTATACAGGAAGCGGCTTGTCATTCAGTGCGTTGGCGATCATAAGAGGAATCAGCTTCTCAGGGAAGTGATATGGTCCGTAGTTGTTTGAGCAGCGGCTGATCGTTACAGGCAGACCGTAGGTTCTGTGATATGCCAGCACCAGAAGATCAGCGCCGGCCTTGGATGAACTGTAAGGGCTGCTTGTATGGATCGGAGTTTCCTCTGTGAAGAACAGGTCCGGTCTGTCGAGTGGAAGATCACCGTAAACCTCATCGGTAGATACCTGATGATAACGGGTGATGCCATATTTACGGCATGCATCCATCAATACGGCAGTACCCATGATATTTGTCTGAAGGAATACCTCCGGTGTCTCAATGGAACGGTCAACGTGGCTTTCTGCAGCGAAGTTGACAACGATGTCCGGATGCTCCTCCTCAAATAATTTGTAAACAGCCTCGCGGTCTGTGATATCTTCCTTAACAAAACGGAAATTCGGATTGTCCATAACAGGAGCCAGAGTAGAGAGGTTTCCGGCATAAGTCAGGCAGTCCAGACAGACGATACGGTAGTCCGGGTACTTGTTCAGCATATGAAATACAAAGTTACTTCCAATAAATCCGGCACCGCCGGTTACGATAATAGTCATAATTTTTCTCCTTAATCTGTAATATAATATAAATTGTTATCCGGTGTCTGGCATCGCAAAACATTAATTAGTGAAGAACATCCATGTACTTGCCGTCCAGAACGTCCATCAGATACTGACCGTACTGGTTCTTCTTGAGCGGCTCATATGCCTTCAGCACATCCTCACGGGTGATCCAGCCGTTTAAGTAAGCAATCTCCTCCAGACATGCGATCTTGCGGTGCTGGTGAGACTCGATGGTCTTTACGAAGTTGGTTGCCTCGACAAGGCTCTCATGTGTTCCGGTATCCAGCCAGGTAAAGCCCTGTCCGAGAAGTTCTACGTTCAGCTCGCCGTTTTCCAGATAGACGCGGTTCAGGTCGGTGATCTCAAGCTCGCCTCGTGGACTTGGCTTTAACTCCTTCGCATATTTGACAACGCGGTTGTCATAGAAATAAAGACCGGTTACACAGTAATTGCTCTTTGGCTTCTCCGGTTTCTCTTCGATGGAAACAGCCTTTCCGTCCTGATCGAACTCAACGATACCGAAACGCTCCGGATCATCGACGTAATAACCGAATACGGTAGCTCCCTTTCCGGTCTCTGCATTCTCGACAGCGGCTTTCAGTCGTTTTTTCAGTCCGTGGCCGGCGAAGATGTTGTCACCGAGTACCATGGCAACGGTGTCGTTTCCGATGAATTCCTCGCCAATGATAAATGCCTGTGCCAGTCCGTCCGGGCTTGGCTGAACAGCGTAGGTCAGATCGATACCGAAATGATGACCGTCTCCGAGCAACTCTTTAAAACGAGGTGTGTCCTGTGGTGTTGAGATGATCAGTATCTCGCGGATCCCTGCGTTCATCAGTACGGAAAGCGGATAGTAGATCATCGGCTTGTCGTAGATCGGCAGAAGCTGTTTTGATGTGACCATTGTTAATGGATAAAGTCTTGTGCCGGAACCGCCGGCTAAGATAATACCTTTCATAAGGAATCTCCTTTCTTTGATCTGTTTGTGTAAGTCCCAATAGAAGTATGTTCATTTTTCAGTTTCTGTACACAGTATAAAAGGTGACGTAACGTCACCTTCAAGGCTTTTTTGTAAAATTGTCACTTTGCTGTAAATCCGACAATGAAAATGTTGGTTTATTGTGAAAAATGAATACGTTTCCGGGCAGTTTTGCCTGTCTATGAGGGACGGCACAGGAAAATTCCGGCGTCCTTCGTGATCGTAAAGCCGTCCTTCGCTGCCTTTTGGACGAAATGACGGAAGTCCTTATAGCGGTTTAACAGATACTGGTTCTGATTGCCATGGCAGGATAAAATATAGTCGATCAGCGGTTCGGGTTCCTTCAGATAAATACTGTCCACATAACGGGACAGAGTTACCTGACGGAAATGCGGCTGTAAAATAGAGGCTCCGTTTTCCAGACCGAAGCGGTCATAAAGATTGTCTGCTGCAAGCTGGATATGCGGATCAAAATCCTGCACCAGTTTACTGATCTCCTTCATGTGACGGGAACCGTAGGTGCTGCAGATGAAGCAGCCGTCCTTTTTAAGAACGCGGCGGATCTCACTGCAGACCTGTGGAATGTCATCGCAGTAGAAAAGGACATGGTTGGCAAAGATCAGATCGAAGGAATGATCCTCGCAGGGAATATTCGCACAGTCGATCGTCTGGTAGGAGAAACGGGAATCCTCAGCGCCGATGGTACGACGGACATCACGCAGCATACCCTCGGATATGTCGGAAAGCAGAATGGAGATCTGTTCCGGAAGCTGTGCAAGATTCTCTGTCCAGAGTGCGCCATTGCCGCAACCGACCTCAAGGATATGCATGCCCGGACGGATGTCTGCCTGCTCATAGATCCAGGGGAACCAGCCCTGCTTATTGACAGAATACTTCTGATGAAGATTGATCCGTGCAGTGATGTTGGTGGAATCCTGATACTGCCGTTTCAGGCTTGTTTCCATACCGGTCAGGTGGATCAGGCGCAGCATCTGGCTCCAGTCCAGCTCGTGATCCTTTTCTATGGCATCGGCGGTATCACGGATCGCCGTCTCCACAAGCTGCATCTGTTCGATGCGATCCTGGATCAGCTTGTGCTGCTGCTCGAGAGAATTTTTCATCATATGATAGTCGGCAGTATCGACCGTCATCTCGCGGATATCGTCCAGCGAGAAACCAAGATATTTTAAAAGAAGGATCTGCTGCAGTCTTGCCAGATCATGGTCGGTATAGAAACGGGCACCATTCTCATTCACATAGGAAGGCTTCAGGATATTCTGCTTATCGTAGTACCGGATCGTGCGTACAGAGACGCCGGCAAGCCGGGCAAACTGTCCGGAAGAGTAGTAGCCGTCTTTCTTCATGGGAATTCTCCTTATTATATATAGTGATGTTTGGGCAAGCCACCGGATAGCAATTTGTATGTATACATACATCGCTATCTGCTTTTGAACCCTGCATCATATTTTAACAGATGAAGCGCGAAAATGATATTTTTTTGAAAAATATTTCATAATTTGAAAAAAACTGTTGACAAATAGAAATACAGATGATATTATCTTATTTGTTCGCGGCACAAAAGTGCAAAGCGAAACATGCGGAAGTGCTGGAATTGGCAGACAGGCTAGACTAAGGATCTAGTGTTGGCAACGACGTGAGGGTTCAAGTCCCTTCTTCCGCACTCAATGGCGCGAAGCCGAACCCGGTGTACTTTTTCAAGAAAGTGTTCGCCGTGGTGGTAAACTTCACGCGGAAATAGCGAAAAATAAAAGCGTCAGGGCTTAGGCTCTGGCGCTTTTGTTATGCCCGGTCGTCTCTCGATAGGGCTCGAGAAATAGAGCCTGCTCAGCTCGGCAGCTATCACCGTTCCTCTCTGGCCTCCTCGGCCGCGTGGCTATTGTTTACGGGTTGCACGGGACTGGCTGCGGCGCCTGCTGCCTTCTTGTCTCGTTTTAAGGTTTTCACATTAAAAACCAGCAAAACTTGTCATCTATCACTCAGACCGGGCTTGATCTGTTCATTATGCGCACCCCTCTGAATTTTCACGGGCTTGGGACCGTCCTCGGCTTCATTAGTGCCCCGCATTGCTGCGGGTGTTATCTTTCCCCCATGTCTTTATATACAAGGTCGGTTATGTATGCGTTTGTACTTGGGTAGCCTCTTGACTTGGCCCATGCTGCGATCCGATCTTTGTCACCGGCCGGAACCTGTCTCTTATACACATCTGACGCTGC
>ENA-OYXJ01000701-OYXJ01000701.1-human-gut-metagenome-genome-assembly--contig:-NODE-701-length-12382-cov-4.653281_pt1 | contig 12382 bp, 9 predicted proteins | sample MGYA00244843_ERZ653418 | MGnify/ENA primary metagenome ERZ653418 (study PRJEB26926, sample SAMN06164921) | human gut metagenome | biome: ENVO:00009003; feature: ENVO:2100002; material: ENVO:00002003... | reverse complement strand
CGGTGTAGTCGAGCCGGGTATCGATCAGTACAGGCCACCGGCCTCGGCGACCTTGACCGGGGCGGACTCGTCCACGCCGGTCTCCTTGGCGACGTCGGTGCCGCCGTCGGCGGCCTTGGTGCCGGTGATGCTGACGGGGCCCTCGGGGTAGCGCACGCGCTTCTCGGACACGCGGGCGGCCACGTAGTCGGCGACCTTGTCGAGCGCGACGCGCTCCTGCTGCATCGTGTCACGTTCGCGGATGGTGACGGCCTGGTCGTCGATCGTGTCGAAATCGACGGTGATGCACAGCGGCGTTCCGATCTCGTCCTCACGACGGTAACGGCGGCCGATGGCACCGGCCTCGTCGTAGTCGATCATCCACTCGTTGAAGCGCAGGTCGTCGGCCAGGTTCTGGGCCACGGTCTGCAGCTCAGGCTTCTTGCTCAGCGGCAGCACGGCGGCCTTGACCGGAGCCAGACGCGGGTCGAGGTGCAGGACGGTGCGCTTGTCCACGCCGCCCTTGGTGTTCGGAGCCTCGTCCACGTCGTAGGCGTCGACGAGGAAGCACATGAGGGAACGGGTCAGGCCGGCGGCCGGCTCAATGACGTACGGCACGTACTTTTCGCCGGTGGCCTGGTTGAAGTAGCTCAGGTCCTCGCCGGAGTGCTCCGCGTGCGCGGACAGGTCGAAGTCGGTACGGTTGGCGATGCCTTCGAGCTCGCCCCAATCGGAGCCCTGGAAGCCGAACTTGTATTCGATGTCGACGGTGCGCTTCGAATAGTGGGCCAGCTTCTCCTTCGGATGCTCGTAGTGGCGCAGGTTCTCCGGCTTGACGCCGAGGTCGAGGTACCACTGGGTACGGGCGTCGATCCAGTACTGGTGCCAGGCTTCGTCCTCGCCGGGCTTGACGAAGAATTCCATTTCCATCTGCTCGAACTCACGGGTACGGAAGATGAAGTTGCCCGGGGTGATCTCGTTACGGAAGGACTTGCCCATGTTGGCGATGCCGAACGGCGGCTTCTTGCGGGAAGAGGTCATCACGTTCTTGAAGTCCACGAAGATGCCCTGCGCGGTTTCCGGACGCAGGTAGTGCAGGGAGTTCTCGTCCTCGACCGGGCCGAGGTGGGTGCGCAGCATCATGTTGAAGTCACGCGGTTCGGTCCACTCGCCGCGGGTGCCGCACTCGGGGCAGACGATGTCCTTGAGACCGTTCTCGGGCAGCTTGTCGCCGTGCTTTTCGGCGTAGGACTCCTCCAGCTTGTCGGAACGCTGGCGCTTGTGGCAGTTGAGGCATTCCACCAGCGGATCGTTGAAGACGGCCACGTGGCCGGAAGCCACCCACACGGGGGTCGGCAGGATGATGGAGGTGTCCACGCCCACCACGTCGCCACGGGTGACGACCATGGAGCGCCACCATTCGCGCTTGATATTGTCCTTCAGCGCCACGCCGAGCGGACCGTAATCCCATGCGGAACGGGTTCCGCCGTAGATTTCACCGGCGGGAAAAACAAAGCCACGACGCTTGGCAAGGGATACGACTTCATCGAGTTTGGATACAGCCACAATGCACCTTCTGGATTGAATGGTTTGGGGTCTTTACAAGCGCAAAGCCTACCGTCACATGCTGACAGTTTTGCCTGACAGTTTCACGGCATGGCAAGTTACGTGATTTCCGATGGGGATGAACGGCAAATTGATGCAAGAACCGAATGAAAACACATAAGAATATGTGAAGATACATAAGGGGCTTCCCGCGAATGCGGAAGGCCCCATGTAATGGATAAGGAGAGAATCGTTCTTTATGTATTGTTTGTCACTGCTTGGTAACGTTCTCGTCTTCGACGGTGTCATTGTTAAGCAGCAGCGACCAGATTTTACAATTGATGGTCACGTTGTTCTTGGTGGCGTCGCCGCCCTTATCAAGGGTGTACGTCACATCTTCAGGAACGGCAATACGGTTGATGCCCTGCACGGCCTGAACGAAGCCACGCATTGCATCATAGCTGCCATTCGCAGTAATGCTCACCGGAACCTGCACAAGCCGGCCGGCTTTGATGGTTCCCTGCATTTCGGACGGCACTTCAGCGGTGGTGGCCTCATCGAAGGTCACAGACTGGATGGAGACGCCCGCACCATCAGCAGCGGCATTCAACGAATCGATGAATTCGTTTTGGTTATAGCCGTCAGGAATCTGGCGCTGCAGCTGACGCAAACGATCCTTCTGCAGGCCGATCGTCTCGCTCGCCATACGCAGCGTTTCAATCTGGTCACGCGTTTTCTTGTTGCTTTCTTCGATCTGCGCAGTCTGCGCGTCGGCTTCCTTAATGTGTGTAAGACGCGGAGATACGCCTACAAGCCATGTCAACATCAGCACCACTACGATGCCGACGGCCAGTGCGATCCATGCGATTTTATGCTTGTTCATGTTTCCTCCTGCTTATCAGTTAGACGATCCGCTGGCATCGGATGAGGTGTCAGTCGACTGGTTGGCAGAAGCATCAGACTGTCCGGACGCAGCCTTGTCGAGGCTTGCGCGCAGCTTGGCGAGCAAATCACGGTTGGCCTGGGTCGCGCCTGCTGAGTTGTCGCTTCGCGAAGTGGTGTTGCCGTCCATCACCAGTGAAATCGTTCCGGTATACGTGTAGGTGGTGCCACCTTCACTGTCATTCTTGGTAATAGAGCTCACATAACCCGTCTTGTACGTGGGGATCGAGGCGAAATTGTTGATAAAGTCCTTGGCCGAGTAGAAATTCGGCGATTCGATGGTGAAGTCCGCGGAAATCACGCCGTTACCAGACCACACAGTGGACGTATTGTCGGAGGATGAGGACGAATTGTTCGATGAAGCGATCTGGAAGCTTTTGAGTTCCAGATTCGTATACTGGCCGCCTTCCGGAAGCGAGCTGTTCAGCGAATCGGCGACCTTCATCCAGTCCATTTCGTCATACAGCATGGCAATCTTCGCCTTCTGCGCATCGTCCAGCGAATTCAACGTGTCTTCGACATCCTTGAACTGCGCTTTCTCCTTTTGCAAGGAAATGGTCTTCTGTTGAGCCACTTCCACACGATGGTCCGCCCATGTGGATTGGGCGAACATGAACACGCTGACCACCAAAGATACAATGAGCACGCCGATCAGCACATACGTTAACAGGTATTTGATGGCTCGATCGCGATTCAATCCGACGATGGAACGCGGAATCAGGTTAGCGCGCATGGTCCAGTCGGCTGGGTTTTCCGGCGCGGTGCTACGCTTGCCGATACCGCCCGCCTTCAACGCATTGCTGATATCGGAGACGTTCATGGATAGCAGGGTGCCCTTCTGACCGTCCGAAGTGTCCGGATAGGCGATTTCCTTGCCACGTCCACGGTGGGAGTTGGCCTTGTTTTTCTTGGATTTCATATCAAGCTTCATAATCACACTCACCTCGGCTTCTTTCCGATGACCAGTCCCAGCACCCCGCCTAAATCGACCGCGTGCGCCACAATGTTCTGACGTTCGACTTCCTTGGACAGCTTGAAGCGGATGAACGGATCGCCAATGCGCACCATCTTGTTGATGGAGCTTGCCAACACTGGGGGCAGACCAATGAGTCGCGCACCCGTACCGGTGAGGATGATGCCGCTGATGGTGCTGTCCGCATGGTCGACGTCGTACATGTTCAACGTATTGCGAATACCGACGATGAGCTGCGCTGTGGTTTCACGAATGACTTCCTCGGCTTTTTCGAGACGTTCGTCACCGGTCACATTTTGCAGACCAATCTGGTTTTTGATGCGTTCCGCGTCTTCGAAGGAGATGCTCAGCGCATTGGCGATGGCGTCGGACACGTCGTCGGCACCGGACGGCACGACGCGCATGTAGGCGGGTTTTCCGTTATTGAGCACAATCACGTCGGTGCAGTTGCCGTTGATGTTGACCACCGCTTCGGTCTGCGCCTGGTTGGTGTCGCTGAACAGGCGGGCCAACGCGAACGGACCGGCGTCGATGGAGGTGATCACGAAACCCGCTTCTTCTGCGGTATACGCGGTTTTTTCCAGACCGCCGCGCAGGGTGGCTACGAGAATGCCATGAAGCTGCTTGCCGTTCTGCTCGTCATCCACTACAGACAACGGCACGAAGTCAAGTTCGGATTCCTCAATGGGCAATGGAATCATGCCTTTGGCCTGAAATGGCAGGGTTGAGCGTAAATCAGCTAGGGACATGTAGGGGAAGTCCGCCTCACGGAACACCATACGACGGCTCGAATAAACGAGTATGGTGTTCTCACGCGGGAACTTGAAGCGTTGCACCAACGTTTTCAGTAGACCGGTGACCACTTCGACGTCCACCACTTCGCCATCCACCACAGCTCCAACGGGCAGCGGAAGCGCCTGGAAGTGTTTGATGGTCGGCGAATCCGTATAGGGGTCGGCTATGACCGCCGCTCGTATGGCGTCGCTCGCAATCGACAGCGCCGTTATTGCTCTCATGGTCTCTCCTTATATATATGGGTCTTGTATGCGGATGCGTTACGCAAGTCCGGTGAGTTGCAGGTATAGTGTGGCGATTGGTACGCCGGCGAAAATGCCAAGCCATGCGCCGAGCAGCATGGATGGCCCGAAGGGGATGCCTCCATGAAGGTCGACCTTTTTGCTGGCCAGCAATACCAAGCTGATGGCACCGCCGATGAAGAACGCGGCGAACGATCCAATGATGAATTGCGGCCAGCCAAGCCAGCCAAGCAGCAATCCGAGAATGAACGCGAGTTTGATGTCGCCGTCTCCCATACCACCTTTCCAGATGAGTGAGAGTACGAAATAGAACACGAAGAGAATCAGCGCGCAGAGCGCTCCGCGACCAAGACGATTCCACTCCCCTATGCCAAACGATGCCACAGCCAGCAGCAACACCGTTGCGATAAGCGTCGGCAGTAGCACTACGTTGAGGATGAGATGGTGGTCCAAGTCGATGAACGCTATGACGATGGACACGCATGCGAACACGTACAGCACGGGTAGTGCCCATAACGGGTATGCGTCGAACAGTCCACCTGCGGTTACGGCAAGGAAGGACAGTCCGCCAAGCGATTCGACCAGCGGATATCGTGCGGCAATCGGTTCTTTGCAGTGTCGGCATTTCGCGCCGAGCGCCAACCAGGAAAAGATGGGAATATTGTCATACCAAGCGATTGGCGCTTCGCATTTCGGACAAAAGCTACGTTTCGGATTGGTGATGCTTATGTGGTTCGGCACACGCCATATCACTACATTCAGGAAAGATCCGAAGATACAGCCGATGATCAGCGAGGCCACCAGCAGTATCACCACGGTAGGAACATCATTCACTATATCCATGCCGTTCACCACTTTCTGGATGTGACGGTGGAGTCCACAACCGCTGAGAAATAGGTACTGGTAGGGATAGATACGGTGGTCGTCGTCGTTGTCCAAGTAATGCTACCGGCCGATCCGGCATCACCATAATTCACTGAAGCGTTCCATGCCTGCGATTTCACCAGTCGCCCACGCACGTCACGATCGGTTCCGCATGAAACCATTTTCAGCATGGAATGACCGTCTGAGCGATTGTATTGACGGTCTTTCTTCCCATTGCTTTCCACATAGTCTCCCGGATAGATTTCCGTCAGGCACATGCCTTCGCTGGTTTGGAAAGTGCCAGCCCATGGATACTGCGTCTTGCCGCCGTAACTCAACGCTTTCGAGGTGTTGTGCTCGTTGTATCGGCGGAACTTTGTGGCGTCACTTGGATTGTCGGTCAACGACACCTTACTGCCGGAAACATGCAGGTACTTCGTGTTGCCGTTGGTGTCGTGCAGGGCTATAGTGGTGTCGATGCCAGTGCCATCGGCGCTGGCATCTTCGGTATAGGAGACGCGGTCGGATGTGAAGTTGAAGTTCTCCTTGTCGGCGGTCGAACAGTGAGAGGTCGAGATGAAATCGCTGCCTTGCCCCATGATCGTCTTCTGGTAGCATTTCGCGTCGAAGTCCGCACTATGCACGTCGCAGGTGTCGGCGTATACGTCGTTGCCGTCCATCACCATGCAGAATCCGGATGCGGAGTTCACCATCTGATTGGTGCCGTATCCCGCTTCGCCTGCTTGGCTGAAGGATGCGGTGGCATCCTGCATGTCGGCACCGTTCGAAAAGTAGGAATCGCTGAAGTTATAGGTCCATTGCGACACCATATACGCCTGACTGTAGGGGGTGGCTTTGATATTGCCGCCCGCAAAATGCGGATCGCCACTGTCTTGTGGGCTACCGCCGTAATGGGTGACTTCCAGACGTTGGAACTTGGTCTTTTTGCCGCTCTGCACGCCGGCTACGGCATATCCCTTGCTTTCAGGCAAGGCGGAATCATATGACGCTGCTTGCGCACCGACATCGCCCGTCAGCTCGTTCCAGTATCCGGCGTTGATGAACCCGTTGTAGAAGTTCCATTTCTGGTATTTGTTGAGCAGACTGTTCGGGTCGTTCTTCTCCGTCTGCTGCGCAACCTTATTCGGATCCGTATAATAATCGCCCTGGAAGTGGACTCCGTATGATGTGCCGCATGGCTGCAGGGTGGCCGGAGTCTTGCCGTCGGTGTCATCGATGCTCACGCCGGTGACGCACAATCCCATATTCGAGGCCAGACGGATGGAATTGTCCTTGTAGTACACCCACGTGTTCAATGAGGAGTACGCACCGTCAGCACGGCATTCCTCAGTATATTGGTAGGTGTCACCTCCCGCGTTGTATGCGGCGGGCAGTACCACCAGCCCAGAACCGGCTTGAGGCGATTTGCTTAAATCGAGGTTCTCGGCAATGCTTTTCTTCTCGTTGGTAACCGGAATGGTGGTGGCCAGCATGCAGGTGCGGTTCACTGGATTCAACGTCGCAGTGCCATCGGACAGCTGGCTGGTATTGGTGTGTCCGGAATCCACCGTGCCGGAGAATTTAACTTCGCCGGTTGGATCGGATCCGATGGACACGCCATCATAATCCACGGGTACCCATACGAACTGCGAATCGAGCCTGTTGTAGGGCGCCGCGGCATAAAAACCCATGCCCATGCGGCCGCCAACACCCAAGGCACTTGAATGATTCGTGGTAGTGGAGTCCGTTTTGGCTTCGATCCTGCATACCGCACGCTTCATGGCCTGAGGGCTTTTGGTGTTGCCTGCTGTACGGCCGTCCTTATACCGGTTGATGAAGCCCGTGGCCACCACTTCGGCATACTGTAGGTTTTTCAGATCGGATGGAGAGCTGATCATCTCCGCCGATGCGTCATCCGGATTGGCGTCGTAGAAATTGATGCGCACACGATAGGACAGGTCATCCGGCGTATATGAAGCCGTATCCGATGTTTTTACCGTCTTATTCAAAGCAACATGATTCAACAATACGGATGCGCCATCATATTTGGCAAATTCACCATCCTTGGAACTGTCGTTCATATCAGCATCAACGGTAGGCAACACCTTCTGTAAATCATCAAGACTCGTAGAACCTTGCAACTTCGCCAGAGTCTCATTGATATAGCTCAAGCCGACTTCAAGGCCGGATTCGGCCGCATAGTTGGCTTGGGAATTTTCCTTATTGTTCTTGTAAGGAATCGCCTGGGCAAGCAGGGTAGTCATGACCAGAGCGGATGTGGTGAGCACCACCATCACGAACAGAACGGCCAGCATCATGGCGGCGCCGCGCTCCCCCATGCGTTCGCGTAATGCCGCACGGTACCTGCGGTTGAGTCTGGACCACAATCCGGTCTGTTTCATGCTTGCTCCTATATATAAAGGTATGTTTCGCTCGGGTACTCGGATATCAGATCAGGCCTGACCATTGATGGCGTCGAACATGGAGAACATCGGCATATACAATGCCACCACCATGAAGCCGACCACCACGCCGAGGAACAGAATCATCAGCGGTTCCAGCAACGAGGTGAGCTGTTTGGCCATGGATTGGGCCTCTTCGTCATACGCTCGGCCCGCACTGGACAGCATTTTGTCGATGGCGCCGGAGTCCTCGCCAATGGCCACCATCTGCACCAGCATGTTCGGGAAGATCTTTTCGGTGCTCATGCTGTCGGCCAGACGGTAGCCACGTTCCACCAAACGGCCCACACGCTTCGAAGACGAATCAATCACATAGTTGCCCGAAGTCGATCCGACGATATCAAGTGCCTGGAGAATCGGCACGCCGGAAGCGAGCATGGAAGAGAAATTATTGCAGAAACGGGCCAAGGCCACGTTGGTGTCCAGCTTGCCGAACACCGGTGCCTTGAGTGTGAACGGATCCCACCAAGTGCGGATGATGTCTTTGTTACGGTTGCGCTTCCAGAACATGGCCAGCGCCACGACGGCCACGATCAGCATCGGAAGCACGTAGGGCATCACTTTGCCGAGGTCCACCAGGATCTGGGTCACGAACGGCAACTGGGCATTCATGGAATCGTACATGCTGGCGAACATCGGCACGATGGTGAGCAGCATCACCATCACCAAGATCAAGGCGATGCCCAACACCACGACCGGATAGGCCATGGCGCTTTTGATCTGCCCTTGGAGCCTCACATCCGCTTCGAAGCTGTCCGCCACGGTGAGCAGCGATTTGTCTAGGAAGCCGCCGGTCTCGCCAGCACGAACCATGTTGACCATGATCGGCGGGAACAGGGAATCGGGATCCGCCGACATGGCTTCGGAGAAGGACGAGCCGCCTTCCACTTGCGCCACGCAGGCCTGCACTGCCTTGCGGAGCTTCACGTTCTCGATTTGTTCGGCGACGATGTTCAAGGCTCGGATCAGCGAGACGCCAGCCGCCACCATGGTGGCGAGCTGCCGCGCCATTACGGCGAAGTCTTTTTTGCTTGGATATTTCTCGAACGCCTTGATGTTGATCTCCGCGTTGAGACCGGTGCCGGCAGCTGTGTCGGTCAGATCGGTCGGATACAGTCCGAGTTTTTTAATGCGCTCGATGGCCTGGTCGCGCGTCTGCGCTTCGACCACACCCTTCTCTTTACGCTGGCCGTCGAACGAGACGCCCTTGTAACGCCACTGCCTGGTGCCGTTATCCATTGAAACCTGCGCGTCGTTGCCGGCCATACTTTCCCCCCCAAAGAATCAAATGATGTTCGATTTATGTTTGATTACGGTTGATACAAGAATGTCGGGGACATACAGGGTCCCCGACATCCGCGGTACAGCATTGCTACAAATCACTTAGCAGAGATCTGACCAGTAGCAGAATCATATACAAAGGTCTTGCAATTCTTGTCGGAAGAATTTGTACCCTTAATCTTGTAAGTGTTCGCACCCGCTGTTGCGTCGAATGTCAGAGTCACGTTCTTGCTGACATTAACAGTATTGCCATCGTAGATATCGCAGCCAGCGGTATTAGAGCACGTGGTCGCCTTGAGTGTTGGAACCTTCCCTTGATTCTCGGTCATGATGGTTTCCATAACGAGGCTGGCATTCTTGACATCGGTCTGGGTCGCGGAATTCCATGCGGCCTTGCGCTGGTTCAGGTAGATCGGCACGGCCACTGCGGCGAGGATGCCGATGATGATGACGACCACGAGCAGTTCGACGAGGGTGAAGCCCTTTTCGCCCTTGGCGCGGCGGTTGAGTGCGTTACGTACGCTCTTCATAATGAACCCTTCTTTCCAATTGGAAGGACATACCGTGGGACCGTCCAACTTCGGATGGTCCACAGCGATTCTTCTTTGCGTTATTTCCCCTTGTGGGGGTGGCTGGCTCACATAACCAACAACTCTCAGCGTAGTCGTATTGACATCGTTTGCAGTACCAGATGCAGTGCATCAATCGCACCAATGATGTTTCATCCACCGTTTTCATCACAACCCCGAATCAAACTCTTTCAATACGATTGCATAACCCCTCTTCACACAATCACCACCGTCCGATTCCGTAACATGCGTTGAGTCCGTCGGTCTACCGGTGTATCTCTTCGTCTGAAACGTTTGCCCCGGAATAGTTATATTTTCAATAGTGTTTCAGAAAATATTTTCAGCATGTTTTGACGAAAATTCATCAAAAAACCATTTCCCCCCGGGCATGTCGGGGGTATTTGAAAGTATAGAAAAAGGGCTCCCCCACAAGGGAGAGCCCTTACAGACACCGTCATTCAACGACATTGACTGAAGTCGACCGAAGCACTCGAACCCACATTGCGAGCTGTAAACGATGTCAATGTGTTCGAGGTGACCGGCTTGCCACCCACATACGAACCCGTCACCGGCGAATACCGCACCACGCGCGTACCGCCATCCATGCTGAACAGTTTGTTTTTGAACAGCGAATCATCGGACGTTGAAGCGGTACTGTTGTTCATCACCGCCGTCAACACCGCATGCTCGCTCCACGCTCCCCCCGCACCGGTTGCGTATGGTCTGGTTTTTACCACGACGGAACCATAATCATCAACTCGCCCGCCGGACCACGTGGCCTCTGTGTACTCAATCACAGCGCATTGCCGAATCCCATCGGCATCAGTGGTCACCAAAGTCAACCTGTCACCACTGGCAGCCTCTTCCACACCTTCGGCATTGCGAACATATCGGTCCAGAGCCTGCACCGATGTAGCTATTTCCGTAGCTGATCTGGTGCGGATAGCATCGGCTGTGGTGGAATGCAAATATTGTACGATCGACACCGTGAACATGGTGGAAACAATGGCAAAAATAAACAATGAAACCATCATCTCCACCAGGGTAACGCCGCCTTCACCACGAGCACGCCTACGGAGCGCACGTAATAATCGGCGATTCAGACTGAATCCAGAGTTCTTCTCTTCCATAAGCCGTCCCGCTCCTTCAGGCCCCGATCACATTCAACAGTTCATTGGTGGTATACACGGCCGTTTTGTCTGCGCCAATATTGTCCGACCAGGTGACGCCTACCACCACGCGTACCATCGGCATATACGTTTTCGCCATAAAGGTGAATCCCTTAGTAGGAATGTTGTCCTGACTCAGGATGCTGGATCGCAGCGAGGCGTCAGGAGTACCGTCAAGACCGCTAATGAACGCATGCCCGTCAATACCCAGTTCCGAAGCGGTTCTACAATCCATGGTGCCGCTTTCCCGATAGCACTTCTCAATCACGGTGTTCACCGTATATGTAGTATGTTTGGCGTCTTTGCCCGTGGTAGTGCGCACCGGCTGAATGTACTTGCTCGTATCGGCATCCGGAGTGGCCGTAGCCTCCAAATCCGAGAATTGCGAGGTGATGGCCCCCACTGCCGTGAGATTCGCATGTGCTTTCTTCACATCATCCACACCCATGCCAGGCAGCAAATCCGTGTAATAGGAGGATGACGCAGAAGTATGATCCGCTATCTGTGCGCGCATGCGTTCGATACCATCACTACCCAAAGCAATGGCTGCTGAACGCTGCTGCTGGGCATAAGAAGTACGAATCGCAGTAATCGCGAACTGTGCGGCGGCAAGACCTGTGATGCTCAGCACCACAATCGCCACCAATACCTCAACCAATGTGAAACCCGACTCGCCACGTTTCGGCAATCGTTTGACGTTATGTATTGCAAGCCCTGTCGCGGCATCATTTACCGCCCTACGCCAGCTGTGCTCCATGAGCAGCTCCTTCATGCAGTATCACCCCATCATCGGAGGCAACAGGAAAAATCACCGCAGAAAAGGCGGTGCATGAATATCTGTACTGTATCACGATTCCCTGCCAACGTTTTCACACCCTTCCAAACACCACATGACAATTGGCGTTTCAGTCACAAAGCCGCTAAACTATGCGAGTAGTAGTGCACAACACTGCAATCGTTAGCTCACATGACCATGAACAACTGAACATTCTCAGGCCCGCAAACACCTGTGTTCGCAAAGGGCCATAAGTCATACCGTGCGTTCCGGCGCATGGTCCAGGAGGTCATTATGAGCGACGCCGGTTCGGGAAGCCGTTTCCCTTTCCTCAAGCGCAATCGAAACGACGACACGCCGAGCGATTTCTCACAGCGCATGGATTTGAATTCCCCGGTCACAGGAGAAATCAACCAGATTTTCACGCCGAGCCAGCCACGCCATGCCGCTGCACCCAGCGACGCCACTAGCGACTTTCCCGCCATGCCCACATCCACCGAAGGCATGGACGAAAACACCGAACGCGAATATGCCATGGCGCTAGCTCAAGGCATGAGCCTACCGTTCGTAGACCTCAACGAATACCAAGTAGACAAAGAAGTCATCAGCATGGTGCCGGACGACCTGTGCCGTCGCAACCAGCTGCTGCCATTGTCCATTGTCAACGGACGCATCACCGTGGCCATGGCCAACCCGAAAAACTTCGCCGCCATCGACGACGTGTCCGCCAGCACCGGCATGCCGGTCATTCCCATGGCTGTCTCTTATACACATCTGACGCTGCCG
>ENA-OYXJ01000682-OYXJ01000682.1-human-gut-metagenome-genome-assembly--contig:-NODE-682-length-12630-cov-5.079602_pt1 | contig 12630 bp, 9 predicted proteins | sample MGYA00244843_ERZ653418 | MGnify/ENA primary metagenome ERZ653418 (study PRJEB26926, sample SAMN06164921) | human gut metagenome | biome: ENVO:00009003; feature: ENVO:2100002; material: ENVO:00002003... | reverse complement strand
ATTCTGTTCGCTGCGTGGTATTTTGTCACTCAGCAGAAAGGACCAATCCTGCCGGCGAACCATGCTATCCATCTGTTCGGGAGTATAACCGATGGAATAAAGTCCGCCTATAATGGAGCCCATACTGGTCCCTACCACGTAATCTATAGGGATACCCGCTTCTTCTATAACTTTCAAAGCACCTATATGTGCCATTCCTTTGGCTCCTCCGCCGCTGAGAACAACGCCCACTTTTTTTCGGGGACCAGGTTGGGCCGTTGTGTGAACGGAGATACAAAGTAACCCTGCTGCTATTAACAGGGTCGGGAATTTCATTTTTTTCATTTTACTATAAATCTAGTTTAAGTTAAAAAACAAAAACAGTGCAAAGATGGTCTAATCTTTCAGCTTTCACAAGTGCTGATTGTCATAGATATTGGTCTATTTTGCTGCTGAGGTTTCAAAGATAGGGAATTGTACCGGAAAAAAGAATTTTGTATATCGCTTTTTTGTCGTACCTTTGTCTGTGTAACGAAAAAAAGTATGGATAATTTTGCAGCAATAGACTTCGAGACGGCAAATAATGAACGTACCAGCATATGTAGTGTAGGGGTGGTTATTGTGAGAAATGGTGAGATAGCCGACCGGTTCTACAGCCTCGTTCATCCCGAACCGGATTACTATTTGTATTGGAACACCCGTATTCATGGATTGACACAGGAAGATACTGCCCATGCTCCTGTTTTTTCGGAAGTATGGAAGCAGGTTGCCCCTAAAATAGAGGGGCTTCCGCTGGTTGCGCATAACAAAGCCTTTGATGAGGGGTGTTTGAAAGCCGTGTTCCGTACTTATTGTATGGATTATCCTGATTATGACTTTTATTGTACCTATCAGGCTTCCCGGAAGCTGAAAGGGTTGAGAAACCACCAGTTACATACGGTGGCCGGTTTTTTTGGTTTTGAATTGGAGAATCACCATCATGCGCTGGCTGATGCTGAGGCGTGTGCATGGATTGCCAGACAGATTCTGTGAGTTATAATTAAAGATTTATGATTTCTGAAACCCATGATACAAGAAGATACTTATAAAACCATTACAGACATTGCCGAAGGCATATATACGGAGAAACGGAGTAAATTTATAGCTATTGCCATTCCGGTACGTACCATAGAGGAAATAAAGCAGCATCTTGACACGTATCAGAAGAAATATTACGATGCCCGCCATGTGTGTTACGCTTATATGCTGGGGCATGAAAGGAAGGATTTCAGGGCAAATGATAACGGAGAGCCTTCGGGTACCGCAGGAAAGCCTATTTTGGGGCAAATAAATTCCAATGAGCTGACGGATATCCTTATTATAGTGGTCCGTTACTTTGGAGGTATAAAATTGGGAACCAGCGGACTGATTGTCGCTTACAAGGCCGCCGCTGCCGAAGCAATAGCTGCTGCTGATATAGTGGAAAGAACAGTGGATGAAGAAATCACCGTATCCTTTGAATATCCTTTTATGAATGATATCATGCGCATTGTGAAAGAAGATGAGCCTGCCATCTTGGAGCAATCATATGATATGGATTGCCTGATGAGGCTCCGGATACGTAAATCCATGATGGGAAAACTCCGTGCACGTCTGGAGAAGGTGGAAACTGCCCGTATTATTGAATAACTCTGTCGGTACGTCGATATTTTTGGGGCCATATTCACTGCGTTCACAGCAGATGAGAAGAATACGGAATGTGGCTGTAAAATGTCTTCCCCATATCAAATGAAACATATTTGTAATATGGATGAAATATTACAGATATACCGAACCTATATCTTTGCAGCCGTAAACAAAGAAAGTCACATTAATAAAAATGAGAAATACACTTGTAGCGTCTGCTTTTACAATGCTGAGTATTGCAACTGCTTCCGCACAGCTGACTATTCCTAAAGAATATCTGCCGGAAGTACATGGAACGATCCGCGGTAAATATGAACTTCAAACCACTAACGGAATGCAACGGTTCCAGGTACGTAACGCCCGTGTCAGTCTGGACGGGAAGGTTCTTCCGGTAATTGCTTATAAGGCTGAAATAGACTTGTCCGATGAGGGAAGCATCAAGATGCTGGATGCATATGCCCGCTTTGTTCCCAATGATACATGGAATGTCACACTAGGACAGATGCGTGTGCCTTTCACCATAGACGCTCATCGATCTCCCCACCAACAATATTTTGCCAATCGTTCGTTCATAGCCAAACAGGTGGGGAATGTGCGTGATGTGGGTGCTACCGGAGCTTTCTCTTTAAAGGAGGGACTGCCGTTGAAACTGGAAGGCGGACTGTTCAACGGCTCCGGACTCACCAATCAGAAAGAGTGGCACAACACGTTGAATTATTCTGTTAAGCTTCAATTGATGCCGTGGAAAAATTATAACTTGACTTTGAGTACCCAGAAAATACATCCCGATAAAATCAGCATTTATATGTATGATATCGGTACTTACTACGAGTTTGATAATTGGCATATAGAAGCCGAATACCTTTATAAAACTTATGCGAAAAACTCATTTGATGATGTACATGCTTTCAACGCCTTTGTCAATTACGACTTGTTTATCAAGAAAGGCCTGTTCCGGAAAATTTCATTTCTAGGACGTTATGACAGTATGGGAGATCATAGTAACGGTAATGCGGATGAGGATGGTAAGCTTTACATTACCGATTATTCCCGCCAGCGTGTGACTGGAGGTGTGACATTAAGCTTTGGAAAGGCTTTTCAAGCGGATTTGCGTCTTAATTACGAGAAATATTTCTATGATAAACTATCTTTGGCAAAAGAGTCCGAACAAGACAAGTTTGTGATGGAATTAATGGTACGGTTCTGAAAAAAGCAGGGGAACACTCCCTGCTTTTTTGCTGTTTGTCCTTCTTGTCTTTTCCTTTTCCATCCCTGCCTTTATTCCGGAACTCACCGGCATATCCGTGATATTTCTTCGGGTAACAGGCTTTTCCTCGACAGGCAGTGCGCCTTCTTCTGCCAAGGGGGCAAGTCTATCCCCACCTCTCTTTCATCATATCTTCCAGTTTCAGCAGCTCATCCCTGTATTGTGCAGCTTCTATAAATTCCAGCTTCTTGGCAGCTTCCTGCATCAGTTTCCGGGTACGTTCTATCGTTTTCTCCATCTGTGGCTTGGTCATATACTGAACAATCGGGTCGGCAGCCGTTGTATCGGAAGATGGCTCGATGTATGCCTTGGGGCCTTGAGTGGTTCCGGTAACTTCGTTGCTGTTGTTGCCCAACAAGGCAGCATTCCGCGCACGCTGTATCTGTTTGGGGGTGATTCCATGCTCTTCGTTATATGCCAGCTGTTTTTCACGACGGCGGTTGGTTTCGTCTATCGTTTTTTTCATGCTGTCCGTCATGCGGTCTGCATACATGATTACTTTTCCATTGATATTGCGGGCGGCGCGTCCTGCTGTCTGGGTCAGCGAACGGTGGGAGCGGAGGAACCCTTCTTTGTCTGCATCCAGAATGGCGACCAAAGACACTTCGGGCAAGTCCAGACCTTCACGAAGCAAATTCACACCCACCAGTACATCATAAACGCCCTGACGTAATTCATCCATGATCTTGACGCGTTCCAAAGTGTCCACATCGCTGTGGATGTAGTTGCAGCGGATGTCATTGCGCAGCAGATATTCGGTCAATTCTTCTGCCATGCGTTTGGTAAGCGTGGTCACCAGTACACGTTCTTCTTTCTCGATACGTTGCTGTATCTCTTCCATCAGGTCGTCAATCTGATTCAGACTGGGGCGTACTTCAATTACCGGGTCCAGCAATCCGGTAGGACGGATAACCTGTTCAACGATAATGCCTTCACTTTCCACCAATTCATAATCGGCAGGTGTGGCACTGACATAAATCACTTGTTTGGCCAGTTCCTTGAACTCTTCAAATTTTAGAGGACGGTTGTCAAAAGCCGACTCCATCCGGAAACCATATTCCACCAAATTGGTTTTTCTGGCCCGGTCACCACCATACATGGCACGTATTTGCGGTACGCTGACATGGCTTTCGTCTATTACAATCAGGAAATCATCCGGAAAGAAGTCCAGCAGACAGTAAGGACGGGTACCTGCATTACGCCCGTCAAAGTAGCGGGAATAATTTTCTATGCCCGAACAGTGCCCCAGTTCGCGAATCATCTCCATATCGTATGTCACGCGCTCATAGAGTCGTTTCGCCTCATACATTTTTCCTTCCTCCTCGAATTTGGCCACCTCTTTCGTCAAGTCGTCCTCAATCTGATGAATAGCTCTCAACTGGCTCTCTTTGGTAGTCATAAAAAGATTGGCCGGATAAATTTTGTATTCATCAAAAGTTGCCAGACGGATTCCCGAAACAGGGTCTATCTCTTCAATGGTATCAATTTCATCGTCCCAAAACATAACCCGGAGGAGATTGTCGCTATATGCCAGGTAAATGTCTACCGTGTCACCTTTTACGCGGAAATTCCCGCGATTCAGTTCTATGTCGTTACGCACATACAGGCTGTCCACCAAGCGGCGTAAAAATACATTCCTGTCCAGCAGTTTGCTTTTTTTTATTTCGATTACGTTATTATAGAAATCCGACGGGTTCCCCATACCGTAGATGCAGGACACGGAAGACACCACCACCACGTCCTTCCGTCCCGACAGCAGGGCAGAGGTGGCAGCCAGCCGCAATTTGTCAATCTCTTCATTAATGGCCAGATCCTTTTCTATATAGGTGTCGCTGGACGGCAAGTATGCTTCCGGCTGGTAATAGTCATAATAAGATACATAGTATTCCACAGCATTATTGGGAAAGAAACTCTTGAACTCTCCGTATAACTGGGCTGCCAATGTTTTGTTATGGCTTAATATCAAGGTGGGCTTATTGATGTTTTTAATTACATTTGCAATCGTGAAAGTCTTGCCGGACCCGGTGACCCCCAATAAAGTTTGTGCGGGAACTCCTTCCAGCACCCCTTCGGTCAGCTGGGCGATAGCTTCCGGTTGGTCGCCGGTGGGTTGGTATTCGGAAATCAATTCAAAATTCATAATAGCATGTTTGGTTTAATGAGATGTAAAAATACAGTTATTTCCTTAGATATTATCTATTCATCTCTAAAAAATAGACTCTTGTCGACTTTTTAGCATTTAAAAACATGGAAATATTGCATTATTCGGTGGAAAGGCGTAAATTTGCGCAATTATTTGAATAAGATGAAAAAATATATCATTATAGCTCTTGTCTCCGGTACGGTTCTAACGTCTTGTGGAGAGTATAACAAAGTTTTAAAAAGCACGGACTACGAATACAAGTACGAAGCGGCCAAAAGTTACTTTGGCAAAGGGCAGAATACTAAGGCGGCCACCATTCTGGAGGAATTGATTACCATCATGAAGGGAACGGATAAGGCTGAGGAATCACTTTATATGTTGGGTATGACCTACTATAATCAGGGTGACTTCATCACAGCTTCGCATTATTTCACCACTTATTATAATACTTATCCGCGTGGGGTCTATACGGAACAGGCTAGATATTTTTCAGGAAAAGCATTGTTCCTGGATACTCCGGAACCTCGTTTGGACCAGTCGAGCACCTATAAGGCTATTCAGGAGTTGCAGATGTTTATGGAATATTTCCCTACCAGTAGCCGTCGGCAGGATGCACAGCAAATGATTTTTGATTTGCAGGACAAGCTGGTGATGAAAGACTATCTGGCTGCGAAATTGTATTATGATTTGGGCTCTTATACAGGAAACAGTACTTATAGCACTACCGGTAACAACTATTTGTCTTGCATCGTTACCGCCCAGAATGCTTTGAAAGACTATCCCTATACCAAGATGCGCGAAGATCTTTCTATCCTGGTCTTGCGTGCCAAATATGATATGGCGAAAGCGAGCGTGGAAGAAAAGAAAGAAGAGCGTATGCGTGAAACGATAGATGAATATTATTCTTTCAAGAACGAGTTTCCCGACAGCAAGTATACTAAAGAAGTGGAGAGCATCTACAAGGATGCCAATAAGTACGTAAAAGAATTTAATGAATAAAACTAAATAAGAAATTATGGATTACAAAAAGACAAACGCTCCAAGTAATACTGTTACCCGTGACATGATGGATTTATGTGCAGACACAGGTAACATTTATGAAACTGTTGCTATCATTGGCAAACGTGCCAACCAGATTAGTGTTGAGATGAAGAATGATCTTTCAAAGAAATTGCAGGAGTTTGCCTCATACAACGATAACCTGGAAGAAGTCTTTGAAAATAGAGAGCAGATCGAAATCTCACGTTATTACGAAAAGCTTCCGAAACCGACATTGATCGCTGCTCAGGAATATGAAGAAGGCAAGGTTTATTTCCGTAATCCTGCTAAAGAAAAAGAGAAACTACAGTGATTTTTCATTTGGGGCTGTGCAAAAGGTCTTTACCGCAGGTTACGCAGATCGTTCTATTTTGAAACATGAGTCGTTTCGTGTGGAAACTGTATCAATCTGAGTAATCTGTGGTACATTTTGATGCACCTCACATTATATTAGCCCTGTTATGCTGAACGCAGTGAGGAATCTGATAACCATTCACTTTGTGTTTTCAGGTTTTTCACTGCGTTTAGAATGACGGGTTGTATGATTAAAATTAAAGAGACTATGATACAACGCATTCAATCTGTTTATTTACTTGTTGTTACCATTTTGATTATTATTTGCCTGTGTAGTCCTGTAGGCTCATACATAGGAAGTGATTATAGTGTTTCCGCTTTAACAAATCTGTGTCTTACTATGGCGGATGGTACTAAAGATTATGCTCCATGGGCCTTGTTTGTGATTTTGCTGGTTGTTGCGGTTCTTGCTTTCGGCACTATCTTCTTGTTCAAAAAACGCATGTTGCAAATCCGTCTGACTATTTTCAGCACCATTTTGTTGATCGGGTATTATGCCACATTGGTCACTTTTATTTTTATGTTGAAAGAAGAGTCTATGACATTTTCTCCTTCATGGACTGTGTGTCTGCCGTTGGTTGCCATCATTTTGAATTGGCTTGCCATCCGCGCCATTGGTAAGGATGAGGTATTGGTTAAAGCATACGACCGTTTGAGATAAGCTGAGGGAATTATTATGTATGATATAAAAAGCCTGCAAGATGAATCTTGCAGGCTTTTGTATTATGAGAGAGAGTCCTTTTTTTATTTAGTAATATCTATCAGATAACTCAGCCGTATGCCTATGAATGAATGGGCTGATCTTTCGAAGAAATCTCTTTTCGAGTTCTTGTAAAAGTCGCTCAATCCCATGTAGTAACGTCCTTCCAGCAGGAAATGTCCGATACCGGTACTTACTTCCAGACCGGCGCCGGCTGTGATACCATAATCAAATTTATTCTCCACCTCTTTACCGTGTTCCGGTCTTGTTGTAGAAGTAGTCCAGTTTATCTTTTCGTTGTCACCCAGGAAAAAGCCGATTTGTGGTCCTGCATTGAAAAAGACCTTCACTCCCCGGTTCAATGCATCCTTGCCGAATGCCAGATGTGCCATGAAAGGGATTTCCAGATAATTCATGGTGCGGCTGTAAGAATTGCCGGAATCATCTTCTATCTTTTCGTCCCATCCGCGTTGTGAATAGTTTATTTCCATTTGTACGCCACACATCATCTTGAAATATTTCTCGGACATATATCTCATGGTAACCCCCATAGACATGGTGTTCAAGGTGTTCAGTTTGATTTTCGGGTTGAAGCTGACGGAACTCATGTTCAGACCACCATTGATGCCGACGGCAAAATTATGACGTTCTTCACCCAACTGTGCAGCTGCCGGCAATGCAAAGAGCAATGCCAGTACAAGCAGCCCGAAGTTCTTATACTTTTTCATTATTCAAAATCAAGTTTAATCAGTTCAAAGTCCTTGGTAAAATGAACGAAGAACACTTTACGATTGATAAATCCACCCCAGTTGTTTACGCGTTCAAATTTAAATCCGGTCTGGATAGGGGTGACAGCCACTTTGTCCAGTTTGTCTTCCAGTTTGTTGCCGTATTGGGACAGGCCCTTCAGGAAGAAATATCCTGTATCGAATCCCAGCATACCATATTTAGGGAATGAGTTGAGCATATCCTTGCTGTACCATTTGCGGTAAGCCGATGAGAACTGAACGGCTTCCGGAAATAAATTGTTTGTGTAAAACGAAGAATAGAAATAGGTGTCCAGCTCATAGAAACTGGCCAGATGGTCGTTGGTATAGGTCTGCCATTCCGGATAGCCGAATAACTGCATACGGTAGTCGGGATTGTCACGGGAGGTCACAATCAGTTGTGGTAACAGTTTTATCAATGCCACGTTGGTGCCGGAAGTCGGGATGAATACATTATCCATACTATGGTTCATCGCGCCTTTCAATGATTCCGGAGTAATATTTTCCCCTTTTAATTCGGTAAAAGGAATGCGTTTGGTTTTTAACTCCTCTTTCAGTCCTTTTATAAAATCCACTTTGTCTTTGTCACCATCTTCTGCATCCAGGAAGATAACATTGGCGGTTGTAAACTTGCGGGTAAAATGCTCGTAAACTTCCGAGTACAGATAAGATTGGGGAGTATTTATCTGATAGATGGCGGGATTGCTGAAAACTTCATTCCCTTTGGAGGTAAAAGGTACTACCAGCCGGATATTGTTTTTCTTGGCGAATTCCGCAACCGGTTTCACCTGGTCGGGATAAGCCGGGCCGAAGATAATATCCATGCTCTTCAATTCACTTCTATCCAGAATGTTCTTGATGGAAGAAGTATTGTTATGGGTATCGTATGAGTACAGGTCGATGGATACTCCTTTTTCCTTCAAGCTGTCTACTGCCATCAGGAAGCCTTCATAGTATTCCACCATACGTGTCTGTTCGTCACGGTTGCCCTTGCCGTCTGTCATGAATGGCAGCATTACGGCAGCTTTGATGGTAGATATTTTGCGTGCCTCCTTCTTGCTTTCATTAAACAGCTGGTCGTCCGTGGGGATTACGGCAGGCGTATTATCCACAGGCGTTTCAGTCTTTGTATCCTTAGGATATGGAATACAAAGGAATCTTCCTTTTTTCAGTTTTTCGGTACGCAACTCAGGATTGGCGGCAATCAGTTCGGCTTCTGTAATGCCATACAGGCGGCTGATGCTGAATATCGTTTCCTTGCGTTCCACTTTATGCATATCCCTGCAATTGGGTTTCAGTGGGGTGGAAGTGGTGGCCGGTCTGATAGTCTGTGCGGCTTTCACCTCGTTCATGATTATCTCCTCGCTGTCCGTCACCTTGGCGGGAATTACGATAACCTGTCCGATACGGAAATTCTCCGCGCTCAGTCCGGGATTTGCCTGGCAGATGCGTTGTGCGGTTACTCCATAGCGTTGTGTCAGCTTGTACAAGGTTTCACCCGACTGGATGGTATGGAACATCTGCTGTTCCGTTCCGATGTTCTTTTGTGGAATCTTCAATGTTTCACCGGTTTTAATTTTCTGGTCGCTGCCGGGGTTCATTTTAACGATATCACCGGTAGTGACATTATACATGCTGGCTATGGAATAAAGACTTTGCCCTTTGGTAATGGTGTGCAGGAAATAGCCGGAAGACTGTGTTTGAGCCATCATTCCGGTGCTGCTGGCAGACAAGGCTGCGATAAGATATAATGCTCGAATAAATTTCATTTGCAGTGTGTTGATTAAACTGAGTGGCAAAAGTACAAAAAAAACTGTTTTATTCACATTATATAGAAAGAATAGAAAATATTATTAGGCTTTTTAATTAAATATTTCGTCGGGAAGCATTAATTTTGCAAAGATTACGCAGAGTAAGAAGATTATGAGTGAAGAAAAAGAACTGATTAATGTATACGGTGCCCGTGTACATAACTTGAAAGATATAGATGTTGAAATTCCACGGAACAGCCTGACGGTGATAACCGGATTGAGCGGAAGCGGTAAATCGTCTTTGGCATTCGATACCATCTTCGCCGAAGGGCAGCGGAGATACATTGAGACCTTTTCCGCATATGCCCGTAATTTCCTGGGAGGGTTGGAGCGCCCGGATGTGGATAAGATTACAGGACTCAGCCCGGTAATTTCCATCGAACAGAAAACGACAAACAAGAATCCCCGCTCTACCGTGGGGACTACGACAGAGATATACGATTATCTCCGTTTGCTCTATGCCCGTGCAGGAGTTGCTTATTCTTATCTTTCGGGAGAGAAAATGGTGAAATATACCGAGGAACAGATCATCGGCCTGATTCACCGGGATTATCAGGGTAAGAAGATATTCATGCTTGCCCCGTTGGTACGTACCCGCAAGGGGCATTACAAAGAACTTTTCGAACAAGTGCGCAAGAAAGGTTATCTGTATGTCCGCGTGGACGGCGAGGTGCGCGAAATTGTACACGGCATGAAGTTGGACCGTTACAAGAACCACGATATCGAAGTCGTGATAGACAAGCTGGTCGTATCGGAAAAGGACGACAAACGGCTGAAACAGAGCGTTGCCACTGCCATGCAGCAGGGTGAGGGGCTGATTATGATTTATGATGCCGATACCCGGGAGGTGCGCCATTACAGTAAGCGGTTGATGTGTCCTGTCACCGGACTGTCTTATAAAGAGCCTGCCCCTCATAATTTCTCGTTTAACTCTCCGCAGGGAGCCTGCCCCCGTTGTAAGGGGCTGGGGTATGTGAATCTGATTGATGTGGACAAAGTGATTCCCGACAGGAATCTTTCCATTCACGAAGGAGCCATCGCTCCTTTGGGCAAATATAAAAATGCCATGATTTTCTGGCAGATAGAGGCCCTGCTTGAAAAATATGATTTTACGATCAAGACACCGGTCAAGGATATGCCGGATGATGCGATAGACGAAATACTCTATGGCTCGGATGAGCGTATCAAGATAAAGAGCACCTTGATTCATACCTCTTCCGATTACTTTGTAACTTATGAAGGGATTGTGAAGTACATCCAGATGATGCAGGAGAAAGATGCGTCGGCCACTGCCCAGAAGTGGGCGGAACAGTTTGCCAAGACCGATGTCTGTCCCGAATGCAAGGGCGCGCGCCTGAACAAGGAGGCGTTGCATTTCCGTATCCACGACAAGAACATCTATGAACTGGCAAGCATGGATATCAACGAACTGTATGACTGGCTGCAACAGGTCGATCCTTTTCTGGAAGACAAGCAGCGCATGATTGCCGCCGAGATTTTGAAGGAGATCCGTACCCGTCTTAAGTTTCTGTTGGATGTGGGACTGGATTATCTTTCACTGAACCGCACCTCGGTATCCCTTTCGGGAGGCGAGAGCCAGCGCATCCGTCTGGCAACTCAAATCGGCTCCCAGCTGGTGAACGTGCTTTATATTCTGGATGAACCGAGTATCGGATTGCACCAACGGGACAACCTCCGCCTTATCAACTCCTTGAAGAAGTTGCGTGACACAGGTAACTCTGTCATCGTGGTGGAGCATGACAAGGATATGATGCTGGCGGCAGACTATGTGGTTGATATGGGACCGAAGGCAGGCCGTTTGGGTGGGGAAGTAGTATTCCAAGGAACTCCGAAACAAATGCTTCAGACAGAAACACTTACCTCTAAGTACTTAAACGGACAGATGAAGATAGAGATACCGGCCGAACGCCGTCCCGGTAACGGGAAATCCTTATGGCTGAGAGGGGCGAAGGGAAACAACCTGAAGAATGTGGATGTGGAATTTCCTTTGGGAAAACTCATTTGCGTCACAGGGGTGTCCGGCAGTGGCAAATCCACGCTGATAAACGATACCTTGCAGCCCATCCTGTCACAGCATTTCTACCGTTCTTTGCAGGAACCTCTGCCCTATGACAGTGTGGAGGGACTGGACTATATAGATAAGGTGGTGAATGTAGACCAGTCGCCGCTGGGCAGGACACCGCGTTCCAATCCGGCCACCTATACAGGAGTATTCTCGGATATCCGGAATCTGTTTGTCGGTCTGCCCGAAGCGAAGATCCGTGGCTATAAGCCGGGGCGTTTCTCGTTCAATGTAACCGGAGGACGCTGCGAGGCTTGCGGCGGTAACGGATACAAGACTATCGAAATGAATTTCCTGCCCGATGTGCTGGTACCTTGCGAGGTTTGTCACGGCAAACGATATAACCGCGAGACGCTGGAAGTGCGCTATAAGGGTAAATCCATAGCCGATGTACTGGACATGACCATCAATCGTGCTGTAGAGTTCTTTGAGAATGTGCCTCAGATTCTGAATAAAATCAAAGTGCTGCAAGAGGTGGGGTTAGGATATATTAAACTGGGACAGCCCTCCACCACCTTGTCGGGCGGAGAGAGCCAGCGTGTGAAACTGGCTACGGAACTGTCCAAGCGTGATACCGGCAAAACGATGTATATTCTGGATGAGCCTACTACCGGGCTTCATTTCGAAGATATCCGTGTGCTGATGAATGTACTGAACAAACTGGTGGAGAAAGGCAATACCGTTCTGGTTATCGAACATAACCTGGACGTGATCAAACTGGCGGATTATATCATCGATATGGGTCCCGAAGGCGGAAGGGGCGGAGGACAGGTGCCTGTCTCTTATACACATCTCCGAGCCCACGAGACGGAGCTACATCTCG
>ENA-OYXJ01000679-OYXJ01000679.1-human-gut-metagenome-genome-assembly--contig:-NODE-679-length-12666-cov-5.229879_pt1 | contig 12666 bp, 10 predicted proteins | sample MGYA00244843_ERZ653418 | MGnify/ENA primary metagenome ERZ653418 (study PRJEB26926, sample SAMN06164921) | human gut metagenome | biome: ENVO:00009003; feature: ENVO:2100002; material: ENVO:00002003... | reverse complement strand
TCCGTCTCGTGGGCTCGGAGATGTGTATAAGAGACAGGAGCAGGCGATCCGCGAAAGCAATGAGGAAGATATCGAGCATTTTTTTGCCACTGCAAAGGAATACCGTGATCAGCTCTTTTCGGATGACAGTAAGTAAGCATTTGAACCAGACTGCCACAGTGTGCTATACATAGAAAGGATCTTTCATTGATTATGGAAAATATATTAGAGGGTTTAAATCCCCAGCAGAAGGAAGCGGTAGAACATTTCAAGGGACCTCTCCTGATTCTTGCAGGTGCCGGTTCCGGTAAGACAAGAGTTCTGACACACCGGATTGCATATCTGATTGACCACTACGATGTGAACCCATACCATATTCTGGCACTGACCTTCACCAACAAGGCTGCCGGCGAGATGCGCGAGCGTGTCGATCAGATCGTAGGCTTCGGTGCTGAAAATATCTGGGTCAGCACCTTCCACTCTACCTGCGTCCGCATTCTGCGCCGCTACATTGAGGTGCTCGGCTATAAACGCAGCTTTACGATCTACGATGCCGATGACCAGCGTGCTCTGATGCGTGAGATCATTAAGTATCTTGATCTTGACCCTAAGAAGTATAAGGAACGTGCCTTCTTAAATGTCATCTCCAACGCCAAAGACGAGCTGATCGGTCCCGAAGATTACGCCGCACGCGCACAGGGCGACGGTATGCGCGAGATCTACGCCAGAGCCTATCAGGAATACGAAAAGCGTCTCCACGATGCCAATGCACTTGACTTTGATGATCTCATCTGCAAAACGATCCAGATGTTCCAAGAGAACAGAGACATTCTCTCCTATTACCGGAACCGTTTCCGCTACATTCTGGTGGACGAGTATCAGGATACCAACACGGCACAGTTTAAGCTGATCAGTCTTCTGGCAAGTACTCCTTCCGACGATGGCGGTGTGGAACACAATCTCTGCGTTGTCGGTGACGATGACCAGTCGATCTACAAATTCCGTGGTGCCAATATCATGAACATCCTGAATTTCGAGCAGGAATATCCGGACACGCGTGTAATCCGTCTGGAAGAAAACTACCGCTCCACCCAGAATATTCTGGATGCCGCCAATGCCGTGATCCACAACAATACAAAGCGTAAGGAGAAGGCTCTCTGGACAAGGAAGGACAAGGGCGATTCCATTTACTATTCACAGTTTGAAAATGAATACGAGGAGGCAGAATCCGTTTCCTCTGCGATTGCCCACGCCGTCAGTAACGGCAAGGCTGATTATAAGGACTTTGCCATCTTATACCGCACCAATGCACAGTCCCGTGTATTTGAGGAGAAGCTGATCAACTATAACATTCCATACCGCATCGTCGGTGCCGTTAATTTCTATCAGCGCAAGGAGATCAAGGATATCCTCGCCTACCTCAGAACGATTGAAAACGGCATGGATGATATATCTGCAAAGCGTATTATCAACGTGCCAAAGCGCGGCATCGGTCTGACCACGATCGATCGCGTCAGCAATTATGCGATCATACACGGCACCAGCTTTTACAGTGCCCTGCAGGATTATGAATACATCGAAAATATCGGCAGAAGTGCCGCAAAGCTCGGCAGCTTCGTTGGTCTGATCGAATCCTTCCGCACGAATCTGGAAGATCCGGACTATTCGATCGAACAGCTCATCCGTGACGTTGTTGAGCAGTCCGGCTATGAAGCGATGCTTGCCGAGGATGACAGCGAAGAATCCCAGGCGAGACTGGAAAATATCGAGGAGCTTATTAACAAGGCTGCCTCCTACGAGGAGGATCACGAGGAAGAAGGTGCCACTCTGGGCGGCTTTCTGGAGGAGGTTGCCCTCGTCGCAGATATCGACAATGTGGATGACAGCACGGATATCGTCCTTCTCATGACGCTCCACAGCGCCAAGGGACTTGAGTTTCCGTATGTCTATCTGGTCGGCATGGAGGACGGCATCTTCCCGGGTGCCATGGCCGTGTACGGCGAGGATCCCGATCAGGCAGCCGAAGAGATGGAGGAGGAACGACGCCTGTGTTACGTCGGCATCACCCGTGCCATGAAAAAGCTCTCCCTAAGCTGTGCCCGCAGCCGTTTCCGCAACGGAGAGCATCAGTTTAACCGTCCATCCCGCTTTATCAGCGAGATTCCTCGTTACCTGCTGCATGCAGGCAGCAACTCTTCTACCGCCTCCTCCGGCGGAGTCAGTGCCGCTGAGTTTTTAAAGCATCAGCCGGGCGGCTCCTTCTCCTTCGGTGCCGGGACCGGCAGCTCTTCCACGCGAAGATCCGGTTCTGCGCGCTCCAATACGGGAGGCTACGGAACCGGCACCTGGAATCCTGCAATGGAACAGCGCACAAAGCAGGCAGGTCATGCCCGCGGCAAGAGCGGACTTGATCTGCTTGCCGGAAACCCGATGATCTCCAAAGGCTTTGGAGGCTCTTACAAAACACCTTCTGCCAAGTCATCCTCTGCCGCAGGCAACTCCCAGACGCTCTCCTACAGCGAAGGAGACCGTGTCCGCCATATGCGCTTCGGCGAGGGCAGTGTACAGAAGATCACGCCGAGCGGAGCCGACTTTGAAGTGACCGTTGCCTTCGACAATGGCAACACCCGAAAAATGCTTTCTTCGTTTGCAAAGCTAAAAAAGGTATGATATAATGATCCTCAGAGAAAAACAAGCGGATGCGAAGCAGACATTTGTTTTTCTGGGATCATTAACTCACAAAAAGCCTGCACCGCAGGCAGAAAAGCTCCGAAGGAGCGGTTTTGTGAGTTTTAGCAGCGGAAATAATGAATATAATGATCCTCAGAGAGAAACAAGCGAACAGGAGGTATTTTATGATGAATAATTCAAAACTGGAAGAACTTTTAAACACTGCACGTATCAACGAACTTCTTCACAAAAAGGAATTAGAAGAGAAGAATAAAAACGGTATCATAATCGCACTTGCCATCATCGGCGCAATTGCAGCAGTCGCAGCGATCGCTTATGCAGTTTACCGTTATTTTACACCGGATTATCTCGATGATTTCGACGATGATTACGAGGATGACTTTGATGATGATTATATCGAGTTTTCCGACAGCAAGCCGGAGGCTGAGAACTAATCAGACAACGCGTCGGAATAGACGACAGACAATGCCAAACCGAAATGGATTTCCATTTCGGTTTGTTTTTGCAAACATATGAGACACAGGGGACGGTGTACTGCCTGCTCTCCCATCGTCTAACGAATATACATGCAGTACAGAAATGAGGATAATATGAAGCTTTGGGGCGGACGTTTTACCAAGGAAACCAATCAACTTGTACACAATTTCAACGCATCACTTTCCTTTGACCAGAAGTTTTATCATGAGGACATTCAGGGAAGCATCGCTCATGTAACTATGCTTGCCGATCAGGGTATCCTCTCCCATGAGGACAAGGACAGCATTATTCAGGGACTCAAGGGAATCCGTAAGGATCTCGACGAAGGAAAGCTTGAATTTACGGCAGAGCATGAGGACATTCACAGCTTCGTGGAAGCTCATCTGATCGAGCGCATCGGAGACGCCGGCAAACGTCTTCATACCGGCAGAAGCCGTAATGATCAGGTAGCGCTTGATATGAAGCTATACACACGCCATGAGATTGAGGAAATGAACGATCTGTTAAAGAGTCTTTTGGAAAGCATCCTGCGCATCATGAAGGAGAACCTTCATACGATCATGCCGGGATTTACACATCTGCAAAAGGCGCAGCCGATCACTCTGGCACATCATATGGGTGCATATTTTGAGATGTTCAAAAGAGACCGTTCCCGTCTTTCCGATACCTTAGAGCGTATGAACTACTGCCCGCTCGGCTCCGGTGCACTTGCCGGCACAACATATCCGCTCGACCGTGATGAGACCGCAAAGCTGCTTGGCTTTACCGGTCCGACACTCAACAGTATGGATTCCGTTTCCGACCGTGATTATCTGATTGAGTTTTTGAATGATATGTCCATTATCATGATGCATCTTTCCCGCTTCTGCGAGGAGATCATCACCTGGAATACCAATGAATATCAGTTTGTCGATATCGACGACTCCTACTCCACCGGCAGCAGCATCATGCCACAGAAGAAAAACCCGGATATTGCCGAGCTTGTCCGTGGCAAGACCGGTCGTGTATACGGTGCACTGATGTCTCTTCTGACCACCATGAAGAGCCTGCCTCTCGCATACAACAAGGATATGCAGGAGGATAAGGAATTTGTCTTTGATGCGATCGATACGACAAAGGGATGTATCGTTTTATTCCACGGTATGCTTGATACCATGACCTTCCGTAAGGACCGCATGCGTGCCAGCGCAGAGGGCGGCTTTACAAATGCAACAGATGCCGCAGACTATCTGGTAAACCACGGTGTTCCATTCCGTGATGCACACGGCATTATCGGTCAGCTTGTACTCTACTGCATCGACAAGGGCATTTCTCTTGGCGAGATGAGTCTTGATGAATACAAGGCGATCAGCCCGGTATTCGAGGAGGATATCTACGATGCGATCTCTATGGAGACCTGTGTCAACAAGAGAAATACGATCGGCGCTCCGGGTCCGGATGCCATGGCAAAGGTGATCGACACCTACGAGAAATATCTCGCAGAATAATAATGTTTAACGCAAAGAGGTATGCTTTCAAAAAGCATACCTCTTTTTAGGGTATAGAAAAATGCTCGCAATGTGGTGGGAAGCAAGGGCAAAACGCTGGTTTTGCCCTTTTTTAGTATAGGAATAAGATCCGGAGCTTGCCGCATTTCTTATCCCGCAAGCCCTGTTCCAAGCTTTCCGGTATATAACTGATAATACTTGCCCTGCTGCTCGATCAACTGGTCGTGCGTTCCTCTCTCAATGATTCTTCCCTGTTCCAGAACCATGATACAGTCACTGTTCTTAACTGTGGAAAGACGATGTGCGATTACAAAGGTCGTTCTTCCCTTCATCAGCCGGTCCATACCATCCTGGACAAGCTTCTCGGTACGGGTATCGATCGAGCTTGTCGCCTCATCTAAGATCAGTGCCGGCGGATCTGCGATCGCTGCTCTGGCAATCGCAAGAAGCTGTCTCTGTCCCTGACTTAAATTGCCACCGTCACCGGTCAGAACCGTATCATAGCCCTGCGGCAGATGACGGATAAACGAATCTGCATTGGCAAGCTTTGCTGCTGCCACAATCTCCTCATCGGTTGCATCCAGCTTTCCGTAGCGGATATTATCGCGGACCGTTCCGGTAAACAGGTGTGTATCCTGCAGAACGATTCCCAGAGAATGACGAAGATCCTCTTTCTTGATCTTATTGACATTGATCCCGTCAAAACGGATCTTTCCGTCCTGAATATCATAAAAACGGTTGATCAGGTTTGTGATCGTTGTCTTACCGGCTCCGGTAGCTCCTACAAATGCAATCTTTTGTCCCGGCTTCGCATACATTTCCACATCGTGCAGAATGATCTTATCATCATTATAACCAAAATCCACATGATCAAAGACAACCTCGCCGCGAAGCTTCTGATAGGTCACGGTATCATTATCCTTATGATAATGCTTCCATGCCCACACACCGGTTCTCTTCTCGCTCTCCGTGATCGTTCCGTCCGCTGCCTCGTTGGCACGTACAAGCTCGACATAGCCGTCATTAACCTCCGGCTTCTCATCCAACAGCTCAAAGATACGATCTGCGCCGGCAAGTGCCATAACGATACTGTTTAACTGCATGCTGACCTGATTGATCGGCATACTGAAGGATTTGTTGTAGTTCAGGAATGCCACAAGACCACCTACGGTAAAACCGCCGATCTTATTGAAGGCTAAAATTCCTCCGATCATGGCACAGAGCACATAGCTGACATTTCCAAGCTGTGCATTGATCGGTCCCATGACGTTGGCAAAGGTATTGGCATTGTCCGCGCTGTGGAAAAGCTCATCGTTCAATGCATTAAACTCATCGATGCTCTCCTGCTCACGGCAGAATACCTTGACAACCTTCTGTCCGTTCATCATCTCCTCAATGTGACCGTTTACCTTACCCAGATCTCTCTGCTGCTGGATGAAGTATGTACCGGAAAGACCTGCCACCTTCTTGGTAACGATCAGCGTTACTCCAACCATAACCAGCGTAACCACGGTCAACGGAACATTGATGATCAGCATTGCCGCAAGCACACTGATGATCGTGATCAGACTGGAGAAAAGCTGTGTCATACTCTGACTGATCATCTGACGGAGTGTATCAATATCATTGGTGTAGATTGACATGATATCACCGTGAGAATGTGTATCAAAGTATTTGATCGGCAGGGACTCCATATGAACAAAAAGCTCATCACGAAGCTTTCTTAAGGTTCCCTGTGTGACATTAACCATCAATCTGTTATAAGCCCAGGTTGCAAAAACACCAACGCCGTAAATACATGCGACCTGAATAATCTTGTGCAAAAGCGGCGTAAAGTTCTTCTCCTTTGCGTGAAGCAAAGGTGTGATATAATCATCGATCAGCGATTTGGTAAACATAGTTCCCTGTACATTTGCAAGCACGCTGACAATGATCAGGATCAGCACCAGCACCATGTACACACCATAACTCTTACCGATATATTTCAAAAGACGTTTTATCGTCTGTCCGGGATGCTCTAACTTTGCCTTCGGTCCCATCCCTCTTCGTCCGCCGGGTCCTTTTGGTCCACGCGGTTTCTGTGAACGGTTTTCTACCATTTCTCATTCCACCTTTCTATCTATCCTGTCCCAACAGGTACATTTCCGATTTACGAAACCAGCTGTTACATTTCATCGAAATCTCCGCTGCCAGAGGTCTGAGATTCGTATACATCACGATAGATCTCATTATTCTCCATCAGCTCATCATGTGTTCCGTATCCGTTGATCGTTCCGTTTTCCATCACAATAATATGATCGGCATTCTGAATGCTGGAAACACGCTGTGCAATGATCAGCTTCGTTGTACCCGGAATCTCCTCCGCAAATGCCTTGCGGATCTTTGCATCTGTGGATGTATCCACCGCACTTGTGGAATCATCTAAGACAAGAACCTTCGGCTTCTTTAAGAGTGCTCTTGCAATACAAAGTCTCTGCTTCTGTCCACCGGATACATTCGTACCACCCTGCTCGATATAAGTGTCATATCCCTTTGGCAGCTTCTCAACAAACTCGCTGGCGCAGGCAAGATCACAGGCATGCATACATTCCTCTCTCGTTGCCTCCTTATCACCCCAGCGGAGATTGTCAAGGATTGTTCCGGAGAACAGTACATTATTCTGTAAAACAACGGCAACCTGATTCCGGATCACGTCGATGTCATATTCACGGACATCTCTGCCGCCGACTATAACGCTTCCGTCCGTCACATCATAAAGACGGCTAAGCAAAGAAACAAGACTTGATTTACCGCTTCCGGTTCCTCCGAGAATACCGATCGTCTCACCGGATTTGATCGATAAGTTGATATCCTTAAGTACCGGCTCCCTGGCATCCTTCTTGTAGCTGAAGTCCACATGTCGAAACTCAATGGAACCATCTGCCACTTCCATAACCGGATCCTCCGGATTTGTGATATCCGGCTTCTCATTTAATACCTCAGCCACACGTCTCGCACTTGCCACACTCATGGTAACCATAACAAAGATCATGGAGAGCATCATCAGATTCATCAGAATGTTCATGCAATAAGTAAGAAGCTGGGAAAGCTGACCTGTTGTCAGAGAAGAAGCAACGATCATATGTGCTCCCATCCAGCTGATCACAAGAATACAGGTATATACGGCAAACTGCATGATCGGCATATTCAGGCAGATCATTGCCTCCGCCTTTGTAAACAGACGGCATACATTGCCACTTGCTTTTGTAAACTTCTCTTTCTCATGGTCCTCACGGACATATGCCTTTACAACACGGATTGCAGATACATTCTCCTGCACACTCTCATTTAAGTCATCGTACTTCTTAAAAATACTGTTGAAATATTTGGTTGTTCTTGTCAGAAGCACAGCAAGAATTGCTCCCAGGATCAAAACCGCAATGAGATACACGGTGGCAATCCTTGTGTTTACTGCAAAAGACATCACCATGGCGCAGATCAGACTGAACGGTGCGCGCATACACATACGCAACAGCATCTGATATGCATTCTGAATATTGGTGACATCGGTTGTCAGTCTCGTAACAAGACCGGCTGTGCTAAATTTATCAATATTGGAAAAGCTGAATGTCTGAATGTTTTCATACATTGCTTTTCGCAGGTTTTTCGCAAAGCCTGTGGAGGCTTTTGCACCGTACTTACCGCCCATAAATCCACAGAAAAGACTGAAGCATGCTGCAAGCAGCATTAATGCTCCCATTTTATAAATGTGTCCGGCATCTCCTACCGAAACACCGTTGTCAATGATCGACGCCATCATCATCGGAATGATCGTCTCCATGATGACTTCGAGGATCATAAAGATCGGCGTTGCAATCGACACCTTTTTGTATTCCTTGATCTGTGATGCTAATGTCCTGATCATAGTCAGAAATCCCTCCTTTTTCTCTCATCCTGCTGCCACTTTGTGTTGTCATTGATATTATGCGCAACGCGTTCCAGATAGTCCTTAAACTGCTCCAGCTCCCGGGTGGTAAACCCCTCCACCAGAAGCTTCTCAAACTCTGCGATCTCTCCTTCGATCTGCCGGTGTATCTCTAAAACCTTCGGCGTCAGCGTCAGCTTCTTTAATCTGGCATCATAATCTACCGGGGAACGCATTATCAGACCCTTGGAAACCATCTGATCCACTGCCTTTGATACATTTGATCTGGTCATGGCAAGAGCCTTCTCCACATCCTTCTGAAACACATCCTCCTGCTGATGATCCAGCATATAATGGATGATCCAGCTGTCCATTCTGGAGAGCTTCTCTCCCGGCATGCCGGCGATACGCAGATCAATGCTTCTCCGGATCAGATTAGAAACACAGTTGATCTGCATACCAACCGCTCCATCCTTCTTCATCGGCTCTTCCTCCCTTCTGTATGTATTGTTTTCCTGTTTTAAATACATTGTTGAAAAGTAGATTGTTTCCATTTCAACAATGGGCGTGATTTTTATTATAGACAAAAAAAAGATAAAGTCAATAGACTTTATCTTTTTTTAAGGATTGTGAAATACTGATCACAATTTATTTCGCAACGATATTAACAATTCTGCCCGGAACATAGATTTCCTTAATGATATTCTTGCCCTCAAGCTTGTCTGCGATCGTCTCTTTTGCCTTTGCAAGCACATCTTCCTTGGCATCATCCTTGCCAATGCTCAATGTTGCACGGGTCTTTCCATTGATCTGGACAGCAATCTCAACTGTAGACTCTACTGTCTTTGCCTCATCATACTCCGGCCATGCAGTCTGATATACATGACCCTCTCCGCCGATCATTTCCCACAGCTCCTCTGTGATATGAGGTGCAACCGGATTTAACAGAGTAAGAAGTGTCTTATACTCGCCCTTTGTCACTGCATTCTTCTTGTAGAAGTCATTGATCAGTGACATCATTGCTGCGATTGCTGTGTTGTATTTCAGATTCTCGAAATCAAGACTTACCTTCTTGATTGCCTGATGCATCTTTGTCTCCATGTCAGAAGAGTATCCTTCCTCATCTGTCATGATCGTCTGCAGCTTCCATACACGCTCCAGAAAACGGCGGCAGCCCTTTACTCCGTCCTCTGACCAGGATGCACTCAGATCAAAGGCTCCGATAAACATCTCATAGGTACGCAGTGTATCTGCACCGTATGCCTGAACGATATCATCCGGATTTACTACGTTTCCACGGGACTTACTCATCTTCTCACCGTTCTCTCCGAGGATCATTCCATGGGAGGTACGACGCTGATATGGCTCCTTGGTTGGTACGATTCCCTGATCGTACAGGAACTTATGCCAGAAACGGGAGTACAGAAGATGGAGTGTTGTATGCTCCATACCACCGTTATACCAGTCTACCGGCAGCCAGTATTTCAGTGCTTCCTTGCTTGCCAGTGCCTCCGTATTGTGTGGATCGGTGTAGCGCAGGAAATACCATGAGGAACCGGCCCACTGCGGCATGGTATCTGTCTCTCTCTTTGCCGGACCGCCACAACACGGACATGTTGTGTTGACCCATTCTGTCATAGCTGCGAGTGGAGACTCCCCGTTATCGGTCGGCATGTAGCTGTCCACCTCTGGAAGCAGCAATGGAAGCTCGCTCTCATCGAGCGGCACATAACCACACTTCTCGCAATGTACGATTGGAATTGGTTCACCCCAGTATCTCTGTCTGGAGAATACCCAGTCACGCAGCTTATAGTTTACTTTACGGTTACCGATTCCCTTTTCCTCCAGGAAATCCTTCATTTTCTCTTTGGCTTCTGTTACTTCCAGACCATCGAGGAAGTCAGAGTTGATCATCTTACCGGTTGCCACATCCGTAAATGCAGCCTCGTTGATATCAACAGGACCCTCCTTGCCTTCTACAACCTGAATCATCGGAAGATCAAACTTCTTTGCGAACTCCCAGTCACGGGTATCATGAGCAGGTACTGCCATGATCGCACCGGTACCATAGGACATCAGAACATAATCGGAGATCCATACCGGAATCTCCTTGCCGTTTACCGGATTGACTGCACTCAGACCACCAAGGATCACACCTGTCTTATCCTTTGCAAGCTCAGTACGCTCAAAATCAGACTTTCTTGCTGCCATCTCACGGTACTTCTGGATCTCATCCCAGTTTGTGATCTCATCCTTATACTTATCGATCAGCGGATGCTCCGGAGAGATAACCATATAGGTTGCTCCAAACAGCGTGTCCGGACGCGTTGTATAGACACGAAGCTTCTCGTCCTTATCCTTCAGGCAAAAATCAACCTCAGCTCCCTCAGAACGTCCGATCCAGTTCTTCTGGGAAACCTTAACCTTCTCAATATAATCTACATCGTCCAGATCCTTGATCAGCTTATCTGCATATTCTGTAATCTTTAACATCCACTCGCTCTTTACCTTGCGGACAACCGGTGCACCACAACGCTCACAGACACCGTTGACAACCTCCTCGTTGGCAAGACCAACCTTACATGAGGTACACCAGTTGATCGGCATCTCCTTCTTATATGCAAGACCTGCATTAAACAGCTTTAAGAAGATCCACTGTGTCCACTTATAATAATCCGGATCCGTCGTATTGATCTCACGATCCCAGTCAAAGGAATATCCGAGTGACTGAAGCTGTCCCTTAAAACGTGCTACGTTATTCTTTGTAACAATCTTCGGGTGGATATGGTTCTTGATCGCGTAGTTCTCTGTCGGCAGACCAAACGCATCCCAGCCCATCGGGAATAATACATTGTAGCCCTGCATTCTTCTCTTACGGGAAACGATATCAAGAGCGGTGTAAGGTCTTGGATGACCTACATGAAGTCCCTGACCGGATGGATATGGGAACTCAACCAAAGCATAAAATTTCGGTTTTGAGTAATCCTCAGAAACCTTAAATGCTTTCTCCTCCTCCCAGATTTTCTGCCATTTCTTTTCCACCGTATGGTGATTGTACATTTCTGCCATGATAATCCTCCAATTCTACATTTATTACAATCTTAATGTGTACTGTATCTCAGATCAGATAAAAGCCGATCCATCCAAACAAAACTGCTATGACTGCTCCTGCTGCCACATCCTTCGGAAAATGCACTCCCGTGATCACCCGAAAAACTGCCAGTGCCACGCCACAAGATCCTGTGGCAATGCCAAGCGGCAGATTGATCCAGAATACGGCTGCTGCAATGATCATGTTTGAAAAAACATGACGGCTCGGAAAGGAATTTGCCTTTGTATCCTTATTCAAAAGCGGCGTAAAGTCATAAATTTCGTACGGACGTTTTGCACCAACCACCTTTCGAAACAGTGTGACAATCACAAAGCCAACCACCGGCACCAGGATAAACCGGATCAGCCGCCCGTCCCGTCCAACCAACAGAAACGCCGCCATCACACAGTATATGGCTGCCGTCACCGCTGTCAGTGCACGAACCATCAGCCGTACCGATCCAACTCCTATATTCCTCTCTGTCCAATCCATACATTTCTGATAACTATTCTTCGTCATTCGATTCCTTTATTCCAATAGAAAGCTCTTCTAACTGCTTCTCATCGACTCTGGATGGAGCCTCTGTCATGAGGCAGGATGCATCCTTTACCTTCGGGAAGGCGATCACGTCACGGATGCTGTCCTGCTTTGCCATCAGCATAACAAGACGATCCAGACCATATGCCAGTCCTGCATGTGGCGGTACACCATACTTGAATGCATTCATCAGGAAACCAAACTGCTCATACGCAGACTCCTTGGTAAATCCAAGTGCCTCAAACATTCTCTCCTGAATGTCATCCTGATGGATACGGATGGAACCTCCACCGATCTCGGTACCATTTAACACGATATCGTAAGCTCTCGCACGAACCTTACCTGGCTCTGTCTCGAGAAGATCCAGATCCTCCTCCATCGGCATTGTAAACGGATGATGCATTGCCACATAGCGCTGCTCCTCCTCCGAATACTCAAACTGAGGGAACTCTGTTACCTGTCTCTTATACACATCTCCGAGCCCACGAGACGGAGCTACA
>ENA-OYXJ01000672-OYXJ01000672.1-human-gut-metagenome-genome-assembly--contig:-NODE-672-length-12821-cov-5.614836_pt1 | contig 12821 bp, 13 predicted proteins | sample MGYA00244843_ERZ653418 | MGnify/ENA primary metagenome ERZ653418 (study PRJEB26926, sample SAMN06164921) | human gut metagenome | biome: ENVO:00009003; feature: ENVO:2100002; material: ENVO:00002003... | reverse complement strand
TACGAGATGTAGCTCCGTCTCGTGGGCTCGGAGATGTGTATAAGAGACAGATTCGATATGGTGGCACAATCATATCCGGATAGTGACACAGAGGATTTTATTAATACGTATATGAAAAGCAAAACCAGGAAATGTATAGATAAAGCGATGGCATACGTTAATACAATGGATGCAAAGGAATTATGGAAATATTTCTGTGATACAGAAAAATATCGTTTAAAAAAGGGCAAGGCTATGGAAGGATTTATGCCAGATTGGATAGGCGAGTTTTATGCGTATTATCAATGGTATTTTGATATGCCGAGCTCGGAAGTTTTAAAAAGTATTCCGGTTGAATTTCTGAAGAAAGCATACTATGGGCTCCACGACTTGGATCTTGACTTAGCAGTAAAAAAAGTGGGGCGAGTGTAATGGATATTGTATGTTTTCATAATCCGGATGAAGAGAATGGATATTTGAGTAATTGGTATTTGAGTGATTTTGTGGTGCATGAAATTGCGTTTTCTTCCATGGAACAGTATATGATGTATGAAAAAGCACTTTGTTTTCATGATAATATTGCAAATCAAATTTTGAAAACAAATGATGTTGCTCAAATTAAGCAAATGGGACGTCAAGTATCAGATTATAATGAGAATGTTTGGAACGGGAAGAGACAGCTAATTGTTTATGAGGGATTATGTGCCAAATTTTCTCAGAATATAAATCTCAAAGAAAAATTGAAAAGTACTGGAGATGCAATTTTAGCAGAATGTGCGGTGAGAGATTGCATTTGGGGGATAGGTTTATCGATGAAAGATCCTAAAAGATATGATTTAAAGCACTGGAGAGGGCAAAATTTATTAGGATATGCATTGATGATGGTGAGAGATAGGGTAAAATAGGCATCTGTTTGGGAACAGCGTAAGTTGGGAGATATCATAATTGAATATAAAGAGACTGTTGATTCGGATTGCACATTACCAATTCTTACTTCATCCAAAACAGAGGGCGTAATACTGCAAGAAGAGCATTTTGGAAGAAAGCAACAGCATGATATTACCGGGTACAATATACTACCAAGAAATTACTGTACTTATCGAAATAGAAGTGACGGAGTAGACTTTACATTTAATATCAACAAATGCTGTGATAAAGGGATTATTAGTAAATTTTATCCCGTTTTTAGTGGCAAAAATAGTGATGTTTTCTTCCTCTCATTGGTATTGAATAATAGCGAAGAAGTTGTACGTGAAATAGCATATACATGTACAGGAACAGGACAGAAGGTACTGTCATTTCTCGATTTGCAAAAGATGAAGGTTAGGGTACCCAATTTTGATGAGCAAAAAGAAATTGCAGCATATTTTGAAAGCCTCGACCACCTCATCACTCTTCACCATCGTAAGTATAATATAAATACTAAAATTAAAGTTTATTTTTCTAAACGATTGGGAACAGCGTAAGCTGGGCGATTTAGCAGAAATTGTTGGTGGTGGAACACCTAGTACATCAAAAAATGAATACTGGGACGGAGAGATTGATTGGTATGCTCCTGCTGAAATTGCCAATCAAATATATGTGGATTCCAGCGAAAGAAAAATAACATCAGAAGGATTTGACAACAGCTCGGCAAAAATGTTACCGATTGGAACTGTCCTTTTCACTTCAAGAGCAGGCATTGGTAAAATGGCTATTTTACGCAAGGAGGCATGCACTAATCAGGGTTTTCAATCCATTGTACCTCGTGTAAATGAGCTTGACTCATATTTCATTTTTTCTCGTTCAGAAGAGTTAAAAAGATATGGGGAAATGGTTGGTGCTGGTTCAACATTTGTTGAAGTCTCTGGAAAACAAATGTCAGCAATGCCTTTATTGATGCCGCCTACAATGGACGAACAAAAGAAAATCGGCGAATATTTCTCTCATCTCGACCACCTCATCACTCTTCACCAGCATAAGCATTTATATACCCAAAAGCATCAAAATACGATACAATTATTATAAACAAACAACAAAAGGAGGCTATTATGACAGAATTAGAGTCAGTAATCGAACAAAAACTTATTGATCAGTTAGTTTATGGTGAATCTCAATGGACATACCGGGAAGATTTAAAGACGGAAGAAGCACTTTGGGATAATTTTAGATATATTTTGGAACAGAATAATAAAGAGAGGCTGGATGGCGAGCATTTGACGGATGCCGAATTTGAGCAGGTGAAGAATCAGTTGCAGTTTTCTTCGTTCTACAAAGCCGGAGAGTGGCTGGTCGGAGAAAACGGAAAGGTTATGGTTCATGTTCAGCGCGATACCAAGAAACTTCATTTAGTGGTAATGAATCATGAACATATCGCAGGTGGTAGCAGTGTATATGAGGTGATTAATCAGTACAGTGCATTGAAAACAGATGACAATCAGACAAATCAGAGAGATCGAAGATTTGATGTTACATTGATGATTAATGGATTACCGTTGATTCATATAGAATTAAAAAATAAACAGCATTCTTATATGGATGGTTTCTGGCAAATTAAAAAATATATTGGGGAAGGGAAATTTACCGGTATATTTTCGGCAGTGCAGATGTTTGTAATTAGCAATGGAGTTGATACGAAGTATTTTTCGGCAGCAGGGGATACAGAACTGAATCCGAAATTTATCAGCGGGTGGTTGGATAGTAATAATACATCGGTTTCTGATTATTTAGATTTTGCGAAGAGTGTTCTTCGGATTCCGCAGGCACACGAAATGATTGCGAGATACACTGTGCTGGATGAGGATTCCAAACGGTTAATTTTATTGCGTCCTTACCAGATTCATGCGATAGAGGCGATCAGAGAGGCTTCAAAAGTTGGGAAATCGGGCTTTGTGTGGCACACGACAGGATCCGGAAAGACTTTGACTTCCTATAAGGCGACAAGAAATTTATTGATGGATATCCCGGCTATTGATAAGACGATTTTCCTGATTGACAGGAAGGATCTGGATACGCAGACAACAATGGCGTTCCAGGCATATGCTAACAATGATTTGATTGCCGTGGATGAGACAGAGAATGTATTTGATCTTAAGAAAAAACTTAAGTCAGAGGATCGTCAGGTGATTGTAACGACGATACAGAAATTGCAGCGTCTTGTTACGAAAAAACTTGTGGAAGGTAGTCCAGAATATAATAAAATCAAAAATCTGAAAATAGCGTTTGTTGTAGATGAATGTCACAGAGCAGTTACTCCCGGAACGAAAAGAGAATTGGAACGGTTCTTTGGTAATTCGTTATGGTACGGTTTTACAGGAACACCTAGATTTGCAGAAAATCCATATCCTCAAATGGGTGATCTGCCACGTACGACGGAAGAATTGTATGGTGAGAGATTGCATAAATATACCATTCAAAACGCAATTCATGATAACGCGGTATTAGGATTCCAGGTCGAGCATAATGGTCCGAAGGATCTTGCAGATGAAACAGATAACAGAATTTATGACAGCGAAACTCATATGCTGAAGGTGTTAGATGTGATCTTAAATAAATCATATCATAAATTGGGATTTCAGAACGGAAAAGGAAAAACCTATGAAGCATTGCTTACGATCGGCTCGATATCATTGGCGCAAAAGTATTATGAGCTGCTAAAAAAGGTGAAAAATGGGGAAACAGACTTACAGATTGACGAAAAAATAAAACGTGTGTTGCCTGATTTTCCTAAATTTGCAATTACATATTCCGTAACAGAAAATGAAGAGGGATCTCATGTCAATCAACAGAAGATGGAAGAATCGTTAAATGATTATAATACAATGTTTAATACAAAATATGATATTTCTCAGATACAGACATACAATGGCAACTTAAATAGAAGACTTGCCAGAAAGGATGCAAAGTTCCAGAGCAGAAATGAACAGCTTGATTTGGTGATTGTGGTAGATCGACTTTTGACCGGGTTTGATGCACCATGTTTATCAACGCTGTTTATTGATAGACAGCCTATGGGACCACATGATTTGATACAGGCTTTTTCCAGAACAAACCGTATCTTTGACAAAAACAAAGTGTATGGTCAGATTGTGACGTTCCAGGCTCCAAAGTTGTTTAAGGAAAGTGTTGATAATGCGGTGAAGTTATATTCTGCCGGAAGTACGGAGACAGCCTTGCTGGCGGAATGGAATGAAATTGAGCCGGCATTCCGAAAGTCGCTGGGAGCACTTAGGGTGGCAGCGGAATCACCGGCTGACATTCCGAATATGTCTAAGAAAGAAAAAGCAGTTTTTGTGAAAATGTTTCAGAATTTTGATAAACTGTTTGCACAGCTTAAATCATTTACACAATATGATGATTCTATGTTAGAGGGATATGGGATAACAGAAAAAGAATATGAAGATTATGTAGGACATTATCTGAATGTAAAAGAAGAACTTAAGGATGACAGAGAAGATCCGATCGGCGGGGAGGAATTACCGGAAATAGATTCTGATTATGAATTGATGGCATATAGTCAGACTAAAATTGACTATGAGTATATTATCAATCTGATTCAAAATATTGTTTCTCCGGCAGACGATTCAGACAACATTTCGTCTGAGGAAAGAAGGAAGAAAATCGAAGAAGTAAAGCAGTATATTGAAGAGCTTCGTAATGAAAATCCGAAAGTGGCAGACATTATGAGTGCTTTGGTTGAAGAAATTGAGAAGGACGAACATAAATATGAGGGTCAGTCTATTCTTCATATTGTAGAAAATATGAAGGAGGAATGTATCGATGAAGTGGTCTCCGATTTTTGTGATTTATGGTTTGCGTCTAAAGATGATGTCATGTATGCAGCAACACATTATCGTAATGGAGAAATTCCGAATGAGAATGCGATTAAACTGACGGCAGATTTTACAGGATATAAGGAAGTACAGGAGAAAAAGATACCGAAGTTTAAATATTATACAATGCTTCTTTCTGATTTAAGAAAAATATTAAACGAAGAAATTGAGCCGCTTCTTAGAATAAAGTAGTTGAAATTCAATCAAATTTCTATATTGTTCATATCAGCGTAAGCAGTGAAAAGGAGGTAACATATGCAGAGTGATGTGAATAGTACAGAATTGTTTTTTGTTTATTATAGGCAGTGGATAGAAGTATATAAAAAGGATGCAATTCGAGAAGCGACTATGGCGAAATATCGGATGACTCAGAAATGGGTGGAAAAACTTGCACCGGATTTAAAAGTCTCCGAACTCACCAGAACAACATACCAGCAGCTTTTGAATGATTATGCAAAGGAACATGAAAGACAGACAACGCTTGATTTTCATCATCAATTAAAGGGCGCAATCATGGATGCAGTAGATGAAGGAATGATTGGGAGAGATCCGACACGAAAGGCGATTATCAAAGGAAAAACGCCGAAGGTCAAGAAAATTAAGTACCTAAACCAATTTGAACTTCACACTCTGCTTGCTCATCTTGACATTAAGGAACAGCCTAACTGGGACTGGTTTATATTGTTGGTTGCCAAAACCGGTATGCGGTTTTCTGAGGCGTTAGCAGTCACGCCGGCAGATTTTGATTTCGCGAGACAAACGTTGTCAGTGAACAAGACATGGGACTATAAGGGTGAAGGAGGTTTTTTGCCAACAAAGAACAAGTCCTCTGTGAGGAAGATACAAATAGATTGGCAAATTGTAGTGAAATTTTCAGAGCTGGTTAAAAATTTATCGGAAGATCAGCCGATTTTTGTGAGGAAAGAAAAGATATATAATTCTACAGTGAATGATATTCTTGCCAGACACTGCAAAGCGTGTGGGATTTCAGAAATATCTATTCATGGGTTGCGTCATACACATGCCTCTTTGTTGTTATTTGCGGGGGTTTCTATTGCAAGTGTTGCAAGGCGATTAGGGCATGCAAGCATGACAACAACGCAAAAGACGTATTTGCATATTATTCAGGAGTTAGAAAACAAGGATGTCGATTTGGTTATGAGAACGTTATCCGGACTGTAAATGAGAAACGGAACTGCTTACGCTGATCTTAAGAATATATGGGGGAGGGATTCTTATAAATTCAGAGAGAATGGAGAAAGAATATATTACGAAATGTCCATATAAGAGACAAAATTATTGTATGTTGAGAGATGATAATTGTGCACCGAATTCATTAAAGTGTAAGAAAAATAAGCGTGTTTTTCATGACAATACTTTCTCGACCACTACAAAATATAAGAAGAAATTTAACAAACAAAGTACAGAATCACATCGACAAGGGGAGTATGTACTTGAACGATATGGGAGCAATCGGAATATTAGTACAATAGAAACAAAAGGAAATATTAGTTTATTTGTTTTTAAAGGGTTTTTAAATTTAAAAAAAGAAAATACTGTTGATTATTATATTTATGTTAACGATATATGCACTAAAAAACGATATAAATTACTAGTCGCATATAATAGCAAAATCAAAAGATATTACATCTCAGATACACAAATAAGAAAACTTCACAAAGCAGGTATATATCCGCAAGCGTTTTTTTATATATGCAATGTCGGCTCTATACCCTTTAATAAAGAGGATTTTCGTGAATTTTCAAAACTTGCATTGTACGGATATTCAGCAGGGAAAAATGGGTTAAACCGTAAAGAAAGACACAAAATATTAAAACATATTCTTGATAATAGAATATTGACCAGATATCAAATTATTGAACATTTGCAAGGCTTAATACATCTAAGGGAACGGAGAAAAGATAAAGATTTTTCTATTGCAATTAAGAATTGGGAAGATGATATTGCATTTGTAAACGATTATTCGTTATATTATAAGTGATTCCATACATATAGGACTTTAGTTGTAACGTATAGACATAGAAGGACAGAGCTGAAAATTTGAGGCGGTCTGATGCAAACAGATGAAAAAGGAGAAGCAACATGACATTAGGAATGATTACAGTCGTTATACTGGCAGTCAGCGCTGCGTTATGCGCTGTTGCAACGGTATCTTTTTACCAGTCCAATGTATTTAACGACAAAAGAAAAAATTATCTGATTCTGACAATGGGAATTGCAGCGACCATGTGGAATTTGTCGCTGATTGGATACAGCATTTCCACGAAGGCGGCTTTCTATAATGGATTTTTCTATTTGCTGATTCTTGCGTTTGACATCTACATGATCGTGTTCGGATATTTTGTCGGCAGACTGACGGAAATGAACACGGCATCCTATTACATATTTGGAGCGCTTGGAGTCATTCTGTCGATTGGGGACTGGATCATTTTTGGGCTGGCACCGATCCACGAATATTTTACCATTCATGGAAGAACGGCGTATTATACGAGCATGTCACCGGTGGTCTATTATCATTATTTTTATATCATGTTTTATCTGGTGTTCTGGGTGCTGCTGGTGTGGCTTTGTTTTAAAAGAATGTCGTTGAAAAGACAGCATATGTATGCGTTGAAAATTGTATTGATCAATTTGATCATGTTCATCGCAGCTTTGCCGGACACATTGCTGCCGTTGTTTCACATTCCATCCTATCCAAGCTCCGGAATGGGTGTGGCGATCGCTTTTATTGGAACCCTTTTTTTGACGAAGAAGGAAAATACGTTCAGCATATCCCGGGAAAATATTTCCGATGTGATTTATAATGAAGCGCGAATTGCAATTCTGGCACTTGATTGCGAAGGAAATGTCGATAGCTGCAATCAGTACGCGCAGAAGCTTTTGGGCGTGGATGAGGAGGAACGATATTCTCTGACGGAATTGTTTGACTGCAGCGAAGAGCAGTTTGAACGTATTATGAATGGAAAGAAGCTTGCGGAGCATTTGCTGTCCGTCAAAACAAAAATATCCTGCAATATTCAGGCGGTTGTATCCAGGGACGTTTATGGGGACAGTTACGGCGTTGTGCTTATGGCGACCGATGCCACGGCAGAAGAAAAGGTTATGGAACAGCAGATTTTGATTGAGAAAACAGAGCATATTTCGGATCAGCTCGTTCATACGCTCAGCAAAACAATTGAGGCGAAGGATCAATACACGAAAGGTCATTCTACAAGAGTAGCACAGTATTCTGTCATGATCGGCGAGAAGTACGGCTACGATAAACAGAAGCTGAAGCAGCTGGAATATGCGGCATTGCTGCATGATGTCGGCAAGATCGGTGTTGCAGACACTATTATCAATAAACCGGGGCGTCTGACAGACGAAGAATTTGCAGAAATGAAAAAGCATCCGGTGATCGGAAGCGAAATTCTTTCCGAAATATCAGAGATTCCGGACGTTGCCGTGGGTGCAAGATGGCACCATGAAAAATATGACGGAACCGGTTATCCGGATCAGATGAAAGGCGAGGATATCTCCGAAATTTCAAGGATCATTGCGGTAGCAGATGCGTATGATGCGATGACCTCCAACCGGAGCTACCGTGATTGCCTGGATCAGGAAGTTGTCCGGAAAGAAATCGAGCGGGGAATTGGGAAGCAGTTTGATCCGGAATTTGCCAGAATCATGCTGGAGGTGATCGACGCGGATACGGAGTACCGGTTGCATGAGTGAAATGAAAATTAATCGCGTTTTGGTGATTGATTTTCGAATGACAGAGGAGACGAATTGGAAAATGAAATGAAAAAAATCATTAACCGGATTGTTTCCAGTGACGATAAGGAGAAAATCGAGCGTTATGCAGATTATCGAAATTATATGAATTATGAGATTTTGGTATCCAATGATGTTTTGAATAAGGCGAAATTGTCAAAGCAGTCCGGTTTTAATCAGGCGCAGAGGTACAGATACCATATATTCTGATTCTGTTATCCGCACTGTTGATGATATATAATGACAAAAACAATTCAACCAGGCTGGTTTTCATTGATGAGCCATTTGCGAAAATGGATCCGGTCAATGTTAAGATCATGCTCGGTTTTATGAAGGAGCAGAAGCTGCAAAAGCTTGAAACATTGATCAGGGAGTATGAGAATCGCTCGCCGATCTGTTATGAAGAATGTGGTAAATTGTGTGAACGGATGCCAAAGTTATGACAATGTATAAGTGAAAGGCAGGAAAGCTTTTCAAAATTCGTGTACACGGGAAGTAACTAATATGACAATTCAGGAACTGGAACAGTGCATTTTGCTTTATGGGAAAGATATTTACTCATTTTGCATGCACCTGGCAAAAGAAAAAGAGAGCGCAGATGATCTGTATCAGGATGCATTTTTAGAAGCAACCCGAAAGATAGCATCCATTCGGTATGGGGATAATCCGAAAAGCTATCTGTTATCAATCGTGATCCGCCTATGGAAAAACCGCGTGCGAAAACGGGCGTGGCGCAGCCGGATCGCTCCGCAAGTGACGGAGGAAGCATTGGAAGAGTGTGCGGATGTTTCCGGGAGTGACATGGTGGAACGGGTTGTGAAGGAGGAAGAAAGGGTGCATTTGTGGAAGGCTGTCGATGGTCTTCCGGATGTGTACCGGATTCCGATTTTGCTCTACTATATGGAGAATCAGAACGTTGCGTCTATTGCGAAACTTTTGTCTATTCCTCAGGGGACGGTAAAAAGTCGTCTCTATAAAGCCAGGAAATTGTTGAAAACAGAATTGGAGGATTACTTTTTATGAAAGAATTGGACGAATTTTTAAAAGAAAATCTTCTGCCGGACTGTGTTCCAGAAAAAAGCCTGAATGCATCCATTGTAAAAAAGGTAAAGGGGACACAGAATATGAAACATAGAACATGGAAATTAAGTGTAGCAGCGGCAATTGCAATTCTTGTTGTTGGATCTGCATCGGCATATGCGGCATACCGTTATCTTACACCTTCACAGGTGGCGGAGCAGATAACGGAGGATGGAGCATTAGCAAAGGCATTTGAGAGCAAAGATGCGATCATGGTAAATGAGACGCAGAAGACGGCAGGATATGATATCACACTGATGGGAATCGTTTCCGGAAAGAATTTAAGTTCGGTTACATCGGAGGCAGTTGATCAGACGAAAACGTATGCGGTCGCTGCCATCGCACGGGAAGACGGTAAAGCAATGCCGGATAACACGGATGATAATTATCAGACCTTTTGTGTTTCCGCATTGGTCCACGGTAAAAGATTTCAGAATGTCAATAACGCAGCATTAAACGCCGGAGTAACATCCTTTGTGCAGGATGGCGTGCAGTATGAGCTTCTGGAATGCGACAATTTAGAGATGTTTGCCAATAAGGGTGTCTATATGGGCATTGTGGAAAGCTTCGGAAATGAGTCGCAGGCATTTGTAATGAATAAAAAGACCGGTGATTATACTGTCAACAAAGACTTTGACGGAATGAAGGCACTGTTTACGATTCCTCTTGATAAGTCAAAGGCGGATGATGCGGCAGCAGAGCAGTATTTTGAGAAAATCGGGGAGAAGGAAAACGCGAAGACTGCAGAGAAAGAAAATAACGAAAATAAAGCAGCTGCAAATGCGGGCTCTAAGTCTGAGGAAAGCCGTCTGACAAGTGAGTGGGAGCAGAAACTCATGAAATTTCGCACACTCACATCAAAGAAGGCGCAGGCATATGTCAAAAAACATGCCGAAGTTGTTGTGCAGGAAACTTGCAATGCCGGAGCAGATGGCAGTATTCATGTGAAATCGGATGCGGGAGAGTCAGATTACAACGTGAGCACCTATACGAAGGTCGGCGTCGAGAACGTGATCTCCTTTTCATCTGACGGAACATTTGCAGGAACTTACGGCGAAACAATTACGCCCAACGAGGACGGAACCTATACTTACACGGTATATCGTCCGGTGAATGCGGAGTAGGAATGGTTCGTAACGATAGTACGATAATTACCGTAAAAAAATGATATATTTGCCAGATTCGAAAGAGACCCGGAGCTAATTCCGGGTTTCTTTTTGTGGGGAAATGTAGGGAAAATTAGTGTCTTTTTTGAAGTGAAAGGGGATGGTTTTTATCGGCTAAAAATAAAATGGCGATAGGAATGAATGCTGGGAATTTTGCCGATAATGTGATATAATATCTGCAAGGGTAAAAGCATAGTTTTTTCGAATTTTTTGCCGAAGGGGTGCGAATTTGTGATATATTAACTCCAAAATCCAGATGCTATGCATCTGTCACGCATTGCGCTTTAAGATTTTGTCGTTCATGAATTCTGCGCAAGTGAACAAGCTCCCTTGCGTTGCGAATTCATGATTTGTTAAAAGTAGATTGGTGTGTTTTGGAAGTTATGATGGAGGATGGCAGATGAGATACGTTTCAGTTGCTGAAATAGCAAAAAAATGGAATATATCAGGGCGTAGTGTAAGAAATTATTGTGCTCACGGACGTGTGAACGGTGCACTTCTTGCCGGTAAGACTTGGAAAATTCCTGAAAATGCAGATAAACCTGAGCGTTCCAACAAGAAGAAAGAGCAGCCGATTACATTGCTGGAAATTTTGCAGGAGCAGAAAACAGATCAGTATTCCGGCGGAATTTACCATAAGACACAGATTGAGTTAACATACAATTCTAATCATATCGAGGGCAGCCGACTGACACATGATCAGACAAGATATATTTTTGAGACCAATACTATAGGTGTAGAAAATGGTGTGCTGAATGTGGATGATGTGATCGAAACGGCAAATCACTTCCGTTGCATTGACATGATTATTGATCATGCAAAAGCAGCTTTGACGGAGAAGTTCATCAAAGAACTTCACTTGGTTTTGAAGAATGGCACCAGTGATTCCAGAAAAGATTGGTTTGCTGTTGGTGATTATAAGAAACTTCCGAATGAAGTCGGTGGCAGGGATACAGCCCTTCCAGAAGAAGTTGCCGATAAAATGAAGACCTTGCTGACAGAATATAACGCCAAGAAAGCAAAGACCTTTGAGGACATATTGGACTTCCATGTGAAGTTTGAGCGGATTCATCCATTCCAGGATGGCAATGGTCGTGTTGGAAGATTGATCATGTTTAAGGAATGTTTGAAGTATAATATTGTTCCGTTTATTATAGAGGATAATCTGAAGATGTTTTATTATCGTGGATTGAAAGAATGGGATGACGAAAAAGGATATCTGACAGATACCTGCCTGACCGCGCAGGACAAGTATAAGGCGTATTTGGATTATTTTAGGATTAAGTATTAATAAATGCTTTTAAAGAATGCTTATATGGATTTTGAAAAAATTGAATATTCACAAAAAATCTGGCTGAAGGATACAGGATGAGGAACATTTTGCAACTATGGCACAAGTTTTATTTTCATCGAAATCCTATATTGCTTCGGTGTCATATGATAATGTTCTTTGAAGCACTTATAAAAATGTGTTGTATTCGTAAAATGCAGTTCATCCATAATTTCAGATATAGAAGCGGTCGTTTCAAGCAGGAGAGCAGCCGCTCTTTTCATACAGAAAGTCTGACTGTAATCGAATAGGCATGAATTTGTATATTTCTTAACTATAGAGTTTAAATAATTTCCACTGTAATTTAATAATTGTTCAAGCTCAGAACGTGTAATGCGTCCATTGGTGTCCTCTAAAATGTGACTTATGTGTGTGAATAGAAGAAAATCATTGTCTGCTTCTACATGGACGGGCGTGAAATGAAAGTGTTCTGGATTGGACAGATAATCAAACAATTCTAAAAGCATTCCTTTGATGACATAAGTAGAACCAAGCTTTGGATACATAATGGCACGAAGTATATTGTCAGTTATGGCGTGGAGAGTATGGTGCCAGTCTTTGTTGTTTAGTGATGGCATAAAATCAAGATATTCCTTTGTGTCAGGATTATCGAGATTATCTGAAAGAAATCTAAGAATAGGGTTATGGCCCTGTCTCTTATACACATCTGACGCTGCCGAC
>ENA-OYXJ01000663-OYXJ01000663.1-human-gut-metagenome-genome-assembly--contig:-NODE-663-length-12946-cov-11.024125_pt1 | contig 12946 bp, 8 predicted proteins | sample MGYA00244843_ERZ653418 | MGnify/ENA primary metagenome ERZ653418 (study PRJEB26926, sample SAMN06164921) | human gut metagenome | biome: ENVO:00009003; feature: ENVO:2100002; material: ENVO:00002003... | reverse complement strand
CGCTACACGTCCGCAGGTTAGTACATATATCTCAGGTTAGTGGCGTTTTTTTGAAAGGTCAATGTCAGTGCAGTTGTAATGATGTACTCACGAAAATATTAACTCCTTGTCGATACGGAAAATGTTTTAGGCGGTGTTTGCGATATATTTCACTGTGTTGCTTTAATAAGAACCGGTTTATTCTTCGGTTTTTGTGAATCTGAACGATTTCATATCGAACTGTGTGCCGGGCAGGAATACGAATGCAATGTTGTTCTTGCCTGCGATATGCTCGATGTCAAACGTTACCGGCGTGTACTCGTCTGCGTGGGGGAATTCGAGCAGACGGGTGGTCTGGCTGCCGTTCTCATCGTTTACTCTGAGCTGTATTGTACAGTTATCGAGCGGTGTTCTGCCTGTAACGGTTATCTTATCCGTTCCGCCTGCGAAATCGAGGCCGTTGAATTCGATAACAACGTTGTTGCCTATCTCCTCAACGCACGAGCCGTTTACCTTGTAATCATCGCCGTACAGATTATCGTTGTCTGCCGCAGAGTTTTCCGCATAGGTACGGTCGTACTTTTCAAACTCAAAGCCGCCGAATATGCAGGAATTGTTGATAACAAAGCTGATGTCGTGCGTTCCGCTTATTCTGCACGGCAAGTCGAAGGTCTGTGGGTATGCTCTGTCCCATCCGCCGTTATTCTTTATTGCAAATGTGCCGATATATCTGCCGCCGTTGTCGGCATCGCCGAGATACAGCTCTACGGGATAATCTTCACCGCCGCCGCTGTTTCCGACGCTTATCGTAATCTTCTTGGTTCCGCCGCCGAAATCAACGGAGCTGAAGCCGACGGTCGTTCTTCCGTTAAAGCCGCCGAGCGAACCTCTGTCTATCGTGATAACGGGAACATTCGAGAAATCGCAAAGGCAGGCGGCAATAAAGATATAAGGATTCTTTTCTGCTTTTCCGAGTCCTTCTGCCGTATATTCAAGCTCGGAGATAATCTTCGGAATATCGGTACCGTTCTTTGAATATGCTCTCAGGCGGAATTTGCCGTCACCGAAGGCTTTAAGCGTTGCCGTATTTCCGTCAAACGAAACTACCTTTGCGAAGCTTATCTCAACTCCGTTATCTGTACAGCATTTGAACTCTATGTCACGGAAGGTTGCGTTTTCGGGGAATATCTTTACCGAAATTTCGGCAGTATCACGTTCCTTTGTCAGCGTACGAGGCTCACTGTCGAAAAGGTCGATTTTTCTTACGGGAATTTCATTTGTGTAGGGCGTGGTTACTGCGGGGAATGCGTTTTGAGTAACAACGCTTACTCCCTGCGGCTCTGTTTCGGGGGCTACCGCTTTTATAGTTATCGTTTTAGGCTTCAAGCCCTCGCTTTCGGCGGTTATAACTATGTCGCCCGTTTCAAAGGTGGATTCGATTATCGCAAGGAGCTTTCCGGAGAACAGCTTTCTATGATTGCCCTTATAGCTGTCATAGTCGGTGCTGTCGCCGTTATCAAATCCTGCAAGTCTGCCTGCGCCCTTTACGGTGAACTTTATTCTGTTTACCGCATTCTGAACTTCCTGTCCCATTATATCGTCAACGGTTACGGTAATAAACGCAAGCGATCTTCCGTCAGCCGCTATTTCGCTCACATCGGGGCTCATATTTACTTTGTAGGGGTCGAGAGAGGTGAAAAGGACCTCCTCCTTTTCGTAATCGTCAATATCGCAATCGGGGCTGAGATAACCTCTTACCGCAAGCGGCTTGTCCTTATGAAACGGCACTGTGAAGCGGGCGCAGAGCTTGTCTTCCGTGAGGTGATCTATCACCTTTCCGTCATACATCTCTCCGCAGTAATGAAGTCTGATAAACGGAAGATCCGAATAAACAAGCACGTCTATAAGCTGACCCTCGTTGAAATCCCAGCAACAAGGGGAAACGTGAATGAAGGACTTTTCTTCGGCTATATCCCATACCGATTTATAGAACCAGAACGAGTCTTTTTCAAAGCCTGCGGTATCTATGATGCCGAAGTATGAATTCTTGGTATTGTAGGGGGTAGGCTCGCCGATATAGTCAAATCCTGTCCATACGAACTGTCCCATTGAATATTCTGCGGCGGCATCCATAGCGAATGATCTGAGCGGAGATGCTCCCCAGTTTACAATGCTGTTTCCGAGATCGGAGCATTGCAGATCGTCATATACCAGTAAGCCTGTATCATAGGGGAAGTGGTATATGCCTCTTGAGCGTACCGTCGAGGCGGTTTCACTGCCGTAAATGACCCAATCGGGATGCTTTTCGTGATGCTCGTCATACAGCTTTTCCGTATAGTTATAGCCTGCAATCTTCAGATAATCAGCTACATTCTGTGCATTTTCCCACTGCATATAGTTTGAGGCTATCGTGGGCGGGGCATTGTGCATAGGGTCGTTCTTTTCGACCTCCTCGCAAAGCATCTTCGCAACCTCAAGTCCTCTGGGGCTTTTATGCGTATCGTATATTTCGTTGCCTATGCTCCACATTATAACCGAAGGGTGATTACGGTCACGTTTTATCCACGCTTCAACATCCTTCTTATACCAGTCGGGGAAGAAGCGGTGGTAATCGTTCTCGTTCTTGGCAAGCTCCCACATATCGAATATTTCGCTGTCAACGAGGAAGCCCATTTTATCGCAAAGCTCCATAAGCTCTCTTGACGGAGGGTTATGGCTGGTGCGGATAGCGTTTACGCCCATATTCTTCAGCTTTTCAAGCTGTCGGCGGGTAGCGTCGTAATTTACCGCAGCGCCGAGTGCGCCTAAGTCGTGGTGCATACAAACACCGTTCAGCTTAAGGTGCATACCGTTTAACAAAAAGCCCTCGTTTGCGCTGAATTTTGTGGTTCTGAAGCCGAATTTTTCAACGGTATCATCAAGCCTGTTTCCGTTATCGTCATAAAGTATCACGGACAGGGTATATAAATTGGGTGTGATTATATCCCATAATTTAGGAGCATCCATATAGAACACCAGCTTATCGTTCTTGCCGCAAAGTCTGCGTTCGCAAACGTAAACCTCTCTGTTTTCGGGATCTCTTAATGTATATGAAATCAAGCCGCAGACCGTGTCGGAAAGGCTTATCTGTACAGTAGTCTTCCATTTACCGTGTTCTCTGCGGTCTGTATCACTGCTCTTTGCGCTGATATAGACACCGTTTTCAACGATGTGACGGCGAGAGGTCTTTCTGAGCCACACGTTTCTGTATATTCCGGCTCCGCTGTACCAACGGGTATTCGGGGATTTATGGTTTACTCTGACTAAAATGCGGTTTTCGCCGTTTTTCAGAGCATCGGTTATATCAAAGCTGAAGGTTGTATAGCCGTACTTCCACTTGCCGACCTCCTTATCGTTTACATAGACGGTAGTATCCATATATACGCCGTCAAAGATCAGGATATAGCAATCGTCTTCTCCGAGTGCGTCTACGGTGAAATACTTCTCGTACCAGCCACAGCCGGACTTGTAGAGATTTGCCGTATCGCCAATAAGCCAGTCGTGCGGTATCTCAACATTATACCAATGTGCGTTTTCAAGCGTCTTTCCGTCGCTGTCCGGTTCGGTGAGGGTGAATCTCCAGTTATCGTTGAATAAAATTCTGCGTTTTTTCATATCTGTGTTTCCTTTCGGCTTTAAAGCTGAATATGAATTGTTAGTCTTATTGTAACAGTTTGAGCAGTGAAAATCAAGCGGTAAACGGTTTATACGCAAAAAGATTTTGCCCCCTCGGTTGTCCGAGGGGGCATAATATATAAGAGAGGAGAATTTGCTGCTATGCAGCGATGTGTTGATGTTATATGATGATGTTAATGCGTTGCAAAATGCTGCGGAATGTTACGGAAAAATTAGTGTGATAAAGCAAGGCGGAAGATATATGCGGTAGTATGATTTTTCTGTGCGTTGCTATAACTGAAATGCGTTGTTTCAAAGCGTTGCGAAATTGTTAGGAAAGTAAGGAAAATTGCAATAAAAGCGTTTAATCCACTCTTACAGCCTTTAAGAAGTTGTCGGTATAATATACCGACTTCATGCTTGCGGTGCGGACTTTCTGTCCCGGATACGGACTGAACACTATCGTGTCATCTCCGGTATATATACCGCCAAAGAACGAGTCGCCGTCCTTTATGAAAACTATATCGCCCTTTTCAAGCTTTTCAAGAGCTATTTCAGTTCCCATTTCTTTCTGTGCGGTAAGTCCTCTGGGACAATCGACACCGTTTGATGTCAGCGCATAGTAGATAAGTCCCGAATTATCAAAACCTGTTTCTGCGCTGTATCCGCCCTCAGTGAATGGTTTACCGAGCATATCATAAGCCGACTTTGCTATTGCATCACCTTTTTCTGAGGGAGCGGGCGGCTCGGTGCTGTCTGACGACGTATTATCGGAAGAGTTGTCCTCGCTTGATGTGTTGTCGGAGGAGTTATCCTCGCTCGATGTGTTGTCGGAAGAGTTATCCTCGCTCAATGTGTTGTCGGAAGAGTTGTCTTCGCTTGACGTATCATCAGAGGAGTTATCCTCACTCGATGTGTTGTCGGAAGAGCTGTCAGAGCTTTCCCCTACGGAACTCTGAGTGCCGTTCTGCGGATCATTTCCGCTTTCATAGGACGGAGAATTGTTTCCGGAACAAGCGGTAAGTGAAGCCAAAGCCAAAACTGTAAACATTGCCAAGATTAACGATAGTTTCTTTTTCATAATATCACGACCTTTGCTTTATCGTTTTATATTGTTCTCTGTCCTTGATTTAAGTATATCACAAAAAATCCGAAATTCAATTAAAATTCGGTTACAATATGGTAACAATTTGGTTACAAATGGTTACAAAACGGTTACAACGGTTACAAAAAGGTGACAAAATCGATTCTTTTCGCAGTTATTCCCCAAAATATACAAAAACACCGTCTGCAAAGCAGACGGCATTCCTGTAGTTTTATATGAAGGACAATGTCATAATCGGTTTTAAGCAACTCTTACAGCACGGCTGAAGCAGTTTTGCCAATAAGAGCTGTTAAGGTCGGCAAACTTTACCTTTTCACCCGGATAAGGGCTGTAAATAAGCTGGCCGTTGCCTGTATATATTCCGGCGAAGTCAATCATCTCGCCTGTTTCTGAATCTTTATCGGTAAAGAAAAGGATGTCGCCCGGCTCAATCTCGCTGAGCGCTACGGTCGTACCCATTTCTTTCTGTGCGGCTGTTCCTCTCGGACAATTGATAAAGCCGTTTTCACGAAGGACATAGTATATAAGTCCCGAATTATCGAAGCCCTGCTCAGGCGTTGCCATACCGCTGACATAATCGACTCCGACAAGAGCCTCAGCGGTTGACACTATCTGAGTGCGAAGGTCATTTATTGTACTGCTGTTATCAGAGCTTTCCGGGAGCGATATTATATCCGATACCGTTGTCTGCTGTGACGAAGGTTCTGAGTCGGTACTCTGCGGTGTTGTTGATGTTATGTCTGGTGTTGAATTGTCCGATGATGTGTTATCCGAGCCGCATCCGCTTAAAGCCGGCACCAAAGCTAAAGCAAGCGCCGCAATAAACAAAGTGACTGCGTATCTTTTCATTTTTACCCTCCGTGCGACAGTAGAATAACGCTGTACTGCTGTCGTCTGAGATGTACTGTTGTTTCTTTGTACACAATATAGTATATCCCAAAAAGCACAAAAAGTCAAGTGAATATTTTCCATTTTATGCTGATAAACAGGGGGATATGGTGTAGCTTTGCTGAAAGTTTATGTTGATATTGTGAAAAGAAGAACGAGCCTCCCGTGTGGGAGGCTCGCAGATTGTGGGAAAAGTCTTTTATTTGGATATGCTTCTGTTATATCATTCAGCTTTGCCTATAATAGCAAGCTACCGATAGTTCTTTTTGTCAGATAACACTTCTCGGGTTCGCTATTCCATTTAATAACGTTGCTACTATTCACGAGGGAGACAACCAAAGGGACTAGGGTGAGGGACTGCCGCCCCTAACCCTATCCCTTAGGTTTTCTCCCTCGTGGCTCCCTCTTTCCTTACCCACACCCGTACCCCGCTGGGGTGTTGGACAAACTCGAATAATCACCCGAACATTGTATGTCCTGTTAATGCGGGGACGCTTAACGCTACACGTCCGCAGGTTAGTACATATATCTCAGGTTAGTGGCGTTTTTTTGAAAGGTCAATGTCAGTGCAGTTGTAATGATGTACTCACGAAAATATTAACTCCTTATCGGCACGGAAATTGTTTTCGGCGGTGTCTGCGAAAATTTATTTATACAGCACATATTATAATATGTGACATAGAAAAAACGAGCCTCCTGTGTGGGAGGCTCGCAAAGAAATTACTTATTCTTTTTCTTCTTGCTGATGATGAATGTAATAACACCGACTGCAACTAAAACTACCAGTGCGACAACGCAGATAATGATCGCTGTCATATCAAAAGTCACACCTGTGTTTGTGTTGCCGCTGCTTGCTCCGACTACTGTGCTTGCGCCGATTTCTTCGGCAAAGCAGGTAATACCCAGTAATATCGACATTGCTGCGGCTGTAACCGCAGAGGTTAATTTCTTCATAATAAGTATCATTCCTTTCTTCTTTTTGCAAAGACTACTATACTACATTTCTTCCGAAAAAGCAAGCGGAAAATTATACAAATTTTTTCAGTCTTCGGCTAAGTTTATTCTGTAGGTGCGGCGGGTGCTGTTGTCGCCTTGGCGCCGTTTATGATGCCCTTGATTATTTCGGGCTGGGTTACTGTGCACTCTGTGCGGTCGAATAAGCCGAAGCCGTGATTACCGTTATAGCCGTTATCCCAGTAAACAGTAACGATATTTCTCTGATGAGCGGCATAATTCACATACTCTGCGAAATAAGCACGATATGTAGTATTGCTCTTATCCTTTGAGGTCTTGTCGTTTGCGCCGTACTCGCCTATTACAACGCCGTAACCGTTCTTGATAAACGCATTGTAGAGCTTATCGAACTGTCTGTTTACGAGCGTTTCACTCTGTCTGCGCTTTACAAATTTCTTGACCGAGTCGCCCCATTTATAGAAGGTATCTTTGCCTTCGTCTACGCAGAATTCCCACGGGGTGTAGTAGTGGACGGAAACCATTATCCTGCTGTCATTCGGGATAACTAACTTTGCTTCCATTGTATATGTATCGCAGTCGCCTGTTGTGAAGTTTATATCTGTGTTCCAGCCGGGGATAAGCAGATAACGGCTGTTGTTATTGCCGCCTGCTTTTCTTACCGTATCAACGAAAATCTGATTGTATGCGTTGATGTTGTTGTAGTATTCGGGATTGGGGTTGCCGTATGATCCGTCAAACACTTCATTCATTGACTCGAACACGAGGTGATCGTCATAGTTCTTGAAGCGATTTGCTATCTGCTCCCAGACCTTTTCGTACTTTGCTTTTATAGTCTCCTGCTCGGAAGCGGGTTCGCCGCAGAGAAGCCAGCCGCCTTTTATGCTGTAGTAGCCGTCGCCGTGAACGTTGATTATAGCGTAAAGTCCGTTATCAATGCACATATCGACTACTTCCTGCACTCTGTCGAGCCACTTTGAGTCGATAGTGTAGTCGGGGCCTGCACCTATATTCGAAAGATATGATACGGGGATACGGATAGACTTGAATCCCTGTGCCTTTACCTGCTTGATGAGATTTTCGGTAATTACGGGGTTGCCCCACGCTGTTTCGCTCGGTGTTCCGTCGGAGTTTGACTCAAGCTGATTACCGAGGTTCCAGCCGGGCATTAAGTTCTGCGAGAACTGAACAGAGTCACCTTTTGTTTCGGCAGGTGCAGGTTCCGGATTCTGTGTTGCGGTCGTTGTGGTTGTAGTGGTTGCGGCGGTCGTGGTTGTCGTTTCCGCCTTTGTTGTGGTAGTTGTTGTTGTTGAAGCCGAACTGTTTTCAGATGATGTTGCGGCATTTCCCGAGCAAGCGGAAATTCCCGTTATCACCATTATGCCGCTTAAAATTGCGGCGAGCATTCTTTTCTTCATAGATACCTTTCTTTCCTTGACTGCCGTTTTTTTGATATGCTGACAGCCGTTTTTTCTTGTGTCAATCATATTGTAATGGTTTTCACGGAAAAAGTCAATAGCCAAACAGACTTATCCGCTAATTTTGTTAAAACGATTACACGGCGTTTGCAGAATGTAAAAAACCGCCTGTAAAACCGTTAAGTCTTACGGGCGGTATACTATTATAATATAATAGGAGAAATTTTTACTCGGCTACGTTAGTCGTATCTCCGGGAACAGCATCGGGCGGTGTGACCGGCTCGGTTGTGCTGTAGTCGGGGTAGTAATCGTACTCGCTGCTTGTATCTATCGCAGAAAAATCATCTTTTGAGAAGGAATCTTCTGTTTCAACAAGGTAAACACCGTCAAGCGCTGTCAGCTTTATAAGGAAGTTGCCGGGGCAATATACCTTTACTGCTGTAATATCCTTAGCGTTCTCCTCGAATAATGCGGCGATAGCCTCGCTGCCCTTTACCTTTGTGTTATCGGAAAGATAAACCTCTGTAACACGGATGTTGCCCTTGCTGTCTGCCTTAGCTAAAATGCTCTGCATTTCTTCGGGCGTTACTGAATTTCTGAAGGTAACGTAAAGGAAAACATCTTCGGTGTTCTCTTCCGCCTTGCTGTATGCCTCCATAGCCATTCTGAAACGATCTTCCGCACTTATCGAGGTTGTCGGTGAAACAACAACAGGACTGCCGGAATTCAGCAGGGCGACGCTTGAAAATGTGATAGCTACGGCGGCTGCGGCACCTGCCACAGAAAGCCAAACCGTTTTCAGCCTGCTCTTTTTAGCCTGTACAGACTTACCCATAGCGGCTTTTCTTATCTTCTCGTAATCAAACGAATACTCGCTCATCAGTTCTTTGTAAAAATCGTTTGTATTCATCTGAAAGCCCCCTTCCGTAAGTCGTTATAATTTGAATTTTTTCTTTTGTCTTTCTATTGTGCGATAGAGCTTGTTTTTAACGGTAGACAGCTTGACGTCAAGCGCCTTCGCTACATCCTCCAGCTTCATATCGCACGCAAAATGAAGATAGAATATCTGACCTGTCAGTTCATCGGTCTTCATTATGTCATCGAAAATCTGCTTTGCAACAATCTTGTTGCTGATAACATCCTCAAGCCGTTGCTGAGGCTTGGACATCTCCCGTTCGATAGCGACCATTTCTTCTTCGGTATAGTCGGAAAAGGAGGAAACCTTGTCATCCTTCTTCCTGCCCGAAAAATAGGTGCGGCATTCAAACTTCGCTATATTTATAAGGAAAGCCTCGGGGCTTTCGATGTCCTCGTGTCCTTTTTCGCTTATGCGCTTGAAGAAACGTGTATAGACGTTCTGAATAATATCTTCCGCATCTTCTCTGTTTCCGCATTTGCTGACTACAAAACGGGAAACGGATCTGCAGGTTTCGTTGTAGACACGGTTGAAATATTCTTCGTTATTCTCGTGACCTCCGTGAATCTCTGCGCCCATCGGCTCACCTCACTTTGTCACCTACTTTGTAGTAGGCTGAATTTCAGAAAAAGTTTCACTCGAAATGAAAATTCTGTGTATCGGATAAGTAAAAAAATAAGAATGTTTTTTGTGCAGTATAACCATATATTGATTTTTGACTGCCGGGAAGCAGAATATATGGCACGAAGTGCGTGCTGTCTGCATATTTCCTCTATTATATTGTACATTAAACGGGGCGGTTAGTCAAGGGGAACATAATAAACGGAGCAGAATAAAGAAAATGTGTCGTTTGTAACGTTTGCAACACATACAAATGAAACGGATTTTACAAAAACAGGTAATAACAGAACCGGAGCTTCGCTTAATGCTAAGTTTTTTGTTATACAAATTGTTGTATTTTCAGATTTAATGCTGTAAACGTACAAAATCCCATTAATGTTTGTATTGTTTCACCAAAACAAAAATGTATTTTTGTGCAAAATGCCACTTGCAAATCTAATTGCGATATAGTATGATTAAAAATAGCTTAAATGCAAAAAAATATTTTATGGAGGACAAAAAAATGAAGTTTACAAAAACTTTAGCTGCAATCGCAGCAGCTTCACTTGCAGTATCATCACTTGCAGTAAGCGCATTTGCAGCAGACGCATTAGTTTCAATGACTGTTCCTGAGAACAGTAAACCTCAGGATGCAGGTCAGGTTAATTTCTGGGAACTTCCCTTTGATGACAGCGTTGAAGCATGGGCAGGCAAGGTTGATAAGGCAGTAGCTACTATTACAACTGAGGCTTATGCTAACGGTGCTTTAGGCGGTAACACTGTTGCCAATAACGGTTGGGCTTCATCAGACCAGATCGAAAGCAGTGAAGCCGGCACACATCAATGGGTTTGGGACAGCATCGGCGGTCTTCAGACTAAGGATGCAGACGGTAAGTCAAACGGTTACTTCAAGGTAGAAGTATGGTGGATGAATGCTCTGGGAGAAGAGGGCAATCAGACTCCTGCTACATTAACAATCGACAAGGTTGATTTCTATGATAAGTCCGGCGATTTACTCGCTACATATCCCGCAGCTGCTGACACAGATACAAAGCCTGCTGAGCCTAAGCCTATTCAGACAAAGGCAGATATTTCATTTACCGATAAGAAAACTCCGTCATACACATACACAGTTAAGGGCGACATTGATACGCTTAAGGTTGATGTTGCACTTTCAGCTGATGCAGCAGCAGCTGGATCAGGTTGGAACGATTGGTGCTCTGCAGGCGTTGCTGTTAAGAACCCCGACGGTACAGTTAAGTACTATCAGTGGGGCGGCGCCAGCGTAAACTGGTCTTGGGATGTAGACGGTGATAATGTTGGAGAAACTAAAGACGGCGTTGGCACCGAAACATGGGTAGGCACTGTCGGCGCTGACGGTGGTCAGATTTCTATCCCCGTTGTTAAGGGTGCTGTAGTTGATTTCTACTGCTTAAGCTGGGATACATATAATGGCGTTCAGTACACATTAACAATCAACGATGAAGAAGCTGCAGTAGAGCCCGGTGAACCTGAAGAGCCTACTAAGCCCGGTGAAACAGAAGATCCTGCTGAGCCCGGTGAATCTTCAGGCGATGTTAACCCCGGCGAATGCTCAGGCGAGCCCGTTAACCCTCCTACAGGTGCTGCAGTAGCAGTTATCCCTGCAGTTCTCGCAGCAGCAGCAGTTGCTACAACAGGTATCGTTCTTAAGAAGAGAAGCAAGTAATTGCTTTTAAACGGTTTAACGCTTTGAATTAAAGAGCATACGACCCCTCCGCTTATGGCGGAGGGGTTTTTTATCACATAAGTTGGGATATTTTCAAATTTAATGCTGTAAAGGAACAAAATTGCATTGCTGTTTATATCGTTTCACCAAAACGAAAAAGTCTTTTTTGTGCAAAATGACACTTGTAAAAAAAACTGCGATATAGTATGATTAAGAAAAGCTTAGAAGCTTAAAAAAATATTTTATGGAGGACAAAACCAATGAAGTTTACAAAAACTTTAGCAAGTGTTTGCGCTGCTGCAATCGCAGTTTCTTCACTTGCAGTAAGTGCTTTCGCCGGTTCTATCACATTCAGTGATAAAGTCTGGTGGACACAGAAGGACTTAAAGATTGAAGATATTTTGGAAGGCAACAAGCCCGAAGATGTCGAATCAATCACATTCACAGGCGACACTGCTTTCCTCATCGGTTACAACTCAACAACAGTAACTGATGAAACGAAAGGTAGCACATGGAAGGCATCTGAGACTCCTGCTGACACTTTTACAGTTACTGATGCAGTTCTCACTGCACAGAAAATCGGAGAAAACACAATTTTCCCCGCTTTCAGTGTAATGTTAAGCAAGGGCGACGGCGTTGATTACACAATCAACTGGAAGGTTAACCTTAAGAACAATGAACCCGCAGATCCCGCTAAGCCTAAGCCTGTTCAGACAAAGGCAGATATTTCATTTACCGATGGTAAAACTCCGTCATACACATACACAGTTAAGGGCGACATTGATGCGCTTAAGGTTGATGTTGCACTTTCAGCTGATGCAGCAGCAGCTGGATCAGGTTGGAACGATTGGTGCTCTGCAGGCGTTGCTGTTAAGAACCCCGACGGTACAGTTAAGTACTATCAGTGGGGCGGCGCCAGCGTAAACTGGTCTTGGGATGTAGACGGTGATAATGTTGGAGAAACTAAAGACGGCGTTGGCACCGAAACATGGGTAGGCACTGTCGGCGCTGACGGTGGTCAGATTTCTATCCCCGTTGTTAAGGGTGCTGTAGTTGATTTCTACTGCTTAAGCTGGGATGCATATAAAGGCGTTCAGTACACATTAACAATCAACGATGAAGAAGCTGCAGTAAAGCCCGGTGAACCTGATCCTGTTGATCCTGTTGATCCTCCTGTTGATCCCGGTAAGACTGAAGATCCTGCTGAGCCTGTAGCTCCCGCTGACGTTAAAATTGCTAACTCAGGTAGGACAGTTATCGATTCAGGTCTTGTTCGTACAAACATCATCAATGAATGGACCGGCAACGATGCAGATGTAATCGCTGATAAGGCTGCTTTTGCAGGTGCTAACAAGATTTCTGTTAAGTTTACAGTTACAAACTTCACAACTCCCTTCAAGGCTTGGATCGCTATGGCTGACTCCAAGTGGGAATGCCAGTTCCAGGGCGAAGGTGACGAGCGCAATGCAAACGCTAAGTGCACTCCCGTTGAAGTAACAGGTAATGGTACTTATGTTGTAACAATCGACCTTGACAAGGTTATCGATGGTGTGGCATTCATCTCAGTTTGCACAGACCTCAAGGCTGCTGACGGCGATGCTATCCCCACAATCGCTATCGATCAGATTAAGATCAATGAAGAAATCACAGTAAAGCCCCTGTCTCTTATACACATCTCCGAGCCCACGAGACGGAGCTACATCTCG
>ENA-OYXJ01000629-OYXJ01000629.1-human-gut-metagenome-genome-assembly--contig:-NODE-629-length-13317-cov-9.865631_pt1 | contig 13317 bp, 13 predicted proteins | sample MGYA00244843_ERZ653418 | MGnify/ENA primary metagenome ERZ653418 (study PRJEB26926, sample SAMN06164921) | human gut metagenome | biome: ENVO:00009003; feature: ENVO:2100002; material: ENVO:00002003... | reverse complement strand
TACGAGATGTAGCTCCGTCTCGTGGGCTCGGAGATGTGTATAAGAGACAGGGAGACAAGTTTAGTGCGAGGCGAGGGATAGTGCGGTTTTGGAAGGGGTGATGGAGTGACAATCCCTCCGTCTTGACGGCAGAAGAGTTTGTAGCATAAAAAGGGTGGGCATATCGCAAGTAAAACGCAACAAAGCAACAGTTTGTGTCTTGCCGTCAATCCACCTCCCTTTGACAAGGGAGGCAAGGACATAGTGCAGGGCGAGGGATAGTGCGGATGTGAAAGCGTATCGGTGCATATAGATGTTGGCATTACGAAAAGCGGGTGGGATAGTGCGGTTTTGGGAGGGTTGATGCGGGGCGAGGGATGGTGAAATATTTCACTGTGTGGGGTTTAATAATCGGTTTATCGACAGACTAAAACCACCGTTGCGGGTATGCAACGGTGGTTTTGTATATCATGGTTATTTCAGGAAGCCCTCGATTATTTTCTCTTCGGCTTCTTCTCTTGTAAGACCCAGCGAGCAGAGCTTTAATATCTGTTCGCCTGCTATCTTGCCGATAGCCGCCTCGTGAATAAGTGCGGCATCAACATTAGCCGCATTGAGAGCCGGCTGTGCATCGACCTTGCCGTTATCCGCAAGTATCGCATCACAGGCGGAATGGCCTGTGCAACGGTTGTTGCCCTCGACTACGGAGTAAAATGCCTGATGGGAATTTCCTCTTGCAACAGAACGTGAAACAAGGTCTGCGCCGCTGTCCTCGCCGTTAAGCTCGACATGGAACTTTGTTACCGCCTCCTCGTCACCGTCGGTCATTATACGCTCACGGACAACTATCTTTGCGCCCTTGCCGAGTACGGCGGAAGTGCTTCTTGTTGTTCTGTCAACACCTCTGAGCTGTATCGTATCCATCTCAAGATATGAATCCTCGTCAAGAACGCAGTCTGTGACGGGGTCAATTTTTCTGAGTCCTGTGCCTTTGCCTGTTCCGATATGCTTTTCCTTGTAAAGCACTCTTGCACCTTTTTCAAGGAAGAAGCGGTGAATGCCGTTGTGACGAGCCTGTTCCTCGCCGTCATTATGCACGCCGCATCCTGCTACTACAACAACGTCAGCGCCCTCGCCGATATAGAAATCGTTATAAACAAGGTCGTCAACGTCACTGTGGGTAACGCAGGCGGGGATGAATACCGTTTCACCAACAGTAAATGGCTTTACACGGATATTTATACCCGGCTTGTCTTCTTTTGATTCGATAGTGATATTCTCCGACGATCTTCTGCCGGCGCACTTGCTGTCCTCACGGATATTGTATGCGCCCGCAAAGCCCGATACCTCGTCATAATCGGAGATTATCTTAAGCATTTCGGCTGTTGTGCCGTTGAAATTTACGTCCATTATATTGCTCACTGACAACCGCCTCCGTTTCTCTGGGGACATCTGCAGGCGTATTCTCCGCCGAGCAGTTTCGGAAGGACTTCCTCACGGGGTCCTGCCGTGCGTATAGTGCCGTCTGCGACTACTATTATTTCATCGGCAATCGAAAGAATACGCTCCTGATGCGATATTATAACGAGCGAGTCTGTGGTGCCGTTGCGTATTTCTTCAAACGTTTCCACAAGTCTTGAGAAGCTCCAGAGATCTATTCCTGCCTCCGGCTCGTCGAATACCGACAGCTTGACATTTCTTGCGAGCACGGTCGCAATCTCTATACGCTTTGCCTCGCCGCCCGATAAAGCGCCGCTCATCTCTCTGTCGATATATTCCTCCGCACACAGACCGACCTTGCCGAGAAGCGCACAAAGCTCGTTGTGACCCAGCTTTTCTCCTGCGGAAAGCTCAAGAAGATCTCTTACCGTAAGACCCTTGAAGCGTACCGGCTGTTGAAAAGCGTAGGCAATGCCCAGCTTTGCTCTGCCTGTGATGTCCATATCCGTTATATCCGTACCGTCAAGGAGAATCTTGCCAGATGTGCATTTTTCCACACCTGCGATGAGCTTTGCGAGGGAGGTCTTGCCACCTCCGTTTGGCCCTGTAATTACCGTAAGCCTGCTGTCAAGCTTACAGGTTATGCCTTTTATAATAGGTTCTCCGCTTGGAAGCTGCCATTTTACGTCCTGAAATTCCAGCAAAGTAGTTACCCCTTTCATTTTTTATCATATTATCGTACCATATTAACGTGATTATGTCAAGAGGCGGCGGTCGGTATTGAATTTTTTTTCGTTTTGTGATAAAATATTATGAAAATGATATGCGGTTTATTTTTGAAAGGTAGGCATATAGGAATGAAGGTTTCTATTATTGATAACAGCTTGTGTGATTCATCGTTTGTAAGCGATGTGAAGCCTGAGGCAATCAAGGCTTATACGGACGCACTGCACGAGTTCGGGGTAAACTATATCGAAATGACCACAGACAGCTTTATTATGATACCGCCTGCAAGCGATATGTCGAAGATAATACTTCGTATGACCTCGGTGCGTGACCTGCTGTATATAAATTCGTTCGATTTTGCCTATGTTGTCGTGCCTGCATACCTGACCGACCTTATACCGAAAATCGAAAGGCCGGTTATATCGGAGCTTTGTCTGCACGGGTCGGACTATATGAGGGTCACGGAAATGTTTGAAAAGAACTTTGAGCTTGACAAGGTTTCGATGATACGCTTTGTTGACGATTTCAGAAAAAGTCCGCAGGAAATGGCACGGATGCTGGCGGAATACCGCAGGAAATACTACCGTCCGATAGATATATGCCCGACAAACAAATACACGAACGCTGTCAGCGAGGCTATAGCGGCGGTGATAGCGAAAAGCGACAGCCTGACTATGAGATTCGGTGATTACGAACAATATGCGGAACTGCAGGATTACACTGTTTCGCTTGCCACGCTGTTCGGCGTAGCGCCGTCACCGCAGATGATAATGGCGCTTTATAAATGCGGCTGTCTTTATGCGATGATATACGGCAGGCAAGCAAAAAGCACGCTTGACGACCTGAGATCAAGCCAGATTTCGCCGCATTATGTTACTAACGTTGACAAGCCGAAGCCATTTCTGCCGAGTGAGCGGACAAAGACCTCGTCTTACGTTACTCCTCCCGAAACAAAAGAAAAAGAGGGCGGAGAGCTGCTTTACAGCAAGCTGAGAAGTATGATGCTTGACGCAGACAGCGCAGAGGAGCTTGAACAGGAAATCGAGCAGTTCTGTACACAGCTGTACAACAAGTATGGCGACAAGTCCGGACATTGAGCCGCTAAGACTGCAAAACAACTATATGTATAAAAAATCCATAAAAACGCAGGCTATATAGTGCAATATGACGAAATGTTAAGCGGCTGAAAAAAATGCTTTTATTTTTACGGCAGATATGCTATAATAATTTTATACTGTGTCGGTGTGTACCCAAATATCATTCCGACGCACTGTTTTATGAGATACAGAGCCTTAAAGGGCGTTTTATTATATCGAATTCTATATTTTAAATGAATCGAGGAAGTGTGACTTTTGGAAAAGTTTATTATAAAAGGCGGCATTCCGCTGAGAGGCGAAGTGCGGATAAGCGGAGCGAAAAATGCGGCGGTAGCTATAATTCCTGCGGCGATACTTGCAGAAGATAAGTGCATACTTGAAAATGTACCGTCAATCAGTGATGTTGATGTTGCTCTTGAGATACTCTCGAGTATGGGAGCGCAGATAAGAAGGCTGAGTAAGTCGAAGATAGAGGTGGATACGTCAAGGATCAAGGACGGAACGGTACCTTATGAGCTTGCACGCTCCACAAGAGGAAGCAGTTATTTTTTAGGTGCGCTGCTTGGCAGATTCAAGAAGGCGAGCGTGCCGCTACCGGGTGGGTGCGACCTTGGCAGCAGACCTATCGATCAGCATATCAAGTGCTTTGAGGCGCTCGGTGCAAAGACTGATATAAAGCACGGTATCGTTGACCTTTCGGCTGACAGGCTTATCGGTACGCAGATATATTTCGACAAGGTGACTGTCGGAGGAACGATAAATGCGCTTCTTGCCTGCGCAAAGGCAGAGGGGCTGACGATAATTGAAAATGCCGCCAAGGAGCCTCATATAGTGGACCTTGCGAATTTTCTCAACTCTATGGGTGCGGATATTATGGGCGCAGGTACGGACGTTATCAAGGTGAAGGGCGTTTCACAGCTTCACGGCACAGAGTATTCGGTTATCCCCGACCAGATAGAAGCGGGAACGTTTATGGTGGCTGCGGCGGCTACCTGCGGTGATATTACGCTGAAGAATGTTATACCGAAGCACCTTGAGCCTATTACGGCAAAGCTGCGCAAGATAGGCGTTTATGTTGAGATAGAGGACGATACGGATAATGTTAGGGTAGTCGGCAGACCTCATTATGAGGGTACTGATATAAAGACTTCTCCGCATCCGGGATTTCCTACCGATATGCAGCCGCAGATGACAACGCTACTGGCGATGTCGAACGGTACAAGTATGGTAACTGAGAGCATATTCGATACACGTTTCAAGTATGTTGACGAGCTTCGCAGAATGGGTGCGGATATTACCGTTGACAGCAGGGTAGCGGTAGTAAGAGGCGTGGATCATCTTACGGGCGCTCCGGTAAAGGCGAGCGACCTCAGAGCAGGTGCGGCGCTTATCATTGCAGGACTTGCGGCACAGGGCACTACGGAAATCGAAGATATTCACCATATTGAGCGTGGATATGAAAATATGGAAATAAAGCTGAGGGCACTTGGCGCTGATATAGTAAAGCGTTATTATCCCGATGACGAAAAGATGAGAAAGGCACTCTGATGGCAAAGGTTGTTCCTGTATGCTCTTCAAGCAAGGGCAACAGCGTTTTTGTCGGTGACAGCACCTCCGGCGTACTTGTTGACGCAGGATGCAGTTTCAAGGCGCTGAGGGAAGGTCTGGCACTCTGCGGTATACCGTTTGAGGCGGTGAAGGCTGTGCTTGTGACGCACGAGCATATAGACCACACGAAAGCACTCGGACAGATAACGAAAAGAACGTCTGTTCCTGTGTACGCATCGGACGGCACTGCAAGAAAGCTGTTTTCTGACAAGCTGGTAGAGCAGACGGCGGTTATTCATCCGCTGTCGGAAATAAAGAGCGTACCTGTCGATATGGATATTGACTTTTTCCATACACCGCACGACGCTGCGGAAAGCGTAGGGTACACACTGAAGTTTGGCGAGCATAAGGTCGCCTGCTGTACCGATTTAGGCTATGTTACCGATGAGGTGAAGGATAATCTGCTCGGAAGCGACACGGTATATATAGAGGCAAATTACGATCCTGTGCTGTTAAAGGGAAATCCGAAATATCCGCCGTATCTCAAAACGAGGATTTCGGGGGACCACGGACATCTTTCAAACGGCTGTTCGGCTGAGTTTTGTAAGGAGCTTGTCGCAAAGGGTGCGAGCCGTCTGATACTCGGTCACTTAAGCCAGGAGAACAATTCTCCGAAAATGGCGTATGAGGCTGTGGAGAAAACGCTGAAAAACGCAGGAATGTCATGCGGAGTTGATTTTACCCTTGATGTTGCGCCTGTTGTGACACAGGGAAAATACATAATTATCTGATGAATATGCACTGCATTTTCTGCTTGGTGGTAACTTTGCAGTTGTGCGGTGCTTTATTTTTTTATTGCGAAAGGAAAAACTATGGCAGTATATCTTATACTTATGGCACTCGTGCTTGTGCTTGCTTATCCGCTCATCGAGCATAAGCCGAATGTGGTGAAGAAGCTCTGTTATGTTATCGTGACATTCGGAGCAATGTATCTGATAAGCGTGTTCAGATACGGACTTGGAAACGATTATTATTCGTACATCTATATTTTCTGGAATATCAAGAATGCACCCGGACTTTCGATATTCAACTACGGGTATGAGCCGGGCTTTACGATCGTCACAAAGCTGATCTCGATGTTTACCGCAGATGTGAATATAATGTATGCGGTGTACGCACTGCTGATACTTATACCTACGGCGTATGCGATATTCCGTTACAGTGAAAATATATGGATGTCAACGATGATGTTCATATCGCTGACGTTCTTCTACTGCTCGCTGAGCTTTATCCGTCAGTCGATAGCGTTTGCGATCATACTCTGCGCTTACAGATTTATGAAGGAACGCAATCACTTCATGGTGCTGTTGTTTATTTTCTTAGCGTGTCTGTTCCACAGTACAGTAATAGTGCTGATACCGCTGTATCTGATTGCGGCGTTCATAAAGCCTACAAAGATAACCGTACCGATATATGCGATATTGACAGCGCTTGTATATCTGCTTTCGTGGCCGATATTGCGGCTTGCGGTTGTGCTTCTTCCGCAGTACAAGGGCTATCTTGAGCTGAGCTTTATCACGCAGGGCTATTCACCTGTTTATATTATAGTGCCTGCGATAATCACGGCACTTGCGCTTATCGCACATTTCACGGGATACGGAAAGGCATATCCGAAAGAATCGGCACTGTTCACGAACTTTGCGATATTCAACTTTATTATATGGTTTATAGCGACAAAGCACTTTGTTATCGAGCGTTTCTCGATGTATCTGTACATTATGATGATAATGTTCATACCGTCAATAGCAAGGTACTATATGAACTGTGCAAAGGCTTATCTTGCACGCAGGAAAAATCCCGACGCTGTGGTTGAATTCGATAAAACGGTTGACGAGGTCATCCGTTCCAAGCATCCCGAAAAATATGCACATAACGCCGGCACCGAACCCAAAAAGGAAAAAGCGGTTTCACAGCCCGTACCGGAAAAGGCGGAGGCTGAGCTTAGCGATATAGAAAAGGAAAAGCAGAGAATTTTAGCCGAGATCATGGCTGAGGACGGCGGCGACAGCGATATAGCGACAAAGCCCGTTGAAGCTGTGGAAAATAAAAAGCCCGAAAAGCAGAAGAAGTATTCGTCTGTATTCGGAGAGCAGTTTAAGGCTGACGAAAGATATATGCCGAAGAACAGGGTGTTCAAAAAGAGAAGGAACGGTTTTGTAAACTTCGTTACACGTCCTGTTACGATATTTGCGGCTTTCCTTGCTGTAGTAGTTGGTGCTAATCTGTGGTACAACTATTTCGGTCTTACGGTATCGGAGAAGGGTTTCCACGGAGTTATGCCGTACAAGAGCATTGTTCCGCAGTATACGGAATTTGTGCTTTCAAAAGAAAGCAAGGATGAAAAGAATACGAACCTCAGAAGCGAGGATAATTTCCTTAACTATATGTACAGGCTGAAGGAGGGCGAGAATTTCACCGCCATAATCTCGGCAAGAGGAGATGTGACGGGCGGATATAACGACGGCGCTTTATCGGCTGTAAAGGAACTGGGGCTTGAAAAACTGCTTACGGCTCAGAAAAATCAGCGTTATATTGCGATAATAGAAGGCGGTAAGGTAGTCCGTGAGGAGCTGTCGAAAGACAGGATCGATACAGGCGTTATTGATGTACTGGGCTATAAGACGCAGATAATCAGCGACGCAGGTGAATCGATTGTCAAAATGGGCAACAAGAACTACTCGCTCAATGAGCGTGGAATGAATATCGTGGTGCTTGACAACACAACAAGAAACATTGTTGACAAGGTGCGTTTCAAGACGTATTACGTTATGCTGTCGGCAACAAGATAAGGGCGGTAACACTTATGAGAATGAGAAGAAAAAAATACCTTGATGAACGTCTTGACGCTTGCGGCAACGTGAATCTCGGCTGGCTTGTGGATTATGCCGCAGAGCAAAGAGGTGAAACACAGCAGAGGACGCTTGATGTGCGGGAGATATTCGGCAATGATAATCCTGTTCATCTTGAGGTAGGCTGCGGAAAGGGCGGCTTTGCGGTTGAAGCGGCAAGGCGTAACCCTGATATTAATTTTATTGCGGTGGAGATGGCAAGAAACGTAATAGTCAGCGCTATGGAGCTTGCGGTAAAGGAAAATCTGCCTAATCTGAAATTTCTTATGGGTAAAGCGGAGTATCTTGAAAAATTCTTCCCCGAAAATTCGGTAGAACGCATTTATCTTAATTTCAGCTGTCCTTATCCTAAGGAAACGTATAAAAAGCACCGTCTTACTCACCCTGTATTTCTTGAGATATATAAGCACATACTTATACCGGGCGGTGAGATACATCAGAAAACCGACAATATGAAGCTGTTCGAGTTTTCGATAGAGAATCTGTCACAGTGCGGCTTCAAGCTGAAGAATGTCAGCCTTGATCTGCATAACAGCGGATTTGAAGGAAACATTGTGACGGAGTATGAAAAGAGATTTTCTGAGCAGGGATTTCCGATATATCGCCTTGAGGCAGTAAATCCGACAAAATAGGCTTTACTTTTCGTAAAAAATGGTATATACTGAGTATAAGCAAACGGGGTTTTACCCGGAAAGGATGTTTAGTATGAATAAGGCAATGATATTTTTCGGTATTGCGGCGGCTGTCGGTACGGGGTATATTTTAGCTAAGAAATATATAGATAAAAATCCTGAGGCTGTGGCGGCTATGAAGGAAAACTGCAGTGATAAGCTCCACAAGGCTTCGGTCTACTGCACGGGCGCAGTAAAGACGGGCAGTGAAAAGCTCACAAAGAGCGTGAACGAGATCGTATCGGCAGGCAGGGAAAAGAGCGCAGAGCTTATGAAGAAGGCGGCTACAACAGGCACGGCTTTCAAAAACGAGATAAACAATCTCAAGGATATGGTAGTGTCGATAAACAGCGGAGTTGATGTTGATATTTCCGATGTTGACGATGATGCGGACAAGAAGAGTTTTTCCTTTACCGAGGGCGGAGTGGAGGACGAGATAATCGAATCTCCCGAAGAAGGCTCGGAGGCATTATAAAATCCGATAAAGCACAATGAAGTGTCACGGCGGTATTGCTGTGGCACTTTTGCTTTTAATATGTTTTTAAGGAAGTGCGGAGTGATGGCAGATATAGAAATAAGGACGGCAACGCCCTTTGACGCAGAAGAACTGCTCGGTATTTATTCTTATTATATTATAAATACGGCGGTAACGTATGAGATTGATGTGCCGTCTGCAGAGGATTTCAGGCGGAGGATAGAAAAAACGCTGAAGAAATATCCTTACATAGTGGCTGAGCGTGACGGAAGGATTATGGGATATGCATATGCCGGAGTGTTCAAGGACAGGGCGGCTTATGAGCGTTCTGCCGAAACGTCGATATACGTTGATGTGAATGAAAAGCGTCACGGTACGGGAACAGCGTTATATAGGGAACTTGAAAAACGGCTTGCGGATATGGGGGTAAGGAATGCGTATGCCTGCATAGCAAGCACGGATAAAGACGATGAGTATCTGAATCACGACAGCATCAGGTTTCACGAAAAGCAGGGGTATACGCTTGTGGGAACGTTTCATAAATGTGCCGATAAATTCGGCAGGGAGTATGATATGGTGTGGATGGAGAAGATTATAGGGTAGTGGGCGATGTGTTAACGGTATGAAAAACAGCCTTGCGGGTTTCGCAAGGCTGTAAGATTTCAGAAAAAGTCTTTTGTTTAATGTGCTTTTGCTATATCATTCATCTTTGACTATGATAATAAGCTACCGATAGTTCTGTTTATCGGACAGCACTTCTCGGGTTCGCTATTCGAGTGGGTACACTTGTCAATATTAACGAGGGAAAGAACCAAAGCAATCAGGAAAACAACTGCTAAACAATTACAATCCATACCATAGTTGGCTCTGTCAAGCCGAGTAAAAGAAGCTCACCTTTGGCAAGGAAAGCAATTTTAGTGCGAGGCGTGGCGGTGGATGTGCTTTTGAGAAGGTTGTGGGAATGGAGAGGTTTGGTGCAACGGGAGGGGCGAGCCCCTCGCCCTACGAAAAGGGCGTGTGATAGTGCGAATGTAAAAGCATATAAGTGCATATAGATGTTGGCATTAAGAAAAGTTAGTGGGGTAGTGCGGTTTTGGAAAGGGTTGGTGCGGGGCGAGAGATGGTGGCGTGACAATCCCTTCGTCTTGACGGCAGAAAAGTATGCAATATAAAAAAAGTGGGCATATCGCAAGTAAATGCAATAATGTTAAGGCTTGTGCCTTGCCGTCAAGCCACCTCCCTTTGACAAGGGAGGCAAGGACATGGTGCGAGGCGAGGGATAGTGCGAAACAAACAGAGCGTTCATTTAAAGGCAAGGGTGTTGGCGATTTTCGAGGGATAGTGCGTTTTTTTGAAGAGTCAATGTCAGTGCAGTTGTAATGATGTACTCACGAAAATATTAATGCCTTGTCGGTACGGAAAAAGCTTTCAGCAGTGTTGGCGATATGTTTATCGGTACGGATTTAATAATAGTCGGTTTTTTGACAGTCTGAAACAGCCTTGCGGGTGTCGCAAGGCTGTTTGTTATAATATAAGAATGGGGTCATATACCGCAACAGCTGTCGCAGTGGTCGTCCTTTATTTCGCCTACAAAGGGGGTGGGGTCGATTCCCTGTCTTGTGTAGTAGTCGGCAATAGCCGCCTTGATAGCCTGCTCTGCAAGTACGGAGCAGTGGAGCTTTGCCGGAGGCAGACCGTCAAGCGCTTCTACGACCGCTTTATTGGTCAGCTTCAGTGCTTCGGATAAGGGCTTGCCTTTTATCATCTCGGTAGCGATGGAACTTGTGGCGATTGCCGCACCGCAACCGAATGTCTTGAACTTGACATCCTTTATAGTGTTGTCCTCAATCTTAAGGTACATTTTCATTATATCGCCGCACTTTGCGTTGCCGACCTCGCCGACACCGTTTGCATCTTCAATCTCGCCTACGTTTCTGGGGTTGGCGTAGTGATCCATTACCTTTTCAGAATAAATCATCAGTAATACTTCCTTTCTGATAAATCAATGTTTACTTTATTTTGAATGTTTCGCCCTTGACGATGTGATCCCACAGGGGCGACATACTTCTGAGCTTATTTACAATAACGGGGAGAACCTCGAGCAGCTTGTCTATCTCCTCCTCGGTCGTGTACTCTGACATTGAGATACGCAGTGAGCCGTGCGCTACCTCGTGGGGAAGTCCTATGCTCAGAAGAACGTGCGAGGGGTCAAGTGAGCCTGATGTGCAGGCGGAACCGCTCGACGCTGCAATGCCCTGAAGGTCAAGCTGGAGCAGTAAACTCTCGCCCTCTACGCCCTCAAACGAGAAGTTCAGGTTGCTCGGCATACGCTTTTCTCTGTCGCCGTTTAAATGAACACGGTCAATCTTCATTATCTCGTTATATATCCTGTCGCTGAATTTTTTCAGCTTTTCGTTCTTGGAATCTATACCGTTTACGGCATCTGTTATAGCTACGCCGAGTCCTACTATAGCAGGAACGTTTTCTGTGCCGGCACGTCTGCCTCTTTCCTGAGCGCCTCCGTCAATAAGGGGAGGAAGGCGGTATTTCTTGTTTACATAAAGAACACCGCAACCCTTCTGGGCGTGTATCTTATGGCCGCTGAGGGAGAGCATATCTATATTCTGCTCTTTTACGTTGATGTGGACGTTGCCGATAGCCTGTACTGCGTCTGTGTGGAAGATGACACCCTTTTGCTTACACAGCTCGCCGATCTCGGCGATGGGCTGTATCGTGCCTATCTCGTTGTTGGCGTACATTATCGTGACAAGGGCTGTATCGGGGCGGATTGCGTTTGCTACGTCCTCGACTTTAACTATACCGTTTGAATAAACGGGAAGGTAGGTTATTTCAAAGCCCTCCTTCTTCAGAGAATCCATTGTGTGCAGAACCGCATGATGCTCGAATACAGAAGTGATTATGTGCTTCTTGCCTTTTAGTGCCATCATTTTTGCGGTGCTTTTTATCGCCCAGTTGTCGCTCTCACTGCCGCAGCTTGTGAAATAAACCTCGCTGTCCTCACAGCCGAGCGCCTGTGCGACCTGATGTCTTGCCTTGTTTACGGCTATTGCGGAATTTCTTCCGAGAGTGTAGATAGAGGAGGGGTTGCCGTATTCCTCCGTAAGATAGGGCAGCATAGCGTTGAGAACGTTATCGCTTATCTTTGTGGTAGCCGCATTGTCAAGGTATATTGTTGTTTTAAGCATTTATACTATCGTTCCTTTCTTCCTGCTTTATGCTAAATGCCGTTTAACGCACTGTAAAGGGATGCGGTAAAGACGACAGATTTAGTCCGATTTATATTATACACCTAATAGCCTACAAAATCAATAGGTTTAATAAAATTTTTCAAAAAAATATCGGCAGTGAGATTTTTCTCACTGCCGATAAATCAGTTATTCACGATTGTCTGCAAAGGTGAAGGTCGGATTATTCGATTGCAATCACGTTATTGCCTTCAACCTGAGGTGCGGCTTTCGGAACGGATACCTTTAAGATACCGTCTTCAAACTTTGCGTTTACGTCCTTTGCCTGTACGCCGTCGCCTACATAGAAGCTCCTGCTGCACTGACCCTCGTAACGCTCACGTCTGATGTACTTGCCGTCCTTCTTCTCCTTTTCGTCCTTTTCAAGACCCTTGGAGGCGCTGATGGTAAGATAGCCGCTGTCAAGCTTCAGCGATACATCTTCTTTCTTGAAGCCCGGCAGGTCAATGTCAAGCTCGTAGCTGTTGTCTGTTTCACGGACATCCGTCTTCATCACGTTCTTTGCGTGCTTGCCGTAAAGGGGATCGTTCTTGCCGCCGAATACCGACGGCATATAGAAGTCATCATTAAAGAAATTGTCAAATAAGTTTTCATTGAAAATTGCGGGTAACATATGTCATTCCTCCATTCATTACTAAGCGGTCTGTGCTTTTAAACGCAGTGCCGATCATTTGCTGCCCTTGTACCTTCCGGAGACCCTCTCTCTTTCTTTGTACAACTACATTATAGCACACTTTTTAGCACTGTCAATAGTAGAGTGCTAAATTTCACAAAATCTTCTTAAAAGTATAACAATTTTGACATTTAAGGGCGGAAATGCGAAAAATAAGTGCGTGAATGTTGGGGATATTAATATTGAAATGCAAAAAAGCCCTCTCTTAAGCACGTTGTGCTTAGGGGAGGGGTTTTAGCTTTTAGTGTGGGGCGAGACGGCGGATGTACTCTTGAGAGGGTTGCGGGAATGGAGATGGTCGGTGCAACGGGAGGGGCAAGCAAGGCAAGGATGCCTGAAATGAACGCCCAAAGGCTTTGCAGGACGCAAAGCCAACAGAGCGTTCATAAAGAGGCAAGGGTGATGGTGCAGGGCGAAGGATGGATGTTCTTTCAAAATGGTTGTGGGGATGGAGAGGGTCGGTGCAACGGGAGGAGCGAGCTGTATAGTGTGATAACATAGTTTACAGAATGTGCAAGGACATAGTTTACATA
>ENA-OYXJ01000628-OYXJ01000628.1-human-gut-metagenome-genome-assembly--contig:-NODE-628-length-13322-cov-4.972036_pt1 | contig 13322 bp, 10 predicted proteins | sample MGYA00244843_ERZ653418 | MGnify/ENA primary metagenome ERZ653418 (study PRJEB26926, sample SAMN06164921) | human gut metagenome | biome: ENVO:00009003; feature: ENVO:2100002; material: ENVO:00002003... | reverse complement strand
ACAGATTTATATTATTTTCCATTATTTATTCCTTATTCAAAAAATTCGGCTTTGTATTCGTTGAATTTTTTAAGTAGCTCTTCCTCCAGTAGATACTCGGTGAGGCAGCCGACGCCCGTTACGCATTTACCACCCGTTAAATTCCCGAGCAGTATGCAGTCTCTGAATCGGTAATCGTTGAAAAGTCCGTACATAAATCCGGCAAGAAATGCGTCGCCTGCTCCTGTAGAGTCCACGCGCACATATTCGTCTATTACGGGAACGGTAAAGACCTTGCCGCCCTCCATGCCCATACAGCCGTCTTTGTCAAGCTTGACCATGGGATTTTCAAAATATCTTGACAGCACCGAAATGGCGTCCTCGGGCGATGCTGTTTCGGTTATTTTCATAGCCTCCTTTTGATTTGGGACATAGTAGTCGCAAAGCTCTATGAGGTCACGGTAGAGCGAAAGGCTCATATCGTCGGTATATCCCGTATCCAGCACCAGAAGCGTGCCCTCGTCTTTTAATTTTCTGTATACGTCATAGTATCCGTTTTGAACCTCAACTATTTTGGCACCCTTTGACATTCGGTAAATTTTTTCCGCGGTAACATCATTTTCTTCGGCGTCGGGGCCGTAGGTTACAAATGTACGGTCCTCCGGAGTTATCATTGCCGACGTTATGTTAAGCGGAAGTACACCGCCTTCATAAAGGTTTGTGATTTCCACGGAGTTGTCGCGGTACTCATTGGACGCAAAATCCGAAAACATATCAAGACCGAGCCACGTGGCGGTTCTAACCGGAATGTTCAGTCTGCCGAGATTCACCATTGTACCGGGGACTCCTCCGCCGAGACACAGCTTGAAACCGTCTGAATAAAGCTCTTCGCCCAACTGCGGCAGCCTTTTAAGACGCGCATAAAGAATATCGATGTTTGTTTTACCGGTACCGGCTATAAAAGACATTCGTTTTTCATCTCACTTGCTTTGAAAATATATTTTATTTTGTTATCATACAACATTTTGTCTCATAAGTCGAGGCATAAAATGCATAAATTGACAGTTCACAACATTGTATTGTACTACGTGAATATAAAAAATCGTTTTAAAGGTAATTTTTATTGACTTTGCACAGTTTCTATAATAAAATATTAGATATACTTTTGAGAAGGAGAGTTCATATGGATTTAAAACCGCTTATTGACAAAAAAGACGAAGCAGCAAAGTACATGATTGACGAAATTACGCATATCTGTAAGGATATGGATACCCGCAGCCCCGGCACTAAGGGAGAGAAAGAGGCTTGCGAGTATATGGCAAAAGTTCTTAAAGAGGATTGCGGCTGCGAACGTGCGGACGTTGAATCGTTTAAAGAAAACCCCGGCTCATTCTTCGGCTGGATATACTTTACGATTACCTTCGTTCTTTTGGCAATCGCGCTTTACTTTGTGGCGCCGATTATTTCGCTTATTCTCATTGTTGCAGGTCTTGCAATAGTATTTTTACAGTTCGGCCTTTACAAAAAATGTGTTGACCGTTTCTTCCCCGAGCTTACCGGTCACAATGTTACCGCAGTTAAAAAGTGCACCGGCGAAGTAAAACGCCGCATATTCTTTAACGGACATCCGGACGCTGCTTGGGAGTGGCCTGTAAACTATGCGCTCGGCGGCATAGGCTTTGAGGGTCATGCCATAATCTGCGGTCTCGGCGCAGTTTATTATATGGTAATATCCATTATTTATATGGCCCAAAACGGTATTTCCTTCGGCGTTATAGATACTTCCTCTTATCTTTTCAAAATGGCTCTTTGGGGACTTCTTTTTGTTCCGTTCCTTGTAGGCCTTTATTGGATGTGGAATAAAAACCGCATTGTTGACGGTGCCAACGATAACCTTTCGGGCTGCTATATGGGTATTGCAATTCTCAAGGCTCTCAAGGATAACGGCATCGAGCTTGAAAACACAGAGGTAGGCGTTATCCTTACCGGTTCAGAGGAAGCCGGTCTTCGCGGAGCAAAAGCTTGGTGCGAGGCTCACAAGGGAGAGTTTGACGACGTTCCCACATTTATTTTCTCATATGATACAATTCATGACCCGAAATATCTTATGACGAATTATCGCGACCTTAACGGTACCGTTAAAGCCGATAAGGACGTCTCCGACCTTTTTATGGAAGCAGCAAAAGAATTGAATATTCCGTGCAAAAAGGGCTGGGTTCCTCCGCTCGGCGGTGCTACCGACTCTGCCGCATTTGCACAGGCGGGCTTCAGAGCAACAGGCGTTACGGGTCTTAATCATAAACTTGAGGATTACTATCATACTCGCCGCGATACATATGACAATATGAACGCCGAGGGTCTTGCAGGCTGCTATGCCGTCAGCGTTAAGGCTCTTGAGATGTTTGATAAAGGGGCAAAACAGTAATCCGGTTGTAAAATACAACAAACAGGCAAACCGAAAACGCTTTAGTTAAGTGAAATGTTACGAAATATGACTTTGCGTCGCATTTAATCTTGACTAAACAATATTTTCGGTATAAAATCTAAGCATAAACAGCGAAGGCGTTGTGATGTAGTTCACAGCGCCTTTTTTGTTTGTACGAGAGCTTTTAAAAGGATTTGTTTTAAATCCGTATTACATTTAACTCTCGTGCTAATCGACAGGCGTTTGGTTCGTACCGATTGATAGAAACGCCGTCGGTTTCTGTCATACGAAAAGCTTCGGGCTTATATTCCGAACGGCTTTTCCGTACATTTTCCTCATCCCCTTGCAGCTGTCTCGGCGGCTCTGCCCTTTTTTTCCGCCGAGGCAAGGGGGGCAAACCTGCCCTTTTCATTTTAATTTATTGCATAGGAAACACCGCCTCGGTAAAACGGGGCGGTGTTTCCGTTATGTTATAAGGTCCGCAACACAAAAGAGGACTGCAAAAACATAAGCTTTTACAGTCCCAGAACGCAATATTAAATTTATTTTTTCATACCGACAAATTCATACCTGCGTATTATTTCTTCTACCTCTTCGAGTACGCCGCTCCAAAGCTCCGAGCCGAGGGAGGCGTATTCCTCGTTTTCCTTACCCTTACCGCATAGCATTGAGAAACATTTACCTATGTTTTGCGATATGTTGTCGTTTTTTCTGACGGCGAGATAATAAAAGCTGTACTCGGCACCGTCGGAGAACTCTTTGTAGAATTCCTCTGCCTTGTCGTGTATGTCATCGTACAGGGCATTTATTGCCGTGTTCCGGAGTATGTTATTTGGCAAAAGCGAGTTGAGCTGATACTCGGCGGCAAAGAACATAAGAATTTTTATCTGGAAACTCTCGGCCTTTGTGTACTCCTTATCGCCGATAATCGGACGAAGCTTTTGAAGCAGGACGTCCTTGTCAAGAAAAATCGAAGCAAGATAAGAGCCGAGCCGCTTCGATTTGTCGATGTTGCCGTTGCCTCTCTCCTCGTTCATTTTGGAGATAAGACCGATCTCGTCGAATTTGTCATCTCTTTTTTCTTTTTTGAAAATTTTTACATCGCTGTCGTCCATAGTAAACCCTGCCTTTTAAAGGCTGCCTTTCTTAGGTTAATTTGACTTTGCGGCTTCCTCAGCGGCTTTTTGAGCCTTTTTCTGCATTCTTCTGATTTTGGCCTTGTATCCGAGAAGCTTTGTAACGGCATCATCGGGAACATCAATGTCGCCTACGGAAACCGGATACCTGTTGTAAAGACCGCAGAAATCTGTTCCGCCTGTCATTAAAAGCTTGTTTTTGGCAGCGAGCTTTTTAAGCTCGGCGCGCTGTGCTTCGGTTGCCGACGGATGCCAAACCTCAATTCCGTCAATTCCGCATTCTATAAGACGAGGTATTGAGTCGATGTTATCGTATAGATACGGGTGAGCGAGAACCGCTATACCGCCCGCATCGTGAATCGCACCGACAACCTCCTCGATATCGGGGTATTTCGGCGTTACCAAAATGTTGCCGTCGGACTCTTTGTTGAACAGCTTGTTATAAAGATCACCGAAAATGGTGTTTGTATAGCCGCTCTCCATAAGAGCCTGCATTATATGCGGAATAAAAATATTTGTTGACCCGGTGGCGCATTTGATGATAAATTCGGCCGATACCGGATAACGCTTTGTAATCTGAAGCATCATAAAATGAGCTGCTTTTTTACGGGCAAGCGAGTTTTTGTGGCAAAGCCCCTGGAGCCTGTCCGGTGCGTCGCTGAGATAGCAAAGTATATCTACGTATTTTCCTGTTTTTTCGTCTCTTGATGACAGCTCTACCCCGGGAATGACATTCACCCCGTATCTGTCTCCGATTATTTTTCCTCTTACTGTACCTGCGAGACAGTCATGGTCTGTTATGGCTATTGTCTCGATTCCCTTCTTTTTTGCCAAAAGAACCAAGTCCTCTATTCCGAGTGAGCCGTCGGACAGCTTGGTGTGGCAGTGTAAATCTCCGCCCAAAATGTTCCTCCTTGAATTACCTTACATACATACTGTTTTTACACTGAATGAGTAATTTACACCAAAAAAATGATAAATAAAGCGCAAAATCCCTCAATATAATATGACAATATTATACACTTTACGCGAAGTTCTTGCAAGTTTAATATTCTTTTTACGGGTAATTTGTAGTATTTAGACATACAATATGTATAAGTGACGATATTATTGTTACATTTTTGTGAGTTCGCACAAGAAACAGACGACTTTTTGTATATGTGAAATTGAATTTGCGGTTGTTTTTGTAAAGTATCCGGATATGCGTAAGCTTAAAAAAGTATATTTTTTTGTTTTTGTGCCGAGCTCGGGGAAAATAGACTTAAAACGGCCCTGTTTCGCACTTCTTTGAAAATTATTGACGTAAAAGCCTCTCCTTATTCAAATTAAGTGTTGACAAAAGGGTAGTTCCTTGTGTATAATATTCAAGCATTCGCAAGTAGTGCGGTTTGCTGATATGGCTCAGGTGGTAGAGCACATCCTTGGTAAGGATGAGGTCGGCAGTTCGAGTCTGCCTATCAGCTCCAAAAAAGGACTAAGCAAGAGCTTAGTCCTTTTTTATTTTTAAAAAGCCTGTTTTTATAAGCCGTTTTTGTAATCGTCTATCACAAGGCGGTGAGTAGACGGGATGTTTTTCGGTATCTCTTCCGGACAGAACCACTCGAGAGCCTCCGATTCGCCGTCGTTTATCATAAGCGTCCCGCTGAAATCCTTTGTGGTGTAGGCGGTCACGACAACATACCATTCGTCGCCGTTTTCCGCTTTGCAAAGATGATCCTTACCGGAATACACACCGAGCAGCTTGAGATTTTCGACGGTAAGATTAGTTTCCTCCCGAACCTCTCTTACAGCTGTTTCAACGGTTGACTCGCCCAATTCCATAAGACCTCCGGGAAGCCCCCACTTGCCCTTCGGGTATGTTCTTTTTTGCATCAAAATTTTTCCGTCTTTGTTTTCTATGATTACAAGGCTGCCGTTGAGAACAATTCTTTTGTGACCTATCAGCTTGCGTAAATCTTCGATATAGCCCATTTTAAAGCTCCTTATACATAGACGACGCGCTTTCCTTTGTTGCGTATTCGGTTACATTCAAGACCTGATATTTTGTGACCTTTTGCCCGAAGGTGATTTCAATAACATCGCCCTCTTTTACATCGTAAGATGCTCTTGCCGGCTTGCCGTTTACGTTGACATGCTTTGCGTCGCACACCTCGTTTGCCACAGTACGCCTTTTTATGATACGCGAAACCTTTAAAAATTTGTCAAGTCGCATTTCTTCACTCCCTTTACAGCTTAATTTTAAAATAAGAGCCGCCTTAAGTCAAGAAATTAAATTGTTGAATTCCTACTGCTTTTGTATTATTATAAAAAAGAATGTAATAACGATTTTTTTCGGCACAGAGGATGTTTCACTTATGGATATAAATACAAAGGAAGTTCTTCGCTATCTCGGCTATAAAGGTCGTGAGGCGGACGAAAAAACCCTCGACCTTATCAATCACGTTAAAATTGAAATAATTACGTCGATTCAGCCGAGAAGTCTGTACAGAGAGTGCAAACTCGAATACCTGTCCGACAGTGCCGTAAAGCTTGACGGTATCGAATTTCACTCTGAAAAGCTTGTGAAGCATTTGAGAAATTCCGACAGAATATTGCTTTTTGCCGCAACGCTCGGTATGCAGAGCGATATCCTCGTAAGACGGTACGCGGGGGTTGACACCGCGCGAGCGGCGGTTATGCAAGCGGCAACGGCGGCGGCTGTCGAAAGCTTTTGCGATGACGTCTGCGAAAATATAGCAAAGGAAGAGGAGAAGCGAGGCTATTATTTAAGACCGCGCTTCAGCCCCGGTTATGCCGATTTGTCGCTTGAGAGCCAAAAGGAGTTTTTTAAGCTGCTTGACTGCACCAAGCGCATAGGGCTTACCCTGTCGGAGAATTGTATGATGATACCCACAAAGTCCGTTACGGCGTTTATAGGGCTTACCAAGGATAAGGACTGTAATTTTAACGCCTGCGCCGCATGCGGAAATAAAAACTGCGAATTCAGAAGAGGTTAAGCTATGAAATTTATCGACCTTTTAGGTAAAGAGAGATTGTTTTTTGACGGAGCCATGGGTACAATGCTCCAAAAAAACGGACTTTCTGCCGGCGAAATTCCCGAAACATGGAATATTACTCATCGGGATATCGTTTATGCCATTCACAAGGCGTATGCGGACGCCGGCTGCAATATAATAAAATCAAACACATTCGGTGCAAACGCGCTGAAATTCAAGGGTACCGATTACACGGTGGAGGAAATTGTTACTTCCGCGATAGATATAGCTAAAACGGCCGTGTCCGGCAAGGATAAAACCTTTGTCGCTCTTGATTTGGGACCTACGGGAAAGCTCTTAAAGCCGTACGGCGAATTACCGTTTGAGACGGCATATGAGCTTTACAAGCAGCAGGTTATCGCGGGCAAAAAAGCGGGCGCAGACCTTGTGCTTATCGAGACGATGGGTGACACATACGAAATAAAAGCGGCGGTTCTTGCCGCCAAGGAAAATTGTGACTTGCCGATAGTCGTAACCATGATATTTGATGAGAGCGGCAAGCTGCTTACCGGCTCCGACATCAAGACGGCGGTATTTTTGCTCGAGGGGCTCGGTGTTGACGCAATAGGCTTTAACTGCGGACTCGGACCTCGTCAGATGCTTTCTCTTTTACCGGAGCTTTTAAAATATTCAAGCACGCCTTTGGTAGTAAATCCCAATGCGGGGCTACCCGAATGTGTTAACGGAGTCACGTTTTTCAATGTCACACCGGAGGACTTTGCCAATGATTTAAAGGAACTTGCCGAAATGGGTGTCTCGCTGCTCGGCGGTTGCTGCGGAACTACGCCTGAACACCTGAAAGAGGCTGTAAAGCTGTGCAAGGGTATCCCTGTTTTGCCTGTAAAGCAAAAAAACATTACAGCAGTTACATCATACTCAAAAACGGCTGTAATAGGCGAAAGACCTATAATAATCGGTGAAAGAATAAATCCGACGGGCAAGAAAAAACTTAAAGCGGCACTCGTTTCGGGCGACAGCGGATATATCTTTTCCGAGGCTCTGTCTCAGGTCGAATGCGGAGCGGATGTACTTGACGTTAACGTCGGTTTGCCCGAAATCGATGAGCCGAAAGTAATGTGCGATACCGTTAGGGGCATACAGGGAATTACAAATCTTCCGCTTCAAATAGACACCTCCGATCCCGCGGCAATGGAGCAGGCACTTCGCATATATAACGGCAAGCCGCTTATAAATTCGGTAAACGGCAAAAAAGAGAGCATGGAAAAAATCTTTCCGCTCGCTAAAAAATACGGCGGAGTCGTGGTTTGCCTTACGCTTGATGAAAGCGGTATTCCCGAAAGTGCCGAGGGCAGAATCAAAATAGCCGAGAAAATAATAAATACCGCAAAGGAATACGGTATAGATAAAAAGGACCTCATAATAGATACGCTTGCTATGACCGTAAGCACCGGAGCTGAAAACGCAAAGAGAACGTTACAGGCTCTGTCATATGTTCGCAACACCCTCGGCGTAAATACGGTTTTGGGAGTTTCAAATATTTCCTTTGGCCTTCCGAAACGCGATAACATAAACGCGGCATTTTTCACTCTTGCCATGGGCAGCGGACTTTCGGCAGGTATTATAAATCCGAAATCCGACAGTATGATGAATGCTTTTTATTCCTATTGCGCGCTTAACGGGTACGATGAAAATTTTGAGACGTACATAAGCAAGACGTCGGATTCGGCACCGACGGCAAAAAATGATAAAACCGACCTTAAAACCGCGGTTATAAACGGGCTTTCCGGAGCGGCAGGGGAGAATGCAAGAGAGCTTTTAAAGACGGAACAGCCTCTTGACATTATAAATCTATATTTAATACCGGCACTTGATGTTGTCGGTAAAGGCTTTGAGGACGGAACAATCTTTTTGCCTCAGCTTTTGATGAGTGCCGATGCGGCAAAGGCGGCATTTGACGAAATCAAGGCAAGCATACCTGCCGAAGCGAACGGCAGCGAGAAAAAGAATAAGGTAGTTATAGCCACCGTCAAGGGCGATATTCACGACATAGGTAAAAACATTGTTAAGGTATTGCTTGAAAACTACGGCTTTGACGTAATCGACCTCGGCAAAGATGTTGACCCGGAAATTATAGTTGATACCGCAATAAAAGAGAAGGTCAAGCTCGTGGGTCTGAGTGCGCTTATGACTACAACGGTTGTGAATATGGAGGAGACCATTCGCCTTTTAAGAAAATGCTATCCCGAATGTAAGGTGATGGTCGGCGGAGCCGTTATGACTCAGGATTATGCCGACAGAATAGGCGCCGATTCTTACGCAAAGGACGCCATGGGCGCTGTGCGATACGCGGAAAGACTGTTTTCCGATGAGCAATAAAATAAGCTTGATACGGCAAGTGTAATTTACAACTAAATATATTTAATAAAGGGTTTTGCGGATTCTTGTGTCCGTAAAACCCCTTATTTATCAGGAATTACGGGGCTTTTACTTTATGCGTTTCCTGTTTGTGCACATTGCGAAAAAATATCCTTGCAAACGGATTTTATGTATGGTAAAATTACCGTTACAATGTAATGAAAGAGGGATATATATGTTTTGGTTCTTGGGAGTTCTTGCGGGACTTCTTTTGAGCGTTGCGGATATTTTTCTGTTGACGCGCAAGAGAAACGCGCCTGCTTGCATTATTGCTGTGTTACGCGATACTCTAGTGAGCAACTTGGCATCACTCGGAATTATGTCGCTGATACTGAAAATACCGAATGTGCTTTTGACATCGGCGCACGGTAAATGGTATCCGCTCAAGTATTTTGTATTTGTTTTGGCTGTCGGGCTTGTATTTTTGTTCGGTCGCGGTGTTGTCGAGGGTGTAATATCCTTTTCACACACAAAGCCGAAGCACAAGGTCGGCGCATGGATACTTCGTATTTTGTCGATGCTTTTTGCTGCTCTCGGTATGGCGGCATTCACGGCTTCCATCTGGGCGGCAGATACATTTGCCGGACTTACACCCGACCAGATGATGATAAATTTGAATTCCGACACCGGCGGCGCAAGCCCCGAGGTTATGAATACGCTGTTCCAAGGTCCTGTTTTGCTTACGGCTGTGGTAACGGTTCTGTTTTGCGTATTTGCTTTTTCAACGAGAAAAATCTTATACAAGCTTCACGAAAAACAGCGCACCGTATTTTCGGGACTTGCAAGACGTCTCACGGCTCTTTTCTTGGCACTTCTTATGCTTTCCGGCGGCGTGGCGTTCGGTATAAAAAAGCTTTCTCTTCAAAAGCTTTATGCGGCTTATGCGGATGATTCGCCGTACATAGAAGATAATTTTGCCGATCCCAAAAAGGTTAAAATGACCTTCCCGGAGAAAAAGCGCAACCTTATCCATATTTATCTCGAATCTATGGAGAACTCGTATTTCTCAAAAGAGCTCGGCGGATATATGGACACAAATCTTCTTCCCGACCTTGGAAAGCTCTCAAAGGAGGGCTACAATTTCTCGGATCTTCCCGAGGGCTTCGGCGGTAATCCGTCCTCGACGGGCGCCAACTGGTCTGTGGCTTCAATGGTGAATATGAGCAGCGGCTTGCCCATGAAGGTGCCGGTCGGTGCCAATGCATACGGCTCTGCCGACAACTTCCTGCCGGGAGCTACCACAATAGGTGATATATTAAAAGAACAGGGCTATAATCAAACCGTTATGTTCGGTGCAGATGCATCCTTCGGCGGACTTGACTACTTCTTTGAGGAGCACGGCGATTACAAGATAATGGACTACAAGCGTGCAAAACAAGATAACTTCATTCCTCAGGATTACAGTGTTTGGTGGGGCTATGAGGATGATAAGCTCTATGAATATGCAAAGATGGAGCTTACACGCTTGGCAGGCGAGGACAAACCGTTCTATTTCGTTATGGAAACGGCTGATACGCACTTCCCGGACGGCTACCTTTCTCCCAATGCCAAGACTCCGTTTGATAAGCAGTATGCAAACGTAATATTCTACAGCCAGGCAGAGACGGTTAAGTTTGTACGTTGGATACAGTCTCAGCCGTTCTATGAGAATACTACCATTGTAATTAACGGCGACCACCTTAGTATGGATCAGAATTTCTTTAAGGACTTTGACCCGAATTACAGACGTACATGCTTTAACCTTATACTTAATCCCACACCTAACTGCACCTCGGCTCCCGATACTCGCTTCCATAACCGCGAGTGGGCGACGTTTGATATGCTGCCGACAATGCTCGCAAGTATCGGCGTTGAGATAGAGGGCAATAAGCTCGGTATAGGAACAAACCTCTTCTCTGATACACCGACTCTCTTCGAGCGTGACGGAACCGATTTTGTAAACGAAGAGCTTGAAAAACGAAGCAATTTCTATAACGAGCATATTCTTGTCGATTGGTCAAGAGTAGGCGGCGATAAAAAAGACAAATAATAAATTCGGGATGTAAAACATAAGTTTTACATCCCGTTTTTTGCTTATACGATTTTTGTATACTGAACCTTGTAATTACTAAATAACTATGCCGCCGTTTACGGAGATTATTTGCCCCGTGATATATGACGATTTGTCATCGGCTAAGAATGAAACCGCATTTGCCACGTCTTCGGGAGTACCGAGCCGCATTACGGGGATTTCTTCACGCAGCATATCTACGGTATCTTTACCGAGCTTTGTCACCATTTCGGTGTTTATAACGCCGGGGGATACTGCATTTACAGTAATTCCGGACGGAGCAACTTCTTTTGCAAGTGCTTTGGTAAGACCTATAAGGCCTGCTTTTGCCGCGGAATAATGCACCTCGCACGAGCCTCCGGTCTCGCCCCACATAGAGGAGATATTTATTATCCTACCCGATTTTCTGTGAACATAATAGGGGAGCACGGCACGGCAAAAGTAAAAAGCACCGCTTAGATTTGTGCTTATCATATTTTCCCAATCCAAATCCGTAATATCGGTGAGGAGCTTTTGCTCAGATATTCCGGCATTATTTACAAGTACGCTTATTTCGCCGAAGTCACGCTCTATTGCTTCAATTGCCGAAGTTATTTCCGAGCTGTCACGTACATCGCATTTATACGTTTTTGCACTGCCGCCCGAAAGAGTTATTTCGTCAGCCGTTTTCTGTGCTTTTTCGGCGTTTCTGTTATATATAAGTGCAACTGAAAAACCGTCCTGTGCCAGTCGTTTTGCAATTTCGGCACCGATACCTCCGGAGGCACCGGTAACTACGGCTATGCTCATTATATTACCCCTTTAAATAAAAAGTACAGCTTGTTTGCGAGGTAATCGAAAAATCCGATTACAGACAGCCTGCAAGCTTATAATATATTATCACATATACGGCGATTTCACAATCTAAGATGATATGTTTGTCAAAAACTGAACTTTTTTGCTTTTTACTCTTGCAAAAACAGCGCGGTTCATTTATAATATGTGAGCAGCTAAATCAAGGCTGTTTTTGTTTTGAATAACATTTGCTACTGTGGCTCAGTTGGTAGAGCAGCTGATTCGTAATCAGCAGGTCGCCGGTTCAAGTCCGGCCACCAGCTCCATAAACCGCGCAGGGTTCCATTTGGTAATCCTTCGCGGTTTATTTTTGTGTTTTCTGTACAAGAATTCAAGCGCCCTGCTGTGTTTTTCACAACAGGGCGCTTGTTTTGTTGATTATTCTTTCGTTTTTTCCGTTTCGGGTGCGTCTTCTGCAGAGATGTTTTTCGTTTGGGGCTGGGGTTCTTCGTTCACCACGGGGATAAAGCGCTTGGCAAACTTGTTTTTACCGCGGCTGCGCACATAGAAATAGCCGATAATCGAGAACGTGAACGCACCGATAAAGTTGACGAAAAGGTCCTCCATCGTATCCAGCAGGCCAATATCCAGATAGCCGCCCAGACCAAGGGCCGTCTGGGTGCCGTCACTTTGCACCACGATCACATCTGTGATATTGCGGATGACGCCGGGATGGTTACCGCCGGTGGGGTCCAGCATCACGCTGCCAATGGTGTTGACCACGGTATCCTTTTGCATATCCAGCAAAAACAGCTGGTCCATGGTACACTCAAAAAATTCCCAGATCACGCCAACCGTCATGGAAAAGCAGAATGCCACAATGGCCAGGTACAGTGGGGAGAGCGAAAAGCCGATCTTTTCCTCCCGGTTGAGGATATCAAGCAAAGAGAACCCGATGGCCGCGCACAAAAAGCCGTTCAGGGTGTGCAGCACGGTATCCCAATAGGGGAAGGTAACGTAATAGGCGTTAATCTCGCCCAAGATTTCCGCCGCGTAGATAAACAGCAGGATGATAATTTCCAGCGTATTTGGCAGTTCAATGTCCAGCCGGTGCTCCACCATGTTGGGCACGCCGAACAGGAACAGCGTCAGCACACACAAAAAGACATTTTCAAAGTTGCGGTTAAAGATCTGGGCAATCAGCACCAGAATGACCGAGGCACGCAGCAACAGGTAAACGATGGTAACCGAGCGCTTGTTCTTCCAGGCATCTTTCAGCTGGCTCAAACGGCGGGGCGCGGCGAGGGTGGTACGTTTTTCAAATCGGGCATGAAATATCAGTCCTCCAGGCTAAAATCTTTGGGGTCATAATGCGGCAGTTCCTGCCGGTGCGGCACGCGCAGCAGCGGGTCATACCGGAACTTGCGGCAGGCAAAATAGGGCGAAACCACGCCTCGGTTTTTGCACAGAACCATTTTCTGGTCAGCCGCCGGAGAGCCGTGGGTGCAGTAAGCACTGTCTCTTATACACATCTCCGAGCCCACGAG
>ENA-OYXJ01000625-OYXJ01000625.1-human-gut-metagenome-genome-assembly--contig:-NODE-625-length-13349-cov-4.566346_pt1 | contig 13349 bp, 10 predicted proteins | sample MGYA00244843_ERZ653418 | MGnify/ENA primary metagenome ERZ653418 (study PRJEB26926, sample SAMN06164921) | human gut metagenome | biome: ENVO:00009003; feature: ENVO:2100002; material: ENVO:00002003... | reverse complement strand
CTAGTCGTCGGCAGCGTCAGATGTGTATAAGAGACAGCTGTATGCGCAGCACAGGGGAAAATTCCTTATCCGTGAAGGCGAGCTTCCTGTGAACGACTGTGAAAAGACGCTTTCTGAAGAAGAAAAGCAAACCATAGATGCAGTGTGCGCGGTGCTGTCGTCTCGTACGGGAAATGAGCTAAGCATAAGGACGCACGCTGAGAGCCCTTGGAAAATCGCGCGCGGTGATTTGCCGCCTTCCGCTCCATGCAGCACGATTATCAGCAAAAAGACAATTCAAGAATATTATGCCGCTAATCCCATTGTGCGGGAAAGTATGCAGAAACAAGTGCCAACGCCGAACACCTTTATTTGATCACTCACAGTCATCTAGGCGTCTAGAACGCTGTTCCCCGTGATTGACGTTAGCTACGTGCCGGTCAACGAGGGGTGGCGGATGGCTCTTGACGGATGAAGTCGAGCAGGATGCGGACCGCGTAGATCGCCAGCAGGATTCCAAGTATTTGAAGAATTGCCAACGGCTTGCTGGTAGAGGTTCTTCAGGTTGAACAGTCGGACCCAGGGCAGTTTCTCAGAAGTTGCGTAGTAGATGATTGTGTTGAAATAGCCCAACAAAACATCACCAGCTTCATCGAGATGGGTGACGTTTCTGGGACTCTTGGTTCCTCTCTGATAAAGCGCATTAAACTGTGGAAAATGTACCCCCAAAGTGGCTTTTGCCCGTTATGACCTGCCATATATAGGCGAAATGGGAGTTTCCATCTCTCGGAATCTGCCGCGTATAAGCGAAATGGGAGTTTCCATCTCTTGAAATCTGCCACATATAAGCGAAATGGGGAGCTGGGCACATACATTCCGTCACTTTCAGGGCGTGGCGGAATGATGATGAAAGCCTGTACCGGTCACTACCAATGATTTGAGGAAATTCTTGGGGTATCTATATCTGGCAAGGCCTAATTATCGTTGTATCCGTGTTTGCGGGTGTCCAGTGCCTGCTTCCAATAGGCTTCTCGGGCGAGGACGACGTTTTTGGGCACGGTGGAATCGTAATGTTCCAAAAGCGTGTAACGGAAATGCGTCTCTACGTACGCTTCTCCTGCTGCTCCACAAGTTTGCTTAGTTCTGTATTGCCGCCGTGGCCATTATCTATGTAGTTTTTCCACCGCTGATATATGCCGTTCCTTCCGGTGGCGATTCCCACATACAGTTTCCCATTATCGGTATTGGTTATTATGTACACGCCTTGCTGGCGGGACAGCGTATTCTTCCAGATTGCCTTGTCGTTCTCCCAAATCGCCTTAAGTTGGGCGTAGGAAAGGCTAACAGCAGGTGTTGGCGGCCTTGTTCACTTGGCACGGTCGGCCGGTGGCACTTTTTCTTGCGGTCAGAAACAGCCCGCCCAAAATCAGCCACTGAATATGCCAAATATTGCCAATAAGTCTCGTGCGCGCACGATATCGACAGGGAATGTTCCTTATTTCACGGCCCATCTGTTTGAGTTCCCAAAAATGTGTTCAATGTATGAAGGGATGAGGAATAGTTCGAGGGGGAAGATTATTGTTGGAAAGGATATTGTCAACGTGAGATGGGGAAGTTCAGTGACTTCTGTAGAGAACGCTAATGTGCAGCAGCCTACCGCACCGCAAGGGGTAGTTGAGGAAGCGGATGACGGCATCACTCTGATGGATCTGCTCAAAATCATTCGTAAGCATCTGGCCACCGCGATTATTGCATTCGTGGTGGTGGTGGCAGGCGTGAGCGCCTATACCTTCCTCGCTCCGGCGAAGTATACGGCTACGGCTCAGACCATGGCTACTTACAATGCTTCTCAAAATGGTGTCGACATTAACCAGCAGTCCGCTGGCGGCAGCTACATTTCCAACCAGATCACTTCATACCCGACGCTTGCCACCACTTCGAAGGTGCTTAAGCCGGTCATTGATGATCTTGGTCTGGACGAAACTGTGACGGATCTTGCCGGCCAGGTCACCGTCACCAATCCGACCAACACCGCATTCGTGAACATTGCCGTGGTGGATGGAGATCCGAAGCAGGCCGCGGACATCGCCAATTCCGTTGCCGAATCGCTGAAGAACGTCATTGAAAGCGACCTGTACTCCGGAGATAAGTCCCCGGTGAAGCTTTCCATCGTGCAGAAGGCACAGGTCCCGACGTCTAAGTCTTCGCCGAAGACTGCCCTGTATTTGGCTGTCGGTGTGGTGCTCGGCATCATCATCGGCGTGTTCGCCGCACTCATCAAAGACCTCCTCAACACCAAGGTTGAAGAGACTTCCGACGTGCGCGGCATCGTCCGAGCATCCTCCCTTGGCTCCGTTCCGATGGACGCTTCGCTTGATGATAAGCGCCCGGTGTTGGTGAGCCAGCCCAACGGTGCCATCGCCGAAGAATTCCGCCGTATCCATACGAATATTGAGTTCCTGCAGACCGACCGCACCGAAGGTGTGGGCCAGCTGCTTGTCATCACGTCTGCGCAGCCGTCCGAAGGCAAGACCACCATGGCTATCAACACTGCGGTGGCCCTTGCTGAAGATGGTGCGAAAGTACTGCTTATCGACGCTGATCTTCGCCACCCGTCCGTTGCTCACCACTTGGGCATTGAAGGTGCCGCCGGTCTGGCGCACGTGCTGTCCGGACAGATGGGCCCGAAGGACGTGGTGCAGAGCTACTGGAAGCCGAACCTGCACATTCTGCCTGGCGGCAAGAGGCCGGCGAACGCTGGCGTGCTGCTGGGTTCCGAAACCATGAAGCTCATGGTGGAGCAGGCGCTCACCCAATACGATTACGTGATTATTGATACCGCCCCGTTGACGGTGTCCAACGATGGCGCGGTATTCGGCCGTTGGGCCAAGGGCCTTCTGCTGGTGGTCAGCCGCAACGTGTGCGAGAAGAAGTCCCTGCAGGAGGCGGCCGACACGCTCGCCACCGCGCAGGTGCCGGTACTTGGCTTCATCTTCAATCGTGCAGATCCGAAGAAGACCAATACGCATTCCAATTATTACTATTACTATGAGGATGGTGCGCCGCGCAGCAGCCATCGCGCGAAGGGGAAGAAGCGGCACTGATGGTTCCCTTCTCCATGGAATGAGGGGTGTATGGCAACTGAGAACGATGATTCCCAGTCTATGAACGGTATTCTGTCCAACATATCTCGGGATGTGGTGGACACCAGCTGGGATATTCCTCCGCTGACCTTCCCCAAATTGCAGCCTACCGATTCGGAAGAAGCCGATGGTGCGGATGAGACTTCGCTTGCTGAGCCCCGCACCATCGCTTCCTCCGTACCTACGCAAACGGAACAGCCGGTTTCGGCTGCGCCAACAATCGCGGATATACCCAGTATGCCGCTCGACACCATCGATTTCGATGATGCGGTTGCACCAGCCGATGCCGAGGAAACCGCCACTTTGCCACCCCTCGTCTCTTCGACAGATGAACAGGACTCCGAAGCGACTCAGGCCTTTGATGCATCAGATGGCATAACCGACCTAGAGGAACTTGCCGCGGAAGATCCGGAACACGATCCGCTGAAAACCATTCCGGTCGCGCCGAAAGAGCCATCTGCGGACAAGCGAAAGATTATTGCCATCATCGCTGCGATTGCGGCAGTGGCGGTTGCTGTCGCCGGCGTCATCGTGGTACGCAATCGTATCAATTCGAAAGAACAGCGTGCGGCAGTGGTGGTATGTGAGAAGGCGAAATCCAAATACTCCAAAGCCAACGAAAAACTGCAAAACGCCATCGAACAGGCGACCAGTCTGCAGGGCACTGCGGCAAACCAGGTGGCGGATGCCGCCACAATCGACCAACTCACTCAGGCCGTGACCAAGGCGCAGAACCTCAAGACGGTCGGCGGATGTTCGGTGTTGCTGTCCGAAACCACACTGCGTGCGCACGCCCGTAGCATGAGCAAGCAGATCAGTAATATCAAAGAACAGACCAAGGCCGTTACCGCAGCAGCCACAGCTGTGGCCGCCAGCAAGCGAGCTTTGGAAGTGAATAAGACGACTGCCGCATTGCAGAAGGCCATTGCCGACGCAAAGACGTTGCTTGACGGTTCTGCAGGCCAGGTTGCGGACGAGTCGACACGTGACGCGCTTGCCAAGGCGATTGACGCTGCCCAGAAACTCCTCGATGGCAAAAGCACCGATGTTGCGGCCATGCAGAACGCTTCGAAGGTGATTTCCTCGACTTCTGACGACGTGAACAAGTCTGTGGCGGAGCAAACTGCGGCTAATGCCCAGTCGAATACCAATTCGAACACTAATTCGAATACCGGTAACGGCACTACGAACCGACGCTACACGTATACGTGGCAATTTGGTCCGGGCTCTGGAAACGGTGTGAACGGTGGCGGTTCGAGCGGCGGTAACGGCGGTTCGAACGGCGGCAATAACAATGGCGGTTCAACCGGTGGTAATGGCGGTTCAAACGGCAACGGCAACGGTGGTTCGAACGGCGGCGGTAACGGCGGTTCTAACGACGATAATGGCGGTTCGAACGGCAACGGCAACGGCGATTCAGATACAGGTACTGCTGGCGAATAAGCCATACCGGAGAAGGATTTGGATATAGCGAATGGTACCCCCATAGGTCCCTCTTAATTTCTGGGGGGGGGGCTGTGGTAAATTGTTTGCCGTATGCAGCTGAAGGGGAGAGAGATACATGCAAGGCGTGAATACCGGTGAATCCGGCGCACCAAACGGCGAGCAAGGTATGAGGACTCAAGAGATTCATATCGTCTCGTCCAATGCGCATCGACAGGCATACGCGTCCATGCAGAATCAGCGTCTGCAAAAGCAGTTCGAGCCGATGACTTTTTCCAATACCCCGTTTCCTGCGGAAAAGGAAGGACATAGGCGCGGCAAGGCTGAATCGACTCCCCGGTGGCGTTTCGCTTTCGTCGCCAGCCTGATCGCCATCGATTTGGCAGTGATGCTGCTTTCGTTGACCGTCAGCCTTGTAATCAACGGTGCTGCTTTCGATGCCATCGGCGATGTGATGCCGTTTTGGCTTTTCCTCATTCTGTTCAGCCTGATTTGGTTGCTGTGCTTGGCATTCGCGGGCACATACCACCGCCATGTTATGGCGGACGGCTATGAGCTGTATACCAAAATCATCAATGCGTCGTTGCTGACCATCATCTCATACTGCAGCCTTGCATTTATTTTCAAACTTGCATTGCCCCGTACTGCGTTGATTATCGCGCCAGTCATCGCCTTCTTCTTGGATATCATCGCACGTTGGCAGATGCGTCAAGCGTTGCATCGTCACCGCAGCAAAGGCTCTTGCAAGTACAGAACGGTGGTCATCGGATCTTCCGATGGCATCAACAAAGCCTTGCAGACCATGCGCAACTGCATGAATTGGGGGTACGAACCAGTTGCTGTATGCCCAATTGAAGCGGATCCAGCTTCAAAAGACGCTTATGTGGTTACCTCATACACACCGGATGCCAATATCGAAGGCTCCAGCAAACTCAAGGTGATTCCTTTCAACTCGGCATTCCCACGTATTTGCGAAAGCCTCGGTGTACAGGAAGTCTATGTGGCTGACGTGCTTTCGCGTGATTCCGAAATGCTGCATGGTCTTTCTCTTGCGGTGGAGTCGCTGGGTATGGAACTTGCCTTGGCGGTCTCCCTGGCGGATGTGAGCGGCCACCGTTTGTATCTGCGAAACACCACGGAGCAGCCGGTTCTGTTGGCTTCCCTGCCGCAGTACACGGGAGCTGCGAACGTAATCAAGCGTTTGCTGGACATCATCGGCTCACTGTGCGCGCTGATTATTTCCTCTCCGATTCTTCTCGGCGTCGCCATCGCCATCAAGCTTGATGATGGCGGTCCGGTGTTCTTCTCTCAGACCCGTATCGGACTGCACGGCAAGCCGTTCAAAATGTATAAATTCCGTTCCATGGTCACCAATGCTGAGGAGCTGAAGAAGAAACTCGCTGAGGAAACCGGGCAGGAAGACCGGTTCATCTTCAAAATGAAAGATGATCCGCGTATCACCAAGGTAGGTCACTTCATCCGTAAGACTTCTTTGGATGAGTTCCCGCAGTTCTACAACGTGCTCAAGGGCGATATGTCTCTGGTCGGTCCGCGCCCGGCATTGCCGGAAGAAGTGGCCCGCTATGGTTCCCTATATTCCGCCCGACTGCTGGTCAAGCCGGGCATCACCGGTCCGTGGCAGGTGTCCGGCCGGTCTGATCTTTCACAGGAGCAAAGCGAATATTTGGACGTCTCCTACATTGAGAATTGGTCCATCGCTGGAGATCTTGCGATTCTTGCCAAAACCGTGATGGTAATCTTCACTGGCCGTGGATCGTACTGAGCCAATAAGTGGGTTTTCTGTGATTTTCCCTCTGTTCTTGTGATGGAACAGAGGGAAATTTCATTTGGCGACCGAAAAAAGGGGTGCCATGTGGCACAATAATGCGCTGGAATAGTCAAATTGAGTGCTTAATGATTTGAGGAGCAAAGCATGGGGCAACATGCTCAAGCAATACGGGAAAAACATACGGCACGGAATGTGACGCTTATTGTACTTGCGGTGCTGATCGTGCTACTTGCCATTGCCGCAGTGTTTGGTATGCAACTGTATAAGCAGGCAAAAAGCGTCAAGGCGCACGAATCGCAAGCCATATCCTCACTATCCGCAATCAATGACCCTGCAAAGCTCAAGGATGCCGCCGCGTCGCAGGCGTCCATCGCGCAGGCTCAGCAGCAGACGGCGCAGGCCAAGCAGATTGCGCACGGTTCACTATGGAACGTGGCCGCGAAAATGCCGTTCGTCGGCAGTGACATCGCCACTGTGCAAGGCATGACGGAAGTCGTGGACAACCTTGCACAGCAGACACTGCCATCGTTGACCACTGCGGTGCAACAGCTTGCCGATGCCAATCTTGCCGGTGCGGAAGGGCAACTTAATCTGCAGCCAATCGCCGATGCGCAAGGTAACTTCGACAAGCTCAACCAGCAGGTGCAGCAGCAGAACAAGCAGTATAACAGTCTTGCCGAGCCGAAAATCGGCATGGTGAAGAAAGCCTATCAGCAGGGCAAGGACCAGCTTGACAATATCGCCGATTTGGTTGGACAGGTCAGCAACGCCACTCACATGCTGCCTTCCTTCCTCGGCCAGAACGGTGCCCGCACATACTTGCTGGCGGCACAGACCACATCCGAAACACGTTCCGGCGGCGGCTTGGTTGGCTCTCTCGGCACCATGACTGCGGATCATGGCAAAATCGCGGTGGGGGACTTCCACCCGAATGGTGAGTTCGTCAATGGCAACAACGGCACCGCTGAGGAACATGCGGTATTCAACAGGCCGCTGGGTTTCTCCTTCGACGTGCGAGACACCTTCGCGGTGCCGGATGTTTCCCGCAACGCGGAAATGCTCAACGCTTCATGGCAGCGTTCGCAATATGCCTGCAACATCGACGGTTTGATTTCCGTGGATCCGGTGTTCATCCAGAAAATGGTGGAAATCAACGGACCAGTCACCTTGTCCAACGGCACTGTGCTTACCGGCGAGAACACCGCCGAATACATGCTCAACACCATCTACAAGGACGTTCCTGTGGCACAGCAGGACGAATACTTCGAGTACATTGCCAAAACGGTGATGGACGGCGCTTTTGGCAACATGACTGTGGACAAGATGATGAAGGTGGCGCAAAGCATCGGTGATTTGGCCGAGAACCGCCACTTCTACGCCTACACGTTCCACGATGACGAAGCGAAGTACTTCCAAGGTGCTGGACTCGCCAAGAATGCGCCTGAGAGCGAGACCAATCCGGAAACGGGCATTTACATCAGCGAGCAGAATCCTTCGAAGATGGGTTGGTATATCGACCGTACCAGCGAAGTGACCAAGACAGGGGACAAGACCTACCACGTGAAGTACACGCTGACCAACCGTATGACTTCCACGGAAATGGCTACCTGCACGAGTTACATTCTCGGTGGTGAGCAGAAGGGCGTTGGTGGCGTGCCCGTGGCGCCGAGTGGCACATCCGCGCAGCGTGTGCTGATTTACGCGCCTGCAGGTGGTTCGATTGGATCAATCGCCGTGACCGGTGATGTGCGTGACCGTAGCAATGCCACCATGGACGGCAAGCCATTGAACTCCAGTATGGCGTACATCGCACCTGGCAAGAGCGTGACGTACGAGTTCGACGTGACCGTGTCTGACAAGGCCACGGCTGATATGAAGCTCGATCAGACGCCGTGCGGCAAAATGACCAATGATGTGAAATACAACTATTGAAATATGGCGCGGTAATTCTCGACATTATTGGTGCATGATTTCCTTGAATTCACCTCAATGAAAACTTGTTCAATGAAGTCTATGAATTATTGCTATATTCTTGGAAATACAGGGGGTATTTCTGCTGGAAAGCGGAGATACCCCCTATTTTATTAATGAAAAAAGGGTGTATTTATGCGAATTGTTGTATTATATTGCATGTAATTAATATCCTATATTTTCAAGGGGTTGGCATGTCTGTTCTTAACGGATTTGAAGCAGTGGGAGAAAAGACCACCACCAATAAGATGACCATGACGGTCATGGAATCATCCGTTCGCTTTTCCAAAGGCGTGACCGAAGCGCTCGGATGCCCGGCATACGTGAAATTGCTGGTGAATGACAAGCAGAAGAAGATCGCAGTCCAGGCATGCGACGCCAAAGACGAGAACGCCATCAAGTTCTGCAAGACCAAGCGAAGCAAGGCCGATGGCGTCGACTCTGACGCTGCAGGAAAGGCTTCTTCCGTGACCGTGCGTACCACCGATGTGCTGGTAGCGGTGCAGAAGTATTTCACTTTCCCGCCGGTCGCAGACGACCAGATCGCCTATTTCGCCATGGATGGCGAGTCCTACCCGGATGAGAAGGTTGTCATTTTTGCTGTGGCCGATGCCTCAAAGGGTGTATCCGGCAAGCGCGGTCCCCGCAAAGGTTCGCATCATACGGCCAAAGATGGCGAGTAAGTGAACAATATTCCGCTCAGCTTGAAAAATCGCATATAGTACAGTTCTCTTGATGTGAGTGCTGTACTATATGCAGTATCTTGATAGGCTGTGCGAATCGTCCATAAACGCTAATAATGAGTACGTATGCATCCAGCCCAAAAATCCTGAAAAAGGGAGCTTGGAATGAATGTGGCAGGTAGCGGGCGTGTAGGATCTTCGTTCAGTATTCGAGTCGCTCAAAATAACGTGCTTGGTTGGCGATGGACGGTGGAAAAAGAGCATGACGGCTTTTTCGAGCCCGTTGCGTCTGGCCGTTCGCTCACGCGTAAGATGGCCAAAAGGGCCGCGATAAAAGCGATGAATGAATTGCGTGCATAAACAACCGTAACGCCATGAATGGCCTGCATCTTTCCATATGAAATATAAAAAGGTGTATAAGACAGGAGAGGCTCCGCACAATGTGTGCGGAGCCTCTCCTGTCTGAAAAACTAAAACTCAGTAGCAGTGGTTGGCGAGCCAGTAGGTGTAGGCGCCCTGGATGGAGCCGTAGCGCTGTGCGCAGTAGCCCCAGAACCACTTAAGCTGGGTCTGGTAGTTGGTGGCCCAATCGGCACCGGCGCTCACCATCTTCGAACCGGGCAGCGCCTGCGGCAGACCGTACGCGCCGGAGCTTGGGTTCGTGGCTGCGACATTCCAACCGGACTCATGAGAAATGATGTACACGGTGGCGGTGAAATCGGCCTCGGAATAGCCGTTGGACAGCAGATAATCGTGAGCCCACTGCTGCATTTCGCCAGCCGGCACGGTGGTGCCGATCGACGCTGCGGCCGCGGACGGCGTGGACGAGGAGCCGGTGCCGACGAGGATCACCTTGTCGGTCGGAGCCTTCTTCACGAAAGAGCTGATCATATTGGAAGACATGACCTTGCCGCCGGACTTGGTGACGAGGTTCGTGGTCTCCATAACACCGTTCGCGCCTTCGGTCTCGACCTTCTCCTGGCCCTTCGGCAGGCTGGAGGTCTCCTTCTTGACCGTGTTGAATGCGATATCCGTATCAGACACCTCAACGGAAGCGCCGGCACGTTCGATCTTGATGACGGTGTTCTCGTTCACCTTCGTATCCAAAGACGGGGAAACGGTGTCTTCCGTATCAAGGGTGATGTCGCCCGCGTCAAGCACGGACTTCACGTCGGTGAAATGCATGCCGGGAACCACGCGGGTCTTGCCGTTGATCTTCACGGTGACGTACGAAGTATCTCCGGAAAGCGCCTCACGGGCGTTGCCACGGGAGGCTTCGATGCTGTCGGTGACGGAATACGCGGTGACCTGCTTGGCAGGAGACTTCTCCGCGGTGGCGTACAGATTATGCGACACGATGCCGCCAGTGGCCAACAGCCCCACTGCCGCAACCGTTGCGACAATCTTCACCATCTGAGATTTGCCCGGCAAGGCAAACGTAGTTGGTTGGGCATGTTTCTTATGGCTAGCCATTCTGCTCCTACATCGGGTACAATTCCTCGGCGGATTCCGTGCCTAGGGCACGGCGCACAACCGCTAGGGTTCCGCCGGAATGCGCGCAACTGCATATAGTCTACCGCACCCCAAGGAACTTGAAGATAACGTATGCAACGCGCAGGCGACGGGCCGAATCATCGTTCCGACCGACTACTTGGCGTTTTCACTTTGGCGTCTCCGCTGGAAGCGGTGTCCCCATCGGAAGCGGCCGCATCCATATCCAACGCCTTGGCCTGGCTGATCAGATCATCCAAATCGGAAGCGCGCAACGCGCCGGCCTGCTGGAAGATGATCTGCTGCTTCTTGACGACCATCAGCGTCGGCACTGCCTGAACCTTGGCCGCGGCGGCCAGATCGGGATTCTGATCGATATCCACCTTCGCGAAATAGACGTCCGGATTCGCCTCGCTTGCCTTCTCGAACGTTGGGCCGAATGCACGGCACGGACCGCACCACGTGGCCCAGAAATCCACGAACACCAGATCATTGGATTCGACGACCTGGTTGAAATCCTGCGAAGTGACTGCATGCGTTGCCATATGCGTTCCCCATTTCCCGGCTTACGCTATAAGCCGATTTCAAAAAACAATATCGTGCAATGCTGCGCAATATTGCGAAAGCCCGTTTGCGAAAAGTATATAGCCGCACGCCACGCAAACACACTGCCGCACCCGATTGCGCTATGGGAAGAATCGGAAGCACGCGACATTCACATGCCGTGCGTGATAATGGAACCATGCCAGTGATGAATGATGAAGTGCCCGACGAGGGCGATTTCGACGCCAACCGCCATCGCGGGGAATTCGACGACATTACGCCGGAGGATTTCATCCGCGGAATGGGCAACCCTCCGGGATGGCTCCCATCGGACGAAATCAACCGCATGCGCCACGAAATACCGATTCCGTACGTCGTGGTCGTGCCGGTGCGCACCGACGATCTCGGCAGGGTGGCGCAAATCGGCTCGCTGCTGCGCGTCACTGACGACGGCGGTATCGAACGCACATTGATCGCCGGACGTGTGCTCTATCACGAATCGTTGCGTGAAGCGGTGGCGCGCAACGTCGCAAAAGATTTGGGCGATATCGCCCTGCCGCAGCTGCCGATCAGCCTGCAGCCGTTCACCGTGGCCGAATTCTTCCCGACACCCGGCCTATCCGACTATTACGATCCACGCCAACATGCGATCGCGCTGTGCTACGTGGTGCCGATCGCCGGCGATTGCAAGCCGCAGGACGAGACGCTCGACGTGGAATGGGTCGACCCGTCCGGAGACATGCTCGACACCTTCGTCGGGCAGATGGCCAATGGTTACGGCACCATCGTGCGGCAGGCGCTCGCGTGGACCGGCAAGTAGGACAAGCCGCGCAAGCGGGGCAAAAGCCAAGCAAACTAGGCGAATAGACAGATAGGGGAGGATTAGAAAAATATGACGATTGAACTGAACAACAACGTATATACGGACGGCGGCAACGATACCGAAACCACGCCGGTGGTGCTCGTGCACGGCTTCCCGGTGGACCACCGCATGTGGGACGAGTGCGCGGCGGCTTTACGCGACCAAGCTGTGAAACAAGGCGTGAAACCATTTGCGATCTGGGCTCCGGATATGCCCGGCGCCGGCGAAGGACCGATTCCGTCCGACGAAGACAGCGGCGGCAAGGACGCCGACGGCGCGTTCCCATACGGACTGGACCGCATGGCGGACGCGTACGTGGACCTGCTGCACGCCGCCGGCTACGGCAAAGCCATCTGGGTGGGCCTGTCGATGGGCGGCTACCTGATTCTCGACATCCAACGCCTGCATCCGGAAGCGGTGGCGGCGCTCGCCCTGTGCGACACGAAAGCCGACGCCGACTCCGCCGACATGCGATTGAAGCGCGTCGCAATCGCCACCGACTGCGAAACGACCGGCACACACGAGCCGGTCATGGGATTCGCCGTGCCGTCGGAAGCCGACTCCACCGTGAAACAGTCGGACGCCTACTGCAGGCAGTTCGAAACGTGGATCAACGAACAGCCCGCCGACGGCATCGCCTGGCGCGAACGCATGGCCGCTGGCCGTCCCGACCTGAACGATGTGCTGCCGAACATCAACGTGCCAGTCGCAGTAATCTGCGGCGACAAGGACCCGTCCAGCCCGCCGGCAGTGATGAAGCCGGTCGCCGACGCGATGACGAAAACCGACGTGACGATGACGGTGATCGACGACTGCGGCCACTTCAGCGCGTACGAACACCCCGACCAGGTGGCCGCCGCGTTACTGGAACTGGTGAAGCGAGTCGGCTGAGCCGGCTGCGACGATTATCTGTGGCAGACCATCCGGCGTATCGACAAGATATAGAGAAAATATATAAAACGTATATACGAAATATGTACTACGTATGTATAACGAATATATTCCGTATATAACACGCATGAAAGAGGCAACACAACCATGAGCGTGTTCTCACCACTGGCATTGACGCAGACCCTGCCGTTCCTGCCACTCGCCCAAGGAGACATCGACTACGAAGTGGCACGACGCGGCGAACCCGACCTGTTCGCCAAAGTCCTGGCGGAACCGGCAACGAAAGTCATCCTCGTCAAAGACGGCAAAGTGGCCGTGCCGCACGGCCAAGGCGCCATCGCCGACTACGCCAACGTGAAAATGCGCCTCGCCCAACTGCCGGGCGCGTACGTTGCCGCGGAACTCGAATCGCACCCATCGGCGCTCGCCATATTCCTCGGCTCGTACGGCGGACGATTGGGCGAGCACGTCGTCGCCGTGGATGTGACGCACGTCCAGCCGAACGATACGACGATTACGGCTGCGACGGCTCGCAGCGGGGGAGCGGACGACGC
>ENA-OYXJ01000590-OYXJ01000590.1-human-gut-metagenome-genome-assembly--contig:-NODE-590-length-13891-cov-7.325528_pt1 | contig 13891 bp, 16 predicted proteins | sample MGYA00244843_ERZ653418 | MGnify/ENA primary metagenome ERZ653418 (study PRJEB26926, sample SAMN06164921) | human gut metagenome | biome: ENVO:00009003; feature: ENVO:2100002; material: ENVO:00002003... | reverse complement strand
TATTTTTTGGTTTTTTCAGTTTTTTCTTTGAAGGTAAACTTTCTCATATCTTAGAAGATGAGCTTTTTCAAGAAAATAAACGTAAGGCACAATTAGAAGCCTACAAGATAGGTTTTAAACTATTATTTGTAGTTATCTGGCTTATGGCAATAGGTATGTTTTCCCGTAATGTTGAGTGGTGTGCAATATTTATGCTGATTTCTGTTTCACTTATCTATGCTCTTGTTCTTTTTCTTAGCAACTATTTATTATATCGTTATGAAAAAAGGGAATAAATTATGGAAGCAAAGTTTGTATGTAATTTAAAAAAATATCGTGTAGCACAAGAATTAACACAAGAACAACTCGCTGACATTGTAGGTGTTCGTCGTGAAACTATTATGAGATTAGAAAAAGCACAATATAATCCGTCACTTAAATTGGCAATAGATATTTCAAGAGCTGTAAAAGCTCCGATAGAAGATATATTTATTTTTGAATAAAGACAGTTTAAAGCAGTTAGTCTTAGGATTGACTGCTTTTTTCATATCCAGAAAGGAGTGATTGATTTATGCGTAAGATTTGGAACAAAGGACACCGTATCAGAGCCAGCGACAAACACCTTGTCTATCATTTTTCCATAGGGACGCTTCTGTTTGTATTCGTGGCGATTCTATTGCTATTGAATATCAAACAGCTCATGCGTACCGATTGGGAGCATTTCAGCTTGTTAGAAAACGGCTTGACACTCTCCCCTTACAACTTCATAACCATACTGATAGCGACTGGTGTTTGTGCATTGGTCGCTTTTCTGTATTACCGTTTTTGTTATGACAGTTTCAAGAAGCTCCTGCACCGTCAAAAGCTGGCACGAATGATACTGGAAAATAAGTGGTATGAAGCCGATACCGTACAAGACAGCGGTTTTTTTACTGACCTGCAAAGCAGATCAAGAGAAAAAATCGTCTGGTTTCCAAAGATTTACTATCAAATGGAAAAGGGACTGCTTCATATCCGCTGTGAAATTACGCTGGGGAAATATCAAGACCAGCTTTTACGGTTAGAGGATAAATTGGAAAGTGGCTTGTATTGTGAGCTGACCGACAAGACCCTGCATGACGGCTATATCGAATATACCCTGCTTTATGATATGATAGCGAACCGCATTACCATTGATGAAGTACGGGCAGAAAACGGCTGTCTTAGATTGATGAAAAATCTTGTCTGGGAATATGACGCACTTCCCCATGCTCTGATTGCTGGTGGGACTGGTGGCGGTAAAACTTATTTTCTGCTGACGCTTATTGAAGCCTTACTGCATACCAACGCTGTCCTTTATATCTTAGACCCGAAGAACGCTGACCTTGCAGACTTGGGAACAGTTATGGCAAATGTGTATCATACCAAAGAAGAAATGATTGATTGCGTCAATGCCTTTTATGAGGGCATGGTACAGCGAAGCGAGGAAATGAAGCGACACCCGAACTATAAGACGGGCGAAAACTACGCCTATCTGGGACTGCCACCCTGCTTTCTTATCTTTGATGAATATGTGGCATTTTTTGAAATGCTGGGGACAAAAGAAAGCGTGAGCCTACTTAGCCAGTTAAAGAAAATCGTTATGTTAGGGCGACAAGCAGGTTATTTCCTTATCGTTGCCTGCCAGCGTCCAGACGCAAAGTATTTCTCGGACGGTATCAGAGATAACTTCAATTTCCGTGTGGGACTTGGGCGTATCAGCGAATTAGGTTACGGTATGCTGTTTGGTTCAGATGTGAAAAAGCAGTTTTTTCAGAAGCGTATCAAGGGGCGTGGATATTGTGATGTGGGAACAAGCGTTATCAGTGAGTTTTACACGCCTTTAGTCCCGAAAGGACATGATTTTTTGCAGACTATCGGCTCTCTTGCACAAGCAAGGCAGGACGGGACGGCGACGTGCGAAGCGAAAGGCGACGGCACGGACTAGCCGTTGCTGGTGTGGCGTCAGCCACGCCAGCAGGTAAAACCCCTCGGTATCTAACAGAGGGGTACGTTTGCAAATAGACAATAGACGAAAAACATAGGAAACATAAGGCTTCTGGCATGGTTTTCTAGCAAAAATCGGCTGTGAAGTCGCCTTAAAAAACTTCACACTTTACAGATTGGGGGTATGGTTCTGAATGAAGAACAATGGATAAAAGAATTACGGGAGAAACGGATTGCTTACGGTATCTCACAAGGCAGGCTGGCGGTGGCTTCTGGTATCACAAGGGAATATCTCAACAAGATAGAAAGCGGAAAAATGAAGCCGTCAAAGGAACTTCTGGAAACTCTGCATAAGGAACTGGCAAGGTTCAATCCAGAAGCACCGCTTACCATGCTGTTTGATTATGTGAAAATTCGTTTTCCCACGCTGGATATACAGCACATCATCAAAGACATATTAAAACTGAATATCAACTATATGCTCCATGAAGATTACGGACATTACAGTTATACGGAGCATTATTCTTTAGGGGACATCTTTATCTATACGTCGGCTGACGAAGAAAAAGGTGTCCTTTTAGAATTAAAGGGGCGTGGTTGCAGGCAGTTTGAAAGTTACCTGCTGGCACAGCAAAGAAGCTGGTATGACTTTCTCATGGACGCACTTGTAGACGGTGGCGTGATGAAGCGTATCGACCTTGCTATCAACGACCATACGGGCATTTTGGATATTCCAGAGCTTGCGGAAAAATGCAGGAAACGGGAATATATCGGAAAGTCCAGAAGTTATAAGTTTTATCAGTCGGGCGAGCTTATCAAGCACAGAGAGGACGACAGAGAATATATGGGACGTACCCTTTATCTTGGTTCGCTGAAATCAGATGTGTATTTCTGTATCTATGAAAAGGACTATGAGCAGTACGTCAAGTTAGGGACACCGCTGGAAGAAGCCGACATTATCAACCGTTTTGAGATACGGCTTAGAAATGAACGTGCCTATTATGCAGTACGAGATTTGCTGACCTATTATGACGCAGAGCAGACCGCCTTTTCTATCATCAACCAGTATGTGCGGTTTGTTGATGAAGAACCAGACAAGCGAAAAAATGACTGGAAACTCAATGACCGCTGGGCTTGGTTTATCGGCGATAACAGACAGAGCTTGAAGCTGACGACAAAGCCAGAGCCTTACACCTTAGACCGCACATTGCGTTGGGTACAACGGCAGGTAGCACCAACCTTGAAAATGCTGAAAAAGATTGATAAGGGAAACGGTACAGACTACATGGAAACAATCGAACAGCAGGCAAAGCTCACAGAAAAGCATGAAATGATAATCAAACAGCAGACGACCCCTGCAAAAGATTTGGTGGAAAGTTAGGAGTGATAAAAAATGTGGGAAATATTGAAAGACTTATTGCTGGTATCTCTTGGAATGGGTATCGGTATAGTCTTGATGTGTATTTTAAGTGTCGGCAAAGAAGCTGACAGATGTATAGAAGAAATCAAAGAAAGCGAGGACAAATAACATGAATTTCGGACAAAACTTATATCAATGGTTTTTATCAAACGCACAGAGCTTGGTGCTTATGTCAATCGTAGTAATTGGTATCTACTTAGGGTTCAAGCGTGAGTTTTCCAAACTTATCGGATTCTTGGTAGTTGCCTTGATTGCTGTCGGCTTGGTATTTAATGCTGGTGGTGTGAAAGATGTACTTTTAGAGCTGTTCAATAAGATTATCGGTGCATAAAATTTTATTGTGGTGTTGATATAGGAATGGTATAATTTTCAAGAAAGGTAATCAAATAATGATTATCTAAAATGAAAAAGATAAAAACGCAAAGCATTTTATTATGTGAGAGCTGGTAGGTAGCCCAGCCGTCCTATGTTTATAGGGTAAGTAACCTGCCCCTCCGGGTTGTCCGTTCTTTGTTTGGAAATAAACAAGGAGGGATTGATATGAAGACAATAAAATGTAAATTGACTGTGTATTTTGCAGAACCTTTTTGGGTTGGAGTTTTTGAAAGAATTTGTGATGGAAAACTTTCCGTAGCAAAGGTAACATTTGGTGCAGAGCCAAAAGATTACGATATTCAAGAATTTGTGTTGAAACATTATTATGATTTACAATTTAGTCCAGCAGTTGAAACGATTGTAAAAAAGGATAAGAAAAATCCTAAAAGAGTTCTTAGAGATGTAAAGAAACAATTACAGAACAATGGAATTGGGACAAAATCGCAACAAGCTTTAAAATTACAACATGAATTAAAAAAGGAAGAATATAAATCTAATTCCAAACATAAAAAGCAAATGGACGCAGAACAAAAGTTTAAGTTGAAGCAACAAAAGAGAAAAGCAAAACACAGAGGACATTAAATGATGTTGCTATATCATAAACTAAAAATTTTATAAGTTCATATCTACACAAAGCAGTTAGTCTTATGATTGACTGCTTTTTTCTTGCCAAAATTTCAGATTGGAGTGATGATATGGTGTCTGTTAGAGCTGTTCAATAAGATTATCGGAGCATAAAATTTTATTGTAGTGCTGATATGAGAATGTTATAATGTGGATATGAAAAAACGATAAACGGTAATTTAAAAAGGGGGAATGAAAAAGTGGCAGTTTCAAATATAAATACAATTATCAATAATGATATTCAAAAAGTTTGGAACATTGTTTTAGCTGTTGATAAATATAACTTATGGCGAAGTGATTTGAGCAAAACAGAAATAATAAATGACAAACAATTTATTGAATACACAAAAAATGGATATGCTACTACATTTACCGTTACCGTTGTAGAACCATATAAACGCTGGGAATTTGATATGGAGAATAGCAACATGAAAGGTCACTGGATTGGTATTTTTACAGACAAAGGGAATGAAACACAAATAGACTTTACAGAAAATGTGATACCTAAAAAGTGGTTTATGAAACCTTTTGTAAAAACCTATTTGAAAAAACAACAAAAGCAATTTGTTCTGGACTTAAAGAAAGCATTGGAATAATAAAATCCAAGATTGGAGGGTTGGAAATGGCTTCAAGTAAAGATTATTTACAATTTGTTTTAGAACAATTATCAGAATTACAAGAAATAACATATCGTGCAATGATGGGAGAATTTATTATCTATTATCGTGGGAAAATTGTTGGCGGTATATATGATGATAGGTTACTGGTAAAACCAACAAAGTCTGCAATTTTTTATATGCCAACAGTTACTTATGAAATTCCATACGAAAATGCCAAAGAAATGTTATTGGTGGAAGAAATTGATAATAAAGATTTTCTGACGGGGTTATTTAATGTGATGTATGATGAACTACCAACGCCAAAACCTAAAAAGAAAAAATAAACAGTTTCTAGTTTGACAATTTCATATCCATACACACAAAGCAGTTAGTCTTAGGATTGACTGCTTTTTTCTTACCAAAATTTCAGATTGGAGTGATAAAATGAGCGATATTTTTAAGGATATGCAGGCAAATGTCGGCTGTGAATACATTTCTGACCTGCCCTCTTACAAACGTAAGGTGTGGCAGGAAATGAAACAACTGAACCCTGCCGATTATGAAGAAAAACAGGTAGAAGATTTTTCAAAGTATGTGTTTGGTATGTCGTACCAGACCTTAAAAGATGTGATGAAACAACAGAAAGGACGTGAGGAACAATGCAGGAAACAAGGGTGCTGGTGGAAACGAGAGGAACAACTGGCGAAGAAACAATATCATACTGGTTCGACCTGCCGATAGATGTTGCCGAGTTTGAAGAAAAGTTAGGTGTCGGTGCAGAAAGTCAAGATTACCGCATTATCGAAAAGGTGTTGCCTTATGCTAATGAAGTCCACGAACATACCAGCGTGTACCAGCTCAACGAATTAGATTTTATGTACCGCCAGCTTTCAAGTGATATGCAGGAAGAATATGTATCACTACTTACGGTGTTTGAGAATTTAGAAGCACTTTATATTTGCAGGAACGTGATTACGGTTTATCCCGACTGCAAAAGCATGATAGATGTTGCAAGGCAAAAGCTGATGAACGACCCGACGTTCAAACATTTATCCGAGGACTGTCAAGCATACTATTTTGACTTTGAAGCCTATGCTTCTCACTTGCAGGAACACGGGAAATTTTTAGTAACAGAACACGGTATCTTTGAACTGCCAGAGTAGGAAATGAGGTGGTGCTTATGATTGATGATATGGCGGTTTATATTGCTAATCTTGGCAAATACAATGAGGGCTATTTAGTGGGTGCTTGGTTCACTTTCCCTATTGACGAGGAAGATGTGAAAGAAAAAATCGGCTTGAATGAACAGTACGAAGAATACGCTGTCCATGATACCGAAAACTTCCCTATTGCGATTGGGGAGTATGTTTCCATTGAAGAACTCAATGAGATGTATGAAATGATAGAGGAACTTCCCGACTATGTCGTAGAGTGTCTGGACGAATTTATCAGCCACTACGGGACGCTGGAAGAAGTCGTGGAACACAAGGACGATATTTATTATTATCCCGACTGTGAAACCATGACAGACGTTGCCTACTACTACATAGATGAACTGAACGCACTTGGCGATATTCCACCCAGCTTACAGAACTATATTGATTATGAAGCCTACGGGCGAGATTTGGATATGGGCGGTTGCTTTATTGAAACAAGCCGAGGTATGTGCGAGATACCATATTAACGCTGGAAGATCAGCGACAAGCATGGTTGCTACTGACAGCGTATTTCTCTTTTAAGGGACAGTCTGAAAATGGCTGTCCTTTTCTCTTTGAAGAAACTTACGAAAGGAGCTGAAAGAACTTGAAAAAGATTAAAAGCTACACGGGTATCTGGAACGTGGAAAAAGTCTTGTATGCAATCAATGATTTTAACTTGCCCTTTCCCGTTACCTTTACACAGATTACATGGTTTGTGATTACGGAATTTCTCATCATTCTGTTTGGGGATATGCCCCCACTTTCCATGATTGAGGGAGCATTTCTCAAATATTTCGGTATTCCCGTTGCTCTCACTTGGTTTATGTCGCAGAAAACCTTTGACGGAAAGAAGCCGTACAGCTTTTTGAAATCACAGATAACCTATGCCCTGCGACCTAAAATCACTTATGCAGGAAAAGCCGTAAAACTGCATAAGCAGATACTCAATGAAACAATCACGGCAGTAAGGAGTGTGAACTATGTTCCCGATAAAATATATTGACAATAACCTTGTCTGGAACAAGGACAATGAGGTGTTTGCCTATTATGAGCTGATACCGTACAACTATTCTTTCTTATCCGCAGAGCAGAAATTTATCGTGCATGACAGCTTTCGACAGCTCATTGCACAGTCCCGTGAGGGTAAAATTCATGCGTTGCAGATTGCCACAGAAAGCTCAATCCGAAGTATGCAGGAGCAGTCAAAAAAGCTGGTAACTGGAAAATTAAAGGAAGTTGCCTATCAGAAGATAGACGAACAGACCGAAGCGTTAGTATCTATGATTGGGGATAATCAAGTGGACTACCGCTTTTTTCTTGGCTTTAAGCTCATGGTTACGGAAGAACAGCTCAATCTGAAGAACATCAAAAAATCGGCGTGGCTGACGTTCACGGAATTTCTCCATGAAGTGAACCACACGCTGATGAATGACTTTGTTTCCATGCCGAATGATGAAATCAACCGTTACATGAAAATGGAAAAGTTACTGGAAAATAAAATCTCCCGTCGCTTTAAGGTGCGTCGCTTGGAAATCAATGATTTTGGGTATCTCATGGAACATCTTTACGGCAGGGACGGTATCGCCTATGAAGATTATGAGTACCAGCTACCAAAGAAGAAATTGAAGAAAGAAACGCTGATAAAATACTACGACCTTATCCGTCCGACAAGGTGTGTGATTGAGGAAAGCCAGCGGTATTTACGATTGGAACATGAGGACAAGGAAAGTTATGTGTCCTACTTTACCGTCAATGCGATTGTCGGGGAGCTTGATTTTCCGTCAAGTGAAATCTTCTATTTCCAGCAACAGCAATTCACATTCCCCGTTGATACGAGCATGAATGTAGAAATCGTGGAAAACCGCAAAGCATTAACGACAGTCCGCAACAAGAAAAAGGAATTGAAAGACCTTGACAATCACGCTTATCAAGCAGGAAGTGAAACCAGCTCAAATGTGGTGGACGCATTAGACAGCGTGGACGAGCTGGAAACGGACTTAGACCAGAGCAAAGAAAGTATGTATAAGTTAAGCTACGTCATACGGGTGTCTGCACCCGATCTTGACGAGCTGAAACGCCGTTGTGATGAAGTCAAGGACTTTTACGACGACCTCAATGTAAAGCTGGTGCGTCCTGCTGGGGATATGCTGGGGCTTCATTCTGAATTTCTTCCTGCCAGCAAGCGATATATCAATGATTATGTGCAGTATGTAAAATCAGACTTCTTGGCAGGGCTTGGCTTTGGTGCGACCCAGCAGTTAGGGGAAACTACGGGTATCTATATGGGCTATTCCGTTGATACGGGAAGAAATGTGTACCTGCAACCGTCCCTTGCCAGTCAAGGTGTAAAAGGTACAGTTACCAACGCTTTAGCGTCTGCTTTTGTCGGTTCGCTTGGCGGTGGGAAATCGTTCTGTAACAATCTTCTGGTGTATTATTCGGTGCTGTTTGGCGGTCAAGCACTTCTGTTAGACCCTAAAAGTGAGCGTGGCAACTGGAAAGAAACGCTCCCAGAAATCGCCCATGAAATCAATATCGTAAACCTAACAAGCGACAAGGACAATGCAGGACTTCTTGACCCATTCGTGATTATGAAGAATGTTAAGGACGCTGAAAGTCTGGCAATCGACATCTTAACATTCCTTACGGGTATTTCCTCTAGGGACGGCGAAAAATTCCCCGTACTTCGTAAGGCGGTGCGTTCCGTTACCCAGAGCAACCGTCGGGGCTTGCTCCATGTGATAGACGAGCTACGCCGTGAAGATACGCCCATAGCAAGAAATATCGCAGACCATATCGACAGCTTCACGGACTACGACTTTGCACACCTGCTGTTTTCAGACGGTACGGTAGAAAATGCAATCAGTCTGGATAACCAGCTCAATATCATTCAAGTAGCGGACTTAGTATTGCCAGATAAGGACACGACCTTTGAGGAATACACGACCATTGAATTATTATCGGTGTCTATGCTGATTGTGATTAGTACCTTTGCCCTTGATTTTATCCATTCGGACAGAAGTATTTTTAAGATTGTCGATTTGGACGAAGCGTGGGCGTTCTTAAATGTGGCACAAGGAGAAACCCTATCAAATAAGCTGGTGCGTGCTGGACGAGCTATGCAGGCAGGCGTTTATTTCGTTACACAATCTTCTGGGGACGTGTCAAAGGAAAGTCTGAAAAACAATATCGGCTTGAAGTTTGCCTTTAGAAGTACCGACATCAACGAGATAAAGCAGACCTTAGAATTTTTCGGTATCGACAAGGACGACGAGAACAATCAGAAACGGCTTCGTGATTTGGAGAACGGACAATGTTTATTGCAGGACTTATACGGGCGTGTCGGTGTGGTACAGATACACCCAGTTTTTGAAGAACTGCTACACGCCTTTGATACCAGACCGCCCGTACAGAGAAATGAGGTGGAGTGATGAAAGAAAGGATAAAAGGTGCGTTCACAAAAAAGAAGATTTTCCACTTTCTCAAAATGGCTCTGTTCGTGGTGGCACTCTCCCTTATCCTGCTTTCACTTCTGGGGACGGTGGCTCATGCGACGGGGCTTGTGGACGATACCATAAACGCAGAAAATCTGTATTCAAAATATCCCCTTTCCAACTACCAGCTTGATTTTTATGTGGATAATAGCTGGTCGTGGTTGCCGTGGAACTGGCTGGACGGCATTGGAAAATCGGTGCAGTACGGGCTTTACTGCATTACCAACTTTGTCTGGACGATAAGCCTTTATTTAAGCAATGCTACGGGCTATGTGGTGCAGGAAGCCTATAAGCTGGACTTCATCAATGATATGGCAGACAGTATCGGAAAAAGCATACAGACCCTTGCAGGCGTAACACAGAACGGTTTTTCCAGTTCTGGCTTTTATGTCGGTTTCCTGCTTCTCATTATCTTAGTGGTGGGACTTTATGTTGCTTATACGGGACTTATCAAACGGGAAACCAGCAAGGCACTTCACGCTGTTATCAACTTTGTGGTGGTGTTCGTGCTGTCCGCTTCGTTTATTGCCTACGCTCCCGACTACATCAAGAAGATAAATGAATTTTCATCAGACATCAGTACCGCTTCTTTGGACTTGGGAACAAAAATCATGCTCCCCAACTCTGACAGCGAGGGCAAGGACAGCGTGGACTTGATACGGGACAGCTTATTTTCTATTCAAGTGGAACAGCCGTGGTTACTCTTACAATTCGGGAACAGCAACGCAGAGGAAATCGGGACAGACCGTGTGGAAGCTCTTGTATCAGCAAGCCCAGAGGACGAGGACGGAAAGACCAGAGAGGAAGTCGTGAAAACAGAAATCGAGGACAACGACAACAACAATCTGACGATACCGCAGGTGGTAAACCGTTTAGGTATGGTGTTCTTCCTACTGTTCTTCAACTTAGGTATCACGATATTTGTATTCTTGCTTACGGGCATGATGTTGTTTAGCCAGATACTTTTTATTATCTTTGCAATGTTTTTACCTATCAGTTTTCTACTTTCCATGATACCGAGCTATGAAAGCATGGCAAAGCAGGCAATCGTGAGGGTGTTTAATACCATAATGACACGGGCAGGAATAACGCTCATTGTAACAGTAGCGTTCAGCATTTCCAGTATGTTTTATAACATCTCCACGGACTATCCGTTTTTTATGGTGGCGTTCTTGCAGATAGTGTGTTTCGCTGGTATCTACATGAAGCTGGGCGACTTAATGAGTATGTTCTCACTTAATGCTGGCGACAGTCAAAGCATGGGACGAAGAATTTTCCGCAGACCGTATCTGTTTATGCGACATCGGGCTAGGCGTATGGAACACCGTATTGCAAGAGCGGTAAGTGTTGGCGGTATTTCGGGCGGTGTTGCTGGTGCGGTGGCTGGTAGTTCTGTTGCTGGAAAGAGGGCTGAAAGAAAAAATACAGCTTCTAAAGAAAATCGGGGCAATACCACTTCCAGCGTGGGACAGCGTGCAGGCTCAAAGGTGGGTGCTGTCTTAGATACGAAAAATAAAGTGAAAGACAAGGCAAATGCTGTCAAAGAGAATATCAAGGATATGCCGACACAGACCGCTTATGCGGTGTATTCCGCAAAGGAAAAGGCAAAGTCCAGCGTGTCCGACTTCAAGCGTGGCATGGTGCAGGAACAGCAGTCCAGACAGACGGGACGATTGGAAAAGCAGGAGCAACGCAGGCAGAATATCGCTGACAAGCGTATGGAGCTTCAAAAAGCACAAGAAGCAAGGCAGGCACAGCGAAAGGCTGACGGATCAGCGACAACGGGAGCTACCCGTCCCCATGAGCGACCAGCCACAGCTTCAAAGCCGAGTGCGGAAAAAATGCAGGAAGTCAAACGCCCTGCCACAGCGACCACTCCGAAAGCAAGTGAGCCAGTCAAGACAACTGTTATCAAAGAGCGTCCGTTATCTTCTGGTGCTTCTGATAGAAAAGCGACCCAGCCTGCACAGCCAGTACATAGTTTATCACAACAGCAGAATGTAGAAAAAGTGGTATCGCAGGAAACACACCAGAATGACACCAAAGACCGCAGGATAAAGGTTCAGCAAACGCAAACCGTCCAGAAGAACCAACAGACCATAGAGAAAACTCGTAACCTTGTAACGAAGAAAGGACAGAAGAAAAAATGAAACTGAAACATATCGCTCTTATCGGCAGTCTGTTTCCTATCCTCTTTTCTCTGGTGCTTTTCTTTGGTGTCTTGATTAGTGCGGACAGCGACGACGAGAACAGCAACTTTTCTTCTGGCATTACGGGTATGAACTTATCCGCAGAAGTCTTGAAACATCAGCCTATGGTGGAAAAGTACGCCAGAGAAAACGGTATCTCCGAGTATGTCAATGTGCTACTTGCTATCATTCAAGTAGAAAGTGGCGGTACGGCAGAAGATGTTATGCAGAGTTCGGAAAGTCTTGGTTTACCGCCCAACTCTTTAGATACGGAAAGCTCAATCAAGCAGGGGTGTAAGTATTTTGCGTCCCTGCTTTCTTCCTGCAAAAATCAAGGTATCGACGACTTGAATGTAGCGATACAGTCCTATAACTATGGCGGTGGCTATGTGGGATATGTGGCAGGAAAAGGAAAGAAACATACATATAATCTTGCAGAGAGCTTCGCCCGTGAAAAATCGGACGGAAAGAAAGTAACCTACACCAACCCGATAGCCGTTGCGAAGAACGGGGGCTGGCGTTATCAGTATGGCAATCAATTTTACGTCGAATTAGTCAATCAGTATTTAACTGTTCCGCAGGTATCGGGGGAACTGGCACAAAAAGTAATGAATGAAGCGTTGAAATATCAAGGCTGGAAGTATGTGTATGGCGGTAGCAATCCCAACACTTCCTTTGACTGCTCGGGACTGATGCAATGGTGTTATGGAAAAGCTGGTATCTCCTTACCGAGAACAGCACAAGCACAATATGACGCTACCCAACATCTTCCGCTTTCGCAGGCAAAGGCTGGGGACTTGGTATTTTTCCATTCCACCTATAACGCTGGTTCGTATGTAACCCACGTCGGCATTTATGTAGGAAATAACCAGATGTACCATGCAGGCGACCCGATAGGATATGCAGACCTAAGTAGTAGTTACTGGCAACAGCACTTAATCGGTGCAGGACGAGTAAAACAATAGAAAGGACTTGAAAAATATGTTTAAGAAGAATAAGAAACAGACAGAAACTATCAAAGAACCAAAAGAAAAAAAGGTGCGTACTGTCAAGGTAGGCACACATAAGAAAACCGTGATTGCGTTGTGGGTGGTGCTTATCGCAAGCGTGAGCTTTGGGGTGTATAAGAATTTTACGGCTATCGACCAGCACACCACGCATGAAAAAGAAATCATTGAGCTTCGCTTGCAGGACACCAACGGGATTGAAAATTTCGTGAAGAACTTTGCGAAGTCCTATTACGCATGGAGTAACAGCAAAGAAGCCATTGAAGCAAGGACGCAGGCAATCAGCGGTTATCTGACAAAGGAATTGCAGGACTTGAATGTTGATACCATTAGAACCGATATACCAACCAGCTCCACGGTTACAGATGTGATTGTATGGAGTATCGAACAGTCGGGAACGGACACTTTTTCTGCTACCTACGAAGTAGATCAGCAGATAAAAGAGGGAGAACAGACAAGCAATGTGAAAGCAACCTATACTGTAAAAGTCTATGTGGACGCAGACGGGAATATGGTAATCGTTCAGAACCCTACCCTTGCACCAGCAATCGAAAAATCAGACTATGAGCCTAAGACACCAGAAGCAGACGCAAGTGTAGACGCTGATACTGTAAACGACGCTACCGCATTTCTGGAAACATTCTTTAAGCTGTACCCAACAGCGACGGAAAAAGAGCTTGCTTACTATGTATTGGGAAATGTGATTGAACCTATCGGCAGGGACTACCTTTATTCTGAACTGGTAAACCCAGTATTTACAAAGGACGGGGACAATGTGAAAGTCAAAGTAGCCGTAAAATTCCTTGATAATCAGACAAAGGCAACGCAAGTTTCGCAGTATGAGCTTGTGCTACATAAGGATAGTAACTGGAAAATTGTAGGGTAAATGATAATTAGGCTTGCATTTCTGTATTGATTTGTAAGCCTAATTATATTACTTATACTTCTGGAAAATCCCGACTAATAAAGTATCTATTGCTTCAGCTAATTCCTGTCTCTTATACACATCTCCGAGCCCACGAGACGGAGCTACATCTCGT
>ENA-OYXJ01000585-OYXJ01000585.1-human-gut-metagenome-genome-assembly--contig:-NODE-585-length-13940-cov-5.525819_pt1 | contig 13940 bp, 9 predicted proteins | sample MGYA00244843_ERZ653418 | MGnify/ENA primary metagenome ERZ653418 (study PRJEB26926, sample SAMN06164921) | human gut metagenome | biome: ENVO:00009003; feature: ENVO:2100002; material: ENVO:00002003... | reverse complement strand
ACGAGATGTAGCTCCGTCTCGTGGGCTCGGAGATGTGTATAAGAGACAGTTACTACGGTGTTCACGGTCGATATCGATTGCGAAAGCTGTGCGGCCCGCATTATGAACAACGTGCCGGTAATCGGCAAGGGGATCAAGGATATTCAGGTCGATGTTCCCTCGAAAGAGGTGACCGTGACCTATGACAGTGCCAAGACCTCGCCCGAGGAGCTGATCAAAGGATTCGGAAAGATCCGGGTCAAGGCGGAAGAAAAACCTGTCAAATAGTTATATATGGGTTAGTTAATTTGGATGGAGAGCCGGGGTTCCGAAAGGAATCCCGGCTTTTTTCGATCGGCGAATGTCCCCTCAGGGAAGAGGTATCCGATCGGAGCAAAACGGACGGGATGCATCCGTAATAAAGGAAGAGCACGCGTCGTACCATTGGTATTTTAGAACTTTTCCACGATCTTTGCGGCGGCAATACTCCACAGTGTGTTGTGTATTGGAAAACATTCACTAACTTTGCGGTGCCGTCCCCGCGGATGGCGACATATTGTTTAGTGAAAGTGTTTCGCTAATCCTTATCAAGAAAATTTGGCGATTTTTAGGAAACAAGGATGGCAATACGAACACTCATCATCGTGTATAGCTATATCGGTTCTCGATATACTGGGGTATTGTTTATTTGTTTCCGGGCCACGCCGAATGCCTCTTGATGGATAAACGAACGACTCCACGCTTTTCTTTTTTGTAAATGGGTTGAATCGGCGCCTGTCAGCAAGAAATTCGATTGTATGATAGAAGATCGCTGGAAGTGTCAAAACTGCGGAAATTCCGTGCCGGACGGATTGACTGTATGTCCGAAATGCGGGCTGGTTAAAGGTGGATTCGACGAGTTGCCGAAACATACGGCAGACGGTTTGGAGATAGCTCGGGTCGAACAGAAAGTCAAAGTAGAAATTCCGTTTATTTTGTATCTGGGGACTGTCTGTTCTATTATTTTATTGGCCATTGTAGTTTATATTTATGTGGCAATAAAATTATGAAATCTTTTATCTATAGGTATATTTTATATTTAACCGTCGTTCCTTTCATCTCTTGTAATTCGGATTTGCGTATCGAAGGAACGTATGATTTTGCCGATTCAAATGATCCGATGAAAAGCATCATTATCTCCGAAGCGGATCAAACAGGATTTGTTTCCATCTATTACGTAATGGAATCTCCGTATTCATCAAATGCCGAGCAAATAATTTTCGCACAAGATAGAAGTAAACCTGACAGAACATCCGATGGCGGGTTATTGCTCGAAAGTGAATGGGGACAATTGATCTTTGAAAAACCTCAATCCTTCGTATTTGTTATTTCGTCCGGGACGGAAATAAATTTCGGAAATGCATTCAGCATAACCGCACTATATGGAGAGCAAGCGCCTCGAGTCCCGCAAAACGTTACGTTCCGGGGCGGATAAACTGGCTGGGACGATGATTTCCAACTTTAAGAATACGCTCGAATTGACTCAACGGCGCGAATTGGAAGAGCTGAAACGACGCGAATCGCAACCGATCGTTGTCGAACCTTACCTGTGTAAATTCGAACTCGATCGTTGGGATCAAGTTATATTCACTTTCAAAGCCGACCTCCGGAATGTGTCGCAAAGCACATTTATCGACGCTGAATTTTATGAAGAATATATCGCAGGAGAAGATTGGGTTGGGGAACCTTACATCCGCGACCGATTGGCTGCATGGGTTTCCTTTTACTTTAATAAAGAGTACGTTTTGAGAAGAGACGAGGGGATGTTTTCCAGATACGAATGTATGTTTCCTAATGTTTCTTTCGATAATCCGTGGAAACCGCAAGAAACGAAGTCCTTTGAGGTTGTCATGTCGATTTATGACGACGATGCCGTAACCAAAGGTTTTACTGCATTCGATGTCAAAAGTTGTATCCTTCATTTCAATTTGACGGTCGAAGACCCTGACGGGCGGAAAATTCCGATGAAAATGAAATTCGATCTGGCGGATGTTTGGAAGGATTTTATTGACAAGTAGTTATTGGTTGATGATATTTTATTGAAGAAATTGCTCGTGGATTTTCAGAATATTAACGAGGTATAAGGCCCGGTAAACTGGTAAAAAGAATATCAGTGAAGTATTTATTTTGCTTTGTGCTCGATACGACAGGGGATTAGTGCCGTTCGAGGTGGAAAAGTATATGACCAAATTAAATAGCGATTGACAATGAAAAAACTGTTTTTTGCCAGCCTGTGGGTTTTGGCTTGTTTGACCGCAGCCTGTTCCGATGAAAAAGACGAACCGAACGGCGAGTCCGGATCGGTCGTCGGAGAATGGGTGTTTCAGAAGAACGAGTATTATCGGAATGGAAAAATGATCGACAGTTTTACGGCTGTGGAGGACGAGGATAAGATGATCGCTGTATTTCGGGAAGACGGGACTTTTCGTTATTACGATTTCCCGCCCGAAGAGTATTATGACGGGACTTATTCTTATGATGAAGCGTCGGGAGTGTTGGTGACGGACGACGGGATCGAAAAACAGAGCTGCCGGGCCGAAATAACCGTTTCGGAGATGAAATGGATTTATGATGAAGGCAATGATGAGATGCTTGTCGAATATTATACGCGCAAGTAACGGTTTTTGTTGGTGCGCTTAAAAAAAGAGGCGTTGTTTATTGTTGTTCTCCGATGTAAAAAAGATGCGGGGACCGGATTTATCCGGTCCCCGCATCTTAACATGTCCCTTGCCGATACCAATCGATACGGTATTTTTGTTTTGCACTCGCTTTGCGGAGCCTGGGTAGATTTGTTTTGCGGGAAAGCTATTTCTCTTTCGGTTCGACAACCAGTTCTTTGGCCCGTCGGAGCGCCGCATTGATATTCGGGCAGATGTTTTCCTCGCCCAGCAGGGAGTAGAATCCCGCTTTGTGCAGGACTTCGTGTACTTTGGGATTGACGCCCGAAAGGATGATGCGGGTATTTTCCTGTTGCGATATGCGGCAGAGGTTCGTGAGGTTATGGATGCCCGTCGAGTCGATGAAGGGGACCTTTCGCATACGGATGATCCGCACCTGTGCGTGGTCGCCGAGCTGCACCATCTGTTCCTCGAATTTGTTGGCGATGCCGAAGAAGTAGGGACCGTCGATTTCATATACTTCGACGCCTCGGGGGATGATGAGGTGCTCTTCGTGCGACTCGAGGTCCGACTCCTTACCGGGGTCTATTTCGTTGCGGATGACCGAGATGTCGGTAGTTTCCATCACGCGCCGCATGAAGAGCAGGCAGGCGAGTACCAGTCCGACTTCGATGGCCACCGTCAGGTCGATGATGACCGTCAGCAGGAAGGTGACCAACAGCACCGCGACATCCGAGCGGGGATTCTTCATCAGAGCCCGGAACGTGCGCCATTCGCTCATGTTGTACGATACCACTACCAGCACGCCTGCCAGGCAGGCCATTGGGATATATTGCGCCAGCGGCATCAGGAACAGGAAGATCAGCAGCAGTACGACGGCATGGATGACGCCTGCGACCGGCGTGCGGCCGCCGTTGTTGATATTGGTCATCGTGCGGGCGATGGCTCCGGTGGCGGGAATGCCGCCGAACAGAGGCGTCACCACGTTGGCGATACCTTGGGCCACGAGTTCCTGGTTGGAGTTGTGCTTGTCCCCCGTCACGCCGTCGGCGACCGTTGCCGACAGCAGCGATTCGATGGCGCCCAGTACGGCGATGGTGATAGCTGCGGGCAGCAGTCCTTTCATCCCTTCCCATGAGAGGGCGGGGATGACCGCGTCGGGCAGTTGGGAGTTGATCGTGAATCGGTCGCCGATGGTTTCGACGGAGTCGATTCCGGCGTAGCGTTTCAGCAGATAGACGGCCAGCGTCATAACGACGATAGCGATCAGCGAACCGGGTATCTTTTTCGAGAAGCGGGGCGTGAGGGCGATGATGGCGACGCTGATAACGCCTACGGCCGTTGCCCAGAGGTCGATCGTCCCGAAATTCTGGAAGTAGACCATCCACTTCCCGGCGAAGTCGCCCGGCATTTCGGGGGTCGTGAGGCCGAACAGATCCTTGATCTGCGTGGTGAAGATCGTCACGGCGATACCGCTGGTGAAACCGACGACGATCGGGTAGGGAATGAATTTGATGATCGTCCCCAGGCGGAAGAGTCCCAGCAGGATCAGGAATACGCCCGCCATGATCGTGGCGACGGTCAGTCCCTCGATGCCGTACTGTTGGATGATGCCATAGACGATCACGATGAATGCACCTGTGGGGCCGCCGATCTGTACGCGACTGCCGCCGAGCGCCGATGTGAGGAAGCCGGCGATGATGGCCGTGATGATGCCTTTTTCCGGTGAAACGCCCGATGCGATGCCGAAGGCGATCGCCAGCGGCAGGGCCACGATGCCGACGATGATGCCGGCCATGAGGTCGGCGGTGAATTTCTCCCGGGAGTAGTGCTTCAGGGATGTGAGAAGTGCGGGTCTGAATTCGATCATCTCCGAATTTTTATTTTAAGGTTAATTTTAAGGTTGAAAAATGGTGGCGCAAAGGTAGTGAAAATGAGGGGAGGATAAAACAAACGGCTTCGTTTTTTATACCGCATGTATTCTGTTCATTGCGGAAATAAAAGACTATTATTCATATTTTCATTGTGTTACGTCTTTTTAGATTGGATTGGGAGCAGATCGATTCGTGTGTCTGCGCCGTATAAAAAGCCGGGGCGGACGATTTCCGTTTAAGAGTCTGTTTTGAATTTTATAAATGAGTTAGACATTGGCCGAGAGAAAATGTTTCGGCTTTTTTGAACCTCTTTTCTGCATCTTCTTTCAGCAGGTGCTGAAAATAGTTCGCTATTTACGCAACCTCCCCAAAAGAATCTACTCGAAAACAGCTTTCAAATAATCTCTACATAAAATTCGAGCAGGTTCTAAAAATTGAGATAGAGGAAAATGAACACCTTCCGGCATGCAATGCCGGAAGGTGTCATACGGATTTTGTACTTTTATCGAACGTTATTTTTTCAGTTTCGCCAACTGTTCTTTCAGGCTGAAACGGTCGAATTCGTCGATAAGGTTCGTCATCAGCTCTTTCACGCTCTCGATCTTTTCGGCTCGCCAGGCATTGACGCCGGCGAAAGCGTATCCTGCCGACAGGTTGCCTTTGAAGGCGTTGTAGAGGGCCATGATGATGCAGTAGGGGCTGTGGGTTACGTCGCAGGTCTTGATACAGTTGAACGGACAGCTTTTGGGCTGTTTCAACCCTTGTTTCACCCGTTCCAGGAAAGAGTTGTGGATGGCCCGCCCCGGCATACCCACCGGACTTTGGATGATCTCTATGTCCTGTTGAGAGGCTTCGATGTAACTCCGCTTGAACTCCGTCGAGGCGTCGCACTCCTCCGTGGTGACGAAGCGCGTGCCCATCTGGACACCGTCGGCGCCCAGCTCCATGATGCGATAAATGTCTTCGCCCGTGTAGATGCCGCCTGCTGCGATGACCGGGATGTGCGTGTCGTGCGCCGTGCCGAAACGACGGACTTCCGAAACGATTTCGGGCAGCAGCCGCTCCAGCGAGAAGTGTTCGTCGGTGATCTGTTCCGGCTTGTAGCCCAGGTGTCCGCCGGCCTTGGGTCCCTCGACCACGATCGCGTCGGGAACGTATTTGTAGTTGGCGAGCCATTTCTCGCAGATGAGCTTGGCGGCTCGGGCCGACGAAACGATCGGAGCCAACTTCGTCTTGCTGCCTTTGGTCAGGAACGACGGCAGGTTGAGGGGCATACCGGCCCCCGAGAAGATGATGTCGGCCTTCTCTGCGATGGCCGTTCTGACCATGTCTGCGAAGTTGGACATGGCCACCATGACATTGACGCCGATGATACCTTTGGTCTTTTCACGGGCTTTGCGCAGCTCTTCGCGCAGGCCCCAGATGCTTGCCGTATTGTAGTCTTTGGAGTGTTCCCGGTAGATGACGCCCAGTCCGGCCGAGGAGATCACTCCCACACCGCCTTGGTTGGCTACGGCCGATGCGAGTCCCGAGAGGGAGATGCCTACGCCCATACCGCCCTGAATGATGGGAAGACGGGCCAGCAGATCGCCGATTTTCAATGTTTTCATAGTTAAAGTTGCTTTGAATTTATATTTTTCCTTTCTCTCCGTACGTCGTGCCCGCCGATCGTGTCGTATCGTTTGTCGATTCGGCTTTTTCGTAAGTTTCTCCTTGAGCGGATGTTTCGATCGGTTTCAGGTTTTCCCGAAAGGCGGCTCTGTGCGGGGAGAGTGGAGCTTTTTGTAAGTTTTGGATCCCGGGTGCCCGTAAAAATATTGTATGTAGGGTCGGGACAGTTTGTATTTCTGTTATTGTTCCGCTGTCGGTGCGACGGTCAGTTCGAGCTCCTCGAGCCGTGCCACGGGTGCGATGTCCAGGGTTGCGATATTGCCGTTCATGTAGCGGTAGTAGCCTGCCAGGGCGATCATCGCGGCGTTGTCGGTCGTGAATTTGAATTCGGGCAGGAAGGTGCGCCATCCCCGTTTCCTACCCTCCTCCGTAATGCCGTTGCGGAGCCCTGAATTGGCCGATACGCCGCCTGCGATGGCGATGTCGCGGATCCCGTACTCCTTGGAGGCTTTTACGAGCTTGTCGAGCAGAATTTCCACGATGGTCGTCTGCAGCGAGGCGCAGAGGTCGGCTTTGTTTTTCTCGATGAAATTCGGATCTTCGGCCATTTCGTCCCGCAACGTATAGAGGAACGAGGTTTTGAGTCCCGAGAACGAGTAGTCGAAACCTTCGATGCGGGGTTTGGCGAAGCGGAACGCGTGCGGATCGCCCTCCTTGGCCAGTTTGTCGATCACCGGTCCGCCCGGATAGGGCAGCCCCATGACTTTGGCGCACTTGTCGAACGCTTCGCCCGCCGCGTCGTCGATCGTCGTGCCGACGATCTGCATGTCGAGCGGACCGTCCACTTTTACGATCTGGGTATGTCCTCCGCTGACCAGCAGGCAGAGGAACGGAAAGTCGGGGTGCGGAAGCTGTCGGTCGGGCAGGTCCAGAAAGTGGGAGAGGATGTGCCCCTGTAGATGATTGACCTCCACCAGCGGAATGTCGTGGGAGATCGAGAGTCCTTTGGCGAACGATACGCCCACCAGAAGCGATCCCAGCAGGCCGGGGCCGCGCGTGAAAGCGATCGCGTCGATCTTGTCGATCGTCACGCCGGCCTCTTTCAGAGCCGTATCGACCACCGGAACGATGTTCTGTTGATGGGCTCGGGAGGCCAGTTCCGGAATGACGCCGCCGTATTTCTGGTGCACTGCCTGCGAGGCGATTACGTTCGAGAGGAGCGTCCGGTCGCGGATGACTGCGGCCGAAGTGTCGTCGCAGGAGGATTCTATGCCTAAAATGGTAATGTCCATGTGATTTTTGTGTGACAAAAAACTTTACAAAGATAGTGAAAGCCGAGAGAAAATGGGAGCGAGTTCCCATTTTTCCGAGGTACATCCTATCCAAGACTATGTCAAAGATACGAATAAGCCGAGCGCAAAAGCAAATTTATTTGTGTTTTTCCGAGGCGGAATTATCCGAATAAAAATCAAAGATACGGAATAAAATCCGAAATGATTCGCCGATGTCCGTATTTATTTCGGGCGGCAGCCGATACCGGGTCTCTGTCCGGGCTTCGGAAAAACTCCGAAATGCGATTGGCAACAGGTTTGCGGTTCTGTATTGTACCGGACGCGGATTTTTACCGGTTGTTGCGGGAGGGCTTCGCGACAAGTTCTTCGAACGGTGACTTTTGACGATAAATATCCGGTCTGCCGGATGTTAAATCCCGAAATTTGCTTAAATTTGCAATTTATTAAAAACGGTTTTGTCGGATAATGCGCAGGATAGTGAACATACTGGCCAAGATGGTGTCGGCGATCGTGCTGGCGCTGATCTTTCTGCCTCTGTTGGTCGCCCTGTTGTTCGAGATTCCTGCCGTTCAGAATTTCGTCGCTCGGGAGGCGACGGAAATAATCTCCCGCAAGCTCGGCACCCGCATCAGTATCGACCGGGTGGATATCGGCTTGTTTTACCGCGTTTCGCTCGACGGATTCTATGTCGAGGATTTCCAACGGGATACGTTGCTTTATGCCGGCCGTCTGGATGCCCGGATCAAGAGCCTCGGCCTGTTCGGGGGAGGGCTCGTTTTCAGCCGGGCCGAATTGTCGGATGCCCGTTTTTGCCTGCGCGAAACTCCCGACGGGGAGATGAACATCAAGCAGGTGGTCGATAAACTTTCCAAAAAGGACAAGGCCCGGGCGGAGGGAAAATTCAGGCTGGAGATCGAGCGTCTGGAAACGGATGGGCTGGATTTCAGCATGGAACGGCTGGAGCACCGCAATCCGTCGTACGGGGTGGATTTCGCCGATATGCACCTGATCGACATCCGGGCCGAACTGAAGAATTTCACCATCGACGGTCCGGTGATCCATACCGACATCGGGCGTTTGGCGATGCGCGAGCGCAGCGGATTTGTCGTCGAAGACCTGGCGGGCTGTCTTTGCATCGCCAACGGCTGTATCGATATCCGGGAGGGACACATTCGGACGGCGAAGTCGAATATCGAGTTGCCTTCGCTTTCATTGATCGGATTGGACTGGGCCCTTTACAAAAATTTCGTCGAGGAGGTGGACATCACGGCGCAGGTCGTCAATACGACGCTGTCGTCCGACGACATCGCCTATTTCTCGCCCAAAATGAAGGATTGGCACCTGACGCTGACCGACGTGAACGCTGATGTGAGCGGCCCTGTGGCCGATATGTCGGGATCGCTGCGCTCGGTCCGCACGGGAGCAGACACGAAGCTGTCGGTCGATTTTGCGGCGCAGGGACTGCCCGATGTCGGAAAGGGGCATTTCAAGGCCGACATTTCCGAACTGACGACTTCGGTGGCGGATGTCGATCGGCTGGCGGCTGCCTTCACAGGCAAGAATTTGCCCGACGAGGTGCTGCGTATTGCAAAAAATGCGGGCAAAATCGGTCTTACCGGCAAATTCGACGGAACGCTCACGGCCTTTGCTGCGGATGCTGCGCTGGCGACCGAGATCGGCGGTGCGACCTGCCGGTTGCAGGTGAGCTCGCTGCGCGACGGCTGTCGCGGTGTGCTGGGCGACGTGAAAACGTCCAGTCTGCAACTGGGCGAGTTGCTGGAAAACGATCTGCTCGGTCCCCTCTCTCTGAATGTGCATGTAAACGGCGAACTCAGCTCGGAACACTCCGACGCCGAAGTGTCGGGCGAGATCCTGCGATTGGGGATCAACGGATATGATTACGATTCGCTCCGTATGAAGGGGCACCTGGTGAACCGGGAGTTCAACGGATTGATCGAAGCCCGGGACAGGAATCTGCGGTTCGATTTCAGAGGGCTGCTCGACCTGAACGATGAGCAGAGGCCCCGCTACGATTTTGCGCTGGACCTCGAGGAGGCGAACCTGGTGGCTCTGGGGGTCAATCGCCGCGATTCGGTGTCGGTGCTTGCCGCCCGGATCGCTGCGCGTGCCGTCGGCCGTACGCTCGACGACCTGAACGGAATAATCTTCGTCCGGGATGTATCCTATCGTTATAACGACCGCGAGCTTGCGGCCGACAGCGTTGTGATCGTGGGTCGGAACAGCTTGTCGGACAAGTTTATTCGTCTGCGTTCCGATTTTGTCGATGCCGACTACGAGGGGAAAACCTCCTACAAGGAGGTGTTCGCCTACCTGCAACAGCGTTTCCGAGATTATGTCCCGACGCTTGACGGCGGTCCCGGCTGGCAGGCGCAGCATCCCGATACGGTAGAGTTGGCCGACGGATATTCCCAACTTACGGTCAATGTCCGGAAGATCAATCCGCTGGTCAATGCCGTTTCTCCCGGGTTGCAGATCGCGGACGGATCGCGGTTGCTGCTGCGGATCAACCCGGCGAACGACAAACTTTCGTTCGAAGCGGCCTCGGATTACATCGAGCGGGGCCGGATGTTGGTGACACGTCTGAATCTGGATGCCCATAACCGGGGCGACTCGCTCGTTTTCGCGGCTTCGACCGAGGATCTTTATCTGAACAGTTTTCACATGAGCCGTGTCGGAATGAGCGGAGGGGCCAAGGATAACAAGCTGGAGCTGATTACCGATTTCGCGGATACTATCGGCGATGTTTCCGGACGGATCGGATTCCGTTCGGAATTTGCCCGGGGACGAGGTCCTGCGGGCCGGCAGATCGATCTGCGGCTGACGCCGTCGTACATCAGCCGGGGAGAGAAGACTTGGAATATCTATACGGACGGTATTACGGCAGATACTTCCCGGATACGAATCGACCGTTTTCGAATGGTCAATGCCGGACAGCAACTGCTGCTCGACGGCGTCGTATCGCGTCGTTTGCAGGATTCGGTGCAATTGACGCTGCATAATTTCGAGCTGGCGCCCTTCTCGCAGTTCACCTCGTCGATGGGCTACCGTGTGGACGGTCGTACCAACGGCTCAGCGACGATGAAAGCGGTGCTCGGGGCCGGCGAGGTGCAGGCCGATATCGTTGTGGACAGCATTTCGATCAACGATCTCGCCGTTCCGTCGATCTGGCTGCGGTCCCGATGGGATTTCATACAGAACCGTGCGGGTATTCTGGTGCAGCAGCGGGAAAATCTCGATACTCTCGTTCGTGGTTTTTACGCCCCTTCGCAAAAGCGTTATTACGCCCGGGCTACCCTCGACGCGGTCGAACTTTCGGCGCTCGATCCCCTGCTGAAGGGGGTGGTCGAGCGGACCGGCGGCAATGCCGATGTCGATATCGCCCTGCGCGGCAGCGGTAAGGAGGCGAACCTTTCCGGGCAGATCGCCGTGCGCGATTTCACCACGACGGTGGATTTTACGCAGGTGACCTACACGATGCCCCGGGCCGTGATCGAGGTTAAAAACAATCATTTGATTGCCGAAGGCGTGCCGCTGTACGATCCGGAGAAGAACGAGGGCCTTTTCTCGATCGACCTCAATCTGGAACATTTGTCCAATATCTCCTATTCGGTGAAAGTGCTGCCGAAAGAGTTGATGGTGCTCAATACCACTTCGAAGGATAATGACCTGTTCTACGGCCGGATTTTCGCTTCGGGTTCGGCGACGATCGCGGGCAGCAAGGGCGGTGTGAAGATGAACATCGTGGCTACCACCGAAGGCGATTCCGAATTTTATATGCCTCTGTCGGGACAGTCGAATGCGAAGACGGCCGATTTCGTTACGTTCGTCACTCCTGAACAGATCGATACGACCGACTATCTGGTGCGCAAGAAGCTGCTCTTCCAGCAGCAGGGGCGTAAAAAGGAAGCCGCAGGCAGCACGATGGATATTACGATGGCTCTCAATGTGCAGGACAATACCGCTTTCCAACTGGTGATCGACCCGACGGTCGGCAGTGCCCTGAAAGGTCGTGGCAACGGTATGCTCAACCTGCATATCAATCCGGGTAACGGTATCTTCAATATGTACGGCGACTATACGCTCATCGAAGGCAGTTTCCTTTTTTCATTGCAGAATATTATTACTAAAAAATTCATCATCGAGAGCGGTTCGATGATTCAGTGGACGGGCGAGCCTGTCGATGCGCGGCTCGACATCAATGCCGTCTATAAGCTCAAAACGTCGTTGCAGCCTCTGTTGAACACGGTAACCGCCTCTTCGGACGACGATCAGAGCGGTTCCCGGATTTCGGACCGTTCGGTGCCGGTCGATTGTAAGATCCATATCGGCGGTCGTTTGAGCAACCCGCAGTTGGATTTCAGCGTGGTCGTGCCCGTTACAGATATAGAAACGCAGGCTGCGGTGGCCAGCGTGCTCAATACGCAGGAAGCCCAGGCGCAGCAGTTCATTTCGCTGGTCGCACTGGGTACTTTCAGCAATTCCGGCAGTGCCAATATCGGTGCTTCGTCCGGTGTGGCAACGGGTCTGGAGATGCTTACCAACCAGCTTACCAACTGGTTTTCGACAGATGATTACCGGATCATCCTGAACTACCGGGCCGGCTCCGAAATGACCGGTGACGAGGTGGATTTCGGCTTCTCCACCAATTTGATCAACAACCGTCTGCTGGTCGAGGTCGAGGGCAACTACATCATCGACAACAAACAGGCCGTAAGCAACAATGTTTCCAACTTCATGGGCGAAGCGCATGTGACGTGGCTGATCGACAAGTCGGGCAACCTGCGTCTGAAGGCGTTCACGCAGACCATCGATCGTTTCGACGAGAACCAGGGCCTGCAGGAAACCGGTATCGGGATCTCTTATAAGGAGGATTTCAATAACTTCAAGGATCTGAAACAGCGTATTCGGGACCGCTTCACCAACAAGAAACGCCAGAAAAAGCGTCAGGCCCGCCGCGAGGAGCAGGCCCGGCGTGCGGCGGAAGAGGCCCAACGGCAGGAGTTGCTTCTGCCGGAAGATCCGCCGGAGCCTGAATACGACTTGGAGCGGGATTGATACGGAAAAAGTAAAACTCGAATAAAATAAATTTAATTCACTCAAAAAGATTATGATTAGTTTGTTGCAGACCGCAGATGCGGTCGTTGTCGCGGAGCAGACCCGCATGGGACTTTGGCAGTTGTTTATGAGCGGCGGATGGCTGATGTGGGTTTTGTTGATTCTGGGAGGACTCACGATCTTTATCTTCGTGGAGCGCTTCATGGCGATCCGTAAGGCGTCGGAGTTCGATATGAATTTCATGAACCGCATCCGAGATTATATTTTGGACGGCAAGGTCGCTGCTGCGGTCGATCTTTGCCGCAAGACCAATACGCCGATCGCCCGTATGATCGAAAAGGGTATCGGCCGGATCGGTCGTCCGATGAGTGACGTGCAGTCGGCCATCGAGAACGTGGCGAACCTCGAAGTGTCGAAGCTCGAAACCAACCTGCCGATCCTGGCGACCATCGCCGGCGGCGCCCCGATGATCGGTTTTCTCGGTACGGTGGTCGGCATGGTGCAGACTTTTATGGATATGGCCGCTGCGGGCGGTACGGTCGATATGTCGCTCCTTTCGAGCGGTATGTACGTGGCGATGATCACGACGGTCGGCGGTCTGCTGGTCGGTATTCCGGCCTACTTCGGTTATAACTACCTGGTGGCCCGCATCGAGAAGCTCGTTTTCCGGATGGAGGCCAACTCGATCGCCTTTATGGATATTCTGAATCAACCCGTTCAAAAGTAATCTGTTATGGCAATCAAACGCGGATCCAAGGTCGATAAGTCGTTTTCGTCGGCTTCGATGACCGATCTGATCTTCCTGTTGCTGCTGTTCATGCTGATCGCTACGACGCTCATCAACCCCAATGCCATCAAGCTGATTCTGCCGAAAAGTTCGAATCAGTTGAAGGACAAGGCGATGACGACGATTTCGATCCAGGATACGGGACATGGATACAGGTATTATGTCGAGACGGAAAACGTCGGCTCGCGCGAGGGCGTGGAGAAAGCCCTCAAGTCCCGGCTGGCGGGACAGGAGAACCCTACCGTTTCGCTGCATTGCGACAAGTCGGTGGCTTTCGACGAAGTGGTGGCCATGATGCGCATGGCCAAGGCCAACAATTTTACGCTCATCGCGGCTACCTCGCCCGAATAGAGTGAAACCCGGGGAATGCCGCCCTGCGGTGTTTTCCTTGTGAGAATTGACCGATGTATTATTACGATCCGAATAACGATAAATCGAACGCGCGTCGTTGGGCGAGCCTCGCAGCTTTGCTTTATGCGCTGTCGATCGCGGCGGCTTTCCTGTTCGTGTCGTTCGATATGGGGCGGGACGAGCTGCTTCCCGGCGAAGGGTTGCTGATCGATTTCGGGACGACCGAAACCGGTCTGGGCGACCGGGACCTGTCGGCTACCGATGTGCAGGCACCTGTCTCTTATACACATCTGACGCTGCCGACGACTAGTCG
>ENA-OYXJ01000580-OYXJ01000580.1-human-gut-metagenome-genome-assembly--contig:-NODE-580-length-14020-cov-5.749159_pt1 | contig 14020 bp, 11 predicted proteins | sample MGYA00244843_ERZ653418 | MGnify/ENA primary metagenome ERZ653418 (study PRJEB26926, sample SAMN06164921) | human gut metagenome | biome: ENVO:00009003; feature: ENVO:2100002; material: ENVO:00002003... | reverse complement strand
CGAGATGTAGCTCCGTCTCGTGGGCTCGGAGATGTGTATAAGAGACAGGGATGTGACCGTGGCGGATATCAGGAAGTTTGCGAAGAAAGCAGATCAGGAAGTGCTGGGGAAGCTGTTGAATATTCATACAGGGCTTCTTGAGGGGGAGTACCGTTTTGAAACGGATTTTCTGATCGATCACGGCAGCATTGTCAACAGCAGTGAATATGGTCCGGATTCTTTTTACAATTATGAGTTTGGAAACGGGACACAGAACATCTTTCAATATGGCAGATATTTTACCGACCAGGAATACGCTTCCGGAGAAAAGGTATGTATTATGTATGGCTTTCAGAAGAATATGAAAGGTGATTATCTGAAAAAGAATCTGACCGATGATGGAAAGGTGTTGATCGGAGACCGGGAATATGAAATTATTGGTCTGCAGGATGGAATTGGAACAGGTTTTATCCCGATCACATCGGTAAAAGAGGATGATGTGCTGCTGGATGAAATTGATATGCGGTTTAAGGATAATATATCCCTGCGGGAGATCAATCTGTTGATTCAGGCTGCCAGACAGTGTTTTGGAGACAGGGTAGACTGTAATTATGAGCTGCAGCAGACCGAGGAAAATGATTATCTGTACAATACGATCCTTATGCTTGTGCTGATCGTATCGCTGGTGGCCGCATTTAATTTCTGTGCGTTATATCATTATATTGTGACAACCAGACAGCGGACATTGACCATTTTCCGGGTATGCGGACTGGATTATCGCAGGAGTGTAGGAATGTATCTGGGGGAATGTTCGATTTTGTCGGTTGGAGCATATCTTATTACATTATTCGTATTTCGTTTTCTGCTGATGCCGTTTCTGGCAGCGAGATGGAATGTCTTTGACTTTCATTTTCAGACGAAGGTTTATCTGATCTTATTTCTGATTTACTTTGTGTCATCCTTTATCCTGCAATTCGTGATGATACGCTGGAATCTGAAAAAGAAAATGATACGTTAAAGGGGGAGATGAGTATGATTTGGAAATATGCGGTGCGTGAATGTAAGGCGCATGTGATGATGTCTGTTTTATGTCTGGTTCAGGCGATGCTGTTGTTTGCGATCGTTGTGGGAATGCTGTCGATCTTTATGGTGCGCTATGCCGGATACCAGCCGGTGCGTAAGCTGGTGGAGCGAAAAGGGTTTATCTGTATGTTGGACTCCAGCTATCATATGGACTTGGAAAACGGAATGATGGTGCAAAGTTCTCAGGCGTATGAGGCGATGTTAAAAGATGCTCATGTGGAAGGTCAATATTCAGTGGATGCATTTGTGGAGGAACCGCAGGAAATTACCGATGCGCGCAAGAGAAATTCCTATTACAAGAATGTCTGGGCGTATGATGATGCGTGGATCAGTGGGTATCAGCCGGTATTAAAATCAGGCAAATGGCTGCAGACGGACAGCACGGAAGGGGAATATCTTGAGGCTGTGGTGCTTCAGAATAAGGAGCAGTATAAGACCGGAGATGTGGTGTACGTGGATACTAATTCGACGACGGAATTGCAGACGAAAATTCCGGTGAAGATTATTGGAGTGATCGATCCTGCTGCGGATATTATTTACCGGTCGAATAATAACGGTTCGGTGGATTATCAGATTCTTTTCAGCAATATGGTAAAACAGAACGATGATCTGTCAAAGCTTGATTATATGGAGTCAGAGGCGTTTAATCCGGTTGAGTTTTTTATATCCAAGAAGAATCTGGACTGTGTGCAGGAAGCATATGCAGACAAGGAATCAGAGAAAAATCTTTCTAAAAATTATGAAAATGTATTGAAGACAAAAAAGCAGATTTTTACGACAATATTGTCCGGTGTGACGCTGATCACGATGGACCGGAATTGTTCTGAGTCAGTGTACCGATACAATAAAAACAAAGTCGCTCAGATTTCCAGGTTTGGTTTTCTTCATGATCTGGATTACATCAGGAATAATACATGGCAAAATATCATGGCAGATCTTTCAGAGCTGATCCCGGTGGGGATTGGAATGGTACTGTTTACGATGATTTCGTTTGTGACACTTTCGACGTTGATGTATCAGAAGAATATGAGAAAATATTCGATTTATTATGTGCAGGGACTGACCTGGGGAAAGATTTTCCGGATCCATGTATCGTATATTTTTATGATCGTTCTGGCAGCCCTGCTGCTTGGCATTCTGGTGATTTTGGCAGCCGGACATTTTGGAATATGGAGTGGTCTGGCGGTGCAGCTTGGAGTCGTACAGATGATCGGCTGTCTGCTTGTTGTGGTGTTATTGCTGGCATCATCGGCACTGATGTGCCTTTCTATGGTGAAGGGAAGTTCAGCCAGAGAACAATATGGCAAAGGAATTTAAAGTGGCAAATGCGGTCGGACGACCATTTCTTTCGTGAATCTTGGTGTATCGGATCGCAGCGGGCTGCTTGGAAATGGAGAGAACTATGATTAGTTTGAAAAATATCGTGAAAACATATAATAAAGGAAAAAGCAATGCATACGAAGCACTTCATGGGGTATCAATGGAGGTAAAGGACGGCGAAATGACGGCAGTGATCGGAACCTCCGGTGCCGGAAAATCGACATTGCTTCACATCCTCGCCTGCATTGACGGATATGATTCCGGAGAATATACGATTGATGGAGAGGAAGTCGGAAGGATTTCGGAACGGCAGATGGCACAGACGCGCAATAAAAAAATTGGCATGGTCATGCAGGATTTTGCATTGGTGGAAGGCTTCACTGCTCTGGACAATGTTATGATTCCGTTAGATTTCGCGGATGGTAAACACCGGCTTAAGAAAAAGGAGCGTCGGGAGAAGGCATTGAAAATGTTAGATATGGTTGGCATGAAGGAATATGCCGGAAAACCGGTCAACAATCTGTCCGGCGGACAGAAGCAGCGTGTAGCGATTGCCCGTGCGATCGCAAATGATCCGTCGATCATTCTGGCAGACGAGCCGACAGGTGCACTGGATTCGGCGACGACGCAGGAGATTATGAATGTGTTCCGGGAGCTGAACGAGCAGGGCAAAACGATCATTATTGTGACGCATGACCCGGCTGTGGCAGAGGCGTGCAGCAGGGTGATACAGATTGAGGACGGAAGGATCGTGGAGGAGGTTTGAGGTCTGAAGTGGTTTGTTTAAGTGACCTGTTCTTCTTGAATAGTGTAAGCAATTTGAATAGTATAAGCAATTGCCCCGTTTTCTAAAAACGGGGCAAAATGTTGGGTAGAAAAATAAAAAACGGGGCAAAATCAGTGTATAAATATATAAAAAACGGGGCAAAATAGAGCGGTAATGGTTGAAAAAACGGGGCAAATGATGTATCGTATCAGTTGGAGGTATTGCTTATGTACAGAAAAGTTTCCATTACCGTAAAAGAATGGCTTGAGCATTCGGATAAGGCACTGCTGGTGACCGGAGCAAGACAGACCGGAAAGACCTGGCTCATAAGAGATGAGATTGATAAGAGTGGTTACACAAGATTTGAAGTGAATTTTATTGATCAGCCAGATATGGTCGGGTATCTGAACGCTGAGATGAGTGCGGAAGAATTTTTAACTAAATTAAAAATGATCATGCCGGAGGAGTGTAAGGCACAGAAAACAGTTGTATTTTTTGATGAGATTCAGAAATGTCCGGAGATAGTGACGAAGATCAAGTTTCTTGTAGATGAGGGAAGCTTTCGGTATGTCATGAGCGGTTCGCTGTTAGGAGTGGAGCTTAAGGGGATTGCATCCGCCCCGGTGGGATATCTGACGATCCTTAAGATGTATCCGATGGATTTTGAAGAATTTATGATCGCCAATGATGTTTCAAGTACGACACTGGAGATGCTGCAGGAAAAGTTTGAAACATGCTGTCCGGTGGATGAATTTATCCACCAGAAGCTGTTGTCTCTGTTTTTTGTTTATCTCATTGTCGGCGGGATGCCGGATGCGGTCAAGGCTTATATTGAAACGAAGGATATCCGTGAGGTAGATAAGGTACAGCGGGATATCACAATACTTTACAAAGAAGATTTTACGCAATATGAGCTTGAGGATAAGAAGCTTAAGCTGAGATCTATATATGATATTATTCCGGCGGAATTAAACAAACAGAATAAGAAATTTGTCTTTACGATGTTAGATAAGGAGCTTAAATTTGACCGGTACGAAAACAGCTTTCTGTGGCTGAAGGATGCAGGTGTGGCTTTGCCGGTTTATAATGTGGATGCACCGGTTATTCCGCTTCTGGCGAGCAAAAGCAGCAATGTGTTCCGCCTCTTTTCGAGTGATATCGGACTGCTCACAAGTGCATATCCGGCAGAAACGAAGATGGAATTGATCGGCAAGAATGGAGAAGTGAATAATGGTGCACATTTTGAAAATGCAGTAGCACAGCAATTAACTGCGAATGGATTGGAACCGTATTTTTGCAAAAAAAAGAATATTGGTGAAATGGATTTTGTGATAGAAATGAGTGGCAGGATTGTTCCGATCGAGGTGAAGTCCGGAAAATCCTACAAAACACATAAAGCCCTGGATAAATTTATGAATGTGTCCGATTATCATTTGGAAAAGGCATATGTTTTCTCCGTTGGCAATGTGGAAGTAGATGGAAGAGTTATTTATCTTCCAATCTATATGTGCTATCTTTTGAAAGAGAAAAAGATTGACCCAATGATCGTTGATCTGGATCTGACGGGGTTGTAAAAGGAAGTAAGTGATGTTTGCAAAAATTCGCCGGTGCGACAGATTAGTGTCAGGCACCGGTGTTTTTATATTATTTGATTGTTTCTTTGAGTCAGCTTTTATTCATAGTGCTTTGTGGATGGATCACTCGTTGGAATCAGCCTTATCCCTGTGGATACGCTTCATAAAGACGAAGGTGCTTGCCAGAATGAAAAGCACTGCAATGACCATTGTCACAGGAAATACTGCCGGATGATTTTTGCCGAGCAGAAGTCCAAGTCCTTCGTGCATGGTGATATTTCCGAAGATTGCAAAGATAAAGAATGCGAGAGTATTTAACATACCGTCCGGAGTCTTGCTTTTCAGAAGATAACCGATCAGCATACCGAGGATGTCTGCGGCAAAAAGACCGATCGAGCAGGCGAGCCAGACTGTGACGGCGGCATTCATACCCTCATTGGCACCGAAGGTGATTGCGGTAAGCTGTGTTTTGTCTCCGAGCTCGGCAACGAAAAATGTACAGAAAACCGTCAGTGGTGCGAAGCGAGAGACATTTTCTTCTTTGGTCTCTTCCTCCTCGTCATCATCGCCCTTCAGAGAGGTGATGGCAAAAAACAGAAATGCGGATGCGGCAACAAGTCGGATGAGCCATGTTGGAATGATCTCGCTGACCAGACCACCCAGAAGAACGGCTAGTCCGTTTAACACAAGAATGGCGGCTGCTGTGCCGATAATGATGTCGCGCAGCTTGAAGCGCGAGGTCAGTGCAACCAGCATGAGCTGTGTCTTATCACCCATCTCAGCGATAAATTCGGTGAACATAATCTGGAAAAATAAAAGCATAAGAAATCTCCTTACGTATTGTGTGAGGAACCGGTGGTAAAAAGGACAGAGCCGGAGTTTGCGTTACGGACACTTTCCGATCCAGTAAAAAAGAGACCCATGGCAGTGTAAAAACACTGCCATGAGTCTCATCATTTAAAGTATTACCGGGTATCAATACCAGTATGTCGATAATACTATACATTTCAAATCGCCGGAGCGTTATGCTTGTCCGTGCACTCATGTACCGATTACTCCCTCGTGACATGTTCCATATTGTAACATAGTTGAAAAAAATCGTCAATAAAAAACAGTAAGCCGGGAAAATAGATTGAAATTCGTCAATTGTTGGGGCGTTATACCCGTTATACCCAGTTGCTGATGAAAAAGGTGGGTATAATAAAGTAGAAAGTTGTGAGGATTTACTATTCACGGAGTTACCACCACAGCCCACAGACCGCCGCAAAAGCAGCGGCTAGAGTCCGCCTCAAACAGGCGTCCTCTGTCTGAGGGTGTGGGCGGTAACAGCCTGCCCGGCTGCTTGCCCAGGAATACTGCTATTTGCAAGCAAGCTTGCATAGCAGTCTCCTTGGACAAGCTATCCGTGAATAGTGACAAGATATCAAAATACTGTTAGAAAATGTTTGTTATGTTGTTGATACTTTTGGGGTGGTGTCGTATAATGATAATATGAGAAAATGGTGAAAACCGTTAGTAGAAAGAGGAGGATATTTTCATGAATTATGGTTACTTTGATGAGAAGAACCGCGAATATGTGATCACCAGACCGGATACACCGGCTCCTTGGTGTAACTATCTTGGTTCTCCGGAGTATGGTGCGATCATTTCCAACAATGCGGGTGGTTACAGCTTTGTTAAGAGCGGTGCCAATGGCCGTATCCTGCGTTATCATTTCAACAGTGATGATACACCGGGACGTTACATTTACATCAGAGACGATGAGACTGCTGATTTCTGGTCTGCTTCCTGGCAGCCGGTTGGCAAGGACCTGAATGAGTATAAGAGCGAGGTTCATCATGGAACTGCTTATACTACAATGTTCTCTGAGTATGCGGGCATTAAGACACAGGCAGATTACTATGTGCCTCTCGGAAAGGTATATGAGGTTTGGAGATGTAAGGTGACGAACACAACGGACAAGCCTCGTAAGATTTCTGTATTTGGTTATGCAGAGCTTTCTAATGATGATAATTACAATCAGGATCAGGTAAACCTGCAGTATTCTCTGTGTACAACGAACACAGTATTCCTTGGCAACAAGATTCTGCAGCAGATCAATCTGAACTGGTACAAGGGTCCGGACGGAAGCAACGGCAAGGAACGTTTCTTCGGTATGGCAGGACAGAAGGTTACTTCTTACAATGGTGATAAGGAAGCCTTCATCGGTATGTATCACGATTATGGCAATCCGGTTGCTGTAGAGCGTGGTGAGTGTGATGGCGTTCTCAACTACAACGAGAACAGCTGTGGTGCTCTTCATACTGCACTGGAGCTTGCTCCGGGCGAGACAAAGGAGCTGGCTTTCGTTCTGGGACGTTATAAGGCTTCTGATGCGGACAAGATCCTTGCATGCTATGAGGATGTTTCCGTATGTGATAAGGAGATTGATGAGCTGAAGAAGTTCTGGCATGCAAAGCTGGACAACTTCAAAATCAATACACCAAGCCCTGCTTTTAACAGCATGGTTAATACATGGAATGCATATCAGTGCTTCCTGACATTTACATGGTCAAGAGCAGCATCCTTCATCTACTGCGGTGAGCGTAACGGATATGGTTACAGAGATACCGTTCAGGATATTCAGGGTGTCATTCATACGGATCCGGAGGCTGCACTGGACAAGATCCGTTTCATGCTGTCTGCACAGGTAGACAACGGTGGCGGACTTCCACTGGTACGTTTCGATCACGATGAGCGTGCCGGTCATGAGGGGACACCGGATGATCCGGATTATGTAAAGGAGACAGGACATCCTGCATATCGTGCAGATGATGCACTGTGGCTCTTCCCTACTGTATTTAAGTATGTTTCAGAGACAGGTAATCTTGCATTTATGGATGAGGAGATCACCTGGTCTAACGTGCCGGAGAAGGCAACCGTATATGAGCATTTACAGAGAGCGATCGACTTCTCTATGAATCATCTGGGACCACACGGTCTGCCGGCCGGTCTTCATGCTGACTGGAATGACTGTCTGCGTCTTGGTGCACAGGGTGAGTCATCCTTCGTTGCGATGCAGTTATACTATGCATTCTCTATTATGCGTCTCTTCGCACAGAAGAAGAACGATACCGATTATATCGCTTATCTGGACAAGACCCAGAAGGAGATCGGGGACAAGATCAATGAGCTGTGGTGGGAGGATGACCGTTTCAACCGTGGCTTTAAGGATACAGGAGAACTGATCGGTTCCAAGAAGGATCCGGAGGCAAGTATGTGGCTGAATCCACAGTCATGGGCTGTTATTTCCGGTCTTGCTACAAAGGATCAGGCAGAGAAGGCTCTGGAATCTGTTGACCGCGAGCTGAACACAGCATATGGTGCAAAGGTGATGGCTCCATCTTATGTGGATCATTATTTCGATGGCGCACTGGCTGGTCTGTTCCCTCCATCAACAAAGGAGAACGGTGGTATCTTCTCTCAGACACAGGGATGGATCATTCTTGCAGAGTCTCTGATGGGACATGGTAATAAGGCATTCCAGTATTTTGAGGAGAGTTCACCATCCTCTCAGAATGATAAGGCTGAGATCCGTAAGCTGGAGCCATATGTACACGGACAGTACACAGAGGGTGATGAGAGCCCATTCCATGGACGTTCTCATGTACACTGGCTGACCGGTACAGCATCTACCTGTATGGTAGGCTGCGTAGAGGGTATTTGTGGTATCCGTCCTGATCTGGATGGTATCCGTATTGCACCTTCTATTCCAAGCGATTGGAAGGAATTTACCATGGAGAAGAATTTCCGTGGAAGCAAGCTTGAGATCAAGGTTGAGAATCCAAACGGCGCAGAGAGCGGTTTCAAGGAGTTCTATGTAAACGGCGAGAAGTTCGAGGATAATTATATCCTGGCTGACAAGCTGACTCCTGTTACCGAGGTTCGTCTGGTAATGTAATTGATATATTTGAGTGATAGAGACTTCACACATGGCATCTGTTGTGTGTGAAGTTTTTCGTTATTTAGGAAAATGTTCGAAATGAGGAGAGATATTTTGCTATATAATATTGAGGAGAAAGTGTATGAAACAACCTAAGATACAAATGTGGGAGCATGTGATCTGGACCGGCTATCCATTATTGCTGCTTGGAATGTTCTTCCTGCCGGTGCTGAGCCTGCAAGGCTGCTTTTCATGTATCCTTTGGACCGGGTTTAAGCTGGCAGCAGGACTTCTACAACGGAAGAATGTTCCTTCGCAGTTTATTGCTGTCGTATGTCAGGGGATGATCGTGGTTCTTTTCATGCTGGTGATCCTTCAGATCCGGAATATATTCCGGTGCAGAAAAGGGAAATATCAGTGTAAAGGGACTCTGGCTGTTCGCGGTGGTTTGGTGATGATCTATCTGATATTGTCCGTTATCTGTGTTTGGCGTGTAAAATATATGCAGAATACTTATACGATAGATCTGCAGACCTGCCATAGCGGAAAATGGTGCAGTATTGCTCCTGCAAGTGGAGGGATTTTTCTTTTGTTATATGTGTGTTCGCTGTTTGCTTATCGGAGAGTCAGGAAACGGTCGGAGAACAGTGAATAAAGAACGCACACTTCGCATATCAACGGTTCAAATGCAATGAGCGCATCTACATATTATTGAATACATGAAGCTTGGGGAATAAAAAAGGGATGCCTGTATCGTCTCAACGGGTTCGTTATAAAATCGAACGATCGGAGCGGTACAGACGTCCCTGTTTGTTTTGAATATTTAATGATGTGCGCCAAGAATTTACGGAAGCGTTGCAAATTCCGAAACTCTTACCGGAATGATCTACTCTTCGAATAATGAGGCAACTTCGTTGATCGACTTGGTTACCTCGGCAACGGACTTCTCGATGTCGCCGTAGATCGTAGCAGACTGGGAAGAAAGTTCACCCATGCTTTTTGCAACAACGGCAAAACCAACGCCGGCTTCGCCACTGCGGGCAGCTTCGATGGATGCGTTGAGTGAAAGCATCTTCTGCTTGTTAGCGATGGACTTCAGAGAATGTGTGTTGGAGTTGATATCCTGAATGATCTCTGTGGTATGCATTACTTCAGTGTGTAACTGTGAAAAACGGTCTCCGTTGATGTGACGGAAATACTCCAGATTAACAAGCTGGTTGACGATGTCACCAAGAAGCTCTGCTGCGGCACGAATCCGCTTCTCGGAACTGATCGGAACCTGATGGAGTGCGGCAACATAAGCGTCCTCGTCAATGCCAAGCTCTCTTGCCGTCTGACGGAACTGCTCATCGTCCGGCTCGGAAGGAAGTACCTGACCACCGATGATCGCACCGACCTTCTCATCGTTTAACATAATGTCGAAGGCGAAATCCATGAGGCCGGCATGACAGTAATAGGTGCCGGTACATTCGTTGTCACACTTTACACAACGACGGTTGCCCTCAACGGAGTTGCGGGTATATTTCATGCAGAAATCCGTGAAATTGCTTCCTTCCGTGATGTATTCCCCGTTCTTGCCGACTGCGATCGCAGCGAGTCCGGTGGCATCGGAAAAAGCATCCTGAATCTTCTGCAGCTTGCTTAAATCCATAAAATCTTTTAATTCCATATGTATTCTCCTTTTCTCATTTATTTGCCGGTTACGGGCATTCAATGATAATTTAGATCACTAAGTATATTCTACTACAAATGGAGGATAAATGCAATTATTTACTGTCCGGAATCCTCTGTTTTCCTTGACGTTACAGTGGTGGTATGTTTTAATGATTAGAAGAAGATGCGGAGGTGTTTTTATATGAGTACAAGAGTTGCTTTGTCGATGGACAAGGACTGGAGTTTCCATCTGGGAGACGTGGATGAACCGGTCGAAAAAACTCATAGTTATATATATAATACTTCGAAAGCAGGAGCTTGTCCGGGTGTTCCGCAGGAGGACTTTGACGCAAGAGACTGGGAGACGGTCAATGTGCCTCATGACTGGGCGATCCGTCAGCCTTTCTCAGAGGACGGTGCTGCCAACTGGGGATATAAGCCGGGAGGAAAGGCGTGGTACCGAAAGGTGTTTGCAATTCCGGAGAAGTACAGGGACAAGGAGCTTACGATCGAATTTGAGGGGATTGCCTCACATGCAGTCGTGTATTTTAACGGATCTGTGATCCATCGCAGTTTTTCCGCATACACACCTTTTCAGATCGATATTTCGGACCGGGCGCATTTTGGGACGAGACCGAATGTGCTTGCGGTATTTGTAGATGCTGATGTCTGGGAGGGCTGGTGGTATGAAGGTGCCGGAATATACCGGCATGTATGGCTCAACATCAAGAATCCGATCCATATTCCGCAGTATGGTCTGTCGATCCGGATGGAGGAGATCGAGGAGAATACATGGAAGGTGAATCTGTTTACCAATATCTGCAACCAGACAGAGAAGGATACCGAGGTGCGGATTTCCACAACGCTGGTTGACCCGGATCAGGAATTAGAGGTCAATATCAATAACGAAGGCGTTGTCTGCGAAGCCGGGGAGGAGTCACAGGTTGAGACGGAATTTACGATTGAGGATCCGAAGGTATGGGATATCGAGGAACCTAATATATATGAAGTGATCACGAAGGTGTTTGTGGAGGATGAACTGGTTGATTCGGACAAGACGATCTGCGGCTTCCGCACGATCGCAATGGATCCGAAAAAAGGTTTTCTGCTGAACGGACGTCCGGTGAAGCTGTTTGGAACCTGCAACCATCAGGATTTTGGAGGAATCGGTGTTGCAGTGCCGGATGCACTTCATGAATATCGGATCGAACGGTTGAAGGCGATGGGTTCCAACGCATATCGCTGCGCCCATGGCATGCCTCACAAAGAGTTGCTTGACGCGTGTGATAAAATGGGAATGTTAGTGATTGATGAGAACAGAAATTTTGAGACATCGGAGGAGGGGCTGACACAGCTTCGTACAATGGTTTTAAGAGACCGGAATCATCCGTCAGTGATCATGTATTCGATCTTTAACGAGGAGCCGCTGCAGGGAACAGAGGAAGGCAGGAGAATGGCACAGACCATGCGGGATGAGATCCGTGCGCTGGATGATACCCGTTTTGTGACTGGCGCGATGCATGGTGGTCTTGATGCGGAGGAAAGTGCCGTGGATTCTCTGGATGTGTGTGGCATCAATTATCAGACGGATCAGTATGACTCGTTTCATGAGAAGCACCCGGACATGCCGGTGTTTGCAAGTGAATCGACATCTGCTTTTTCCGTGCGCAGCTGTTATGAGGAGGATGATGAACGCCACCTGATCAGCTGCTATGATGAGCGGTGTGCAGACTGGGGAAGTACCGTGCGTCAGACCTGGAAGGATATCATGGCGCGTGATTTTATGGCGGGGGCATTTATGTGGACCGGTTTTGATTACCTGGGAGAGCCGACACCGTATACATGGCCGTCCGTATCCTCCTATTTTGGCATGATGGATACCTGTGGCTATGCGAAGGATGCGTTTTACATGGCGAAGGCGATCTTTTCCAGAAAGCCCGTGTGTCATGTGCTGCCGCACTGGAATCACCGGGGCAGAGAGGGTGAAATGATCCGGGTGATGTCTCACACCAACTGTGATGAGGCGGAACTGATCGTGAACCGTAAGTCCTACGGCCACAAGAAGATCGATCTGTACGAGCAGGCAGAGTGGGAGGTTCCATATCAGCCGGGCTACATTGAATTGATCGGTTATAAAGATGGCGTGAAAGCTGCCCATGATGTGAAGATCACAACCGGGGAGCCGGTGCGTCTGAAGATCGTGCCATGGCACAGAGGCATGTATAATGATGGAAGAGATGCCATGCCGGTTAATATTTATGCAGTGGATGAGAAGGGGAGAGGTGTGCCGGATGCTTCCTTTGAGATAGATATCTCGGTGGAGGGCGGTGTGATCCTTGGAACCTGCAATGGAGATCCGACCTGTCATGAAGATTTTGGATCCGGTCACAGAAGCTTGTTTAACGGACGGTGTCAGGCAATTGTGCAGGCGGAGGAGGGAGCCGGTCAGATGGTGATCTCTGCAGTTGCGCCGGAGGTTGAGTTTGGAAGCTTGATGATCCCTCTTTCCACAAGGAAAACGGAGCCGTTTGTAGAGAGCATCCGTCAGCAGTATCTGACCGGTTGGAAGATGACCTCAGAGTTGTTTGCCGAGAAGCCGGATGTCAATATGCATGTGGATGAGTTTGATATGAATACCTGGATGGATGTGCAGGTCGATGAGAAGTCGGGAACACCTGCAATCTTTGAGGATCAGGAAGGCAAATACGGCATTTACCGGATCCGCACGAAGATCCCGGAATCGATCAACGGAAGACTCCCGGTGCTGCATTTTGAGAGTGTCTGGGGGGAATGCAGTGTGTATATCAATGGTGAGCTTCGTGGGGAAACGGCACGGGAATGGCCGGGACCGCTGGATGTGGAGCTTAGGGAAAAGGATACCGGAACAGCAGAGATACGTGTTCTGGTCAAGAGCCTGAATTTTAATGCAGGGCTGCATTCCATGGTAGTATTTCGATAGAGAAGAATGAAAAAGAAATGAACCTGAGAAAGGAATATTTAATAAAAATGAACAGACAGACAGATGTTGTGATAGTTGGAACAGGTGCGGCAGGATTATTCTGTGCACTTAAGCTGCCGGTGGAGTATCAGATCCTGATGATCACCAAGGATGACGTGGATCAGAGCGATTCCTTTCTGGCACAGGGCGGTATGTGCATGCTGCGCGGCGAGGAGGACTATAACAGCTATTTTGAAGATACTATGAAAGCAGGACACTATGAGAATAATAAGGCATCCGTCGATGTCATGATCCGTTCCTCCAACCGGATCGCAGAGGATCTGCTGGGCTATGGTGTGGATTTTGAACGGAATGGCGATGAGCTTGCATTTACAAGAGAGGGTGGTCATTCCAGACCGCGTATCCTGTTTCATGAAGATATCACCGGCAAGGAGATTACAAGCAAGCTTCTTGCGAGAGCACAGGAGAGGGACAATATTACGATATTGGATCATACGATGATGCTCGATATCATTGACGGAGAAAACGGCTGCGAGGGACTTGTGATCCGCGAGGCGGACGGCAGCCTCGGCACGGTACAGGCGGGCTATACGGTTCTGGCGTGCGGAGGTCTTGGCGGACTGTATCAGCACTCGACGAATTTTCGGCATATCACGGGAGATGCGCTGGCGATCGCAATTCGTCACGGGATTGAGATGGAGCATATCGATTATATTCCTGTCTCTTATACACATCTCCGAGCCCACGAGACGGAGCTACATCTC
>ENA-OYXJ01000577-OYXJ01000577.1-human-gut-metagenome-genome-assembly--contig:-NODE-577-length-14043-cov-5.637332_pt1 | contig 14043 bp, 10 predicted proteins | sample MGYA00244843_ERZ653418 | MGnify/ENA primary metagenome ERZ653418 (study PRJEB26926, sample SAMN06164921) | human gut metagenome | biome: ENVO:00009003; feature: ENVO:2100002; material: ENVO:00002003... | reverse complement strand
CGAGATGTAGCTCCGTCTCGTGGGCTCGGAGATGTGTATAAGAGACAGCTTCTCTCCTGCGATAATTTCGGTGCCTGCGCATCTGCCTTTAACAGTTGATCAATTTCATCACAGCATATCAATATTTTCTCTATAAATGCACATCGAACTGCAGGAAAAAGCGTATTTATCATCGACAAATCAAACAGCGCCCTGTGTCTCGTTTTTCTTCGAACGTATGCAGCTACACCATCTATCCCCTTGCTAAGATAACAATCATAAATTCCCTTTATCGTTGACGAAACTTCTGGCGAATGAATCGTCCTGCTTTCATCCTTGACCGCCCGTCGTGCTTCCTCCACAAACTGGTCGCATACACTCTTATCTATCATTTTCAACATTTTCCAGCTCCTCCTGTGTAACATGATCCTACTCCGCTGCATCTATGCTCAGATCGTCAATTGCAATATTACCGATTTCAAGTTCCAGCTCTTTGAGTTTCTGTCCCAGACTATCATAACGGCCTTTCCTTACCTTTTCCGTCACACACCCAAAACTTTCTTAAATCATATCGTAAGGTATATATGGATTATTCCGAGACTCTGTTCTTCCCTTTAATTTCAAACAAGCTGCCGCAATCCAACACCAATAACCTGTGTATGTATCATTTGTTCCTTGGTCCGAATCGTACCAGGCAAATTCCTTATTGGAAGCATACCATTCATTTAACATGTATTTATCAAATTCAATATCATCTATTTTATCAGATAAATAGTCAAAAAAAGGTTGATAATATTCGGGATATTTTAGTTTATCCACATTTATTACCGGATAACTAAGAAGAGTTTCTATTAAACCATCCAAAAGATTATTTTGCAACATATTTTTAAGATATTTCAAATCAACATCCAATAAAATTGCCAGCGATAATGCGTCAACACTTTCCGCATATTCCTCCATTTTATTTCCATCAAATATTGATAAATAGCTTTCATATATCTCTTTCAATTTTTCCTTGGAAGCCCCCCTGGAATACTCAGCACTTAGTAAATCTTTCTTTAAATTAGCGATGGTTCGTGCACATTGCATTTTGCCATCCGGGTTTGTCAAACCTTTTTGTAATTCCATGAATTTTTCAATTCTTTCATTCTGATATGAAATATAATCATCAAAATATTTTTCATCTCTTCTTTGATCTCTAATCATTTATTTTCACATCCTTTTCTACAACATTAGCATTATTATCAAGTTTATCAAATTTCACATTTCCCTCAGAATCGACATGCGAAACATATGATCCAACGCTGTCCGGATCCTTCATTTTCTCCATGCGAATTTCATCAGCTTTTTCCTTCCCCACTGCCTGATCCAGCCTTTTATCAATCCAATTTTCAGACATTTGTTTACCATCTTTTGTTTCGGGATTAAGCTGAGCTGATCCATATTTTGAATCTACGATAATATATTTAGGTTTTCCATTTGGATTATAGTATACACCATCCAATCCCTGATGACCACTCTCATCAATATCTGTAACCATATCAGAGGAAATTCGTTCATACCCTAACTCTCTTAACTTCTGATCTGTCTTCATTTCACCATAGTTGCCTGTTTCGCGAGTATTTTTTTTGTCAAACTCCTTTTCTCCATTTTCGACATCTGCTATTTCTTTGTCCTGTTTTTTAACCTTCTCATCATATGATAAGTCTTCTATTTTGTCTTTTTCTTTCAAACCATTCAAATTGGTCTTACTTTTTACATCAGCAAAATCATCTTGAAATAATTTTTTGTATATCTCCCTTCCTGTCAGTTTAGATTTATTATCGGCGATTCTTTCAATTTGTTCTATTTTCCCTTTAAAATCATCCGAAAATATGTTTTTAAATCTATTATTTAACTGCTGTTTATTGTCCATTTTATCCGGTGATCCACTAATATCCGACAGCATCTTATTTTCTATTTTCCACATCCAACTACCTCCATTAGATATGTTTATCAAGATATTGTAAAACGTTATTCATTAGTTGCTCTGCTTCCTTTGTTTGAATATTATCATTATGCTCTTTAGCAATAATCGCTAATATCTTGTTTTGTTCTTCTATGTCAAATAGTTCTATATTAGGTTCCAAATTTTCTAACATAACGTTCTGCCATGAGTTTATATCATTTCTTTCTACATTTGACAGAAGCAGCGCCGTTTCAGAATTAAACATGCTATAAACAATACGACTTCTTAAATTTTGAATCCGATCAGGATCTTTCTCTTTAAAATAATCTAGAATAAGCAGCTTTGTACTCGTTGCAATTCCCAATTGCAATGTCATCTTTTCTAACTGTAAAATTCTATCTGTATCCAAATCGAGTTTTTCTGGTGCCGGAAGCATTATACATTGAATCAATTCTTTTTTTATCCGTTCCTCATCCAATGTAATGTTTTCTTCCTTACTCTCATATTTTTGCTCATCATCTCTACATCGTGAAATCTTACATAACACCGGTTCAAGCCAATCATTTTGATATATCGCTGCAACTCCGGTTTGCAATTTAGATAATTCTTGAATTTGGTTATCTGTTAGAGATGCTGCTTTTCCTACCAACTCACGATCAGATATGTCTGGTAATCGCAAAATAATTTTGGTATTTGTATTTCTTATGACAGCCATATCCAATAATCCCGGAGCCTGATCTGCTATTATAAATCCCTCTCCATATGTTCGCATCTCAGCAATTGAATTTGCCAACATCTCCACTGATTTTCCCAACAAATTAGAGGATTCTGAGCTCTGTTCTGGTGATGTCCTTTTTAATAAATTGTGTGCCTCTTCTAATACTGTTAAATGACGTAACTGACTATTACTACCGGTATGTGATGACATTCTATACTCCTGCATTTTCATAATCAATAATCCCATCAACAGCGACTTTGTTTCTATTGATCCTACCCTGCTTAAATCTATAATCACATTAGAATCAAATAATTCTTGAGATGATAATTCATTATTTGTAAAGATTTGACCATATATTCCATTTGTCAAAGATTTTACTCTGGTGCATAATGCACCCGTGTAATCTCCTTTACTATCCGCAGAATACTTTGACTCCTCCATTACAATATTGATCATTTTTAATACATCAACAAAATTAGGATAAACATTTTTTCCGAATTTATCTGCGTATTTACATACCGATTCCGTCAAATTCCATCCCGCGTTAATATATGATCTTTCTATAGCATCTTTCAACACAGCCGGCATTGCAGCATACATCGGCCAACAAACATTGAAAATTTCAATCAAACGATCTATATGTTCTAAAACATGGACATCATCAGGAAAAGAAAATGGATTTATCCTTAACAAATTCATTTTCTTTTTATTGGTACCATAAACAGAAACGTCTTCATAGTGACCAAATTTATCCTTGTACTCTCCCTTAGCAGGTTCTATTACCATAAAACTGATTTTATCTCCTGCTTCCTCCTCTTCTATGTCTCCATTTCTTTTTAGAATCGATTCAATTAATGAATAAATGGCATTTGACTTTCCCGCACCGGTTGAACCTGTTATAAAAGTGTGCATTGTCAAACTATTCAAATCCAATTTGACAGGAATTTTTCCTTTTATTCCTTCTTCTTCCCTTCCCATATGATACAGATTTCCAAGCTGAATTGACGGATTACCTGTTTTTTTATCTCCCGTTCTTTCTATATTACGTCCAAATGCTGCCGTTTCAATTACCGAAACACCCGGAAAGGATTTCCGAGGCAGTCCCATCTGTACCGCCAATTCACGTCCACTTACTATAGATACAGGGGTTACTTCATTGCCATTTTCAAAAGAAAAACTTGGGTGCTGCAATTTTGCCAGATAGCTCTTTATCAAATTTACACTTTCCGTTTCCTGCCACAAATTAATATTCGCACATTCAACATGTGTGCAATTGCCATTCATTAATCCTTTATACATACTTGCTGCCATCCGTGCCGTTGCCGGATCTTTCGCTAAGAAATAGGCTGCTGCTGCAAAAATTCCGTAATTTTCCCCTTCTTTCAGCCTTTCCAATTGTTCATCTATCCGTTTTAAAAGATTCTCAACAGATTTATTAACATATGTAAGCTGAATGCCCTTTCCTGATGCATCCGTATGCGATTTGCCGTCAGATGTCCCATGTGTTGTCCCCTGCGCCTTTGAATGTCCTGATGTATCCGTAGTAGTATTGGTTGTTCCAAAACTTGTTGCATCAGACATACTTTTGGTTCTTGCAATGCCATGTGAATAATTAACAGATCCAGACAGACTCATTCCAATCATGTGAGCCACCCCCTGCGCAACAGTTTTTCCAACAGCCACACCAGCATTTGCCACTTTTCCAATGCCAATGCCTACTGAGCCAGTAATACTATTTGCCTCAGAATAAGATGTTGAAGTTCCGGAATTTTTTCCTATTGAAGCTCCAATGCCAACTGTATCCGTGTGTGTAACAGCATGTCCTTCCGTATGAGTAGTATTTTTTGTCGTTCCTGCAGATAAAGCACTTGATTTACTCTCCGTAACTGTATTACTTAATGATTCCGATAAAGTTTTAGAAATTCCATCCGCCGTACTTTCATTAAATGACAACTCACTTTTTTCAAATGGAGCAAGCTTTGAATACAATACTTCATATTCCGCTCGAATATCTGCCAAACGCCCCCCATCTAAAACATTAGCTATAAATATTGCCGAAAAGTTCGCTCCCTGCATGGTATCTATTAATTTTTCAATACCTTGAATAAAATTTTCATTTTTTACATCATCCTTTTCACGGACTGATCCTACTCCTGAAACACTTGACACACATGTATATGGCTGTATGCATTTTGCCATAAGCGCATTCAGTTGGTCATTTTCCAAGAGAATGTTATCATCTGCCGGCAAGCTTCCCGGAAAATTTCCATAAAAGCTCTTCCATAATGCCTGTGCTCTTGCCCGTGTCTCATCAATACTATTTCCTCCTGTTGTTCCAAGATACAGAGACACTTCTTTTGCATTACTGTCTAATATCATTACAATATTGCTTCCAAAGCCAACCATAGAAGCATATGTATTTATAAGCTTTTGCAGATTGTTTTCTTCTTTGTTATATACAATCTTCTTTATTTGAAATAAGCTTGCATATTTTGACACATCCAACGTCTTCAATTCTTCTGTTGTCTTTAACACTTCTCCTTCAGACAAATTAGCCAGATAATTCTTAGTCACAATACTATCTGCCAGGAGAAATGCATTTTCCATTTCTCCAAAATCTCTAATATCTATTGGAGCCTTTTCTCTTTCCATCGCAAATTCTTCCATATCGCGTGACCTCCTGTTTGATAAGATCAATTCGTATTTACAACTTATTTGTGCCGTCATCAATATCTATCATTATTATCTGTGATGAATAGCGCTTTCCTCCAGATATTGATGATGGCTTCCGAATAAGTATTTGCTTATTCTTCGGTGTCTTTTCCCTCTTTCCATTTACAGAATTTTTACAATAAGAATTACTAGTATTATTATCACGATCAGCAGAATAATGCCTCCTTGGTTTAGTTCCTGCTGATCGTTTTCTTTTTTTGTCGATGTACCTACCTTGCTCTGTTTCCTTGATTCTGATTCTTCTTTCATTGCCCGCGCGCGCTCTGTAGCATATACTCTTTTAGCAACTGCTTTTACATGTTCAATTCTTTTATGGCAAAAATTGTTGTTAAGTCTCACTACAGCCCTTGCATAATAATTTTCATCCCACTTTTCTGAATTTTCTTCAAACTCTAACTCTGAATCAAAATCAGTAAACAATTCACTTTCTGTAATTCCATGTGCCAATACATACCGAATTGCATTATCAAAATCATTTTTTTTAAACATTGGATCCGCATTAATATATCCAATCAATGCACCAATAATATTAGAAATATTGTGCGGATCTGCATTAAGATTTTTTAATAATAATTTACTTGGTTGAAACATAATTTCCTCCTATACCTTTAATAGCTCATCGACTTTGTCAACAAATTCTGTGATCCATTTTGTCTTATCTTCGTTTTCCTTGACCTTTTTCTGTAATTTTTCCTGATCTTCCAGCATACCATTAATTTCTGTCATTGATTTTTCAATCATTTTGTCCAGTCCATTTAACTTGTTCTTTGTCTCAGTTTTAAGATCTTCAACGTTTTCTTCCATTTGATTAATTAATTCTTTCATCCGATTTGTAAATTCCGTCTGAATAGCTGTGATTTCATCTGCCATTAACCGAGACCAATTAACAAATTCCTTATCTTGAACTATATCAACGTTTTCATAACCGCCACTTCCAAAAATTCGCTTAATAGCAGCAATAGGTCCTCTCTTTTTTCTTTTGGTTTCCCCGACTTTTACGCGTTCTTTAGAAACATATTCCGACATTTGAACCAAATCATCTGCCTTTCTCAAATTAAAAGCACTATATGCATTCATCTGAGACATATCAAAGGATCCAATTTTTAAAAATCCATCCTGTCGCAAATTTTCAATATACTCACTATATTCTCCATACAATTCTGCACATGACCTTTTAATGCCATCATCATACTCCCTCTTTAATCTATCTTCCGCTTCTTCACCAATCTGCTCAATAGTACCCTTAATCCTATTGTAGATTTCTTCAAATTCACTTTTTTCTTTTTTGTTGTTATACTGTTTTTGCAATGAAAGTAATTTACTTTGTACTAAATCCTGCGTATCCAAAAAAATTTTTTTATCAAAATGAATTTTATCAACCTTTTCCTTATATTCCTTTAATTTTTCTTCCTTTTTATATTTTTCTTGTTTTTCCATTAGTTCGTTTTTGATTTGTTCAAAATTTTCTTGAGTTTCAGCCCATTCCTTCTTGCAGTTCTCAATCATTTGACGTTCATGAACCTTTTGCATGAAAGTATCATGCATCGTCTTAATTTTTATTGCAATTGCATATTTCTCTAGGTACTCTTTAATAGCCGTTTCCAATGCAGGTACACCACTATTAATTTCTGCTGCCTTCAATTTATTTTTATCCCTTGGATCAATTTTACCTTTTCCTCGCTCCATATATTGACTTGCATCACTCTTTAATTTATCTTTGTCTGATTGATTAAGTGACGCATATTGTGGAAGCATTCTTGATTCCCTATTAAATCTTTTTACAAATGTATCTAAAGATTCATCCTCTGCTTCAGATAATATTTCCCCACTTTGATACATACGAACCAGTTTTGCCGCTTGTGCAGACACCAGAAACAAATTAGGCTCTGTAATCCCATTAGACGCAAGCTGCGGCAATATTACATTCTCTATCGTTTCTCCATACGGTTCTTTCGAAACATCATATTCATCCATACGATTGGCAACAAACAAAAAGCGGTCCCTTGACTGCTTGCCATTATTACTATTTTTCATAGAACCCGCTATTTTCTTTAAAATAATATTACTATCGTTTGTTCCAAGTTGGGCACCATTAAAAACGTATAATATAAGGCTCTTATTCTCGTCCCTGATTGCCTCATCCATCATTTCCTCATGTTCATCATTTTGTGAGTTATTTCCACCCGGGGTATCAACAAAAACTGTACTCAAACCATCTGACGGTAAATTGGGGATTGGACCTTCTAGTTTGATAGTTCGAATTAATGCCTCTTTTTTCTCTGGATCATTCGGATCCTTCTCATTATTAAGTTCTGAAATTCGCTTACGAGATGCTATTTCATTGTTAGCAACGTTATTTCCATATCTGTCATCTGCATTTACAATAAAATGATCAAGATCATCATTATCTTTAATTTCTGTAATTACCGCCGTTGTTGCCTGATTAATTGCCGGAAGTAAATCTCTTCCTAACATAGAATTAATCAATGTTGACTTTCCACTGCTCATCGGAGCAATAACGACGATTCTAAAATCAGAATTAATCGCTGCATCAAAATTTTTTCTGATATCTTCCGTTTTAAATTCTTCTACCGGACCTTCCTGTAATTCCTTATAAAGTTCCTTTAATTTCTCCATTTTTTGGTGTGGTTCTGCCTCTTTTGCAGTCGACTTATTTTTATGAACTAATTCAATACTTTGAAAACAATTTCCTGCCTTTTCTTTAGCATATACCATATCATCAAAATCACCAGTAGTACCTGTAAATTCAATACGAATTCTTGCTTCACCGGTACATTCTTGTAATGCCTTATATATTCCTTTCCAACCTTCTCTTGGTTCAATCCATTCCTGCAGTCTTTTATTCTGTACATACGCCAATGGAGATACATTATAATCAACCTCTTGATCATTTAAAATAATTGATGTTTTAACTGTATACGGGTTATAAGTAATTTGTATATTTGTCATATTATCTTGTCTCCTATCTTTTTTTTCTCTTTCTATTTCTTTTTGTTTTTTTCCGATTGGTAGTGATTGTCTGTGTTCGCTTTTTTAATGTAATCTTCGGTGCTTTCATTTTCAACGAATCAACCAGCATATCATCAATCATTTTTTCCAGCAGTGGGACTCCGGTATTTTCTAATACCGCTATCAATTCCGATTTCGTATATTGCTTTCCATCAATTGTATAATATTCAGACATCGTATCTATTTCCGGAATAATTGCAAAATCCTTTAAAGAAAATCCCTCCCTGTGAAAATGACGATATAACCTACTAAAATCCTCTTCTTGAGTTTCTGATAATGCATCTCCTTTCAATATTTTTTTTATTGTTACAGCTCCACTTGCTGATATTGGTATAACAATCGGATCATCTATCCCTCTTTCTTCTATGTAGTGACGACAATTGTCAATCAGTTGTTTGGGATCTTCCTTTTCCGGATCAATCGAATCCATTTTATTAATTGCAAATATTATTTTAAATTTTGAATTATTTTTTACTTTATCGGCAATAAAGCTTAAAAAAGCACTATCATCATAAGTAGCAAGCTGCAATGCATTAATCACATAGATAATCAATCCTTCTGAATACTCTTCTAATGTTTTTTTTGTAACATTTTCATGAGAAATGTCCATGCTGTTATTGACTCCGGGTGTATCAATAATAAACAAAGATTTTTTGCTATTTTTAATCCCCGATATTTCTCCTTCTATAATCATCTCTTTTAATTCGTTCGTGTGATTATAATCAATTATTGTCTGTTGATCTGCATTATGTATCAAACTATAATTTTCATCCTTATCAATCGCATGAATTAAAAATTCGTCCTGCATATCATTATCTAAAATTGCAATAGATTTTGCAGTACAAGCCCTATTACTACTTGGTAATAATTCCTTACCTACTAATGCATTGATTAAAGTGGATTTTCCACTACTCATTGTTGATATAACAAATGTCGGATAAACCCAGCTCATATCTATATGCAGATTTTCAAACATCACTTCATCTCCCTTCCACAAATTACAAAAAACGTATTATCTCATTCTTCCGATACGATATACAGTGGAAATGTATTCTCCAATATTCTATATCCTAATCCTCTTCCTTCAGCACTCTCTCCGCATACTCCATCAGCACCTCCGGCGACACCTCGCCGTGTCCGTTCCTGATCTTACGTTCCAACCGTTTCAACGCCGCCTTCTCCTTCCATGTCATTGTGCTCTCCGTTTCTTTCGATCCCTTTCGGCTCCCACCCCGATCGGTACTTTTCATTTCACACCTCGCCTCCCTGTGTGCTGACCGTTCATTTATTTCATGAACTTTCTTCTCCCATGCATATTTCCTCACAACGGTTTGACTCGGCGAGCATCTTTCGCACGTATCGCTCGCTATAACCAAACTTTTTCGCAATGTCGGAGATCTTTTGCTTGCCCTGAAGGCGTTTGATCTCCTGAATGACATATTCCTTGGAGTAAAGCTTCATCGGAAATACAAACTGCTGCCCTTTGAAGCGTTCGTAGAATTCCCCGATTCGCTCTTCGCCGATGATCTCTGCAATCTCCTCATATACACCGGCATACACAGGTGTTCTCTCCTGTTTTCTTTCCATTATTTTCCACCGCCTTTAACTAATATTTTAGCAAATCGCTATATCGTTGTAAGGTGTCATTCTCCGCTGTCTTTTCCCTTGCATTTTTCCTATCCCTATCTACATGATCATTCTACCACCCATCTGTCCGATATTTTTTTATTTTTTTTCGCGATGTCATAATCTGTCATCGTATTGCAAAACTCCGAAAGGTAATGCATAATGATGCAAGGGGCAAAAGTAGACAGCAATGGAGCAATCCGTGGCATCATTAAAATACAAAGTAGACAGCAATGTATGTTTACATACAATTTGCCGGCTACCGGCTTTCCCTGCCAAACACTGACACGAACCAAGGAGAACATGATAATGAAAAAGATTTCTTTAAAATACATATCTATCTGTTTGAGCATCTGCCTGCTGACCACGGCTCTGCTCCCATGGCTGCCTTCGGCAGCGCACGCGAACGGTCCGTCCTATTCGATGCGGCAGTTTTATAAGCTGCCGGAGGCGGAGAAGTCCGGCTCTGACCGGATCCTTCTGTACAATCGTGAGGATCTGGTCTGCCTGGATCGCTATCTGGAGGAGGGACGCAATTTTACCAACGAGACCTTTGATCTTGCCAATAATATTTACCTGTCTGATTATCGCTTTGAATATAAGAAGAATTCCAATACGACCTGGATCTATGATCGAAATACCCGCAAATGTCTTGCGCATTATGATGAAACGACGCAGCAGTTTTACGAGGGAACCGGTAACACCGTCTGTGAGGCTCCGATGAAGGGGGACGGCTGGAATCCGATTGGCTCTGCCAGGCATCCTTTTACACAGACTTTGAATGGCAATGGACATATTATTTACGGACTCTGGAATATCTGCGATGCAGCGCAGGGCATTTCTACCACCGGATCGCCTGCAGCGGATGGCGCCGGTCTTTTTGCGGCGGTGACGGGCACAATTTCTAATCTTCGCATGGAGGGTACATTTCTCTCCGTCAGCAATTCCCGGCTGGAGGATGGTGTTGAGGGAGACGGTTATGATTCGATCGGTGCCCTTGCTGCCCGCATTTCCAAAATCTCTTCCGATTCATCCGGAAATATTACGACTACCATCCGTTCCTGTTATGTCCAAAGCACTCACTTTTCCTGCAGTAACGTGCCCAATTCCGGCGTTCTGATCGGGCAGAGTCTTTCTCCGACAGCATTTGATTCGATTGCTGTCGCCGATACCGGAGCATACATCGACTGCTCATCCTCTTCGGCAGATTCGTTTACCGCCGGGCTTCGTTTCGGTATGGTGCTTGGTTATTCCAATACCCTCTATAAATCGACGTTTACGAACTGCGCTTCTTCCGGGTTGGCAACGGATGCGAGTGGGATGGCGGTGATCGGCGGCATTTGCGGAACGTGCCAGCAGGACCGTTTTGACCATTGCGTTAATCAGACAACGGTTCGCACCGCAGGAGTCGCCGGCGGTATTGCCGGGTATATTGAGCATGTTGTGGGAGCGCATGAATGTTATTTTCGTTACTGTGATAATCTCGGCGACATTTCCGGCGTGTGTGCCGGTGGAATCAACGGTTTTGGGGGCAGCTATCTTCCGGCACGTTATGAGCGCGGCGGTCGCACCGGCACAAATATCAACTACTGCCGCAACCGTGGTGCCATTACTTCCGCTTATATTGGCGGCGGTCTTACCGGGGTATGCGATGCATTTGTGATCACGAACAGTGAGAATTACGGAACGGTGTCCTCGACCACTCTGGCAAAGATCAGTTCCTATCCGGCTTCCCATTATGAAACGCTGATGCTCGCAGCAGAAAGAAGCGTCGGCGGACTTATCGGTGCCTGCATTCCGATCGGTCGCAAAACAGCTTCCTATTATGACCCGATCTGTACGATATTTAACTGTGCCAACCATACCTCTGCCACACTAACGCCGGATAATGCCGATGCCGGTGGGCTGATCGGTCTTATCACAACAAAATACAGTGCTGTTCAGGATCTTTGGCTGACCCTGAATGTGCAGAATTGCTATCAGGCATCCTCCATCAACGCACTCTCATCGACAAGCAACTCCGGCTTTACTCCGGTCTCCGGAAGTCTGATCGGCGATTGCACCGTGACAACTGCCACGCTGGAATACTGTTATGCCGTGCAGTCTGACCCGGAAAGTGCCGATGTAAATAGTACCTGTTTCGGAACGCAGAGCGGCAAGCTGACCCTTAATGCCGTAGAAAATATTTCCGGAAAACAGTTGCTTGGCACAGAAACAGAGAAGAATATCGGCTCTGATCTGCTCACGCAAACAACAGCATTGCTTTACTGTCTGAACGGCTATATCAATTCCGGCTTTCGTTATGATCAGACGCAATGGATCAGTAAGCAGTCTGAGTCAGAGGAACCGATGTTAGTCATTGACGATTATACGCTGCCGACCGAGCCGCCAATAGTTTCCTTCGCCCCGGAAAAGACGACCTCACCGGTGCCTTCCGCTACCGGCACGCCGACCGGCTCTATTGCTCCATCGCCATCCGGCGCTCCAATCAACTCCTCCTCTCCAGCGACGACCGACACTCCAACCACCTCTTCCTCTCCGGCAACAACCGGGACACCGGCAGTTACTTTCTCACCGGCTCCTTCAACAACTGGATTGCCAACCGATTCTTCCTCTCCGGTTCCATCCCCTGGGAAGCAAACAAATACTCCGGCCTCCCCTTCCGGCTCCTCTGTCCCAGATTTCATACAGACTGGCACACCTTCGGATCAGATGAGCCTAAGCGCAGCACCACACCGTTCCGGCGGCATCCGGATCACCTGGAAGCTTTCCTCTGTCTGGAATGGATTCGTTCTTTACCGCAGTCCGAAAGCCTCCGGTATCTATCAGCCGGTTGCAACCATCTCCTCTTTCCGGAAAGCATTTACGGATAAGAAGGTGACCGCCGGCAAGACCTACCACTATAAGGCAATTCCATATATCCTGAAAAACGGACAGACCATCTACGGCAATACCACCGTCATCCGTAAGGCAACTGCCCGCCTGATGGCACCGACCTTTCGCGTGAGCCGCCACCGGACAGCATCCGGCAGACGTTTTCTTCAGATCCGGCTCCACAAATATCAGGGGAAATATGCGGACATTTATATCCGCAACAATCATGGTAAATATCTGCGTCTGCGCCTGAAAAACAATAATATCCGCCAGCAGAAACAAACTTTCCGGCTGCAGTACAGCTTCCGGAAAGCAACCCTGTCCATCCGCATCCGCACTTATAAGCAAAAGAAACGGACGAAGGGAAGCTTCTATTCACGGGCCAAGGTGGTACGGATCCGGGAGTAAGTAGGACAAAAGCCCAGCTGATCAGTTCATATATTGACTAATTAGCTGGGCTTTCCTTTATTTTTTCAATTTTTCAATTAATGTACCAATATTAGAACCAAGCTCATTATCCAGACATTCTATATTCTCACAGAATTTCTTCTCATTAATAATGGCTCTGTCAATGTGCTCCATCAACACCTCTGTATTGTATTTGCTTTTCCGATAACCCGGCAATAACTTGCGCAGTTCATGTTCTGTATATCGTGTTAAATACCGGTACTCCTCCATAACGTCCTTCCAGATAAGCTTTATCAATTTTCTGGTCGAATCTTGTATTATATTCCTCCAAAGAATATATATCACTCTCACCTGTGTTCTGCTTATCAATAAACCATATCTCATCCCGTCGAAGCAGATCAAAGTCCAACAATCTGGACTCATGTGTGGTCACGATCAATTGCAGATTCTTTTTCGCTGCCAATTTCAAATATGTCTCAATAAATTTGTAAGTCAAACTCGGATGCAGACAACGATCCAGTTCATCAACAACATACGTCTTTCCTTCATCGGATAATAATATTTCCAGCAGATCCAAAATTCTTACTGTTCCGTCAGATTCTTCGGATAATTCGAAAAGTATATCATTTTTATTGTGTTCAAACTGTATCGTTTGGCACACAAGTTTCTGACCTTTTATTCTGTCTCTTATACACATCTGACGCTGCCGACGACTAGTCGAGTGTAG
>ENA-OYXJ01000559-OYXJ01000559.1-human-gut-metagenome-genome-assembly--contig:-NODE-559-length-14332-cov-5.824333_pt1 | contig 14332 bp, 15 predicted proteins | sample MGYA00244843_ERZ653418 | MGnify/ENA primary metagenome ERZ653418 (study PRJEB26926, sample SAMN06164921) | human gut metagenome | biome: ENVO:00009003; feature: ENVO:2100002; material: ENVO:00002003... | reverse complement strand
CGAGATGTAGCTCCGTCTCGTGGGCTCGGAGATGTGTATAAGAGACAGGCAAAGGGCAGATCGTGATTCCGAAGGCTGCCAGAGATATTTTTAACCTGAATAGTGGGGATCGGTTGATTGTACTCGGTGATGAGGCGGAAGGGATTGCGTTAGTAAAAGCAGAAGAATTTGAAGAAAAAATGAGAGAAACATTGCGGTTGAGTCAACAGGTTGCCGGCGTTGAATAATGGAGTTGCGCTATGTGCAGTTGGAAAAGGAGAGCATTATGAAGTGTCCAAATTGTGGAAAAGAAATGAGAGATGGTTATCTATTTATTTTGCAGCAAAGATGGTGCGTTCAGTTTCGCAAATGAAGTTCCGGGAGTGTTTGAGAATGCAAAAAATGCGGATGGATTTGTGAAGATTACAGAGTTAAAGCCGAGTCACAGAACGCATATTAAAGCGGCAATCTGTGAAGCGTGCCGGAAAGTTGTGTTGGATTACTAAGAATATAGAATGTCAAAAAGCGTATTGCAGTTTATGTAACCAGCAATGCGCTTTTGTTGTATAACAGGGTAAGAAAAATTGTGATATACTATATAATATAAAGTGTGTTTTCTTAGATATCAGGAGGCTTAATCAATGGAACGAGTAGAAAAATTTTTAAAAGAAGCAGAAAGATATTGATTACATAAACGAAAAAGGAATGGATACTATCCGGCAACATGCAAAAGATTTTATTGCAAAGAGACAAGCACCGGCGATTTATATGGATTAAAAATAGCGGGAAATCTTAATTGGTTTCCCGTTGTTTGGCATATGAAAAAGTTCATAGAAAATTCAGTTGATTCCGTAAAGTTCCTCGCTTATAATGATATTGAGGCAGAGAGCCTTTTGCGGAATCTTAGAAGTGTTATGCACAATACAAAAGGAGGGATGCCGACTTGAATACAGAAATAGCAAATGCTGTGAATGCAGCAGGAGATAAGGCACAATATGATACTCGTGTTAAAAGGTTACTGGCACAGAAGATTATATTAGCACATATTCTGGTGAAAACAGTCGATGAATTTAAAGGAATGAAGCCGGAAGATGTTGTGAAATACATCGAAGGCGAACCGAGTATTAGCGTTGTTCCGGTTGAGCCGGGATTAGCAAATATGGAAAAAACAGATGCTGCAGGACAGCGTATCGTAGGTCTTAATACGGAAAATGCTGAAATTAATGAAGGATTAGTCAGATTTGATATTATTTTTTATGTCCGTATGAAAAATGGACTTTCGCAGATTATTGTGAATATTGAGGCTCAGAAGGATGAGCCGACGGAATATAAAATTTTAAATCGGGCAATCTTTTATGTGAGCAGGCTGATTTCGTCACAAAAGGAAAGAGATTTTGTAAATACTAACTACGACGACATTAAGCAGGTATTCAGCATATGGATATGTATGAACATGGATGATAACAGCTTAAGCCACATCCATTTGACAAAAGATGAGATGTTAAAACCATGTAACTGGAAAGGTAATCTCGATCTGTTAAATATTGTGTTAATAGGAATCACAAATGAGATTCCGGAACATGATGAAAAATATGAAATGCACCGCCTGATTGGGGCTTTGCTTTCAAGCGAATTGAAAGAACAGGAAAAATTGGATATTATAGAACATGAATATAATATTCCAATCAGTCAAGAATTCAGAGAGGATGTGAGAATTATGTGTAATCTGAGTACAGGAATTGAAGAAAGAGCTACTGAAAGAGCTACTGAAAAGACAAGCGAAAAGTTTATTCTGAATATGTATAAAAAGGGTTATACATTGGATCAGATCGCAGATGTAGCTGAAACAGGTGTTGATGAAGTTGAAGCGATGCTGAAAAAATGCATAGTATTGAAGGAGCTTTGCGTATGACAGATGAAATCAATGCCCAGTTCGGCTTTGAAAGAGCATTCGGTAAGACTAACGATAATGCAGATGCTGATACAAAAATAACAAAATTTGGCATATCTTTTAATAGTGACGGAACTACAACCTTCTTTGCACAACTGGAAAAATCATCAGCCAGTCAGAAAAGAATATCTTGAAAAGCTTCAGGAAAAGAAAGCTGCTGAGAAGAAAGAGGCAAAGAAAAAGGAACAGTCAAAACAAACCGAAGTAAGAAAAACTACGGTTCAGGCAAATTCAAAAGAAGAACTTTTGGATAAGATCAAAAACATTGACTGGGATTCTATCAAACCGGAGGAGAATAAAATCGGTGGAAGGTTTGATTTTTCAATCTAGTGAATTTGGAACAGATGAAATATATGCCAATATGGAGGAATATATTATGCAGATAACAAGAGATAATTATTCGCAATATGCTCAAATGGTTCAGCAGATGTTCGGGAAAAAAGCAAGTTCAAATGATCCGTTAGCACAATGTGATTATGGTAATTTCTCATTAAGATTTAAGCCTGTGGACATTAATTTTACCAAACCAAACTGGGATACTATCATGACAAAACGAGATAAACCAGCGATGTCAGAGGAAGAATTTGACGAAGCAATAAAAGAACTTGCAAGAAAAGAGTTTGCTACTGGAAAAAGGGATGATGATGCTTATCGAAAATTGTGTATGCAGCATGGAGAAACAGTATCTCCTGATAGAAAGGCTATATATGAATCAAGCATGAAAAAAACTGGTGGCAAAATGAATGCTGCATGTATGTTTTGGGATTCAAAAGGTAATAAAACGCTTTCTTATAATCCAGAGTCAAGAAACTGGAAAGCTATAAGTACAGATGAAGAATTTGCAAGAGCAAGAGTGTTTACATCAATTTATAATGATGAGTTAGCTCGTTTGAAGGAAGAGTATGGCGAAAAAGCGAAAGGAAATGTTTCTTATAGCAAAATAAAGGTAGATATATCCGCAGAGAGATCAAAGGAAAAGAATAATAATGAAGGCAATACTATTGATTTGCAAATTTAGATTGTTGATTGCGTTTTAGCAAATAGTAGATAAAAAACGGAAAGATATTCGTCGCTGGTAGCAGCATTGAGTTCATAAATTACTACTACTCTAGATAAAAGTAGTATTCCGATAAGTTAAAAGATAAAGCAGATGCAAATAGACATGAATCCCAGCGTATACCAATGAATGAGTTTGTTTCATATCTTTAATATTGCAGACATGACTAAAAGACAGGGCAGTGAACCAATAATGGTTTGCTGCCCTTTTCACAACAAAAAAAGGTCAATTCACAACATTCCAGATAGATATTGCATGAACTTATCCGATATAATAGCTATAAATATATGTAAGCAAGGAAGTGACAATATGCGAATTGCTATCTGCGATGATGAAGTATCTATGGTTCAGATACTGGAGGAAAAAATAAAAAAGCTATTGCCAGATGCGGTTATAGAGAAATATTTATCGGGTAATGAACTGATCGCAAGTGGCAGTAAGCCGGATATTCTTTTTCTGGATATTCAGATGCCGGGAATGGATGGGATGGAAACGGCAAAGATGCTTCGTCAGGACAATGAGAATATGATACTCATTTTTGTGACAGCAGCAGAGGAATATGTTTTTCAGGCATTTGATGTCGGAGCATTTCATTATCTGGTTAAGCCATTTTCCGATGAGAAATTTAAAGAGGTTGTGACAAAGGCAGTCCATAACATAAAAAGGAGTTCCAGACTTGAAAAAGACGAAAAGTATATTATGGTACAGACCGCCGGAAGTCATATAAAGATTTTTCTGCGTGATATTGTGTATGCCGAGGTGTATAACCGGAAAGTTATTATCCATACACGAAGTACGGATATTGAATACTATGGTAAATTACAGGAATTAAGTGATATGGCAGGAACAGATTTTTTCCGAACACACAGAGCCTATCTTGTACATTTTAAATATGTAGAAAAATATGATGCAACTTGTGTAACTATGAAAAATGGAACTGCATTGATTGCAAAAAAGAATTATCCAGAGTTTGTGAAGCAATATCTGAAGTATAACCAGAGGAAAGGAAATGAAGTCAGATGAGTTTAGTGGAAAGATGTTGGATGATCACATCGAAGTTTTCTGTTATTGCAATTTTGATTATTACAGGAATCTGTTTTGGTGTTTTTGTATATCCATATATGAAAAAGAAAAGGGAAGCTGCTCTGGTCAGTATTGTTTATATTGGAATTATGTCTGTGCTGTATCTGATACCGCAGCAGATTGGCAATTTTTCTGCATATATGCTGGGAGTTGTGGCTGCATTTCTTGTGATGTATGTACAGGACAGAAGAAACATTTATCAGAAAATATTTCTTGCAGTGACATTTTTTTCTATCCGTTGGCTTGCGGTTGCAATGGCAGACAGACTGGATGATTTTATCACAAAAGCTTTGGTTTTTGGGAATACGATTGCAGGAAGACAATGGCTGCAATATGGACTTTATGCTGGAACGAGAATTCTGGATATTGTGCTTTGTATCGTTTTCCTTGCAGTTGCAATCGGTCTGATCAATAAAGCATATGTATACAAAAATGATGAAATGAACGTTAAAGAGCTGGTAATGCTCATCATACCTTCTCTTGTGGGAGTTACAGGATATGGCATTCTGCAATATTATCTGAATATTTATGAAAAAGATACAGGAAAGAGCCTGACAGATACCTATGGATTTTATGGAGCTTTAAGCTTTGTGCATTATTTTATCTCTATCATAGCAATTCTTGTTATGACAACGATGTTTCAAAACTGGAAGGTGGCACAGGAAGAACAGACAGGGCAGGAGCTGGTATTAAATCAGGTCAGTGATATGAAAAAGCATATCGGGGAAGTGGAAAAGCTGTATCAGGATATCCGCAGCCTGCGTCATGACATGGGGAATCATATACAGATGCTGGAACATCTTGTGGCAGAGAATCATATGGATGATGCAGCAGAATATATGGAGCATTTGAAAAAGGAGTGGAATGAAATATCTCCTGAGATAAAAACGGGGAGTCCTGTCATTGATGTGATTCTGATGGAAAAGTTAAGAGAAGCAAAGGAAAAGCAGATTCGTTTTATATCAGATTTTCATTATCCGGGGGATACGAAATTAAATGCATTTGATTTAAGCGTGATCTTAAACAATGCACTGGATAATTGCATGGAAAATGTAAGTGGAGAAAATCCTTATATCTGTATCTCTTCTTTTCGGAAAAACAGTATTTTTATGATAACCATAAAGAACAGATATGAGGGAGAGTTAAATTATAAGGACAGTGATCTGCCGGAAACAACGAAATCCGGGAAGGAGCATGGAATTGGACTGCATAATATCCGAAGGGTTGCAAGGATGTATATGGGAGATATATCTTTAGAGCAGGAGAATCAGGAAGTGGTTCTAAGTATTATGTTACAGGTAGAATAAGGACAAAAAGCACCTCCTCAATAGTTTTTTGAAATTCCCGTGTGAGGGGGAAAGTTGATTACAAACAGAATAAATTACAGCAGTGAAAGTGACGATACAAATGCAGGAAGAGCAGAAATGTTCTTCCTGTTTTTTAACAGAACTTCAGCAGCTGGCGGGGAAAGGAGACAGTATGGCAAAGTTCTTAAATTATGAGGACCGGCTGGAGATAGAAAGCGGACTAAAGGAGCACATGACTTTCACAGAGCTTGGAGAGAAACTGGGAAGGGACAGGACTACCATCACAAAGGAGATCAGGAACTATTCCATCGAACAGGACACCGGTTATGGAAGTTACCCGCATAATACCTGCAAGTACAGAAAAGCATGTAAGAGGAAAAAAGTATGTGGGACAAATGACTGCAGGCATCCACTGGTAGCTGTCTGTAAACAGTGTGAACTCATATGCAACCGTTACTGCGAGCATTATGAAGAAGAAATATGTACCCATCGCTTTAAACCGCCATATGTATGCAACGGATGCAGTGAAGTAAAGAAGTGTACGCTGACAAAAACTGTTTACGATGCTCTGGGAGCCCAGAGGCGGGCAACGGATAAGATATCGGAATCCCGAAGCGGGATCCTTGCTACGGAAGGGGAAATCGCCAGACTCAATGAAATCCTGGTGCCGTTGGTAAAACAGGGGCAGTCTATCCATCAGATCTACCTGACACATAAGGATGAACTGATGTGCAGTGAAAAGACCCTCTACAACTACGTGGATGGATGCCTGTTTGATATCAGGAACATAGACCTGCCAAGAAAGGTAAAGTACCGTCCGAGATATAAAAAACCGGAGCTGAAAGTAGACCGTGGATGCCGTGTGGGAAGGAATTATCATGATTACGAAGTATATATGGAACAGCATCCGGACACAGCAGTGGTGCAGATGGATTCCGTGATCGGCAGCAAGGGAGGGAAAGTCCTGCTGACGATATATTTTGTAAATGTGTCACTGATGCTGGGGTTCCTGCGGGAAGCGAACACCTCAAAGTCAGTGATAGATATTTATGATGAACTGTACCACCGGCTGGGAGGGCAGGATTTTAGGAAGCTGTTTCCGGTCATCCTGACGGATAACGGAAGTGAGTTTTCCAATCCCAGGTGTATAGAGAACGGACCGGATGGAAAAGGATTTCAAAGGACGAGGATCTATTACTGCAATCCAAGTGCGCCGTACCAGAAAGCAGAGATCGAGGTGGGACATGAATTTATACGCAGGATCCTGCCGAAAGGAAGAAGCTTTGATGAACTGACGCAGGCAGACGTAGAGCTGATGATGAACCATATCAATTCCTACCGGAGAAAGAAACTGAACGGAAAAAGTCCGTATGAAGCGTTCAGCTTTTATTATGGAGAAGACCTGGCGGAGAGGCTTAGATGCCACGAGGTTGCAGCCAAAGACATCAACCTCACCGCAAGACTTCTCAAAAAGTAACCAGAAGACAGAATAAAGCACAGACCGCCGGCTGAAATAGGAACAGCAGAAGACGTGAATTATGGCTTGCAAAATTTGTAAGCCAAAACTGACGTCCGGTTTTTGTGCAAAAAAATACTCTGCCATAAGGTGATTATATCATAAAAGCAAGGGAAAAAACGGGAAAGTCATTACAAAAGTGGAAAGTCGGGTACAAAATTTGCAGGTCGCTTTCAAAATGTGAAACTCGTTTACAAAACGGGAATCTCGGATGACTATTGAACTTAATTTTTGTTTATATGGTCATTTCCTGCAAAAATTGGTCATTTTCTGCAAAGAGTATTGAAAAACACCTTTTCTTAATGTAAAAAATGAGTAGAGATTAAAAGATATATATCCTATTAATTTCATTGAGAAAAGCTGTGGGCAGCATATACATGAATTGTAAGATGCTTGTCGATAAAAAAGAAAAATAAGGAGGTAACATAATGAAGAAAGTAACGAAAATTTTTGCATTTGCAGTAGCAATATGTATGTTGTTTTCAGTAACTACAACTACTGCATTTGCGGAAGAAACAATTACCAACATGACGTATGATGAATGGTTGGCAGAGCAGGAAAACAATAACACAGATATTGAGGAAAATGATTTAGAGCCTGTCAAAGTAACAACGGAGGAAAATCAAATACAGACACAGAGTATGGAATATACTGAACGTGTTGGATTTAGATCATTAGATTCTATTTTTGAAGAAAAAGGAGAAATAGAATTGGATGATACAGTGTCAATGGATAATATGGCTGAAAATCTTACTGACAGTATTTCGGTTGATACTGAAATGGAAAGAACTGCACCAACAGCTAATTTAATTCCAGTTATAGTAAACGAAGACTCTTTATCAGAAGGGCAGATTACAACAGATACAAGAATTGCATTTTTCTATAATGATACAGATGAAGATGGGGACACAATAGCTTCCCGTTATGTGGATGGAAGTGCAGTAGATTATATTATTGGAACAATCAATGGGGGATTTGTTGTACAGATTACAGATCCGGGAACATACTATTTATATTATCAGGTAGAAGATAGTGCAGGAGAGTATTCTCGCGTGGTTGGATATTCAATTAAAGTTATTGAAGCACCTGCGAAAGAAACATATCAGGCGTTTGAAGGTAGTTTTACCTCAGAAAAAGATTCTGCTACATATGATTTTTCAATAGACTTTTCACAGATGGATTCTGCTGCCGTATGTTTAGTTAGAAAGGGCTATGTAGGCACAAATATTAAAGTTTACGATGAGAATGGAAATCAGGTTCTGAATAAAGGAACGAATTATAGACAGGCAAAAAATTGGGGTTATATTGATAAACCTTCCGATGATGTGACTGTTTGTAATTACACAGTAGTTGCTACACCTAATTCGTATGAAGATAGAGCAAGCGATTATAGGATTATAGTAGGCGATAAAAATGATACTGAATTGATGATGAGTGGCATTGAGAATACAGTTTTATTGGATCAATATTATGAATCAAAAGTAAATTTACAGAATAATTCATATGTACCTAATGTTGGTGAATATTGGTATAAATATAAAAGAAATTCGACAAGTGTTATTACGATTTTAAGTAGTGCTACAGATATTCGTTTTAAGATATTGAATGTGGATACTTTGGCAGTTATGTATGATTCAGCTAAGGATGACGATACGCATAAGACCTCATTTACAGGTAGTGGTGGTTGGTGCTGCGCTGAAAAAGCAAGGCTGACTACGGTAGTTGGAACAGAATATTATTTGGTAGTTTATTGTACGAATCCAACGGAAGGAGTATCTCTTAGAACAGGTAGTATAGCAACTGCTGTTGGAAATCCTGTTATGTGTGCTGCAAGCACAAAGATCATACCAGGAACATCTGTGACAGCTACGGGTTCAGGATATTCGTCAACACGGACATTTAGTGTAAGTGGAGATGATATTCCTAATACGGCACAGGTAAGAACTATTAGTCTTAGCGGAACAGGGATGTCTAAAATTAAAAGATGGAGATTAATGGCACCTAATAAGTCGGTTTGGGTTGCAAATGAATCTGACTTCTATCCAAGTATAAATTTTAATTTTGTAAATGATTCATCAAGCAACGCTAAACTAAAGGGAACATGGAGCGTGGCTTTTCAGTCGAGCAGCTCAAGTTACACATTTATTCCAAGTTATAGTGTTTCTTATTATTATGAATATGGCGATTGATGATTTTGGAGAATTTTAAAATTGATGTAATAATAAAAGTTTGATTGGAATGAGCAGCAATACTTGTTGTTGCTGCTCATTTGAGAGGATAATGTATGAGTGATAGTACCCTTCACATCGGAACGCTTGCTTCAAATAATGTAAACAATATTGTAAATGATACAAGTAAATATGATGAATACAAAGAAAAAGTAAAGGAGTTGGAAAAAGAACTTCAAACCCGGAAAGACACCTTTGAGAAAATGACAGAACCACTGGTATATGTATGTGACTGTTATCAAAAATTTAATGTAGTCACAGGTATGCCTAAAAGCACATTCGGAGATTCTTTTGGCTATGCAATGCAGAAAGAAATTTCGGATTATATGCAGGATTTTTATGCTGGAAAGGTGAGCAGGGAGGATCTTGATTCTTATTTTGAGAAATGTTGTACTTCCATGCGTACTTACCGGACCGGACAGCATCAGACATCCGGAACCAATGAAGCAGATAATACACAGATCGTAAGTGAGATGTATGAGGTTTTTGCGAAAGAAAATGCAAGGGCGGCAGGTCAGGCGAACTATCAGGAAGGCAAAGCATGGAATGAAAAATACTATTCTGATGGTCACAGTGATTGGACTTATTATAATTCAGATTATTACTATCAATGCAATGACACCAATGCGGCATTGAGAGAATCTGCTCGGAAGATGACGGAAAAATGGGAATTGGACGGGATTGACTGTGATGAAATAGAAGCAAATTCCAGCCTTACGTTAGATGGAGGTTTTGATTTTAACAGCATATGGAATTCGGATTTTAGGAATCAGGCTGGAAGGAGCAGTCTGGCAAAGGAATCAACGATACCGCCTGAGAATTTTAAGATGTTTTTTAAGGAACAGGTAACATCTTTTACAGAAGACAATAAATTTAATGGAAATCTGAAAATAACAATCGGAGAGAACAAATTCGATTTAAAGGTTCCATTTCAGACCTTACGAACTGGATCGGAAGGCGAAATTTGTAACGTTTGGGATTTAATGGAAGATTATTATTCAGAGTCAGGAGATAATTCTAACATCAAAAATTTCTTGGGGAATATGTCTGTATTTACACGATGGTACGCATATGAAACAAGAATCAATGACATATTTGGTGATTATGAAGTATCGCATAATTAACACGGTTGGAAAAATAAGAGAAAAGATATATTAGAAAGGTGAACTTTTGTGTGAAAAGTAAAATTTTTACAAAGATAATAGCTAGTGCAATGTCAGTTATGATGATTTTTTCGATGAGTGGAGTATCTGTAAAGGCAGCACAATTGCAGGAAAACAACGAATTGAAGACGGTTATGGTAGATATGAAAGATGTTGCAACAGGGGATGCTATAGTATATGCCAGTACGAGTACATCAACAAAGACATTGTCAAAGGATTATGCTACTTCAACAGGGCAGACAGGTGCAATCACTTCGATAGGACAGAATGTAGATTTCAGTAGTATTATTCCACAAGGATCAGTAATTGAAAGTATTACAATTTATTGTCCTACAGGTACTAGAGTAACGCAATCAAAATATACCACAATAAACAATTATTTGATTAGTAGTTATGAAACAGGAACAACAGCGACTGTATCTTTTAAGCAAACAAATAGCCCATCTTCAACAAGTAAAACTACAGCTTTTTCAGGAGAGGCAGCGAATGTTAAATTTTTAGTGAAAATTCAGGGAAAGATTATACAACAATATACAGGGATGGATGGATTTACTGTATTTGGTGGAAAGATGATAGTTACTTATCGCTAGTATGATTTAAGGAGACGAGTTAATGAGTATATCATTGTCAGGTATAGGAGCTATTGGAAAAGAGCAATTAATTTCCTCATGCAGTAACGGAGAACCGAATTGGTCTTATATTCCAACAAAGGGGGAAAGTTCAAAAACGCAGGCTGAATTTGTTAGTGAGATTAGAGAATTGGCACGACAAGCAGCTACGACAACAAATAAGACAGAATCCGAATATATTTCCAAACAGGTTCTTTGTTTACGAGCAGAATATCTATCAGATGTTGCACCTGATAGAAAACAATTATATGAACAGGCTAAAAATACAATGAAAAACCAAGGCAGTAATCAAAAATGTAAAGGATGTGGAGAATTAACATTATTGGATTTTTTGGAGAAAGCGGAAGGAAAAAATAGCGATTTTGCGGAAAAGCAGTTTGTGCTAGCGGGAGGAGGGACATTGAATTGCCCAATTTTAACTTCTGGTGGTTATGGTGCTGAAATTCAGTATCAGGGAGTAAAAGTATTATCTAATCTTGGAAACGGATGGGGTTATGAGATGACACCAGCGGAACTTGCAAAAAAAGATGAATTTTATTCTATTTATTGGAGTGAATATAATTCAGTAAAAGAAAATGGAAGTTCCGAATTGAGAGAGATGCCAGATTATTTGGATCAGGATAGACCGTCTTTTGAAGCTAGAGCATAAAATAAACTTTTCTTGACAAATACAAATCTTGATTCAAAGAGAGTTAGAGAATAAGAGAAAGGATGTATTAATATGAAAAAGTTTAAAATGTTATTAAGCGTAATGGCACTTGGAGTATTATTGATTACGAATGTTGTTCCAGTTAGTGCTGCTGAAAAGATTCAATCAACAAAAATAGAAAGTCTCAGTGAACTTGACTTAGATACATACACTCAGGAATTGATGGAAGCTGATGATGGAATACAATTATATGCACCGGCTCCAGCCTTAACACAATTTAAGTTACTGCTTATCAACTCTGAAAAAGCAGGGCAGGAGACTATTCAAAATTCTTCATCTTCAATGCAGGTAGGCTCACGTTTAGATCATGGTGGAACATGGTTTCAGGCAATAACGGCAGAAGTAGGGTATGCTAAAACCAGATACGCATATTTTAACGGTGTTAGAATGACATTGACAGCAACAGAGCCGATGTATCTTGACAGTGATAATATCGTAGATGGATATTATTGTCTTTGGACATATGAAGGAAGTGAATATGAAGCTGGAACATTTACAGCAAATTCCACTTCGGCAAATTCTCCGTGGAATACAATGAGTTTGAGATTTAATGTGTACTAAGGAGGATTTGCGCTATGCAGATTAATTCTAATTATTCTATGAATGGTGTGCCGTATGAAACTAGACGTAAGCAGGATAATATCCCTCAATTTAGTACAGAATGTGTTGTTCAGGAAAATGAAAATATAATTCCGTATATGGAAGAAGTAGACTTTGATGAAAAAGCATTTGATATGATTGGATCGAATGCTCCACAGGATGTAAAAGATGCATGGATGGAAGCTGCTAAGGAAGTAAATGCAAATGGCTTGGGAATAAAGGGAAACGGAATGTTGAGCCATATATCGCAGATGATGGTACAAAGGCTGAATAAACAGATGAAAGGGGAAGACGATGTGGATAACATCGACATTTTGGGAAATACAACAGAATCTGCAATTCAGGCAACGAAACAGGCACTGTACGATTTAGATCACCCAAAGGAATATGTTCCGAAAAGTATAGAAGTTCAGCGAGCTTGTATGAAAGAAAGAGAATTTTATGTTGCGTTTCTGGAAAAATTAGAAAAGTTATAATTCATAAAACAAAAAAGATGCAGAGATGTATATTATCAACAATTATACATTTCTGCATCTTTTTATTTTGAGCATTCCAATAGTAATACGCTAAATCTTAAATAACTGTATATAAGGAAAATATGATATGATTATATTCAAATATGAAATTACAGGATCAGAGGTATACACAGTATGTACAGAGACACTATATTTCAATATGTAAAAAAACAATATGGAACAATTCCAGAATATCTGTGGAATGATTTACCAGATAGTGCAATACTTCGTAATGACAATGGAAAATGGTACGCAGTATTTATGAATTTGGAAGGCTTTAAAATCGGATTGGATACAAAAGATAGGGTTGATATTATGGTTGTAAAATGTAAGCCGGATATGATAAGTGTTATGACACACATGAAAGGCTTTCTGCCGGGATATCACATGGATAAAAGTAATTGGATCACAATTCTTCTGGATGGGACAGTCCAGGAGGCGAAGATATTAGATTTTCTTGATATGAGCTATGATTTGACGGACGGGGCAGATTGAGGAAAGTATGAAATAATATTTAAAAACGATAATATCCTCTTGTGAAGAAAGTTGCATAAAAGCTAAGTATATTTTCAATAAAGTTGTGAAGTTTATTTTTCATGGAAGTCTATCGCCTTTCGTTTTCCTATGACTATTACCATAATGATCTGCAAGATCTGTTTGTGGGACAACTGCATATTACATAGGGTAAAATCTGTGTGTGAAAAAGTTTGCATAAAAGCTAAGTAAGTTTTCAATAAAGTTGTGGAATTTGTTTCTCATGGAAGTTCATCTCCTTTCTGTTTACGCTGTCATTATAAAACACGAAAGGGGATATTACTTGCCAAAATAAAAAAATAATTGGACAAAAATTGCAAAAAGCAGAGATACCGCTTCTCTGCTTTTTGCAATTTTTCTTATATGTTTTTACGATATTCAGAAGGTGACAGTCCTTTTGCCTTTTGAAAAATGCGGCTGAAATACAGTGGATTATCATATCCGACAATTTGTGCGATCTCATTGATATTGTATTGTGTATTTTGAAGCAGTGCTTCGGCATTATATATTCTTTTTTGCAGAATGAATTGCTTTGGCGTGATTCCGGCATATAATCTGAAATTACGGATAAACCAACTGGCACTGACATGATTTTGTTCGGCATAGTCATCAATGCTGATTGGTTCATTGTAATGCTCACTGAAATAAGAAATTGCTTTGTCTATTTCCTCAGCAGCATGGGAGTTCACTGTGTTGACAGAAAATTTAAAGTGGCGTTGTAGTTTTATAAAAATTTGTCTTAAATACATTTCAAGCATTTCAGAATAGCTATCCTGACACATTTGTAATTCTTTTATCATGGCACGGAAAAGATACTGATATTCCGAACCGGAACCACAGTGGAACACCCTTTTATCATTTGTCAATCCATAGGAACGGAGCAGATTGGTGACATTGTTTCCTGTAAAATGAACCCAGTAAACCTCCGTCTGGTCTTTGGCATAGTATTCATATTTCTGGGGTTCTCTTGGGCGGTATAAAACCATATGACCAGCATGTACAATGGTATCAGTCTGTCTCTTATACACATCTCCGAGCCCACGAGACGGAGCTACATCTCG